>Ga0074044_10003019_pt1 | contig 14486 bp, 10 predicted proteins | sample BogForMeECP23OM1_FD_94443 | JGI IMG/M metagenome (GOLD analysis project Ga0074044, IMG submission 94443) | Bog forest soil microbial communities from Calvert Island, British Columbia, Canada - Bog Forest MetaG ECP23OM1 | ecosystem: Environmental > Terrestrial > Soil > Wetlands ... | reverse complement strand
GGCGCTGCCCGTGAAGCTGATGAGCTTGATGCGTTCATCGGTGACGAGCAGGCCGGAATCTTCGTTGGAGAGCAAAACCGCATTGAATCCGCCATCCGGCCATCCCGCTTGCTGGATCACTTCCGCCAGCAGCAGCGAGGTGAGCGGCGTCTCGGGCGCGGGCTTGAGAACCATGGAACAGCCGGCGGCAATAGCGGGTGCGACTTTGTGCGCGACCTGGTTCAAGGGGAAAGTAAAGGGCGTGATCCCGGCGACGGGGCCAAGAGGAAAACGCTTTACGATGCCCCAACGCCCGGCAGTCGACTGCTGCCAATCCAGCGGCAAATACTCGCCGTAGCCGCGAATGGTTTCTTCGGCGGCGACGTTGAACGTAAATACAGCGCGATCAACTTCGCTGCGAGCGCTCTTGATGGGCTTGCCCGCTTCCAGCGCAATCGTGCGGGAAAATTCTTCTTTGCGATCGTGAATGCCGATCGCGATCTGGCGCAGAACTCGCTGGCGTTCGAAGGCGGGCAACCGCCGAGTGGTTCCGAAGGCTTTGACAGCGGCGGCGATGGCGGCTTCCGCGTGTTCACGGCGTCCCTGGTAGACATGAGCGATGAGGGCGCCGTCATAAGGCGCGCGAACGTCGACGATATCACCCTCTTCCGACCATTTCCCGTCCAGAAAAAAACCGTGGGTTGCAACTGGAATCGCCGTCATCTGGGCCATGCTTTGCCTCTTTCGAACTGCTCTCGTGATTCCCGTCCGATGATTTGACTCTTGATCCGCGTCTGACGATTCGTGTTTTGATTTAAGCCCTGATTTGCGTCCAATGATTATAGAACTTCGTGCGGACCGCGCAATCTACGCTGCGCTGCCTGCCCCTGCGATCCTCATGGAAAGCCAAACTATAGCACCGCCGTCTCGTGAATCATCCGCCCCTCCGCAAAGCGCGAGAAGTTTAGAAGCGACGCTTCGATCAGATCGGTCTTCCCGGTCAAAATCAGGTCGCTTAGAATTTTCCCGGTTGCGGGCGCGTGCATCACTCCATGGCCGCTGAAGCCGTTGGCGAAGAAAAAACCGGGGACCTCCGGAGATTCACCGAGAATCGGGTGATGGTCAGGCGTCATTTCATAAAGCCCGGCCCAGGCTCGTTTCGGATCGACCTCAACATTTTCGAAGACGGGCACGCGATCCGCAGCGCGGGTCAGTATCTTCTCGATGAAGCTCGCGTCGAAATCAGTTTTATAGCCGGGCGTTTCTTCCGGGTCGTTCCACGCCAGCAGGAATCCGCGGCTTTCCGGGCGGAAGTGAAAGCCGGTGGACATGTCGACGATCATGGGCGCGGTGTGCGGAAACCGGTCGAAAGGTTCGGTCGGAACCAGCATCCGGCGCAGGGGTTCGACGGGCAGGCCGATCCCAGCCATCCGAGCGATCTCCGCTGCCCAGGGTCCCGCGCAATTCACGACCGCAGGCGTGGAAACTGACTCGCGCGTGGTAGTAACCTCGAAGGTCGCACCGCGTCGCGCAATCGCCGTTACGGTCGCGTTCTTCCACAGCGTCGCGCCATGGTCGGCAGCCCACGTCATGAAGCCGATCATCGCGCTGTAGGGGTCAACAAATCCATCGGTCGAGCAGAAACTCCCGCCAACAATGTCGTTGCCGCGCAGCAGCGGAAACATGCTGCGAATCTCGTCGCCCGCCACAAGTCGCACGTTCTTCAGTCCCATGGCGACCTGCTTTTCGTAGTTGGCGCGCAGGTAGGCCATGTGCTTTTCGTTGGTCGCGCAAAAAAGGTACCCCTGGGGACGGTAATCGCACGGGTAGCCAAGGCGCTCTTCGAAGCTCGCATAGAACGGGATCGAGTAAAGCGACATCTGGATGTTGACCGGCGTCGAAAACTGCGCGCGCACGCCGCCCATGCTTTTGCCCGTGGACCCCTTGCCCTGCGCGGTCTCGCGCTCAATCACAAGAACTTTTTTGCAGCCAGCAGCAACAAGATGATAGGCGATGCTGGAGCCGACAATCCCTCCGCCGATGAGCACGACGTCTGCAGTGTGCATGTGCGCGGCAATTGTAAATGGTCGTGCTCATGTGGGGACGGGGCTCTGCCCCGTCCCGGCGGGACGAAGTCCGCCGCCACACCAGCTCTTATTTCAACGCCGCTGGTTTCAATGCCGGCCCGGTCTTCTTCTCCCGCCGCATCTCCTCGGCCAGTTCCCGGATCTCGGTCAAGTCGCGCTGCATCTCGCTCCATCCGTACCAGAGCGCGTAATCCGGACTGCCGTGGAACGTGCCCTGGAACGTGCGCATGCGGTGCTCGAGGTACATCACGAAGAGCTTCTGCTCGATCACCGTGGGTGCATCGTGGAACGTCAGCAGGTTCGGGAAAGGATAGGCATAGTTTTTCGGCTGCGCTAGAACACCGTCTTTATATAGGCCAGCGACGATCTTGATCGCTTCGGCCATCAGGTGGTCGGCGTTCTTGATCATGTCATCGCCCGCTTCCAGTTGCTGCCTGGCGAAGTTGCCGGAGTGGCACTGGTTGCAGGTCTTCAGCATCTTGTCGCGCTCGCCCTGCCAGTCCTCCTGCGTCAGGCGCGCGAGGTCGGCGGCTTGCACCGTCGCCACCAGCGCGGTCGGCTTGCCGTCCGGATCGAGCACACCGAGAGCTTGCAGAACCGTGGCGCGATCCGCGGCCCACTGCTTGTCTTCGGGCAGCGGCAGACGAACCGCAAGGAATCCCCAGGCCGTGCGCACGCCGTGATCGCCATTCTGCATGTGACAAGTCTGGCAGGTTGGAGCGGCAGCACCAGCAGGCAAAATCCCGCGCTGCTTCAGATCGGTCCGCACGCCGTGTTTCGACGACGAATACATCTCCCACTGCGGATGGTCGAATCCCATGTGGCAAGTCTCGCAGGCTTGCGGCGACTTGGCCTCCTCAACCGAGAAGGTATGGCGCGTGTGGCAGGAATCGCAGGAGGCAGCGCCGAATTCGCTGCCGTGCTGCCGCAGCTTGGCGATTTCCTCCACCGGCTTCTCGCCGATCTTGTGGCAGCCGCCGCAACCTTTCTGGCCCTCAATCATCGCCATCGGCTGCCAGTGAATCGTCGGCATGGCGAGCATGGCCGCCCACGCTTTCGAGTGCTTGCCGCGCTTGTACTGCTCGACCTGAGTCGAGTGGCACTGGGCGCAGGTTTCGGGCGTGGGAATTTTCACTTTCGAGACATCGCTCGCCGACTGGTGCTGATCGCCATGGCAGGCGACGCAGGTCACCTCCATTTGGCTGTGCTTGCTCAGTTTCCAGTCGGAGACAATGTTGGGCGTCTGCTTGCTGTGGCACTCAATGCAGGACGCGGCCGGGTTTGCGGATTGTGCGTACAGCCGCAAACTAATCGCTGCAACTAGAGCGAATAAAAAAACAAAACGACGCATAGATCCTCCGGTTAGGAACCGTAGAGGCTAATACGCGCCGGCGACTCAGGCTATGACTTTTGTCACACCTCAGAATGCCGCGGCAAGAGCGACCCTGGCCAGCACAACGGCGGCGAACCAGCCGAACACTACCGCGAACGCAGTCCCGCGTTTGACCTTGCTGATACAAGTGATGCCGATGGCAGTCAGAACCAGGGTCCAGATGGTAAAGACATCCAATGGTGTGAGCAGAGCGCGTAGCACGGCAGAGCCACTCGGATCGATGAAATATCCGGGATTGGTAGCCATAGGATTCTGAAGGTTAAACCCATCGCGGCTTACTCCTGCCACAAGCGACAGGATTGCCAGCAGCGACATCAGCACCTCCGGCAGCCTGGTATAGATAACCAGCGCAAACAGAGTCTTGTATTGGAGATCGGCACCCGTACCAAATCTGAGCGTCGCGTACAGAATCGCGGCGAAGACCGCATATAGAACGAGCGCAATAACGGGGGCAGCATAGGCAATTATTTTGGTAAGCGTAACCTGCTGCGCCATGACTTTGTCACGCTGAGCGGCCGGCATTTGTTCAATACGCTCTGCCTGGTTGGGTTGCAACTGGATCATATTCTCCACCACCTTGCGAAAGCCCACCTTCTGGTCGACCACGTAGATAAACAGCAGCGAAACGATCGTGATGAGCAGGAATGGCGCCCACCAACCGGCGTTCCTGCGCAGGTCGATAAAAGTCTTGCTCGGCGCAAAGAAGGTGTCCACCAGGCGCTGCGGTTCCGACAGCGGCGCTGGTTCCTGAGGAGGCACAACTGCAGCTGAGGCCATATCTGCTCCTTAAACACGCGGATTGTAGTCGGGTTCGCGCGCCAGGACAACCGCCTGGCGGTGGGTTTTGTGGCCGCGGGGCTCCGCCCCGCCGGGACGGGGCATAGCCCCGTCCCCACACAAACTCACGATGCCGCCATCTCCGGCGTTGCCGCCAACAGTTTGCGCGTATAAGCGTGCTGCGGCTGGGCAGTAATCTGTTCCGTGCTTCCGATCTCAACGATCTTGCCTTGATACATCACCGCAATCCGGGTCGAGAGATAGCGCACGACCGGCATGGAGTGCGAGATAAACAAATAAGTGAGCCCGAAATCGCGCTGCAGTTGCTGCAGCAGATTCACGATCTGCGCGCCGACGCTGACGTCGAGAGCGGAAACCGGTTCGTCGGCGACGATGAACTTCGGACGCAACGCAAGTGCGCGGGCTATGCCAATGCGCTGACGCTGGCCTCCGGAAAATTCGTGCGGATAACGGGGCATGGCGGATTCATCCATGCCCACGGCACGCAAAAGTTCGCGCACGCGCTGGCGGCGGGCATCGCGGCCGAGGCTTTCGTGCATGATCTTTCGGTGGAGAATCAGGGGCTCGGCGATCACGTCCTCCACGCGGTAGCGCGGGTCGAGCGAGCCGAACGGGTCCTGGAAGATGATCTGCATGTCGCGGCGAAGACGGCGCAATTCGGAGCCGTTCGCTTGCAGCAGATCGACGCCATCGAAAACGATGGCGCCCGAAGTGGGCTCGATGAGGCGGAGAATGAGCCGTCCAAGCGTGCTCTTGCCGGAGCCGGATTCACCGACCAGACCAAGAGTTTCGCCTTCCTGGATGTCCAGGGACACATCATCCACGGCGCGGATTTCGCCGGCGCGGCGGCTGCCGAACGGCGATTCGGCAAGACCGAAAATCCTGGTCAGGTTGCGGACTTCAAGCAGAGGCACGGCGTCAGAGTAGCAGTGGATAGTGGACGGTGGATAGTGGTCAGCAAGACGCCGGTGGCCAACAACTATCTGCTATCCACTTCTTTCAACCCGCAATCATCGGCACGGCCACCAAGGCGGCGACCATGCCGAGGGTACGGGCGCGGCTGAAGTGCTCATGTAGAAAGACGCGAGCCAGCAGAACGGTGACGGCGGGATAGAGCGAGCTGAGTACAACCGCATCGTCCAGACGTCCGATTTGAGCCGCGCGGATGAAGACGGTGCTGCCGGTGATGTCGAGGATTCCGGCTACGACGGCAATGGCCAGCACTGACGTGGACACCACGCGGAAGTGTCTTCCGAACAGAACAATACTGCCCGTGACCAAGAAGGCCCCGGATCGCGAGCAGGCGGCGATCCATAAAGGAGACGCATTGCCAGCCTGGTGGACGCACAGGTAAAAGCCAGCGAAGCCAATTCCGGCCAGCACGGCCATGCCTAAGCCTGCAGGACGTCCAGCGTCGCCTTCGGTACGGGAGATGAGCCAGACACCGATTCCAGCAAGAACAAAACCGAGCACGTGTCGATAACCGGGAAAGCCCTCCGCAAACGCGGTCACGAGGGTGGGAATGGCGGCGCCGAGAACGGCCGCCACGGGCGCTACCAGTCCCATATTTCCGCTGGCCAGGGAACGATAGAACAAGGCTAGAGCTATGCCCCCGACCGCCCCGGAAATCAGCGACCAAACTACACTGGAGTTGGTTAGAAATGGAGTGTGGGCCATTAGCGCGAGAGCGACGATCACGACCAAGCCGCTGATATGGACGATGGCCGTGAATAGAAAGGCGTTCACGCGGCGCGCGCCCACTCCGCCCAGAAAATCGCTGGCGCCCCAGGCGCCAACTGCGGTCAAGCTATAAGCGGCAGGAATGTATTGGGCTGCGACGGGCATCGGGCTTTGAGATTAGCACGCAGCGAGCACGTTACTCGTATGGACAGCCGCCCCGGCTGTTCAGCCGAGCGAATCTCGGTTGGCAGCTACGCCGTCACCGCTTCCGGTTGCGTTTTTCCCGCCAGCAGTTGCCGCAGCACGTACTGGAGTATGCCTCCGTTCGCGTAATACAGAGCTTCCTGCGGAGTGTCGATGCGAACTATGGCCTGAAATTCCGCCGTTTTCCCACCCTTCACGCGCACGGTAATTTTGCGACCGGAAGAAAACTTCTCAACCACCTCGCGAATGCCCGAGATCTCGAACACTTCTTCGCCGGTCAACTTGAGCGTCTCGGCATTTTCTCCCGGCAGAAACTGCAGCGGCAGAATGCCCATGCCCACGAGGTTGGAGCGGTGAATGCGTTCGTAGCTTTCCGCAACCACGGCGCGAACGCCGAGCAACCGCGGTCCCTTGGCGGCCCAGTCGCGTGAAGATCCAGAACCGTATTCTTTGCCCGCGAGAATCACGAGCGGCACTTTTTCGGCATGGTACTTTTCGGACGCGTCGAAAATCGACATTTCGGCGCCATCGGGCAGGTGGCGGGCAAATCCACCTTCGGTATTCACCATTTTGTTGCGCAGGCGGACATTGGCGAACGTGCCGCGCACCATGACTTCGTGATTGCCGCGACGCGACCCGTAAGAATTGAAATCCGCCGGCTGCACGCCGTGCGCAATCAGGTATTTGCCGGCGGGTCCGTCTTTTTTGATGGACCCCGCGGGCGAGATGTGGTCGGTCGTTACGCTATCGCCGAGCACGGCCAGCACGCGCGCTCCCCTGATGTCCTCAACGGCGGACGGTTTGAGCGCCATGTCATCGAAGTAGGGCGCCTGGCGAATGTAGGTGGAATTTTTTTCCCACGCGTAAGTCTCGCCCTTCGGAACGGGCAGCCCGCGCCAGCGCTCGTCTCCTGAGTACACCGCGGCGTAGCTTTTGCGGAACATCTCGGATGTAATCGCGCTCGCCATCGATTGCTCGACTTCCGATTGCGAGGGCCAGATGTCGGCGAGGTAAACCGGCTTGCCGTCCTTGCCTTTTCCGACGGGATCCTTGCGCAGGTCGACGTCGATACGTCCGGCGAGAGCGAACGCCACCACCAGCGGCGGTGACATCAGGTAATTGGCGCGCACTTCGGAATTGATGCGGCCCTCAAAGTTGCGATTGCCGGAGAGCACCGAAGCGACAACCAGATTTTTCTCGTCGATTTCTTTTGAAACTTCAACCGGCAACGGGCCGGAGTTTCCAATGCAGGTGGTGCAGCCGTAGCCGACGATGTGGAACTTCAGCTTCTCCAGATACGGCATCAAGCCGGCTTTTTCGAGATAGTCGAGCACGACTTTCGATCCTGGAGCGAGCGAGGTTTTGACCGTCGCCGGCACTTCGAGACCGCGCTCCACCGCCTTCTTGGCCAGAAGGCCGGCGGCCAGCATCACGGACGGGTTCGAGGTGTTCGTGCAACTGGTAATCGCCGCGATCACGACACTGCCGTGATGCAGGTGGCCGTTGGCCGTGGTTTTCGGTTCGCCTTTCGCAACTTTGATCAAGCCCGGCAAAGCCTTCTCAAACGACTCGCCTGCTTTCGACAACACAACTCGATCCTGCGGCCGCTTGGGTCCGGCGATGCTCGATTCGACAGTGGCAAGATCAAGACTCAGCAGTTCGGAGTATTCGGCTTCGGGCGTTTTGGCGTCGTGAAAAAGTCCCTGCTCGCGGGCGTAGGCTTCGACCAGCGCGATCTGCTCTTCACTGCGACCCGTGAGTTTCAGGTAGCGAACGCTTTCTTTGTCGATCGGGAAGATGCCGCAGGTGGCGCCATACTCAGGAGCCATGTTCGCAATCGTCGCGCGATCGGCGAGTGGCAGGTCTTGCAGGCCGGGGCCGAAGTACTCGACGAACTTGCCGACCACACCGTGCTTGCGTAGCATCTCGGTGATGGTAAGAACCAGATCGGTTGCCGTCGCGCCTTCGCGCAGGCGTCCGGTGAGCTTCACGCCGACCACGAGCGGGATCAGCATGGAGACGGGTTGTCCAAGCATGGCGGCCTCGGCTTCGATGCCGCCTACGCCCCAGCCCAGCACGCCGAGTCCGTTAATCATCGTGGTGTGCGAGTCGGTGCCGACGAGCGTGTCGGGATAGGCGGTGCGCTTTCCGCCTCCTTCGTGCACAAACACCACGCGCGCCAGGTACTCGAGGTTGACTTGGTGGACGATGCCGGTGTCCGGCGGCACGATGGCTAGATTGCGGAAGCCGGTCTGTCCCCAGCGCAGAAACGCGTAACGTTCTTTGTTGCGCTGGAATTCAAGCAGCGCGTTCACGTCGATGGCGCCGGGCGAGCCGAATTCGTCGACCTGCACCGAGTGGTCAATCACCAGTTCGGCGGGTTGCAAGGGATTGATGAGCTTGGCGTCGCCGCCCAGTCGCTTCATGGCGTCGCGCATGGCGGCAAGGTCCACAACTGCGGGAACGCCGGTGAAATCCTGCAGCAGGACGCGGCTGGGCGTGAAAGCGATTTCCTTTTCCGGCTTCGACTTCTTGTTCCAAGCTGCGAGCGCGCGAATTTCTTGCTTCGTCACGTTGCGCCCGTCTTCGGTGCGCAGCAAGTTCTCCAGCAGAATGCGCAGCGAGAACGGCAAGTGCCGCGTCGAGATGCCCTGCTTGTCGAGAGCGTCGAGCCGGTAGATCTCGTATTCTTTCTTGCCGACTTTGAAAGTGGCGCGGGCGCCAAAACTATTTAATGACATGATGGCCTTCCTCCATAATCCCCGGCACAGGACCGGGGCGCAATGCTGACTCGGAACTAATAGTGTAATTCGTTTCGGGCGCCGCTGCTTAGCCGGGCGACGAAATCAAAAGATCCGTCCTAGCGCACGCCTGTCCAAGTCTGATAAACCACCACGCCGACCATGAACACGAGGTAAATCCTGAGCGCCCAGAAAAGAATCATCTCGTTCCTCGTGAGCCGCCGACGCGGACAATGATGGTGTTCCTTGGTGAAAATGATTTGGTCAGGCTCCAGGGCTGTCATCACCGAGGTGATTTCTTCGCGGCTCACTTCAACCTCAGGTGCAGAATCAACTTGTTTTTCCATCTACCTGCCTCCAACCAGCGCCAGCGCATTGGGCGCAATCACACTGATCCCAAACAACAGGCCGGCGCCGATTAGCACGGTCACGACCCCCAGCGCCAGCAAATTCGCCCACAGTGGACTGACCAGTGCGCCCATGATTTCGCGGTCGTTTACCAGCATATACAGAAAAAGAAGCGCCGGAGGCATGGCCAGGACCGCGATCACGTTCACCAGCAGCACGATGTACACGAGTGGAATTCCCGGGATCAAAACCAGCCCCGCCGCGGCCGCGGCCTCGACCAGCAGGACGAGATAGAACGCCCTCCCCTGCTTGAAGGGAAGATTCAAACTGTGCGGCCGCCGCGCGACTTCTCCGAAGGCATACGCGGATGAAGTCGAAATCGTAATTGCCGCGACCATCCCGGCCTCGAATATGCCCAGTGCGAAAAGCGCCGCTCCCCAGTGTCCAATAAATGGCTGCAGCGCCTGGGCGAACTCGGCGGCTTCGAAGTTCGCCGCCGACATGTGGTGCATGAACAGTGGCGCCGTTGCCAGCATCGTTGCCAGCGCGGCGACTGTCGCCAAAGCCGCTCCCAGCACCGTGTCGACGCGCCCGAAGCGGATGTCGCGCGTGGTGAGACCCTTATCGGCAATCGCGCTTTGCTGGAAAAACAGCATCCACGGGGTGACGGTCGCTCCGATATTGGCCAGCAGGATCAGCACCGTCTCCTGCGTGAGCCCGCCAGGCAGTGGTCTCCACGTCACCAACGCGCGGCCCACAGTCCCCCAGTGCGGATGGGTCAGAAGCGCCACCGGCACAAACACCAGGTTGAACATTGCAGCGCCTAAAATGATCCGCTCCCAAGTCCAGTAGCGGTGCGTCATGAGCGCGACGGAGAGAACCAACAACGCGCTCAAGACCGCAACCGCCGGCCGCACGCCGAAAAATCCCAGCCCGGCTCGAATGGCGATAAACTCTGTCACCAACGTCAGAAAATTGCCCAGCATGAGATCGATCATCGAAAACCAACCCCAAAACGGACCAAAGCGATCAAAGATCAACTCAGCGTGTCCGCGATGAGTGGCCGCGCCCAAACGCACGGTCATTTCCTGCACCACGCAAGCCATGAGGAATGTAAGCGCAATGAAGGGCACGAAGAAACCGATGCCGAACCGCGCCCCGGTCGCCGCATAGGACAGCATGCTGGGACCGTCGTTTTCCCCGAGCATCACGAGGATGCCGGGGCCAATAAGCAACCAGAACAGCCGCAACCGTGGCCGGAATCCGCGCCGCGCCCGCATCTCCGAAACCCGTTCGCGGTCATGGGCCCGGTCGATGTCCTCATGCGTGATGACAACGTCAGTGCCAGATGTTCGCAGATCGTTCAGGAGGTTGGATCGGGGTATGGCTCCTCCTCGCGGCTCCGATGCTGTCTTTGGTTCTTTCATGCTGTCGTTCATTCCGTCGACGCGGTGCGAAAGGGAGCGCGAGACGATGCCGCTCGTTGGATAATTAGCGCAAGTATACATCAGGACATAAACTATGGTTAATTACTTTTGTGAATGAGGAGCAGGGAATTTTCAAATGCCAGGGCAGCCACTTGCGGAGCGGCGAGCGGACGCGCCCTTACCCTTTGGACACGGCTTTCCCATCCGCCGGTTTAACCCAGACTTTTTCAGCGGCCGATACACCCAAAGAAACCCGGCCGGCAGTGGTGGTCAGGGTCAGCGTCTGGTCATAATTGCGATGCGCGACATGAACTTTGGCTCCGGGGCGGATGCCGCGCTGTTCAAGAAACTCAAGCAGGCGGCGATCGCGTTCATAGATGCCGCTCACCTGAAAGTTCTCGCCTGGCTCGGCCTGCGCAAGCAGCAGCAGGCCGCGACGGCGACGACTGGCGGGACTCTCCAGTTCGGTCAGATTGCCGTGCGGGCACGCGACTCCACGCCCGAGTTTGGCGAGCAGCCTGGCCTCGAAATCTGGCGAGACCGCGTGCTCCAACCGTTCCGCCTCGTCGTGCACCTTATACCATTCCATTCCGAAAATTTCGGCGAGCATGCGCTCGATCAGGTGGTGGCGAACTGTCAGCTTGCGGGCTATCTTTCGTCCGGCAGCGGTCAGGCGAACGCGGCCGCCGGCATGCACCCGCACCAAGCCGTCCTTTTTCAGCCGGCGCACAGCCATCGTTACGGCCGGGGGAGACACTTTGAGCCAGTGCGCAAGCGTGGCCGAAATGACGGTCTCCCCTTCACTCTCGGCCTCGAGAATCGCTTTAAGGTAGTCCTCTTTGGAAACTGTGATCACGCAGACCGTATTATACGGCGAAGCGTTAAGCACAGTTAATAGCGAATTTTTTGGCTGCCTTTCCGGCAATCAATTTGCAGGCGCCATTCTAACCTTGTTGCCCGGTACCGCCCGGTTTGACATCATCATTCTTCCGCCCCTACTCTTGAATGTCTCGAATATGAATATCCTCGTCATTGGCAGCGGCGGACGCGAGCACGCCTTGGTGTGGAAGCTCCGGCAGTCGCCGCGGGTTGTGAAAATCTACTGCGCGCCCGGCAACGGCGGTATCGCCGACGAGGCGGAGTGCGTCGCGGTAGACTTAAAGAGCCTCGACTCCATGATCGCACTCGCGAATCGGATCCAGCCCGACCTCACAATCGTGGGGCCGGAATTGCCGCTGATGCTCGGCCTGGTGGACGAATTCACGCAGCGCGGCTGGCGCACATTCGGTCCAACCCGAGCCGCCGCGCAGCTTGAAACCAGCAAGAGCTTTGCCAAGGAATTCCTGCAGCGCCACCGCATTCCCACGGCGCATTACGCGATCTGCGACTCTTCGGAACAGGTGAGCGATGCGCTGCCGCACTTCCATACCCCGCTCGTGGTGAAGGCCGACGGACTGGCTGGGGGGAAGGGCGTGGTCATCGCCAAGACCAAAGATGAGGCCTCGACCGTCGCCAATGAAATGCTCAGCGGCAGGATGCTGGGCGAGGCCGGATCGCGTGTGGTGCTGGAGGAGTTTCTCGAAGGCGACGAACTCTCGTTTCTGGTCGTGAGCGACGGCGAACGCGTAGCGCCGCTGGTCGCCGCGCAAGATCACAAGCGCGTGGGCGACGGCGACACTGGCCCGAACACCGGTGGCATGGGCGCCTACACGACCTCGACCATCGTGGATGACCAGATGCGCGAATGGCTGCTCGCCCACATCGTGCGGCCTGTCATCGCCGGCATGAAGGCCGAAGGCGCGGAGTATAAAGGCGTTCTCTATTGCGGCCTGATGATGACCGCGCGCGGCCCCATGGTGCTCGAATTCAACTGCCGCTTCGGCGATCCGGAGACGCAGCCCATTCTGATGCGTCTCGAAAGCGATTTGGTTGAGGCGATCGAGGCGTCCATCGACGGCCGCACCAGCGACGGCGATTTCAAATGGTCGAACGATGCGGCGGTATGCGTGGTGATGGCTTCGGGCGGTTATCCGGGAGCCTACGAGGCGGGCAAGAAAATTACCGGCCTGGAGGATGCGGCGAAGTTGGACGGCGTAAAAGTCTTCCATGCCGGCACGTCGAAGGGCGACGGCGCATTTTATACTTCCGGCGGACGCGTGCTCGGAGTGACGGCACGAGCCGGGGAATTGCAAGCGGCGGTGCAGCGCGCCTATAAAGCTTGCGCGAAGATCGGGTTTGACGGCGCGCACTATCGCAAAGATATTGCGGCCCGGGCGCTGAAGAAGAAGTAGGATCGTGATCGCGCGATGAATCACACCAGCAAGCTGAGATCGACTTTGGATGGACGCCAACAATCATGAGCAAGCCACTCGTTTCGATCGTGATGGGCAGTGACTCCGACCTGGAGATCATGCGCGAGGCCGGGAAAGCTCTCGATGAATTCGGGATTGCGTATGAGATCGATGTGACCTCAGCACATCGCTCTCCCGACCTTACGGCCGATTACGCTCGCAAGGCTGCTGGACGCGGCATTCGCGTGATCATCGCGGGCGCAGGCGGAGCGGCGCACCTGGCGGGCGTAATCGCGGCGCACACAATCTTGCCGGTCATCGGCGTCCCGATCCCTTCAACTTCTCTGCAGGGCCTGGACTCCCTGCTGGCGACGGTGCAAATGCCTTCGGGCATTCCGGTAGCGACGGTTGCTATCGGCAAGCCCGGCGCGACGAATGCAGGGATCCTCGCGGCACAGATTATTGGCGTGGCCGACGCGTCCGTCGCGAAGAAACTGGGAACGCACAAAGAGAAACTGGCGCGCGGCGTGGAAGAGAAATCCAAGAAAATGAAAGCGACGGCCAAAGACTAACGCGAAGTTTGTGTGGTGGCGGGGCTCTGCCCCGCAGAACGGGGCCAAGCCCCGTCACCACACATTCACAGCTTCAAAGTTTTCAGGTATTTCCGAAACTCCCCACCCAGATCTTCGCGTTTCAGCGCAAACTCCACCGTAGCTTGGAGGAAGCCGAGTTTGTCGCCCGTATCGTGGCGGCGGCCTTCGTAGACGTAGGCGTACATTTTCTCGCGCTGCAGCAGCCCGCGCAGCCCGTCCGTGAGTTGCAACTCGCCGCCTGCGCCCGGCTTGATGTCGGAGAGCGTCTCGAAGACCGCGGGCGTCAGAATGTAGCGTCCGATCACGGCCAGATTCGAAGGCGCATCCGCGAGCTTCGGCTTTTCCACCAGGTCAAGAACTTCGTAGAGCTTGCCACCGGAGCCCGCGACCTCTTTCGCCTTCAGCACGCCGTAAGAAGAGATAGCCGGCCCGTTGACGACCTGCGTCGCAATCACGGAACACTGCTTCTCGTCGAAAACGTTCATCAACTGCTTAAGCACCGGCACTTTTGCATCGATCACGTCATCGGCGAGCAGGGTGGCAAAGGGTTCGTCGCCAATCAATTCGCGCGCGGTGAGCACGGCGTGTCCCAGGCCCAGCGCCTCTTTCTGACGCACGTAGGCTACGTGGATCATGTCCGAAATCTGGCGCACGATCTTGAGCAGGTCGTGCTTGCCTTTGTCCTCGAGCATTTTTTCCAGCTCGTAGCTGACGTCAAAATGATCTTCGATCGCGCTCTTGCCGCGTCCGGTAATTATGATGATCTGGTCGCATCCAGCCGCCATTGCCTCTTCCACGCCATACTGAATGATGGGCTTATCGACCAGCGGCAGCATCTCTTTCGGCTGAGCTTTGGTGGCCGGGAGAAAGCGCGTGCCCAATCCGGCGGCGGGAAAAATCGCTTTGCGGACGGTCCGGATCTTGCGGCGGTCGCTATTCGTTCGT
>Ga0074044_10003017_pt1 | contig 14491 bp, 11 predicted proteins | sample BogForMeECP23OM1_FD_94443 | JGI IMG/M metagenome (GOLD analysis project Ga0074044, IMG submission 94443) | Bog forest soil microbial communities from Calvert Island, British Columbia, Canada - Bog Forest MetaG ECP23OM1 | ecosystem: Environmental > Terrestrial > Soil > Wetlands ... | reverse complement strand
GTCTTCCTCAGCCATTCCGGCGCCGATACGGAGGCGGCGCGTGAGCTGAAGCGCCGGCTGGAGAATTCTCCCGATGCCCGCGCGGCCGGCCTGAAGGTGTGGTTCGACAAGGACGACCTGAGGCCGGGAACCTCCTGGTCGGCGCAGATCGCCCAGGCGATCCAGAACGAGGCGTCGGCCTTTGTCGCCTATGTCGGCTCGGGCGGAGTGATGAACTGGGTCGAGGCGGAAGTCGATCTCGCGCTTTCGCGAGCGGCGGCCGACAAGCAGAATCCGCTCCTGTTCATTCCTGTTCTCGCCGCCGAAAGCGCGGGCTCGAAGGGCCTGCCCCCGTTCGCCAAGCGTTATCATGGCGTCCGCGATCCGCTCGGCGACGGCGAGGAGCTTGGGAAGCTCCTCAAGGCGGTTCTGAATGCGGATTGGGACAAGTCGATAAGGCTTATCGACGAGCCGTTCGTCGGCCTGCGGTCGATGCGGGAGCAGGAGGCCGACCGGTTCCTCGGCCGCACGGCGGAGATCGAGGGCCTCATCGAGAAATTCCGCCGCCGCCGCATCGTGGCGATCGTCGCCGACAGCGGCACGGGAAAGTCCTCGCTCGCGGAGGCGGGCTTCGCTCCGGCCTTTCGCGGCGGCGCGCTCGCGGACTTTTCGCGCGACGACCCCGACGACCGCGTCTGGCACGTTGTCGCGATGCGGCCGCGCGCCAATCCGGACGAGGGATTGCGAACCGGCATCACCGAGGCGGCGGAAAAGCTCGGCCGATCTGGCGATGAGCGGGCGGGCCTGCGCCGGCGCGTCGCCGTCGCCGATCCGAGTGAGACCGCGTTCGCGCTTCAATGTGACCTGCCGGCGAAAAAGACCGCGACGCTGCTCATCGTCGATCAGTTCGAGGAACTGTTCACCACGACGACGGACGCGCTTGCCGGCCCGTTCGCCAGGCTTTTGCTTGCGCTCGCCGGCGGCGACAAGGACGTCCGCATCCTGCTGACCATCCGGGCCGACTATTTCAACCTCTTGAGCGACATCAAAGACGTTGACGGACAGGCGGTCCGGGACGGCCACGGGCGAACCTTGTTCGAACGCCTTGGGGCCGACAATGGCGAGGCAATCCTGCGGCTCAAGCGTATTTCCGACGACGGGCTCAGCGAGGCCGTCTGCAAGCCGCTGCGGCTGGCGGGCGAGAAGGACGAAGCGGCGCAGGCGGCGCTTGTCAGAGCCGTCCGGCGTGATCTCTCGGATCAGCCGAGCGACCTGCCGCTGTTGCAGGTTGCGCTGCGGGCGGCCTGGCGCGAGCACAAAGCGACGAGACTGGGGCTGAACGCGGCCTATCACTCGGTCGGCGGCGTGCTGGGGGCGTTGGCGCGCGAGGCAGACAAGGTCCGAACGACCAAACTTTCGGCCGAAGATCAGGCGAGGCTCGAATCCGTTTTCGTGCGGCTCGTGCGGCTTGGCGACACCGGCGGCGCGACGCGCCGAACCGCGGCCCTCAATGAGTTCGACGGCCCGCGGCAGGCGCTGCTGCGGCGGCTCGGCGACGACGAGCATGGACGGCTGGTCGTCGTCGGCGAAGCCAGCGCCGAAATCGCCCACGAGGCGCTCATCACCCAATGGCCTTGGTTGCAAAGCCGGCTGGGGGAAGACGCAAACGATGTCCGGCTGCTTGACCGGCTGATGAGCAAGTCGCGCGAATGGAATGCGGTGCCAGAAGACAAAAAGGAGAAGTACGTAGCCACCCGCGCCGAACGCGAGATTTTTGATGAGCTTTGGAAGGAGCACGCAGACTGGCTGTCCAGGGTCGATCGCAATTTCGTCAACGAGTCGAACCGGGCCTATGAAATCGAACGCGACAAGGAACAGCGGGCGTTTCGGGTGGCGCGTCACAATGAATCCGTCGCCCTGACGGCCCTGGCCAACATCGAGGCGTCGAAGAACCATTGGGTCAACGCGGCAAAGCTTGCCCTCGCAGCGTGGCCGCGCGACTGTAAGGACACGGCGACGCCGAAGCTTGCGGAGACGCTCGACGCCTTGGGCCGGATCGTACCCAATCTGCCCGAGCGACGTGTGCTTGACGGGCATCAGGATGCGGTCACTTCCGCCGCCTTTAGCCCCGATGGGACGCGCATCGTCACAGCGTCCTACGACAAGACCACGCGACTGTGGGACGCCGCTTCGGGGCGCGCCATCGGCAGGATCCAGGGGCATGAGCACGCGGTGTATTCCGCCGCCTTCAGCCCCGACGGGACGCGCATTGTCACGGCGTCCGAAGACTGGACCGCGCGGTTGTGGGACGCGATCACCATGCGCGCCATCGCCACGCTCGCGGGGCATCACCAGGGGGTCCATTCCGCCGCCTTCAACCCGGACGGAACGCGCGTCGTCACGGCCTCCGGGGACGATACCGCGCGGCTGTGGGATGCGGCCTCCGGCCGGCCGATCGCCACGCTTTTGGGGCACAAAGCCGCCTTCAGCCCGGACGGGACGCGCGTCGTTACCGCGTCCGACCACAGGACCGCGCGTTTGTGGGACGCCGTTTCGGGGCGCGAACTCGCCGCGCTCAAGGGGCATGAAGGCACGGTTGCTTCCGCCGCCTTCAGCCCGGACGGGACGCGCGTCGTCACGGCGTCCGACGACAAGACGGCGCGGCTGTGGGACGCGGCCTCGGGATGCGAAATCGCTGCGCTCAAGGGACACGAGGGGCCGGTCAATTCCGCCGCCTTCAGCCCAGACGGGACGCGCGTCGTCACGGCGTCCGGCGACAAGACGGCGCGGCTGTGGGACGCGGCCTCGGGACGCGGAATCGCTGCGCTCAAGGGACACGAGGGGCCGGTCAATTCCGCCGCCTTCAGCCCGGACGGGAGGCGCGTCGTCACGGCATCCTGGGACAAGACCGCGCGGCTGTGGGACGTGGCTTCGGGGCGCGAATTGGTTGCGCTCAAGGGGCATGGCCGGCCGGTCTTTTCCGCTGCCTTCAGCCCGGATGGGATGCGCGTCGTCACGGCGTCCGACGACAAGATCGCGGGCGTGTGGGACGCGGCCTCGGGGCGTGTAATCGCCGCCCTCACGGGGCATGACGGGCCGGTCGTTTACGCCGCCTTCAGCGCGGACGGGACGCGCATCGTTACAGCGTCCCGGGACAAAACCGCGCGCGTGTGGGACGGGGCCTGGGAACGCGAAATCGCGACCCTCAAGGGGCATGAGAACGCCGTCAGGTCCGCTGCCTTCAGCCCGGATGGGATGCGCGTCGTCACGGCGTCCGACGACAAGACCGCGCGCGTGTGGGACGTGGCCTCGGGGCGCGAAATCGTCGCCCTCAAGGGGCATGAGGAGCGGGTCGTTTTCGCCGCCTTCGGCCCAGACGGAACGCGCATCGTCACAGCGTCCCGGGACAAAACCGCCCGCATGTGGGACGCGGCATCCGGGCACGAAATCGCCGACCTCAAGGGGCATGACGCGACAGTGAATTCCGCCGCTTTCAGCCCCGACGGCGCGCGCGTCGTGACGGCGTCAAACGACTGGACCGCGCGACTGTGGGATGCGGCTTCGGGGCGCGAACTCGCCGCGCTCAAGGGGCATGAGATTTGGGTCAATTCCGCCGCTTTCAGCCCGGATGGGACGCGCGTCGTCACAGCGTCCTGGGACCGCACCGCGCGGCTATGGGAGGCGGCTTCGGGGCGCGAATTGGTTGCGCTGAAGGGGCATGAGAACATCGTCATGTCCGCCGCTTTCAGCCCGGATGGGACCCGCATCCTCACGGCGTCCCGCGACAACACCGCGCGGCTGTGGGACGCGACCTCCGGGCGCGCCATCGCGACCCTCGCGGGGCCTAGCCGCCCGGTGAATTTCGCCGCCTTCAGCCCGGACGGAACGCGCGTCGTCACGGCGTCCGACGACGGCACCGCGCGCGTGTGGGACGTCAGCACGATCCCCGGGGGTAACATCCTGCAGGTCGCCTGCGCGTTCTTACGGATGCACGAGGACCCCGTCAGCCTCGAGGGCGTGACCGACTATCCGCTGACATTTGACCGTCCGATCTGCGCCACCGACCCGCCGCCGCCGGACCTCATGGCCGAGCCGGCGACGCCGGCGAGCGCCGCAAAATGAGCGGCCGATCGCAAAGGGGACGGTTGGCAGAACGTAGAAGAAAGGGAGGCGCACGATGCTGAAGATGGCCTGGAACGCCTATCGCGGCTGGGCGAAGCGGGCGCGGGATCTGCAGGCGGGCGCGGGACGGTGGAACCTCGCAGCGCTCGTCTGCATCGCGCTCGCGGCGGTCTGCGGGGCGGCGACGTCTCTCACGCCCGCCGCCCCGAGCCCGTGGAACGTCCTGGGGACCTGGCTCGCCTCGGTCGCCGCCGTCGCCTCCGCGGTCGGCGCCTATCTCGGCCGCGAAATCCTCGGCTCCGGCAAAGAGGCCGGCTGGATCCAGGCGCGCGCGACGGCGGAAGGCGTCAAGTCCGAATGCTACCGCTATGCCGCGAAAGCCGGCCCCTACGCCGGCGCCGCGCCCGAAGCCGCCAAGGCCTTGCAGGACCGCGTCGCCGCGCTCGAGAAACTGGCGACCGACAAGTCTCTCGTCCGCGGCGACGACCCGGTCCCGGCGTCTGGCGACAAGCGCGAGCCGACCGCCGGGATGACGAAGGACTGGTACAAGATCAACAGGATCGACGAGCAGATCGAATTCTATCGGAAAGGGCGGGCCCGGAACGAAGCGAGGGCGGACCGTCTGTGGTGGGCGGCTTTCCTCGCCGGCCTCGCCGCCGTCGCCTTCGGCGCGCTCGGCGCCTGGGCGCAGGTGTTCGCCCCATGGGTCGGCGCCATGACGACGATCGCCGCCTCGATCGCCGCCTTTGGCCTCATCGATCGGCGTAAGTTCCTCATCTCCAGCTACTCCGCGATGCAGGCGAGCCTCGAACGCATCAAGGCGCTGGACGAGGCAAGGCAGGCGAGCCTGGCCGATCTCGTGACCACGACGGAAGACCTCCTCGACAGCGAGCACAAGGCCTGGCAGCCGCAAATGCTCGCCATGCAGCACCAGCCCCCGGCTCAGCCCGAACAACCTCAGCAACCCCAGCCGCCGCAGCAACAGGGCTAGTGGCTCATTTCAACTGTTTGAAAGCTCTCTGTCCTACCCGCGAACGCGGCTTTCCGATTCACAGGTCTAATTCACTACGCTTTTTTTGGAGTTACGCGCGGTCCACGGGTTCCCCTTCTCCGCGAAGCGGGGAAGGTGGCCGAAGGCCGGATGGGGTGCGGAAAGCAGCGACGGCTCGAGCAGGTTCGCGGCGCCGGTCGTGCAATGCGGCTTGGGTTGAGCCAGCGGGCCACACCCCATCCGGCGCTCCGCGCCACCTTCCCCAGCAAGCTGGGGAAGGGGAGCCCCGGCGACTTGAAATGTGTGAATTCGGTAGCCGCGAAAGCGGGTATTCATACTCGCCGCCTGGAGTGCGGCGCGCCGTGGATTCCCGCATTCGCGGGAATGACACTGCTTTTGTAAGGAGGAAAGGCCCATGCCCATCACCGACCCGGACGCCGTCGACCTTGGCTTTCTCGTCGCCTTCGCCGAGGACATGTACGTTCAAGGCTCGACCACGCCCCAAAACGAGCCGCGGATCGCCGCGGCGGGTTGGGACGTCGTCGGCCATTTCCTCGCGTTCGACTCCGTCCTGCCCGATGCGTCGGCCCTGCCGACTGGCGTTCCGAACACCGTGCAACTCGGGCAGACCGTCTTCTATGGATTTCTCGCGCAGAACCACGTGGACCCGACCCGCTACGCCGCCGCCATTCGCGGGACGAGCGGCTTCGCCGAATGGGTGATCGACGCCGATTTCCTTCCCCTCCCGCTCCCGTCCTCGCCGGGGGCGACGGTCGAAAAGGGCTTCTGGAGCATCTACGAGAGCATGACCCTGGTCGATCTTACCGGCGTCCAGATCGGCGCCAAGGCGGCGGAAGGGATCGCGAGGGTCGTCGGCGACGCGACGGTGACGGTCTGCGGGCACAGCCTCGGATCGGCGCTTGCGACCTATCTCAGCTTCGACGTCGCCAAGCTGATGGGGAACCGGGCGAGCGCCTGCCTGTTCGCTTCTCCGCGCACGGGCGACCAGGCGTGGGCGGCCGCCTACGGCGCCGCCGTCTCGACCAATCGGCTGATCAATTATGTCCTCGACGTCGTGCCCTACGTGCCGTTCGACGCCCCGGACATTCAATATTCGACGCTTCCGGGCGCCCAGATCCTGCAGCCCTCGACGGCGCAGGCGGAAGTGCAGTTCGACATCCGCTGCAATCACAACGTCATCTGCTATTGCGCGATGCTCGATTACGCGGACATGAAAGGGCGCGCCAGCGCGCAGGACGCCGAAGCCTGGCGCTGCATCCTCGGGCCGCCGGCCTTCGGCCTCAACCGCGAGCTGACGCTCGCGCTCGCCACGGCCGTGAACGCGCTCGGCCCGGCGGCGGAGCAGATCGCCGATCTCATCTCCGTGTCGGCGCGCGCCAAAGGCGGGCATGTCTGAAGTCTGCGTGGCGGCCGGTTCGGTCGAACGTCATTCGAGACTGCCAGGAAGCGGACATCGCGCCTGGTCGCCTTGCCTCCCCCGCATGCATATGTCACGCTGACTGCGGCGACATGACCGGACGGAACCGGCGCCGATCGCTATTCGGGAGGACGCCTATGTTCAAGTCGCTTACGCGTTTGCTATGCCTCGCGCTCTTTGCGCTCGCCCTGCCGCTGGCGGCGCAGGCCAAAACCTTCTATTGGATTTCGCACGGCTCGCCCGCCGACCCGGTCTGGACCTATTTCCTCGCTGGGGCGAACATGTGGGCGAAGGACACCGGCCAGACCGTCAAGACGTCGTTCCACAACGGCGACGTCGCTTCGCAGCAGGAGGCGATCCGCGCCGCGATGGCCGCCAAGGCCGACGCGATCGTCACCACGAGTCCCGATCCCGGCAGCCTCGTCCAGGTCGTCAACGAGGCGCGCGCCGCCGGCATTCCGGTCATCAACTTCAACACGCCCGACGCGAAGGTGAACTTCAACGCCTATGTCGGCGTCGATCTCGCGGTCGTCGGCAAGGCCTGGGCGAACTACCTCGTCGACCACGGCCTGGTGAAGTCCGGCGACTTCGTCTGGATGCCGGTCGAGGTGCCGGGCGCGAGCTACGGCGTCGAGGAGGAGAAGGCGATCGCCACCGTCTTCAAGCCGCTCAACATCACCTGGGAAGTGACCGACAACACGCTCGACCAGGCAAACGTCATCTCCCGCATGAGCGACTACCTCACCGCCAACCGCAAGAAGATCAAGGCGATTGTCGGCCTAGGCGATCTCGTCACCGGCTCGATCAAGCGCGTCTTCGACCAGGTCGGCGTCAAGGCCGGCGAGATCCCGGTCGTCGGCTGGGGCAACTCGCGCGACACGACTGGCGAGGTGATGTCAGGCTATGTCAACGCCGGCATGTGGCAGGACCCGCAGGCGACGAGCTACATGGCGCTCTCGGTCGCCAACATGGCGACCGACGGGATCCCGCCCGGCTTCAACATCACCACCGGCTCGCTCTACGGCAAGGACGCCGCGGCGGTCTACGACAAGATTTTGTCCGGCAAGTAGCCGCAGAGCCCTCATCCGGCGCCATGGCCCGTCGAAAGACGGGCGTCTCTCGACGCCCTACGGCGCCACCTTCTCCCGCAAGGAGAAGGGAAACCCCCTCTCCCGCTTGCGGGAGAGGGCTGGGGTGAGGGCGCAGTTCGGCTCAAAACCGTGTATCCGTTCTCGCGCCTCCTCGTTTCCAACAGCGAAGTCCTCTTGCGCAAAGACTCGCTCCTTCGCCGGGCGTTCTCGGCCCCCGAATTCGGCCCGTTCGTGCTGCTCGCGGTCGAGCTCGCGGTCTTCTATGCAATCAATCCCGAGTTCCTGTCGGTCCTCAACATCTCCAATACGTTGACCTTCACCGTCGAACTCGGGCTCATCGCCCTCGCCATGACGCTCCTGATGACGGCCGGCGAATTCGACCTTTCAGTCGGTTCGCTGTTCGGCTTCGCGCCCGTCCTGATGTGGACGCTCTATAACGGCGGCCTGACGACGCTCGCCGTCGCCTTTGCGATCAGCCTCGTCGTCGCGGCGCTGATCGGCCTCATCAACGGCCTCTTCGTCACCCGGCTCAAGATCCCCTCCTTCCTCGTCACGCTCGGCATGCTGCTCGTCGTCCGCGGGACCGCGCTGTTCGTCACCGACGGCTTTCCCCAGCGCACCTGGAGCGCCGGCGGCCAGTGGCTCGCCAACCTCCTGGTCGGCGATTTCTACGTCGGGCCGTTCCGGGTCTACGCTTCGCTGTTCTGGTTCGCCGCCGCGGCGATCGTTCTCGGCTACGTCCTGACGCAGTCGAAATACGGCAACTGGATCCAGGCGACCGGCGGCAATGCGGTCGCCGCACGGGCGCGCGGCGTCGACGTCAACGGGGTCAAGGTGGCGCTGTTCATCCTGACCGCGGTGATGTCGGCCTTCGCCGGGATCATCAGTTCGATCCGCACCTCGGCGGCCAATCCGAACAGCGGCACGGGCTACGAGCTCGAGGTCATCGCGATGGTGGTCATCGGCGGCACGGCGCTGACCGGCGGGCGCGGCACGATCCTCGGCACGGTGCTCGGAATCCTCATCCTGCGGGTGATGCGCAACGGCATCGTGCTGATCGGGGTGCCGGGCCTCGCCTACAACATCTTCATCGGCGCGATCATCCTCGGCATGATGGCGCTGCATTCCTGGCTCGAGCGCCGTCATCAGGCGGGGACGTGAGATGACGGAAAACCTCGTCCGCATGGAGCGCATCAACAAGTTCTTCGGCCGCGTCCAGGCGCTCGACGACGTCAACTTCAGCGTCGCCCGCCAGGAGATCGTCGGGCTGCTCGGCGACAACGGCGCCGGCAAATCGACGCTGATCAAGGTGCTGTCGGGCGCGTTGCGGGCGACCAGCGGCGACATTTTCGTGCGTGGCGAACGGATCGAGATGCGCAGCACCACCGACGCCATCGCCGCGGGCATCGAGACGATCTACCAGGATTCGGCGCTGGTGACGCAGCTGTCGATCGCGCGCAATCTCTTTCTCGGCCGGGAGCCGATCAAGGGGCCGCGCATCTTCAACCGGATGGACGCCGAGCTGATGGAGCGGGCAGCCGGCGATCTCCTGAAGAGGGTCGGCATCGGCAAAGCCATTCCGGCTTCGACCCCGATCGCATCGCTGTCGGGCGGCGAGCGTCAGGCAGTGGCGATCGCCCGCGCGATGTATTTCGACAGCGACCTCATCATCCTCGACGAGCCGACCAACAACCTCGGCGTCGCGGAGACGCAGGGCGTGCTGCGCTTCGTCCGCAACGCGCGCGATTCCGGCCATTCCTGCATCTTCATCGCCCACAACATCCATCACGTGTTCCAGGTGGTCGACCGCATCGTCGTGATGCGCCGCGGCAGGATCGTCGCCGACGACATCGACCCCAGGCGGACGTCGGTGGCGGAGGTCGAGCGGGTCATCATCGGCGATCTGGCGAGCGTCGCGCATTGACGGCGAGCCGACTGCCCGTTCCTCCAGGATGTGCGAAGCCGCCCGTATCGGCAAAGGAGAACACAAAATGAAAAGCGGGAAACATATGCAATCGAAAATCTCTATATCGAAAAGACCGCAAAAGACGTCATCGAGAAAAAGAATGAAAAAGGAGGAAAATTGAGTTATATAGTCTGCGATGCAGCCGATAGAGAAGCGGCTGAAGCATGCGCAAAAAAGAAATACCCGAACCATCATTACATATGCATGAAAGACCTTCTTGCTGACCCTCCTGCTGAGTAAAAACGTTCTACGACCACTCCTTCCTTCTAGGTGCATCTCTTCCCTGATATTGAAGTCCTCCACGATGGGCTAAAATGAAGGCAGGCTCTTTGTTTACGGCGAGCGGCCCGCAAGCACATCCTCGATTCCGGTGACGCTTGCTTCAATACCTATTTGTATAAAGCGAGTGGCACTGCAATACGTCCTGGCCGTACAATAAGGAATTGAAGTAAGCGTCACCGTAAAACCCGTCACCGTAAAACCGAGGCGTTCGGATTGCCCTCCTTGCCGGCGATGGAGGCGATGTTGACGATGCGGCCGTAGCCCAGCGCCTTCATCGAGCGCGCGATGAAGCGATTGCAATAGAAAAGGCCGTTGACGTTGACGTCGAACACCCGCTTCCACTCGCCGATCGGATAGTCGATCAGGCTCGCGGTCGGCCCCGCGATCCCGGCGCTGCAGACGAGGGCGTCGATGCGGCCCATCGCGGCGTCGGCCTCCTCGGCCGCGCGCTCGACGTCGTCGGGGTCGGTGACGTCGACCCGCCGCGCCCGGGTTTTGCCGCCGAGCTTCGCCGTCGCCGCGTCGAGCCGCCGCTGGTCGATGTCCCACAGCAAAACCTCGCCGCCCTCGGCGGCGATCCTCGCCGCGACGGCGAAGCCGATCCCGGAGCCGCCCCCCGTGACGACGGCGGTCATCCCCTCGAAGCGTTCGCCGGGGCCCATGTCGCGCTCCTCCCTTATGTCATGGCGAATTTGGCGGCGAGGACATTGCGCCGGGTAAAGGTCGGCGGACAAGAGCGGAAAAAAGCAGCTCCCGTCCGCCGTCGGGCCGAACCTTTCCCCGGCGCGCTGATCGGTCGCAGCTAGCGGTCAAGCCGCGGAACACGGTGCCGCCTACGCCTAAGTGAAATCAGGGGATGAGAGAGCGCCATCGATCGAGATCAAGGGAACCATCCGCCATTATAAATTGAATTGGCCTCGCCCTAATTATCTCCAGGCCGAGTATCGACTGTGATGGATCGGTGCTGGAGTTGGGACCTTGGAAAATTACGCCTGCCGGCATCCAAGAACGAATGCCGCCCATTTCGGCAATTGCGATAACCGGTCCTCCGCTCATGCCGCCGAAATCGTAGTTTTCTGGCATGTCCTTTGCCCCGAGGACCCTCCGCAGGTTCTCCCGTTCGACAAGTATCGATATGCATCGCTCGTGCACGCTTGAAACAGTCGCCCCAAGCCCAAAGCGACCAAATGCCAGTTCGTTCGGCGCGAGTTTCTTCCTGCCGCTGCCGGGAAAGCCGCAGCATGTGACGCTCTGTTCGGGCTCGGGCAATGGCGGTGGCCACGACGACTGAATGCCAGTCAAAATCGTGCATCCGCTACAATGTATTTCTTCTCTTGTAACTCTGAAAGTCGCAATGTCAATTTTTTCATTGCCGTCGATAATTCTGTCCCCAATATTGACTTTAACGGTTCTACCGTGACCACCGATCACGCTTTGGACAAACATCGAAGACTTGGTGTCATTCATACATTCCTGCACGACGTGATTGGCAGTAACAGCGAATACACCTGAACCGGCATCCAGGAAAAAGACTGACCCATTCTTATAGCTAACAATTCCGTCGCTCCCGCGAAGCACCCAGAAGAATGGCGCTGTGACAGATGCAGCAAATTCGAGTTCTGCGCGTCCGAGGCCGCGCCGCAGGATTTTTTTGGCCTCTTCATCCAAGACGGGGTTGGTTTGTGCACCAATGGGGATCATGTCGACGTCTGCCCCGAGGAGATAGATGCGATGGCTGGTAAGCGATCGAACTCTGCGTTACCCCAATTACCCCTGAAGTACCACAACCGACCGTTCGTGCACTCTCAAACCGGCTCGCGAAATCGCCATTGCGTTGACGAACCCGGGCGCGAATGATCTCGTTCAGTCGGTGACACAAACGCGTTTGAGGGGGGTCTCGTGGTCAGCTTTATCCTTGAAATGTTCCTCAGCACCGTGCTCGGCGGGTTCGCAGCCAAGTGGCTTATCCCTGGGACGTCTAGTTTTTTCTACGACGGCACTTGGCGTTCCTACAATGAAGCTTCACTCACTTACTGTATGCTGGCGGCGCTGGTGTGCTTTTTGCTAAACGCTGGCGCAAAGACGTGGATGAATCTGAACGACATAATAGTAAGGCGTCTGCTGGGAAATAAAGACGGTAAGATAACTGATACAGAATATAATATGACTATTTTATTGTTGTTGATCGGAATGGATACCGTAGTTGTACAATTCATAGCGAATAACACGACTTATACGGGCACGGTTAACTGGCTTTCATCGTTCGTCACCGCTGTGGCGCTGATGGCAATTGCCTATGTACTGACTTTTGTTCCGCTCGTAGCGAGGGTCTCTGGCGGCGAACGATAAGGCTCAGGACGCGAGCCTCCGGACAATCGTAAGGGCGCGAGGCATCCAGATTCCAGATTCCGGTGACGCTTGCTTCAATACCTATTTGTATTTTGTAAGAAGCGAGTGGCACTGCAATACGTCCTGGCCGTACAATAAGGAATTGAAGTAAGCGTCACCGTAAAGCCTACTCCCTTAAGTTTTCCGCACGCAATCTTTTAATGTAGATTGCCATCCGGCGATCGTCATGCAGCGAGGCTCTGGGTAAGATGCCAGATGATAGGGCTGACGAACTGGAATGGCTATTGAGCAACAGCGTCGAACAGCCGGATTTATTCAATTCGTTCACCGACAAGGAAATCGGGCTCACCCTTCTTGCCGACTTTGACTACGAAGCGCAGCTAGCGGCAGTTCGTTCGCTAATGCGGCTGCAACAGAGCAGTGTCCGGCGACTGGAGGAAACGATCGCTGAACTTAACTCGTTGGCAGGAAAAACCAGCGGCATCCTCAACCAACAGGTTATAGACGAATGGCTTTATCATCTGCAAAGCTCTGTATATCAAGACGCCGCCCATAGCATGGCTGCCGTCGGAATGTCGGCTCCACACTTCGAATCGATCTGGTGCCAGTCTTTCAACCGCATTCGCAGCACTATCGAACTCGATCTCCTTGCGCTCGGTTCTCATCGGCGTTGGCGGGTACCCGTCGAAACCATGTGGGATTGTCATTGCGTCGTAAGCAAAAAGGGGGGAGCACACAAAGATCTTGTTAAAGGTGCATTACAATTAGCGGAAGCTATTGGACTGTCGACTCATCTGCCGACGGATATTCAACTCACGTCACAGGCACTTTTTGCATACCGCAATAAGATGTTTCATCTTGGATTCGAGTGGCCACTTATAGAACGAGAAAAATTTCAGCAACGGATCGCGGCGTGGCCGTCTGATTGGTTTGCGACAGCCAACGAGGGAGGCAAACCGTGGATTTTCTACCTAACAGATACCTTCGTACTTCACTGTTTGGATAGCATCGACAAAGTGCTCAGCGGGCTCGGGGCCTTCGCCCGCACCAAGCCGTGGCACGCGTAGAATCTCGCCCGCTTTCGCGGGACACATCGCCCATACTGGTAGTGTAGCATAGGTGAGGTTAAGAACAACCTGCCTGTGTCTTGACCCTGCTACCGCGACAGATTGCGAGCGGTTTCCTCTATTTTCTCTAGTATTATTGTGATCTCTTTTGCGGTGTTGTTGGAATTTACGGTGACACTTGAATTTACGGGTCGCGGTAGGGACGGTGATTACTCACCGCCCCCCGCGCAGATCCCGGCGTGCGGCTTTCCCGCACCGGGCTCCTGCCGAAGGTCGGACGTGACCGGGGTTGGGGCCTTCAGTGCCGGCCCGTACTCGATCCGTGCAAGAGCAGCGCCTTTGAGGCATGCGGGTTCCGGTACTGTGCCCGGAGCATGCCGCCCCACCCTCGCTTCCTTCGGCCGCGCCCCTTCCCTCCACGCCCTCCGCCGCCGCTCATCACAGCCTTGTTCGGGCGCTTCATCGGTACTACGAGCGCGTCCGACTCCTCATCCGTTCCCTGACGGATTGCCCACTAGGGTTCCCGCCACGGCCCGGGATCGCCAGCGCGACTGCGGGCCGGATGAGGTCTCCCAGGTTCCGACGGCTTCCTTTCGTGCGTGATGGGGTCTTCGACCACGGCAGAGCGTCAGCGCCTCGCAAAACGGAATTACGGTGACACCCCCGTCTTTACCCATTTGCTTCGACGCGCGCTACGTCGCCCTTCGGCTTGCGTCCGCGCTTGCGGGGCGTGACGAGACGGTTGAGGCGGCGGCCGATCGCGTCCTGGAACTCGGCGCCGCCGAGCGGGCGGCACGATTGCGCCAGCCAGTCCTTATAGAGACGATAATCCTCCGGCTCGAAGAATATTTTCTCGGCTCGATTGCCGCGCTGGGTCACGTGATGCGGCAGGCCGGGCGCGACGATGCGGGCGATGCGGGTCATGCGCCAGCATCACATGGTCGCGCAAAAAAGGTAAAGACGGTCGTGTCGCCGTAATCGGGGTCGAGTTCGAGATTTGAGCGAAGGTGGGAGCGAAGCCCTTATCGCGAGCGGTTCGGCCGCCGTCGATGGGGCGGGTTGCTGATCTAAATCCGCCGGACGGGCGAAATCCGCTGTTTTTGCCCCTGTTACCAGCGGATCCGCCCAACCGTCGGCGCGCCCATCGGCCGCTCGCCGCGCTTTGCAAACGGCCTCGTGAGTCAGCCAGCGGGGCTTTGGTATGAC
>Ga0074044_10003016_pt1 | contig 14497 bp, 9 predicted proteins | sample BogForMeECP23OM1_FD_94443 | JGI IMG/M metagenome (GOLD analysis project Ga0074044, IMG submission 94443) | Bog forest soil microbial communities from Calvert Island, British Columbia, Canada - Bog Forest MetaG ECP23OM1 | ecosystem: Environmental > Terrestrial > Soil > Wetlands ... | reverse complement strand
TCCGGATAAGGAGGCATGGTCGAGAACTTGTCCAGCAGTTCTTTTTATCCGCCTCATCGATTCTTATGCCCCGGGTGTCGGCCAGCATCTTCATCACGGCCGAACCGATGTCGGTAAAAGGCACATAGCATCCGGCCACCGTGAGGGCGGCCGAGTACATAATCAAGTTCGCAAACCAAAGGCGCATCGCGCCTTGGTCGCCAAAAATGCGCTCGAAGACGGGCTCCATGGTAGTGAGGTCGAGTAGGGTTTCATTGACGTCGAAGACGATAAGAGGAAGAGAGTTCATGCGATAAACTCCAACTGGTGGTGCGTCCCGGAGCGAAGTTAGCTGGTCTTCCGTGCCGGAAGTTGACGCCCGGCCTCGCGAAACTAACGGAGGAGAAACTTGCGCATCTCCGCCGCGATCTCGGCAGCGTGGGTCTCCAGCGCGAAGTGCCCGGTATCGAAGAAGCGCACCACCGCGCTCGGGATGTCGCGTTTGAATGCCTCCGCGCCAGGGGGCAGGAAGAACGGATCATTCTTTCCCCATACGGCGAGCAGCGGCGGCTGGTGGTCGCGGAAATATTTCTGGAAGGTCGGGTAAAGCGCGACGTTAGTCTTATAGTCACCGAATAGATCGAGCTGTGGCTCGTGCGCTCCCGGCCGTGCCAGGTAGAAATTATCGAGCGAGTATCCATCGGGCGAAACCGTTGTCGCATCGGAGACGCCGTGGATGTATTGCGAAACCGTCGTCTCGGGCTTGAGGAAAGCGCGCAGGGCATCGCGGTTGGCCTGGGTCGACTTTTCCCAATAGGCGCGAATCGGGTTCCAACCGTCGCTCAACCCTTCTTCGTAAGCATTGCCATTCTGGGAAACGATCGCGCTGATTCGTTCCGGATGCTTGAGGGCAATCCGCAGGCCCACGGGTGCGCCGTAGTCGAAGATGTAAATCGCGAAGCGCTTCAACCCGATCTTTTCGGTGAATTCATCGATCACCCGCGCCAGATTATCGAAGGTGTAGCCGAACGCATCGCGCGCCGGCAGGTCGGACCGGCCAAAGCCCGGCAGGTCGGGCGCCACCAGATGAAAGCGATCCGCCAGAAGAGGAATCAGGTCGCGGAACATGTGCCCGGCCGTTGGAAAGCCGTGCAATAGCAGCACGCTTGGAGCATCTGCTAGTCCGGCTTCGCGATAGGAAATCTTAAAACCGCCGACATCGGCGGCTCGATAGTGAATCGAATCCATAAGAAAGCTCCTGCCAAAGGGTTAGTGTGTGCCTGCCTGATTGCTTCTAGATGGTTACCTCGCCGGCAATAGTCCGGTGCAGCAATAGCAGAGAGGTTTTGCGCTGCGAAGGACCTCTAGCTGCAAAGGCTGCTAACCGCCATTGCAACACATTCCATGCCAAGTGAGGAGTGCTGCGATAGCTCGTCATATGGATTTCTTTCGCAAGCGCCATCCAAAACTCGCTCGCGAACAATCGTCAAATTGCGAATCCTCGCGAGCGCCATGCGAGCGTCTCATTACCGCTTCAAGATCGGCTCGTGATTTCGCCGTGACGCACGCGGATTTCATGATTGCGAAATTGAACCCCCGAGACTCGATCGATATGTTCGCTCGCTGCGAACCACGTCCGCGACGATCTTCGGAAGTTCAAGAGTTGATCAATGATGGCTGCCCGCACACGAAATCGACGCAAGCTGTATGTCCTGTTGGTTCCCGCCTTAATGGTCGCCGCGGCAGCGGTGGTAATCGCGGCGAACATCGAGGCCGTAGTTGAACTGGGACAACCCAATTTCACCACTAGCGGATTCCTCGCGAGCGCGACGCAGACCGGATTCGCGCTGCCATATGGCGTTGCGATCGACCGGACCGCCGGCCATTTGTATGTTGCGGATACCGCCAACAACCGCATCCTTGGATGGTCGAGCGTCTCGGCCCTGACTAATGGTGCGCCGGCGGACCTCGTGATCGGACAACCCAATTTCACCGGTAACTCGATCGCGCTTGGTGCGAGCGGGCTCAACCAGCCGTGGGCGGTCGCGGTGGATTCGGAGGGCAATCTTTACGTTTCCGATAACGGCAACAACCGCGTGCTGGAGTACAATTCGCCCTACCGTGCGTTCGGCCATGCGTGCAGCGTTGCCACACCTTGCGAAGGAGGATTGCCCGCCAGCCTCGTTTTCGGCCAGGGAACCGGAGGTAACAGTTTCGCTACCAACTCCTCGGACTGCACCATCAAAAACGATACTGCGTGCTTCGATGAGCCCAGCGGTATCGCAATCGATGCGCATGATAACTTGTTCGTCACCGATACCGTGAATGATCGCCTGCTGGTATTTCTGAATCCGCTCGCCACGCCATCGGGATGCAATTCCAGCGGATGCGCCGGTGATGTGATTGCTGATTTGTCCCTGGGTGAATGCGCCGGGAATAATGGTTTCCTCGACGGCGAAGGAAACTGCACGCGTCCGGCAGTCACTATGCTCGGGCCGAATGCGGTAGCGGTCGACTCTGCGGGCAATGTTTTCCTGGCCGACACCCAAAATAATCGCGTGTTGGAATTCGATAACCCGGTCGGGACTGGAAATCTCGCTGCCGATCGCGTTTACGGAGCCGGCGCCTCGGGCAGCAATTTCGTACCGGCGGTCTGCGCCAATGGGCGCGGCGTAGATCCCAGACCCAGTGCTACCAGCATGTGCAATCCAACCGGGCTGACGCTCGATTCGGCCAACAATCTCTACATCAGTGATTACGGCAATAGCCGCATCCTTGAAGTTCCTGAGCCGCTGACAAACTTCACCGCCAGCCTGGTGATTGGACAGGATTCGCTGGGCGCCAATTTCACCTCCGGTATTTGTTACGGCGGTCAATCCGGATCTGGCTCGGCCAGCGCGACCGGGCTCTGCAACCCGGCAGGACTTGGTACCGATGGGGGCAATAATCTCTATGTCGCCGACGCCAACAACAGCCGAATGATCGAGTTTAGCGCTCCCGCCGCCTCGCCCAGCATCACCGCGACACCTGGCGCGACTCCTTCAGCCACGGCATCGGCAACCGCGCTCGCTTCGCCGACCACTACCATTTCAGCCACTCCAACCGCATCAGCGACGATAACCTCGACGCCGACCGCAACGATGTCGGCTACCCCGACCGCGACCGTGACTCCTACCGCCCTCGCGACCATCATGACGGTGTTGACGCCCACCGCCACTGCGACCGCTACCTCGACTCCAACTGCCACTCCGACACCTATAGCGGAAAAGTTAACTGTTTCGGCGAAAACCTTAAATTTCGGTAAGGTGCTTTTGAACGGGAGCAAGACAGTCAACCTGACCATCAAAAATGCGGAAACTGTCAAGAAAGGACATACGGTCGAAGTGGGACCGGAGTCTTCCTCCAACCCGGCATTTACTGTGACTCAACCATGTAATCTGGCGCTCGCGCCCGGGAAGAGCTGCGTCGTGAAGGTTATGTTCGCACCCGGCTCTAATACCGCTTTGCAGACCGGTAGTTTAGTCATCGACGCCGACGTCGTAGAGCCGCCACTTCCGGTGAAACTGGAAGGTAGCGGGAAAATGCCGAAGAAATAGGACGACTATCGATAGCGCCGATCGTCCTGCGCCAGAATGTGTTTAACTAGCATACGCCGCCGGGTGGCTGATTGCCTATTACGAGACGCCAGTTACTAAAGGAAAGCACTATTCTCGCCGCAATGCTGACCTCGCCCTGGACACGGGCGGCACAAGCAGGGCTCACATGGTGTTCCGGCAGTGAGGTTTTGCAAAGCGATGGGCGCGCGTTTTTGAAATCTCAGCCCCATCCGACGATCAACCCTAACACCCTCGCGCGCTTTGTCGATCCTCTCCCGATTCCTTCCCGCGCGAAGATCAGCGGGTACCGTCCTTCACCGGATGGAGCCAGAGACAAGCTGCCTTTCTACCGGATCGAGATGCGCGAGTTCGCGGAGCGTCTTCATCGCGATTTGGCGCCGACCCGTCAATGGGGCTACGGAGCATCGGTCCCGGGCCCCATCTTTGAAACCCAAAGTGGGAAGCCCTTGATGGTCGAGTGGGTTAATAGTCTGCCGGAAAAGCATTTTCTGCCCATCGATCACACCATCCATGGCGCGGAAGCAAATCTTCCGGAGGTTCGCACCGTAGTTCACCTCCATGGCGCCAAGGCACCTGCCGATAGCGATGGCTATCCGGAAGATTGGTATATCCCGGGAAAATCGGCCACCTATCTCTACCCCAACCATCAGGACGCGGCGATCCTTTGGTATCACGACCATGCTATGGGCATAACCAGATTGAACATCTATGCCGGACTGCTGGGACTGTTCCTGATCCGCGACGACCTTGAATCCGCGCTGAATCTGCCGAGTGGTAAATATGAGATCCCGCTGGTCATCTATGACCGGATGCTCTCGCCCGATTCGCAGCTTTACTATCCGGTTTCGCTCAAGGCAGGCGCCCCCTGGGTCCCCGAGGTCTATGGCGATACGATCGTGGTCAACGGAAAGATATTTCCCTACCTCGAGGTGGAACCCAGGAAGTATCGATTACGCATACTCAACGGCTCAAACGGCCGATTCTTTGCCCTTGCCCTTTCCAGTGGCCAGCCGTTCTATCAAATCGGGACCGATCAGGGCTTGTTGCCTTCGCCGGTCGTGCTGAGAAACATTCTGCTTTTCCCGGCGGAGCGCGCCGATGTGGTGGTCGATTTTGCCGGCAAGGAGGGCCAGCGAATCGTACTCAAACACCAGAGTAAAGAGGTGATGCAGTTTCGCGTGCTTAGCGGCGGCCCTAAGGAAACCGGCTCGCTCCCGGATCGTTTGCGCCCAGTCACTGCTATAACTCAATCCAGTGCGACAAGAACCCGTTCCTTGACTCTAGGCGAATATCTGGATGCCTCCGGAGAGTCTATTCTCATGCTCCTTAACGGGCTTCACTGGAAAATGCCGGTGACAGAGAAGCCCGTACTCAACACCGTCGAGATTTGGAATCTCATAAATCTCACCGGCGACGCGCATCCGATACATCTTCACATGGTCCGATTTCAGATACTTGATCGCCGTCCATTCGACATCTTTACCTACAATACCCAAAAGCAGGTGAAATTTATCGGTCCGCCATTTCCTCCGGAGCCCGCCGAAACGGGGTGGAAGGACACCGTGAGAGCTGACCCGGGTGTGGTTACCCGCATTATCATTCACTTCGAGGGTTATCCCGGCCGCTATGTATGGCACTGTCATCTTTTGGAGCACGAAGACAACGAGATGATGCGGCCGTATGAAATCCTTCACAGCTGAGGCCGCCGTCGACACCTGGTAGTGACGAGGACGGCGATCTGTGGATACTTACCTACTCCTTCATCTGACATTAACTACATCGTCATTGTTTACGCACTGTCGCCGTAACCTTGAAGGTTCACTCTCCAGAGACACGGGAATTTTCCCTTTCCTACGCTCTCTGGAGGAGAATCTGATGAAAGAGCTGCGACGAACAAAATGGATCGCTGTGGTGGCGTTCGGCGCCCTGTTAGGGGGACAGCTATTACCGCCGCTAGCGAACGCTCTCGATTCCAACAACGATGCCGCCTTCCGTGCTCGGGTTTACAAGAAGGCGCGCGCCGCAAAGTCGACGGCCTTCCTGGCTAAGAAGGCCACCTCGAAAGCAGTATCGGCGGTTCTGACCGGAGATAACAGTTCCTATACCGCGACTCCGATTAAGCACGTGATTCTGATTATCGGAGAGAATCGCACCTTTGATCACGTCTTTGCCACCTACACTCCCCCCGCAGGTCAGACAGTGCTGAATTTGCTCTCCGAAGGAATCATCAACGCGGACGGGACGCCAGGACCCAACAACCAATTGGCGCAACAGTGGCAGGCGAGCGATACCACCACCTATTCCAACAGTCCCGGCAAGACCTCACCTTTTACCAACCTTCCTCCCATCAACACCGACGGGGCGCCGATGGCTCCTCATTTCGCCACACCGATGGAAGCGGAATTGGTAGAGCCGGCGCTTCCACTAACTGACTACAGCGAACTCGCAAACGGTGGGACCGGACAGCCGAACGATCAGATCGATACTCGTTTTCCCGCAATCCTGCCGAATAGCCCAGTCGATATGAATTCATATCTATCGTACGATGACTATGCGTCAAGCCCGGTTCATCGGTTCTACCAGATGTGGCAGCAAACCGATTGCAACGCCGGAAATTCCACCGATCAGAATCCGAGCGGATGCCTCAACGATCTGTTCCCCTGGGTCGAGACCACGATAGGTGCCGGCAGCAACGGCGCCGCGCAGCCTACTCCTTTCACCAATGAAACTACCGGTGAAGGATCGACCTCAATGATGTATTTCAACATGGCCCATGGCGACGTGCCCTATTTTGCCCAGCTGGCGCGACAGTTTTCGATAAGTGACAATTTTCACCAGTCGGTGATGGGCGGGACTGGCGCGAACCACATCATGCTGGGCTACGGCACCGGTATCTACTACGCAAATGCGGATGGGACGCCCGGAACACCGCCGGCGGGTCAGATCGAAAATCCCAATCCCCAGTCGGGTACTAATAACTACTATACCAACGATGGGTACGGCAGTACTACGACTCAAATGGGTGGCTCCTATACTAACTGCTCGGACAACACTCAGCCCGGAGTCGCGCCGATCATGAGCTATCTGCAGGCTCTACCTTACAATCCGTTTAACGGCGGCGACTGTCTGCCCAACGCGTTCTATCTGCTCAATAACTACAACCCGGGATACCTCGGCAATGGTACGGCAGCGCCGCTTGGAGCCACGCAGTTTACCGTGCCGCCCACGCGGCAGCAGAATCTCGGATTGCTGCTGAGTGCACACAACATCTCGTGGCACTACTATGGCGAAGGCTGGGACAATGGCACTGAAGCTGGCGAGAACGGTACCTTCTGCAATATCTGCGATCCTTTCCTCTATTCGACCCAGATCATGACAAATCCAGCTCTCCGCGCGAACAACGAAGACATCGAAAATCTCTACTCCGATATTCAAGACAATACCCTGCCCGCGGTTTCGATAGTCAAGCCTGACGGTTATCTCGATGGGCATCCGGCATCGTCCAAGCTCGATCTGTTTGAGGGCTTCTGTCAAAAGATCATCACCATGGTGCAAGCCAACCCAACGGTCTGGAGCAATACCGCGGTCATGATCACCTTTGACGAGGGTGGTGGCTATTGGGATTCCGGATACATCCAGCCTATCGACTATTTCGGTGACGGTACTCGTATTCCACTGCTGGTGGTTTCCCAGTTTTCGCAAGGTGGACGTGTGGTGCACACCTATGACGACCACGTGTCGTTCGATAAGTTTGTCGAAGCCAACTGGGGAATTGAAACCATCGCGGACAACACCCGCGATAACCTTCCCAACCCCATCGTACGCGGGGCTAACCCATATGTTCCACTCAACAGCCCGGCGATCGGCGACCTGATGGATATGTTCACCTTCCCCGCCGGGGCGATGGCGCAAGCGCAGAGACAGGTAAAGCATAAACGCTAGAACGGACGACCCATAGCGCCTGTTCTACTGAAATAGTCCGGGCGGTGGCATTGGTGTCACCGCCCGGCTATCGTCACGCAAGTATGACATTTCCAGCTAAAGGTATGAGCTTAGTCCCAGGGATAGTGCTGTTGTTGTTGATCCTGTCGCCAATCAAGACGGATGCCGAGAATGATTTCATGGCGATGCCCGGATTGTGGAAGGCGACGTTTCGAATTCAACCGGCGAGCAAGTCCAGGGAGCAAACGACATGGCATTGCGTCGACGAAGCTGCGGATCCATGGATCTCGTTCGCCCAGTTGCAGGTACCGGAGCACGAATCCTGCCTGCGAAAAAGCTACACACGCACCGCCACGCTCCTGAAATGGCAGTTCGACTGCAAAGGCCCCTTCACTGCCATCAATGAAGGATCGATCAACTTCGACGCCGCGACACATTATACGGGAACCGTCCGCATGCAAGGGACGTTCATGGGTTACCCAACCAACGACGTGATCGCGGTTGAGGGCGAACGCGTCGCGGCTTGTACCAGCCCCTCGGATTGAACCAGATCGCGGAGGATCTTCCGGCGAGCGAGAGGGACGGTTTGGTCTAACAGATTGGTTTGGTGTATTAGGAACTCTGGCCCGCGGCGAGCAGGCTACACTTGGAGTCTCGCTCTATTTCCAAACCGGAAAAGGAGTCATCGATGAAAGGCTACGGTATTACTCTCTCTCCGATGTCCAGAATTTCCCTTCGCGCCGGATCAAGCGATTCCCCCCTCACCGGCTATTCCGGTTTCGTTCAACTGGCGCGCGAGACCGAAGATGCCGGGTTCGGAGGCGTCTACATTCCGGAAGCCGTCAACGACGCGCTGATGTGCTCCTTTGCAGTCGCGAACGCCACCAGGCGGATTAACATTGCCACCTGGATCGTCAATATCTATCTGCGCGAGCCGGCTCTATGCGCGATCTCGGCGGAGATGGTGCAGGATGCCGCCCAAGGACGTTTCATTCTCGGTCTTGGCGTGAGTCATCGCCCCGCGCTCGAGGCCCGCGGAATCGAGATGGGCAACGCGCGCGATCGTTTGCGTCACGACACCGAGGTGGTTCGCAAGGCCTTTCGCGGCGAGCTCGATATGTTCGGGATGAAATTCCCTCAGCCGAGCCATCCGATTCCGATTTATTTTGCCGCGCTCGCGCTCGAGACCTCCAAGCTCGCCGGCGAGTTGGCAGATGGCTTGATGCTGTACATGTGCACGCCCCAGCGCATGCGCAAGTCGATCGACGCGGCCAGTCAAGTCGCGCGCGACCTCGCGCGTCCGCCGGGCAGCCTGACGATGACCTGCGGCCTGCCGGTATTTTTGCACGACGATCTGAAGGTGGCCTACGAGGCGGCGCGGCGCGGACTCGCTTTTTACGGCGCGTTGCCCTTCTACAATCGAATCATGGCAAAGAGTGGATTTGCCGAACCTGCCGCGCGGCTCATAGAGGCCGCCAAACGTCGCGACTCGGAAGCTATGGTTTCCGCGGTTACCAATGAGTTAGCCGACGCGGTCGCCTTGATCGGTCCCGCGTCGCGTTGTATCGAGCGCTTGGCGGCCTATCGCGAACAAGGCGCCGACGTCCTGATCCTGGCGCCAAATGCGGTTAGCGAAGATTACGCGAGTGCCGTTCGACGCATCCACAAAGCGTTTGCGAAATTGAATTAAGTCCTTTCGGGTCAAGCGGGCAAGGAGGGAATGCTATGCCGTTGATTTGTGAAAAAGTAGGTCACCTCGCAACCCTGACGCTGAGCCGTCCCGAGGCGCGCAACGCATGGTGTCCCGATTTCCTGGCCGGCTTTCGCGACTGGCTTCCGGAGTTGGAAGAAGATCGAGATGTCCGCTGCGTCATCTTGACCGGCGACGACAAGGGGGGCGCGTTCAGTGCGGGCGCCGACCTTAAGAATCCAAGGACCCATACTGAGGATTCGGTCGCGGATTTTTTAGCCGATCTGCCCAAGCGCCGTCGCTCAAGCCCCATAAGTATGCTGACGGACTTCTCCAAGCCCGTGATAGCAGCGGTCAACGGATACGCGGTCGGCATCGGATGCATCCTGACCTTTTGCTGCGATCTCATCGTCGCGTCCGAGCGCGCCGAATGGCGCCTGCCGCAAGTCGCACTTGGTATCATGCCGGCGCAGGGCGGCGCCATCCGCGCCGCGCGCTGGATCGGTAAGGGTCAGGCGATGCGCCTCACGATGGGTTTCCCGCTGCGCGCCGAGGAGGCTTATCGGACCGGCCTCGCGCAATGGCTGGTTCCGCATGGCGAGTTGATGGACCAGGCGAGAAAGGTGGCGGAGCACATATCCTCGCTATCGCCGCTGGCCGCGCGAGTTGCTAAGGAATCGATCAACTCGGGATACAACATCCCGCTGGGTGAAGCCGCGCAGACGGACCTATACCGCTTCATGGCGCTCGAACTCACCGAGGACAAGGCCGAAGGACATCGCGCCTGGCGCGAGCGTCGCAAACCGATCTTCAAGGGCCGTTAGACTGTCGGTCAGTTTCTGCCCTGCTAGAGCGTGGTCGCCGGTCTTAGGGTAACGATTTCCAAGGTCTATTTCCCAAACAATAGTAGGACACGGACAAAGCTCCGCTACTCGTGCGATTCGAGACTCACCAGCGAGGTCACGACGCGGAGCCAAGCTCCACGCGATGACTTCGCATCAACAGCGATTATTTAACGGCTAGCGGAGGCGCGGAAGGTTTTCGATTGGTGGGACTTTTGCTACCGTGCATTTCGTATCACGGCATGATGAGCGTTGGTAACGCTGGATGTTGCGGCGCAGCGGCTATGGCCAGTGTTCGGCATGCTGGCTGCTACGAATTTGACCATAAGCAGCATTTCCAGGCGATTATCGTAGGTTCTTGGTTTTCGCGCTGGTAGGTAAGTAGCAAGCTTTCAATTGACTTGAGGCGGCGCGCCTCAAACCTGGTCGTCCGCTATGGTATTAGTACAGGGACAGTTCAGTGAACCTCTAGCTCTTGACCGAAAGCTGGCTAACTAATGAATGGGGTAGGTTTTGTTCAGGCGTGGATGTGAATCTGAGGAACTTCTTTTCGGACGTGCGGCCGGAAGATTGTGCCTATTGTTGGCGATATCGATGGCTTGGGCATCGCAGGCTTGCGCGGCATCTATATCAATCACCACGCCAACTACGGATCAAATCGCCAGCGGGTTGCTTACCTTCGCTGCAACCGGCTCCGGAATCGCCTCCGTCGAATTTGACCTCGGCTCGCTGAGGATTGGCACGGCGACCGCTATGCCATTCTCGGTTAGCTGGAATACTGGCTACGCCGGCGACGGCAACTACGAAGTCGAAGCTATCGGGCGCGATTCCTCAGGACACCCGGTCGCGTCGGCCGTGCGAGCCTTTGTGATCAATAACCACGGCAACGCCCTCAATGTTATCACTCCAGACCTATCGTCGCCGATCTCGGGCACCGTTACCTTGGACCTGAGTGGCAAGGATTCTCAGTACTGGCCGGCGTTTTGGATGGTGTACATTGACGGTGAACTGGTCGACACGATTTATACCGATAACGCCGATGTTTTCTCCAAGAGGGTCACCGCTCGAGTGGACACCACTCGTTATCCTAACGGCGAGCACGAGCTCTACGTTGGTCTTCATTCTGACTATAACCCTGGCAGTGGCATGGAATATCACAGCTACCGCGCGGGGTACGACCGTCTGGTCGACATTGAGAACGGCGCAACGCTAATGGACGTGGCGGCCAACTATTCGCAGGTGTATCTCCAGCCGAACAAAATGGCGACGCTTTCATGCCGCGACCTTTATACTAATGGAAGCAGTACACCATGTTCGGCCCCGGCTTACGATACAGTTACTTGTAGCGGAGATCCTTTGAGTTGTTCGCACTCTGCGACCAGCGTGCTGGCGGTAAATAGCCGTGGCGTGATTTCCGCGGGAAACGGCGAGGGCTTCGCAACCATCCAAATCAGTGATCGCGGGAAATCAAGCCAGACTTACGTGTGGGTTCGCGATAGCCTGGTGGTTCCTCATTTCGCGGGCAACGGCCGGATGTTGACCAGCTATCGGGCGGGACAGTCATTGTTTGTGTTAGCGCCGTTCGACTCTGATATCCCGCAATTCCAGGCCAATGCTTCGCTTACGAAAAGTCTGCGGAGCGCGGGGATAAATACTTTGACCCAGGGCATCTATAGAAATCCCCGCAGCGCGACTGAAAATCTGACCGCGTGGAAGTCAGACTACGACGCCAATAACACGGTTTATTGGAAATGGGCCGCGGACAACGGTTTCCATCTTCTTTTTACTGGTGACGACATTACTCGCGATCCCTGCCGTGACGCGTGGTGGTCAGCCAAATGGCCCGCGGCCAAGCCGGCCATCCAGTACGTCTTCCAGCAAGCCGCCGCATCAGGAGTCGCTATTGGGGTAGAGATGGTGGATGAGGTGTCGGCAATATGGGGTTCCACGCCTTATCCCACAACCGACTGGGCGGAGAGCTGCGGAATCATTCCGAAGACCTGGTTCAAGACGCTGCGTGAATGGATCGCCGCGGCAAGTCCGAGTTTGCCGATCGCGTGGCCTTCGCTCGGAATCGCGCCGGCTTCGACCTGGGGCAATTGGGACGGGGCGAACACAGCCTCTGACTATGGCTCCCACTATTGGGACACGTTTGACCTGCGGCATACCTATGTATGGTCGGCGGGAGTGCGAGAACGTTCGTATTGGATGTCGCGGGTATTTTACCAGCGGCAGCCCTATGCCATGTTGGATCGACCACAGATGATGCTGCGTGGCGGTAGTTCCGCCGACTACCTCAAGGAAACCGTCAGCGGCGCTTATTTCACCCCACCCACGGATATACTCCTCGCTGCAGGAGACAACGGACCTACCCTGACTGGTGGGATAATGACTGCCGCAGCTCTCGGGTCGGCCGGCGTAAGGCTCTACTATTGGGACAATGCGGGAAACACCTCGACCCGTGCGTCAGATCCGCGAGGGACAGAGGAGACCACCGGATTCAACTCATTTGCCACTGATCCGGTGGTCTCCGAAAATTGGCAGGCAATCTCAAATGCGGGGAACGCGCTTGCGCTGCTAACCCCCTATCTCCTTGCCAACACGCTGAACTCACCGGCATACGGGCGCAATATCATTACGGCAGCCCGCCAGGGAGCGAACGGTCGCATGCTGATGATCGTCAACGGGTGGGACTATGCTCGCACGATCCCCGTCGATTTAACTCCCTATACCTATGGAGGAGCCATTACCCGATACGTCGTCAGCACCTATGGCAACACCAGGACGGACCTTACCGGGTCGGTCAAGGACAACGTTGCTCTGCATGGCGGCGAGACCGCGGCATACCTGTTCGCCCGGGGAAAGTAGCCTGACCTTTACAGGTTGCCGGCGCGCCGGCACTCATCAGTCCCTACCAGGAATCTAACGCTATCTTGTCCGGTCGTCAGGATGGTCGGAGACGGTGTTGCCGCTATTCAGTATCCTGGTTCAGCGGTCGCAGATAATTGTTAAGGCGTCATGGAAGTGGCGCGGCTAATTTCCCAACATCGCGATGTGCGCTCGCTGGATCGCGGGCTGCAGCGACGGCGTGGTCAGGTCCCCGTCGTAAATTTCCAGAAAACTCGCGGAGCTTTGGAGAGCGAGGTTGATTGCCTGCGGCAGTTTGGAGCCGAGCGGGCTGGTCATCTGAAAACCAGTTTCGCCCTTGGGGGCAGTGTTCACCATCACTGACCATATCCAGGTATTGGAAAGCCCATTGTTTTGCGCGACAAAGACCCCGGGCCCGTAGTCGGTTAGCCCGTCGTTGAGGATATCGGTGCTGACCTGGTAGTCGCACGAGGCTTTCGGGATCAAGTTGCCGTAGCTGTCGATGGGAGGAAATCCGCCCGGCACCAGCATCGCGGCGAATTGCTTGTTAGGAAACGCGCGGTCAAAGTCGTTGGCCATTGCCAGCCATGCGCTCTCAACCTTGGCGCGGGTATACCCAATGTTGCGCCAATTCTGTACGTCGTTCATGGCGCGACAGCGGCCGCCATTGATCGGCGTGCCGGCAGTGGAATTTGCGAGCCAAGTCTCCTCGGTCGAGCTGTTTAAGCCGGTCAGTTTCACCATCGAAACGTAGGGATTGCTGCCATAGCGGGCACCGAAAGCGGCGACGAACTGGCCCCACTTCGCCTGGAAAACTTCGTCCCATGGAACTGGAATACTGACGACGGTACATTGCGCCGGTCCCCATGGAAGATTCCAAACAAATTTGAAGCTCTGCGCCCCATCGGCATAGACCCAAGCCGGCGATTCGATGCCGGCCTCGACACTGATCGAAACCGTCTTCCCATAGCTCGTAGCCAGCGCGATTACATTGTCGATTTCGCCCCATTGGAAGGCATTCGCATTTGGTTCAAGGACCGACCAGCCGACCCGCAGAGCGATTCCGTCGACCGCAGGGTTCGTGAGCACGGCGTGCGGGACTTGTGAAGTAGAAGGGTTTAGCGGCGTCAAGGCATAAACGCCGTTGACCGGGGGAGCGGCCGCGCGGGTGAGCGAGGCGAGCACAACGAATGGGAGAATCATTAAGAACGGCGCGGTTTTCATCCCCCAGATAACGAGCAACGATTGTACCATAGCGAGTTTAGCCTTGTGTTAGATGAAATAAGAGGAAAATCCTGTCGTTCGAGATATAGAGCATGTCTAAGCGCAACGATTTGTGTCATACTCGGCAATGCAGTTGCGCCGCTGGATGGTAGATATCAGGGGTTATGGAGAATTTAGGCCCGTCGTGGGTCGAAGAAGCGAGATATAGCTAATTCTTTGGCCTACCCCACGCATTCCATCGTGTGGTATATGTTTTGCTGAATGTTGCGCTGGGGGCTTGCAAACAAATACACGGTGAGGAATATCTTACGATGCCGAACTTTAGTAAGGCATGG
>Ga0074044_10003015_pt1 | contig 14499 bp, 12 predicted proteins | sample BogForMeECP23OM1_FD_94443 | JGI IMG/M metagenome (GOLD analysis project Ga0074044, IMG submission 94443) | Bog forest soil microbial communities from Calvert Island, British Columbia, Canada - Bog Forest MetaG ECP23OM1 | ecosystem: Environmental > Terrestrial > Soil > Wetlands ... | reverse complement strand
TTCCTCCATCACCCCACCTCCACCTCAACCATCATCCCCCTTGCGCCACAAAATGCGATCCCCAAATACAAAAAAATCACAAACTCTGAGCGTAGTCGAAGGGACCTCGGACAGCTTCGCGCCGGCGAAGCCGGTACCGGTTTTGTCGAAACGCGACCAAATAATCAACCTACTAGCGGCGTAGGCGGGCGTCGGTTAAAACTTATAGCTCGCGAATTAAGCGCGCGCATAATCAATCCCGACCGCAATGAGTAAAATGGACTTCCCACGAATCAAACGGCTGCCACCCTACGTCTTCAACGCGATCGGAGAATTGTGCCTGAAGGCGCGGCGCGCGGGTGAGGATGTCATCGACTTCGGGATGGGAAATCCCGACGAAGCGACCCCGCCGCACATCGTGGCGAAGCTGATCGAGGCGGCCTCCAAGAACGCCAACCATCGCTACTCGGTCTCGCGCGGCGTGTACAAGCTGCGGCTTGCGATCTGCGACTGGTACAAGCGGCGTTACGGCGTCGAACTGGATCCCGATTCGGAAGCGATCGTGACGATCGGATCGAAGGAGGGGATTGCGCACCTGGCGCTGGCGATTCTCGACCAGGGCGACGTGGTGCTCGCGCCGACGCCGACTTATCCGATCCATCAGTACGGCTGCATCATTGCGGGCGCGCAGGTGCAGGGCGTGCCGCTGCGGCGCGGCGAGGAATTTTTCGACGAACTGATGGCGACGGTGAATCGATGCTGGCCGCGGCCGAGGTTCCTCATCATGAACTTCCCGCATAACCCCACCACCGCCACCGTTGATTTGCATTTCATGCAGCGGGTGGTCGAGTTCGCGCGCGAAAACGACATCATGGTCGCGCAGGACTTCGCCTACGCGGACCTCTGCTTCGACGGATACAAGGCGCCGTCGATGATGCAGGTGGCGGGCGCGAAGGACATCGGCGTCGAGTTCTTCACGCTGTCGAAGAGCTACAACATGCCGGGCTGGCGGGTGGGCTTCGCGGTCGGCAACCGCGAGATGATCGCTGCGCTGGCGCGGCTGAAGTCGTACTTCGACTACGGGATGTTCGCTCCCGTGCAGGTCGCCGCGATCGCGGCGCTGAACGGGCCGCAGGAGTGCGTCGCCCAGATCAACGCGACTTACAGGCGGCGGCGCGACGTGCTGGTCGAAGGACTCAATCGTGCCGGATGGCCGGTGGAGAAACCCAGGGCGACGATGTTCGTGTGGGCGCCGATTCCGGAGCCGTTCCGCGCGATGGGCTCGCTCGAGTTCGCGAAGTTTCTGCTCGCCGAGGCCAAAGTCGCGGTCTCGCCTGGTATCGGCTTCGGGCAGGACGGCGACGGCTTCGTGCGATTCGCGCTGATCGAGAACGAGCATCGCACGCGCCAGGCGATCCGCGGAATCCGTCAGGCGCTCAAGGCCGGCCACGCCGAAATACCGGTGCGCACGGCCAGCGCCTCCTGAACGCAATCGCAAAAGCATCGGGGATCAGTTGAAACCGGTACGGATTGCCCTGCTCGGATGCGGTACCGTGGGCGGCGGCGTGGTGAAACTGCTGCTGCGCAACACCCGGAAATACGAGCGCATCCTGGGCGCGCCGCTCGAGCTCGCGGCCGTGGCGGATCGAAGCCTCAAGCCCGGCGACGTGCTTGGTCTGGCGGCGAAACTGATTACGCGCGACGCCGCGGCGCTGGTCACTCGTCCCGACATCGATATCGTCGTCGAGCTGTTTGGCGGCCACGAGCCGGCGCGCGCACTAATCATGAAGGCGCTGGCCGCGGGCAAGGACGTCGTGACCGGCAACAAAGCTCTGCTCGCAGAGCATGGCGGCGAGATTTTTCGCTTCGCCGGCAAGCACGGCCTGGCGGTCGGCTTCGAGGCGAGCGTCGGCGGCGGCGTGCCGATCATCCGCACGCTGCGCGAGGCGCTGGCCGGAGATCGCCAGCGCGCCGTTTATGGAATCGTCAACGGCACCTGCAACTCAATCCTCACCACCATGACGGAGAACGGCGTCGAGTTCAGCGCCGCGCTGGCAGACGCGCAGCGCAAGGGCCTGGCTGAGGCGAATCCCGCGATCGATGTCGAGGGGTATGACTCTGCCCACAAGCTGTGCCTGCTGGTGACGCTGGCGTTTGGCGTGCTGGTCAAGCCGGCGCAGATTTACACCGAAGGGATCACGCGGATCACGCAAGCGGATATCGCGTACGCGCGCGAGCTCGGCTACGCGATCAAACTGCTCGCGATCGGCAAGGATGACGACGGCGCAATCGAGGCGCGGGTGCATCCCACGATGATCCCGAATCGCCATCTGCTGGCCGGCGTCGGCGGTGCGTTCAACGCGATCTATATCCACGGCGATGCGCTTGGCGCGACAATGTATTCAGGGCTCGGCGCGGGCGAGATGCCTTCGGCGACGGCGGTGATGGCCGATATACTTGAAATCGCGCGGCATCGGATGGCCGAAGGCTCGGCGCGAACGCACGCGTTTGGATTTCCGATCCAGCTGATGAAAGCCGCCAGTGTCAAGCCGATGGACGACGTGGTATGCGAGTATTACCTGCGGTTCACGGCGCGGGACAAGCCCGGGGTGCTCGGCGCAATCGCGTCGGTGCTCGGCAAGCATGGGCTCTCGATCGCGTCGGTGATCCAGAAGGATCGCGCCGCGGCGCGGACGGTGCCGGTTATCATGCGGACCCATGACGCGCCCGAGCGCAGCTTGAAGCGCGCGCTGGCGGAGATTCGAAGGAAGAAAATCGTGCAGGCGGACCCCGCCTTTATCCGAATCGAGGAAAAGCTTTAAGCGATGGCGTCCGGCTCGAAAAGCGGCTCGAAAAATCGGCGGCTGTTTTACTGGCCCGGCATTATCGAGCACTACCGGCGCTTCCTGCCGGTGACGGATTCGACGCCGATCGTGACCCTGAACGAGGGCAACACCCCGCTTATCGAGGCGCCGGCGATCGCGGAGCGGCTCGGCTTAAATCTCAAGGTGTACTTCAAGTTCGAGGGCGCCAATCCGACCGGCTCGTTCAAGGACCGCGGCATGACGCTGGCCATTTCGAAGGCGCTGGGCGAGGGCGCTCGCGCCGTAATCTGCGCCTCGACCGGCAACACCGCGGCGTCCGCGGCTGCCTACGCCGGCCGCGCCGGGTTGAAGGCGTACGTGCTGATTCCGAAGGGCGCGGTCGCGCTTGGCAAGCTGTCGCAAAGCGTGATGCATGGCGCGCGCGTGCTCGAGGTGATTGGCAACTTCGACATCTGTCTGAAGGTGGTGCGCGATCTGGCCGAGCGCGATCCGATCAGGATTCGGCTGGTCAACAGCATCAATCCTGATCGAATCGCAGGACAGAAGACGGCGGCGTTCGAGATTTGCGATCAACTGGGCGACGCGCCGACCCATCATTTTCTGCCGGTCGGAAACGCGGGGAACATCACCGCCTACTGGGCAGGCTACCAGGAATATAAGTCAGTGGGACTCAGCGACCGGGTCCCGAAGATGATGGGCTATCAGGCCGCCGAGTCGGCGCCGATTGTCGTCGGCCATCCGATTGACGATCCGCACACGGTTGCGACGGCGATCAAGATCGGCAATCCCGCGAGCTGGAAGGGCGCGACCAGCGCGCGCGACGAGTCGGGCGGGATTATCGACATGGTGACCGATTCGGAGATCCTCGCGGCGTATCGGCTGATCGCAAGCGGTGGTGTGTTCGCGGAGCCGGCGTCTGCCGCTTCGGTGGCGGGGCTGCTCAAGTACGCGGGCGCCGGCTTGCTCAAGCCGGGCTCGGTCGTCGTGTGCACGCTCACCGGCCACGGCCTGAAGGATCCGGACACGGCGCTGAAAAACTTGAGTAATACAATCGTGGTCGAACCGGACATCGCGAAAGTGCTGAAAATCCTCGAGCGCGAGTAGCAGCACGATGAAGTACGTCATCATACACGGCGACGGGATGGCTGATTGGGCGTGCGAGGAACTAGGCGGCAAGACGCCGCTTGCGGCCGCGCACAAGCCCAACATGGACTTGCTCGCGACGCGCGGGACGCTCGGGATGGTCGCGACGATTCCCAAGGGGATGCCGTCGGGGAGCGATGTCGGCACGATGACGATGCTCGGCTACGATCCGGCGCGGTACCACACCGGGCGCGCGCCGATCGAAGCGGCGAGCCAGGGAATCGAGATGGGGCCGCGCGACGTGGTGTTTCGCATGAATCTGGTGTCGCTGAAGCCGGGCGACGGCGGCGCGATGATCATGAACGATTTCACGTCGGGCCATATTACCAGCGAAGAAGCCGCACTGATCGTCACCGACCTGCGAAGAGAACTGGCGGGCGGCGGAATCGAGTTTTTCAACGGCGTCAGCTACCGGCATCTGATGATGTGGCGCGGCGGCATCGCGACTACGCATCTCACGCCCCCGCACGACATCACGGGCAAGCCGGTCGAGGAGCATCTGCCCAAGGGCGCGGGCGCGGATTTGCTGCGCGATCTCACGCGGCGCTCCGCGGCGATCTTGCGCGAGCATCCGGTGAACAAGGCGCGCCGCGCCGCCGGCAAGGCCGAGGCAACCTCGGTGTGGTTCTGGGGGCAGGGCACGCGACCATCGGTGCCGACCTTGAAGGAGCGCTTCGGCGTCGAGGGCTCGGTGATATCGGCGGTCGATCTCGTCAACGGGCTCGGCCGGCTGGCCGGACTGAACCTGATCAAGGTGCCGGGCGCCACCGGATTTCTCGACACCGATTACGCCGCGAAGGCGCATTACGGCCTCGAATCGCTCAAGTCGCGCGACTTCCTGCTGCTGCATATCGAGGCGCCCGACGAGGCCGGTCACATGGGCCGCGCCGATCTGAAGAAGGAAGCGATCGAGCGCATCGACGAGTTGATTATCGGGCCGATGCTGGCGGGGCTCGGCGCGTTGGGTGACTTTGCGATCCTGCTGATGCCGGATCACGCGACGCCGAGCCGGCTCAAGACTCATTCGCCGGAACCCGTGCCGTTCGCGCTGATGACCTCGGCGCAGTTGAGGTCGGGCGGCGGCGTGCCGCGCCGCTACACCGAAGCGGACGGCGCCGCGACCGGCCTGCTCGTCGGCGACGGCTGTCTCCTGATAGAATCATTGTTCGGACGCCCGTTGAAGACTGCATCGAACTGACCCGGAGGCCCTCGATGGAGCGGAATCTTGCCCTCGAAGTGGTGCGCGCGACGGAAGCCGCGGCGCTGGCGGCGGCGCGTTTCATCGGCAAGGGCGACGAGCGGATGGCGGATCGAGCGGCATGCGACGCGATGCGCAAGACGCTGAACTCGGTCGCGATGGACGGCAAAATAGTGATCGGCGAGGGCAAAGAGGGCGACGCCGAGTTTCTGTACGAGGGCGAAATCGTCGGCACCGGCGCGGGAACTGAAATCGACGTGGCGCTCGACGCGATCGAAGGTTCTCTCATCTGCGCCACCGGCGGGCCCAATGCGCTGTCGTGCGTCGCGCTGGCCGAGCGCGGGCGAATTCTGCGCTGCCCCGATACCTACATGGACAAGGTCGCGTGCGGGCCGGCGGGACGCGGCGTGATCGACATCGACCGATCGCCGACCGACAACCTCAAGGCGCTGGCTGAAGCCAAAAAAGTTTACGTCGAGGATTTGCGGGTCGCGATCCTCGATCGCCCTCGGCATGAAAAGCTCATCAACGAAGTGCGCCGCGCCGGCGCGGGAATCAAGCTGATCTCGGCCGGCGACTTGTCCGCCGCGATCGCCACCACCCGCCCGGAGAGCGAAATCGACATGCTGATCGGAATCGGCGGAGCGCATCAGGGCGTGCTGGCGGGCGCGGCGATTCGTTCCGCCGGCGGCGAGATGCAATGCCGGTTCGTGCCGCGCAACGGGGAGGAAGCGGAGGCGTGCCTGGCGATGGGGATCATGGATTTGAAGCATCGCTACACGCTGGGGGAGCTGGCGGGAGAGAACGTGATGTTCGCGGCGACCGGAGTAACCACCGGCGACTACCTGCGCGGCGTGCGGTTTTTCTCCGGCGGCGCAAATACCAATAGCGTCGTGATGCGCTCGAAGACGCGCACCATCCGCTTCATCGAAGCGATTCATCATTTTGATTTCAAGCCCGAGTACTAAGCCGGCCTGCGGGAAAGTAGCTGTAAAATGTGGCTGCGCGTGACAATGGATGAGAAGCCGGTAATGATCAACGGCGATTGGGTGGTGAAAATCGTGGAGCTTCCCGACGGCCAGGGGCGCCGCGGATGCCACGTGTATCTCTCGCTCACCGAGTACCTCGTCGTCGATCAATCGCTGCGCGAGATGATGATCTCGCTCGGCTTCGAAGATCGGCAGTAGTCCGTGCCGGATTCGCAAGCGGGGCCGATGGAAGGCGACGTCGTCGTTCGCCGGCGCGGGCGCATCGACGGACTGTTCGGCGCGATGAAGCCGGGGACGGTGCTCGACATCCCGGCGGGCGGAGCCGTCCAGTCGCGTGCGCTGTCGGCGCTGGGCTACCGCGTCGTGTCGGTCGATCTTTTTCCGATGGCGCAGAAGCAGCCCGCAGCCGCATGGATCTGCGCGGATGCCAACGACGTGCTGCCGTTTCGCGACGCGGCGTTTGACTACGTGCTGTCGCGCGAAGGGATCGAGCATCTCGAAGATCAGATGGGCTTTCTGCGCAACTGCGCGCGCGTGATCCGGCCGGGCGGGAAGATCGTGCTGACGACGCCCAACCTGATGCATCTGTCGGCGCGGGCGAGCGGGTTTCTGACCGGGCAGCGCAATTTGCGGCGCGGCTTGATCAACGAGGTTCAGACGCCGCGCAGCAGCACTCCGGGGCAGGAGCGGGTTTATCACGGCCACGCGTTCATGCTCGACTACTATCGCGCGCGATACATGATGCGCCTGGCGGGCTTCGACCATCTCGAGGTTTACACGGACCGGTGGAGTCCAACGTCGGTGGCGATGTCGCCGATAGTGCCGATTCTGTGGATGGCGATGAAGTTTTCGGCGGCGACCTCCGCCCGCAACGCGCGCCGACCCGGTCATCGGCCACCGCGCGACGAGGTCACGCGCGAGATCATCGGCCACGTTCTGTCGCCGGCCCTGCTCTACGGCAAGCGCATGGTGATCGTGGCCGAGCGGCTCGCGTCCTGAGCGGACATCGCTACATCGTCTGCAAAGCCTGGCAGGTGCTCGAGTCGGCCTTGAACTTCCCGTTTAGACACGAGAGCTTGGCGGCGTCGATCAGCGCAGGCTCGTCCCACTTCGCCGGCCACGGACCAGTGTTGACGGCTGCGCACGCCTGACCGTTGCCCATCGAGCACCACGAGCTCAATTCACCGTGCAGCACGGCGAGTTGCTGGCATGCGTCCTGTTTGCCGGCGTTGCAGGCGGGCGTTTGCATCTCGATCGGCGCAGTCGATTCAATAGCAACCTTGGTGTTGCTAAGCGCCTGCACGATCGTATGACAGGCGGCCTGGTTGCCTTCATTGCATTTCTCGGTCGATTCGGCGCGAATCTTGTTGACAAATTGCTGCGCCTGCGGAGTGCATCCCCAAACAGCGACGAGCACAATCGCCAGTGCGCTCGCTGCGGCATTCGCTGTGTATCCGGCCGGCACGTGCGCATTGTTTCGCGCACGATGAGCCTCAGGCAAGCCCCGATGCGCGCGTCGGGGGTTGACAGTCAGACCGCGCAAGGCGGAACTAGAAGCGTGGACCTCAAAAATATCATTTTCGACAAAGCCACGATTGCGACGCTGACCGTGAACCGTCCGGCTGCCCTCAACGCGTTGAATCGCGAGGTGCTCGAGGAAATGGCGCGCGTGATTCGCGAGGTGCGCCACGACGCATCGGTGCGCGTGCTGATAGTCACGGGCGGAGGCGATCGGGCGTTCGTCGCAGGCGCGGATATCGCGGCGATGGCGAAGATGTCGGCGGTTGATGGACTCGATTTCTCGCGCCTGGGCCATCGCGTGATGGAAAGTTTCGAGGATCTGCCGATTCCCGTCATCGCGGCGGTCAACGGCTTCGCGCTGGGCGGCGGCCTGGAGCTTGCGCTCGCGTGCGATCTGATCGTTGCGAGCGATAAGGCGCGCTTCGGGCAGCCCGAGATAAATCTGGGCCTCATCCCGGGTTTCGGCGGTACGCAGCGCCTGCCGCATCGAATCGGCCATAACAAGGCGCGCGAGCTGATCATGACGGGCGAGATGTTCGACGCGAAGACGGCGCTGGAACTCGGCCTCGTGAACCAGGTCGTGGCTGCCGGCGACCTTGCCGAGACCGCGCGCAAGCTCGCCGAGAAGCTCGCGGGCAAGTCCACCGTCGCGCTACGTCAGGCGAAGGCCGCGCTGCGGGCCGCGTTCACGATGGAACAGGACGCGGGGCTGCGCTTTGAGCAGGAGGCGTTCGGGATCGTCTTCGGCAGCGCGGATCGCGTCGAAGGGACGAGCGCATTCGTCGAGAAACGCCCGCCCAAGTGGCAGCACAAATAGCAGGGGTGACCCCTGCACCCAGTATTAAGAAAAGACGCCGGCCTGGTTAGCCTGAGTAACTCGTAGGGCCCCTCGATTTTGCGGTGCGAGTGCGAGGGTTGACGACCTCAGGCACCTGTGGGAAACTCCGGCAAAAGAGAAGGACCGCGCCGCCGCACGGGCGGCGTTAGTCGTTCTGACAGCACCATAATTGAACAGTAATCGTTCGGAGGATCTGTATGGCTGAGCAGGCTCAAGCTACTGACACGGGACCGCGCCCGATTGTTCCATGGCTGAAATTGGCGCCCAAGCCCCATCTCGAAGGGATCAAGTGCGCGTGCGGCGCAATCTATCTCGATCCAAAACGCGTCGCATGCTCGAAGTGCGGCGAGACTGACAAGTTCAAGCCGCTGACCTTGTCCGACAAGGGCAAGGTGTACGTGTTTTCGGTCGTGCACCAGTCGTTTCCCGGCATCAAGACGCCGTATGTGACCGCGATTATCGATCTGCCCGAGGGCATCAGCGTGCGCGCGAATCTCATGGACGTCGATCCCGAGCAGGCTCAGAAAGAACCCGGCAAGATTTTCAATCTGCCGGTTGAGTTGGTGACCGGCGTTGCGGCCAAAGATCGCGAAGGGCACGATGTAGTAGCTTTTTCGTACCGGCCGAGCAAGAATTAGCGCCCAGCAAGCGCCAGCGCGGCGAACAACATTACGACGGACCTGAGCTTTGGGCCGGGCCGCCAGGAGGAATCAAGATGCGAAATGTTTATGTTCTGGGAACCGGGATGATCAAGTTTGGACGCTATCCCGACAAGACCGTTCCGGAACTCGGCGGCCAGGCGGCGATCCTCGCGCTCAAGGACGCCGGAATCGGAATCAAGGACGTCGAGATGTTCGCGTGCGGAAATCTTTACCAGTCCAACGCGATGGTCGGGCAGAGAATCCTGCAGCAGATAGGCCAGACCGGAATCCCGGTGATCAACGTCTCGAACGCATGCGCCACCGGCTCGACGGCGTTTCGCGAGGCGTACATGTCGGTCGCGGCCGGGATGTTTGACATCGCGATGGCGGTTGGCGTCGAGCAGATGGGCAAGCAGGGCCTGCTCGGCGGCGCCGGCGGCGGCGATCCCGCGTACTCGACCGAGGGCAAGGTCGGCTCGGGCCTGATGCCTGCGGTATTCGGCCAGGCGGGTATCGAGCACATGCGCAAATACGGCACCAAGCTGGAGCACTTTGCGAAAATCTCGGTCAAGTCGCACAAGCATGCGACCAAGAATCCGTTTTCGCAGTATCGCAACGAGGTCTCGCTCGAAGACGTGATGAATGCGCGCATGGTCGCGTTCCCCAACACTCTTTATATGTGTTGCCCGACCGGAGACGGCGCGGCGGCTGCGATCCTGGTCAGCGAGGACAAGCTGAAACAGCTCGCCGGCGGCCGCAAGCGCCCGAGGGTTGCGGCTTCCGTGCTCACCTCGGATCCGTGGACCGATCGCGACCTGACGCTGCCCGACGTCAGCACGCTGACGCGGCGCGCGTCGAAGCTGGCCTACGAGAAGGCCGGCATCGGCCCCAAGGACATTGCGCTTACCGAGTTGCATGACTGCTTCGCCACGGCTGAGCTGGTGCACTACGAGAACCTCGGACTGTGCGGCGACGGCGAAGCCGGCAAGTTCATTGACTCGGGCGGCGGCGTGCATCCGAGCCTTGGCGGCCATGATCCGGTCAACGTGTCGGGCGGATTGCTCTCGAAGGGGCATCCTCTCGGCGCGACCGGCGTCGCGAATATTTGCGAGGTAGTTTGGCACCTGACGCAGGACGATCGCGCCAAAGATCGCCTGGTGCCTAACGCCAAGGCGGGCCAGGCCCACGTCATCGGGCTGGGTTCCGCCTGCACGATTAATATCCTGACGATATAATTCAGGAAACAGCGCCTAATCGGCACTTCGAAAGAGGGCCGCCCAAACAGGCGGCCCTTTTTCTTTTCCGATTGGGCCGATAAATTCAGATGCTCGGAGCTGCACGACCAAAATACTGATGGACGAGACCACCAAAGTGCCGAACCAGGAAAAATCGACGGCCGAGCGACTCGGCTACGCGGCGGACGCCCGCGTGCTCATCCTCAATGCCGATGACTTCGGGATGTGCCACGACCAGAATGAAGGCGTGATCACGGGATTGAAGGAAGGCCTGTTTACCTCATCGACAATCCTGGTGACCTGCCCGTGGTTCGAGGAGGCAGCGGACTTCGCGCGGAACAATCCTGCCGCCGATTTGGGCGTGCATCTCACTCTCACCGCCGAATGGGACACGTACAAGTGGGGACCCGTATTGGGACGCAATGCAGTGCCGTCCCTGGTGGACGAGCGCGGGTACCTGTGGCAGACCGTCGCGCAGGTTTACGAGCACGCTCGCCTCGACGAGGCGGAGGCCGAGCTGCGCGCGCAGATCGAGAAGGCGCTGGCGGCGGGGATCGACGCGACTCATTTCGATTCGCACATGGGGACGCTGCAACTGCGCGCCGACTATCACGAGATTTACGCGCGGCTGGCCAATGACTATCGCGTGCCGATCAGGCTGGCGTCGCGCCGCCGGATGGGCGCCGAAGGAATGAGCGCGATTATCGATCAGCTCGACGCGTTCGGCGTCGTCACTCCCGATCACCTGGTATTCTCCGGGCCGGCGTCGGTCGGCGAGACCGAGACTTACTGGACGAGCCTTATTCGCACGCTGAAGCCGGGCGTGACCGAGATCTTGTGTCATCCCGCGCTCGCCCGCGACGAACTCAGGAGCTGCGCGCGCGACGCTTTTCAGCGCGAAGCTGACTTCCGGTACTTCACCTCGGACAAGGCGCGCCAACTGATCGCGGCTGAAGGCGTCGAACTCGCCGGCTTTCGGAAACTGCGCGACCTGATGCGCCAGAATTCAACATCTGGTTCCCCTTCCCGCTCGGGAAGGGGTTAGGGGTTAGGTTCCGTGGAACTGACGCGACTCAGAGGGTTCCGGGATCTGATCGGCGCTGACGCGCGGGCGATGAGCTTCATCGAGGAACGGGCTCGCGCTCTGGTCGAGCGCTATTCGATGAAGGAGGTGCGCATCCCGGTGCTGGAGCGCACGCAACTCTATTTGCGCTCGACCGGCGAAACCACGGACATCGTTGAAAAGCAGATGTACACGTTCACGGATCGCGACGAAGGCGAAACGATCGTCGCGCTTCGCCCCGAGGGCACGCCCGGTGTGGTGCGCGCGTACATCGAGGCCGGGTCCGATCGCACCGATCCGGAGCAGCGTCTGTTCTATTCGGGCCCGATGTTCCGTCGCGAACGCCCACAGAAAGGCCGCTATCGCCAGTTCTTTCAATTCGGCGTCGAAGTATTCGGCCGGCCCGACGCCGCCTGCGATGCCGAGCTGTTGATAATGACCGATGAGCTTTGCCGCGGCCTCAAAGTTCCATTCACGATGGAAATCAACTCCGTCGGGGACCCGAAATGCCGTCCCGCTTTTCGTGAGGCGCTCGTGCAATGGGGTCGCGCGCACTGGGACCAACTCTGCGACGATTGTCACAATCGCATCGATCGCAATCCCCTGCGTCTGCTCGACTGCAAAATCGACGCGAAGCTGGCGGAGTCCGCGCCCAACAGCCTCGACTACTTATGCGACGAATGCCGGACGCACTTCGCGACCGCCAAAGAACTGCTCACCGCCGCTAACGTCCAATTCGTCGTCAACCCGCGCATGGTGCGAGGCCTGGACTACTACACGCGCACTGCGTTCGAGGTGATGGCGGGCGGACTGGGCGCGCAAAGCACCGTCGTGGCGGGAGGACGATACGACGGGCTGGTCGAGGCGATGGGCGGCGCGGCGGTCGCAGGAATCGGTTTCGCGATCGGCGTCGATCGGATGGCGCTGGCTCTGCAAGCCGCCGGGTTGGCGTCTGCTGCTGCGCCGGACGCGGCGATAATCGCGATTGGGCCGGCGGCGACGCGCCATGCGATGGTCGTGGCGCGCAATCTGCGCGCTGCGAACCTGAACGTCGAGATGTTCTCCCCGGAGCGTAAGATGAAGACTTTGCTGGCGCGCGCGTCGAAGATTGGCGCGCGCTTCGCGGTGATAATCGGCGACGACGAACTGGCGCGCGGCGTCGTGCAGCTGCGCGACTTGCGGCAGAGCGCACAGCGCGAAATCTCCGAGGCGGAGGCGGCGCGCGTTATCGTAGAGGCCCGCAAAGAGTGACTGTTTATCGAGCCTTGAGCCAAAGGTATCCTTCGACGACAACTGGAATTTAACTGTGAACAAGTAATGCCGAAAACTGAGCAATATTCGCCGCTGCCCCCGTGGCCGCGAACCGATCACTGCGGCGCGATCCGCGCCACCGACGTTGGCCGCGAAGTTGCGCTGTGGGGATGGGTCCAGACCCGGCGCGATCATGGAGGCCTCATCTTCATCGATCTTCGCGACCGCGACGGAATCGTGCAGCTGGTATTCAATCCCGCGCACGATGCCGCCGCGCACGAGGCCGCCGGCGACACGCGCTCCGAGTTCTACGTTGCGGTCAAGGGCACAGTCGTGCGCCGCACCGAGGGAACAGTCAACGCGGAGCTTCCGACCGGTGAAGTCGAAGTGCTGGTCAGTGAGTTCGAGACTTTGAGCGGGTCGGCGCCGCTGCCGTTTCAGATTACGGACGGCGACGCGACCGCCGAGGAAATCCGCCTGAAGTACCGCTATCTCGATCTGCGCCGCCCCGAGATGCAGCGTAATTTGCGCCGGCGCCATCAGGCGTTGCAGGCGGTTCGCAGCCATCTCGATCAAAACGGGTTCGTCGAGATCGAGACGCCGATCCTGTTTAAATCGACACCGGAGGGTGCGCGCGACTACCTGGTGCCGAGCCGCGTGAACCCGGGCAAATTCTTCGCGCTGCCGCAATCGCCGCAGTTACTGAAGCAGATCCTGATGATCGGCGGATTCGATCGCTACTATCAGATAGCCCGATGTTTCCGCGACGAGGATCTGCGCGCGAATCGGCAGCCCGAGTTCAGCCAAATCGACATCGAGATGACGTGCCCGCGGCCCGAAGACATCCAGTCGATCGCGGAGGGAATGATCGCATCAGTTTATCGCAACGTGCTCGCCATCGACGTGAAGCCACCTTTTCCGCGGATGACGTATGCCGAGGCGATGGAACGGTTCGGCACAGACAAGCCCGACCTGCGTTTTGGGATGGAGCTCAAAAATCTCACGGCCGCATTCTCCGGCACGTCGTTCAAGGTGTTCGCGGAAATTCTGGCGCGCGGCGAATCCGTGTATGGAATCAACGTCACCGCCGACCACGCGCTGAGCCGCCGTGAACTCGACGAGCTTACCGAAGCGGTGAAGTCGCGCCATGCAATGGGGTTGGCGTGGATAAAAGCAGGCGCGAGCGGATGGCAGGGACCAATCGCAAAGCATTTGAGCGACGGCGAGAGAGCAGCGGCGACCGCGGCCTGCGGATTGAAGGCCGGCGACACGCTGTTGATGGTCGCGGGACCGCCCGACAAAGTGCGCCCGGTTCTCGGCGACCTCCGTTTGCAGCTGGCCGCGAAATTCGGTCTCGACAAATCCGCCGAGCTCAAATTTTTGTGGCTCGTCGATTTCCCCTTGTTCGACTACAGCGCCGACGACCAGCGCATGGTGTCCGTGAACCATCCTTTCACGGCGCCGAATCCCGACGATCTTGCGATGGTCGAGTCCGCGCCGCTCAAGGCTCGCGCACTGGCGTACGACATGGTGCTCAACGGCCAGGAACTCGGCGGCGGCTCCATTCGTATCCATAGCCGCGAGCTTCAATTGAAGGTATTTGAATTGTTGGGGCTGACGCGCGAGGAGGCGATGGATCGTTTCGGCTTTCTGCTCGACGCGCTCAAGTACGGTGCGCCGCCCCATGGCGGAATCGCTTTTGGAGTAGATCGGATTTGCATGATGCTTTGCGGCACGGACTCGCTGCGCGACGTGATTGCGTTCCCGAAGACGCAAAAGGCGGTTGACCCGATGAGCGGCGCGCCGTCGGAAGTCG
>Ga0074044_10003014_pt1 | contig 14500 bp, 13 predicted proteins | sample BogForMeECP23OM1_FD_94443 | JGI IMG/M metagenome (GOLD analysis project Ga0074044, IMG submission 94443) | Bog forest soil microbial communities from Calvert Island, British Columbia, Canada - Bog Forest MetaG ECP23OM1 | ecosystem: Environmental > Terrestrial > Soil > Wetlands ... | reverse complement strand
CGCCCCGCGCGCGTGCGCGGGGCGCGGATTGAAACGACCAATGATGAAGCCGAGGGTGACCCGATGCAGTCGCCCCGCGCGCGTGCGCGGGGCGCGGATTGAAACCTGTCCAGGAAATTCCGTGTAGATAAACAACGAGGTCGCCCCGCGCGCGTGCGCGGGGCGCGGATTGAAACCCGTCAATTTTGATCACGTCCGCGTTGTAATGCCGGTCGCCCCGCGCGCGTGCGCGGGGCGCGGATTGAAACAAAAATCCCGGCGTTGATCATGTCGTCAAACATCATGTCGCCCCGCGCGCGTGCGCGGGGCGCGGATTGAAACTGGTGCTTCCCCGGTGAAAAGATATTCGACTTGTTGTCGCCCCGCGCGCGTGCGCGGGGCGCGGATTGAAACAACCGTTCCCTTCATTGGTGACTTCGAGTGAGTAAGTCGCCCCGCGCGCGTGCGCGGGGCGCGGATTGAAACCCGGTCCAACCAGGAGACCGATTGCCTCCGGATGTCGCCCCGCGCGCGTGCGCGGGGCGCGGATTGAAACCGCTATGCTCGAGGACACGAAACGGGGAAAAACTGGTCGCCCCGCGCGCGTGCGCGGGGCGCGGATTGAAACACGCCAGCCAGCAGATGAGATTGTAAAGCGATTCTGTCGCCCCGCGCGCGTGCGCGGGGCGCGGATTGAAACTCACCACGCGGTTTTGTTGAAGGCGACGGAATTTGTCGCCCCGCGCGCGTGCGCGGGGCGCGGATTGAAACACGGTGATCACCAGGCCCGCGCCCGTAGCATCAGCGTCGCCCCGCGCGCGTGCGCGGCTCAATAAACAATGATGGAGCGCACCGGATAACCCTTCAATTTCTCGCGGCCGTTCAGGAATTTCAGTTCGATGAGAAAACCGATTTCGAGAATCTGCGCGCCGAGTTTTTTCACCAGCGCGGCCGCGGCGGCGGAAGTGCCGCCCGTCGCGAGCAAATCGTCAATCAACACCACGCGCGCGCCCGGCTTGAGCGCGTCCCGGTGCATGGCGACGATCGCCGAGCCGTATTCGAGCGCGTAATCCTGTTCGATGGTTTTGTAGGGCAGCTTGCCTTTTTTGCGGATGGGGACGAACCCGGCGCGCAATTTCACGGCGGCGGCGGCGGCAAAAATGAATCCCCGCGCGTCAATGCCCACCACCGCGTCCACCGAACCGGGCTTGAATTTTTCCGTGAGCAAATCAATCGCGCCGGAAAACAACCGGGCATCGGCCAGCACGGGCGTGATGTCCTTGAACTGGATGCCCGGTTTGGGAAAGTCCGGAATGTTGCGGATGGCCTGTTCGATTTCCCTGGGCGTGGCGGTGGTTTGAGACATGCGTCAGTTGCCTTTGTTTTTGGAGCTTTCGAGTTTTTCGATCATTTTGCGGAGTTTTCTCAACGCGAGGTTCTGGATTTGGCGGACGCGCTCGCGCGTGACGCCGAATTTCCGGCCGACCTCCTCCAGGGTTTTTTCCGTGCCGCCGTCGAGGCCGAAGCGGTAGCGCAGAATGGTTGCTTCGCGCGCATCGAGGTGCCCGACCATGTCCTGCAACATGCCGGTGACGGTTTTGTCTTTCAGATTTTCGTAGGGCGAAGTGGCGTTTTCATCCTCGACGACGTCGGAAAAATAATTCGACTCGTCGTCGCCGATGGGCGCGTCGAGCGATGCCGGGCGAATCGCCACCAGCCGCATCTGCCGGATGCGGGCGGCGGTCACGTCGAGTTCGTCAGCCAATTCCTCGTCGGTCGGTTCGCGGCCAAACTCCTCCTGCAAACGCATCGCGATGCGGCGCATCTTGGAAATTTTGTCCACCAGATGCACCGGCAGGCGGATGGTCTTGGATTGATTGGCGAGCGCGCGTTTGATGGACTGCTTGATCCACCACGAACCGTAGGTTGAAAGCTTGCCGCCCTTTTTCGGATCAAAGCGCTCGACGGCCTTCATCAAGCCGATGTTGCCTTCGCTGATCAAATCCAGCAGCGGCAATCCGATGCCATCGTAATCGCGCGCGATTTTTACGACCAGGCGGAGATTGGCCTTGATCATCAGCTCGCGCGCTTTTTTGTCGCCCTTTTTGATGCGCGCGGCCAGTTGGATTTCCTCCTGCCGCGTGAGCAATTTCACCTGCCCGATTTCGCGCAGGTAAAGTTTGATGGCCGTGTCGCCGTCGTAAGTCGAATGTTCCCGCCGGATGAATTGCGTGTTGTCACCTTCACCGGCCGGTTTCGGCAGGGCGGGCGCTGGAACGGCAGGCGCAACAGGCGCACGCGCGGAAACTTTTGCGCGGCGCACGGCAACCAAAGGTCGGGTTGCGCGCCGTTTGGATTTTGCTGCTTTGCGTTTTTGCCTCTTTGCCGCCATACAACGGGGGAAACGTTACGACCTAAATGCCAGCCCGCAAGAAAATTAAAACCAAGGGAGGATCACCGTGTCGGCGACACGCCGTCCCTCCCAAGGATTTATCGCCGGCTGTTCTGCGCCCGCATGATCCAATAAAGCAATTCCAGCATCGATGTGATCAGCGCAGCGACGTAGGTCAACGCGGCGGCGTCCAAAACCTTGCTGACGCCCGCGCGTTCGTTCTCATGCACGAGGCCCAGCCGGAACAATTGTTCCTTGGCACGGCGGCTGGCGTCGTATTCCACCGGCAACGTGACGAGTTGAAATGACGTCATCACCGCAAAAATCACAATGATGATGGGAAGAACGACCTTCAACAGGCCCAGAAAGAGCCCGAGAAAGAAAATGCCCATGTAGGCCATGCTCGCGAATTGCGTGACCGGCACCAATGCCATGCGCACATTGAACAGTCCGTAGGCCGCCTGATGCTGAAGCGCGTGGCCGGACTCATGCGCGGCGACGCCCACGGCGGCCACCGTCCGGCCATGAAAATTGTCCGATGACAGGAACAGCGCGCGTTTGGTCGGGTCGTAATGGTCACTCAGGCGGCCGGGGATTTCCTCCACCGGCACATTGGTGAGGCCGGATTGATCGAGGATTTCGCGCGCGGCTTCCGCGCCGGACATGCCGGACTCGACTGCCACCTGGCTATATTTGCCGTAAGCGTGGGACAACTTGATTTGCGCCCAGATGCCGAGGAGCAATCCGGGAATCGCAAACAACCAGTATACTGGATCGAACAAATTAAACATAAATCGAATCAATCAGTTGACAACGCGTTGGCTGTTTTCATTCAAAAGAACGCGCCGTCCTTGCTGGAATAAAACATAGATTGAAACGAAATGCAATGTAGCGCCTCGTTACATCGAAAAACTTCATGCGCTTAAATCAGCGTGGTGAAAACAACGGTCGGATTCGCCGGGAACAAAATTAGCTGGATGTGTGTCTAGCGGGCCATACGAATTGCACCGCCGACCAGTGCGAGTCACGCCGGTACAACGACATTCCTCTTCATGGTAAATTAACCAAGCGCGGAAGCGTTCGGGCGTTGTCTTAAAATGTCGCGCACAAAATTCAACTGGATTGGCATAATACGCCGGGACTTGTGCGGGATTCAGAAATAATGAATAATTTCCGAAGCCCGGAAGCTGAACTTCACACAACACACGAACTGATGGGATTAAATTTTTCAATTCGTCAGTAAATTGGGCCCACTGCAGAATTTCACTCGTGTTCATTGGATTACTCTAACGGTCTGATCTGACAGCCTCAACACGTAGGACTTCAATCGTTGGAATCCACTCATCTGCGGACCCTCGTTTATGCTCTGCGAGAATTGCCATATTCTGTGCGTCAATCGCTGATATTTCATTAACCGTCTCTCCAAGGCCAGTGGTCTCACCGCCTGCACCGACATACGAGGTGCTGCCCTCAAGCGGTATCGCGACACGCCGCACTACCTCTCCGCGCTGAATATCATTCGAGAAGACGAACTTGATCAGAAAGTTCTCGCCAAAACCCCACTGCCCGTCGCTCTGGCCACATACCAAGCCCTGCTCGAGGATCGCTGTTTTTTTGACTATTCGGAAATCATCAGCAGGGCGGTCGTCGAACTGACGAACAATCAAACTCTCCGCAAGCATCTCGCTCAACGCATTCGCCACGTTATTGTGGATGAATACCAGGATGTGAATCCGATCCAAGAGGCCATCGTCCGGTCGCTACATGAACTCGGCGCACAGCTCTGCGTCGTCGGCGACGATGATCAGACGATCTACCAGTGGCGCGGCAGCGACGTGGAAAACATACTGTCGTTCCTGAAACGCTATCCGAAAGTCCACCAGATTCGCCTCGAGGAGAATTTTCGCTCATCCGAAGGCATCATCGAGACGGCCCGCGAATTCATCGAACAGAACTCAATCCGGTTACAAAAAAAGATGAAGCTGGCTGACGCCCAGCCTTACGAACCCGGGGACATCTGCGCCCTCCAATTCGACACACCTGCCGCCGAAGCACAACACATCGTAGTGACGGCGAAAGGCATCCATGGTGTCGCCTTTAATGAGCCGACGGAGAAAGACCCAAACCACCAGCGCGGTCTGGCTTGGTCAGATATGGCCATCCTTCTCCGATCTGTATCCCGCAATGCTGGGCCTATCAACCCATGGATACATCGCTGCCTCTCCCTACATACCGAGACAGTTTTCAACGCATACTTGCTGCGTTTCAAACCGACTCCACCAGCCAGCGTGAAAAACTTGAGGCCAAGCTCAGGCAGACACCATTTCTCCGTTGCCGCAATGCCGCTTCCAATCAAATTGCATATCGACTGCCTGAGTCGGCTTATTTCGCAACCGACAAACTCACCACTCTTTTCGCCGGGATCTCGGTCATCTGGTTTGTGGATGACCAATTTGAATCGCACCGTGGCGAATTACCTCGCAAATTATTAGAAGCATGCGGCGTACGTGATTACCTCCGGCGAGTTGAAATCCCTGCGTCTTTGACTTACGAGGATAAAGCCGCCCTTCGTCTTCAAAAGGGTGCCTCAAAGTGTTCCAGAGAAAACGAATCTGCAGATTTTGATGTCGCTGGACTTCGCGCCTCGGTCGAGGCAATCGCAGCGCTCCCACCCCATCAGGCTGTCCACCAAGCCCTGAATCTCTGGCAAGTTCTGCTCGACACGTTGCGCGAGGCCAGGGACACGTTTTTCCAAGGTTGGTACGGCTGGGGGTTCCATAGGGACGATTGGAATGCTTACTTTCCAGCACAGTTCCTAAAAGACATTCGCCAAATCCCTTGGATCCCCTTAGCGGATGGTACCCTTAAAGCTCCCATAAGTCTTCGCTTTTCGGAGTTGCCCGACACTTTCCGCTTAGCGCCGAATGCCACTTTGCAGGACCTGCTCGGTTTCAAACCCGAGATTATTCAGCAACTTGCCCAGGAAGCCGGCATCGACCCCGAATCGCTCGACCTTTTTGAAAAAGCACGGGCTTACCGGCGAAAAACTCTTAGAGCTGCTGCGAAAGGCTGGTATGGAGAACCCGCCATCCCAGACCGGTGGCGCTCAGCCCCCTAATATTACTCCCCAAGGTGACACGTCCGCACCAACTCGTGCAACCACCGATACCGAATCACATTTACCTCCCACGGATGCCCCCCCGTCTTCAGAATCCAATTCCGGTGGTGGCGGTTCCCAAGACAGCACGTCTCACCACACCAAACATCCACAAGCTGGCGAATTCATTACATACGTGTACACGGCTCCAGCTGGAACAGAAACCACAGACAAACGTAATTCCGAAGCCGCCGTTCAGCGAAAAAAACGAGGTCAAGATGGCGTTGAAGTCGTTCTTGCGTACGAACGCGCTGCCGGTCGCACTCCAGAGGCAATGCCCCAAACCAACGAAGGCTATGACGTGGTCTCGCGCAACGCCGTCGGGGAGATCGTTCGCTACATTGAAGTAAAGACCCCCGGCGAACCATGGGGACATCGCGGAGTTACTCTCTCCCAACCACAATTCGAGGCTGCGCAAACTTTCGGTGTCAGCTTTTGGTTGTATGTGGTGGAAGATGTTGGCAAGCCGACCTATCGCATCTACCGCATTCAAGACCCGGCGCAAAGAACCAAGCACTTCGCCTTCAATCACGGCTGGCGCGCCCTTGCAGAACCAGACAGCGCTTAACAGATGTCATCAGTTAACTGGAGAACAGATTCATATACGTGGCCGCTTCGTTTTCTTGCGTTTGCGGGTGTGGTACTCCCTGCCGGTTTCGTTCAAAACTGCCGCCGCTTCCACCAGCGCGCCCTGCGGTTTGAACTCGATTTGTAATTTTGCGTTTCCGAACAAGGATGCGTTCTCGTTCATCAGCCGCGAAGCCGACATCTTGCAGTAGGCGGTGTCAATCTCTACCCCGATGCTGTTCCGCCCATGCTTTAATGCGGCGACCATCGTCGTAGCCGTGCCGCAAAACGGATCAACGACCGTGTCGCCGACAAACGAAAACATCTGGACCAGCCGCGAGGCCAGTTCGAGCGGATACGGCGCGGGATGTTCCTTCGTGGATGCGCCGGTCAGATTCCAAAACTGTTGAAACCATTTGTCGAATTTGTCCTTGGGAATCATGCTCAACCGGCGCTGTTCCTCGGTGGGCTTGCGGTAGCCGCCGGGTTTTCGCTGCATGAGGATAAACTCGATGTCGTTTTTGATGATGGCGTTTGGCTCGTATGGCTTGCCCAGGAATTTTGAACCGTTGCTCACTTCATAACTGGCGTTCGAGATTTTGTGCCAGATGATCGGGTTCAGATTGTCGAAACCGATTTTACGGCACGCTACGCAGATTTCCGAATGCAAAGGGACAACCGTATGCCGTCCATTGTTCTCCTTGCGCGAGAGGCAGACGTCGCCCACGACGCACACCAGACGGCCGCCCGGCACCAGAATGCGGAAGGCTTCGCGCCACACGCGGTTCAATTCTGAGAGAAACTGTTCAAAATCCTCGACGTGACCAAGTTGGCCTTCCGAATCGTTGTATCGCTTCAGGGTCCAATATGGCGGAGAGGTGACAACGAGATGAACCGATTCATCGGAGATAAATGAAAGGTCGCGGGCGTCGCCCTGCACCAAACGATGCACCGTGGGAACATCGTCCAGCGTTTGGGGGCCTGTGGTCGCGTATTTCATAGTTCTTTGATTCGGCCTGAGAATGCCGCCACGTGCCCAACCAAAGAATTGGCAAACATCTGGAAGGCAAGGTCGGAGGCGGGTTCAGAATAATCACCGTTCGCTCCCTTTTCTGCGTTTGACATCATGAATGACGCTGCGTCGTAATGACGTTCCAAAACTAGGCGGCGACAAAACAGTTCATAACGCTTCGCGTAGGATGAATTTCGAAACTCTGGGAATACTTTGAAATGCGGCTCCTTGACGCCGACAGGGCTATTTGAGCGAGCACAATCTTCAAGCAGGAACATGTAGCCGATCCAAGGCCGGACCTTCGAGCCGAAGGCTTTTTCACGAAAAGCCGTCCATAGATCAAGAGCACTGCCCATTGCTTCCTCGGTGCGATTGTTAAAATTGTTGCCAAACGACGGACCAACTTGGGATTTGGCTTCCAGCGCCGCTACCAACTGACCTTTCACAACCACGATGAAGTCCCATTTCTTGTTTGGTCGGAAGTAACCTGGCAGCTCGAGCGAGTCCTGATAATAGATATTCGCCCGATCAATTCCTGCTTCGATGACAAGCTGCGTCAGGAGTTTGATAAAGCCGTCCATCTGCGCGCCGCCGGTTACGGCTGAACGCAAACCTTGGTCCGACCCACCGGCTTCGCGTTGTTTCTGCAACTGCTTGGAACGCGTTTGCCAATAAAACTTAACCGCATCCGGAACATGCTTCCGCAGCTCGGCGAGAGTTGAAGGGGTTTCAGCCATTGCGTGAGCAAGCGTAATGGCTTTTCCGGCGGAATCAATCAATCAAAACGTGCCCATCCGTGCGTAAACATTCTGTGTTTAGGCGCTTTTCAACAGCTTTCGGACATCAATTATTGTTATTGATGCAGCAGATTTTGGCTTTTCCGGTTTCGTTCATTGACACCGCCCGGTCTTCTGATAAATTCTCGGCTCGCTTTATTTCGGTGGAATTCCCCTTTCGAAATTGAAAGCGCAATTATTTTGAATTGAACATTTATGGCTAAATCATCGAAGTACGTTTATCTGTTTGGCAACAAGAAGGCCGATGGCAATGGTTCCATGAAACCTCTCCTCGGTGGCAAGGGCGCGAACCTCGCCGAAATGTCACGCATCGGCCTCCCGGTGCCTCCCGGTTTCACCATCACTACCGAGGTCTGCACCTACTATTACCAGAACAAGAAGACCTACCCCAAGGTCCTCGACGCGCAGGCCAGGGAAGGCATCGCGTTCATCGAGAAAATCATGGGCACCAAGTTCGGTGATCAGTCGGCCATGCCGCTGCTCGTCTCCGTCCGTTCCGGCGCGCGCGATTCCATGCCCGGCATGATGGACACCATTCTTAATCTCGGTCTCAACGACGCCACCGTCCTCGCCCTCGTCAAGGCGACGAAGAACGAGCGTTTCGCCTGGGATTGTTACCGCCGCTTCATCCAGATGTACGGCGACGTCGTCATGGGCGTCCAGAAGACCAAGGACGAGGACCACGAACCGTTTGAAGTGGCCATCCACAAGCTCAAGCACGACCGTCATCACGCGGACATCGAAGACACGAAGATGACCGTCAAAGATCTCAAGGAACTGGTGAACCGCTTCAAGAAGCTCATCGCGGAGCGCACCGGCAAGGAATTTCCGCAGGATCCCTGGAAGCAGCTCTGGGGCGCGACGGGCGCCGTGTTCGGTTCTTGGATGAACGACCGCGCGATTGTTTATCGCCGCAAATACGGCATCCCCGCCGAGTGGGGCACCGCCGTCAATGTGCAGGCGATGGTTTATGGCAATACCGGTGACAAGTCCGGCTCCGGCGTCGCGTTTACCCGCGACCCCGCCACCGGCGAGAAGGTTTTCTACGGTGAATTCCTCATCAACGCCCAAGGCGAAGACGTCGTCGCCGGCGTGCGCACGCCCGACCCCGTCGCCCGGCTCAAGACCGTCCTCCCGAAGACCTTCACCGAGTTGGAACAGGTCCGCAAGACCCTCGAATCGCACTTCAAAGACGTGCAGGACTTCGAGTTCACGATTCAGGACGGCAAGCTGTTCATGCTCCAGACCCGCAACGGCAAGCGCACCGGCCTCGCGGCGGTCCGTTTCGCCATCGAGATGGAGGCGGAAAAGCTGATTGATTGGAAGACCGCCATCAAACGCGTGCCGGCCGACCAGTTGGACCAGGTGCTCGCGCCGGTGTTCGAGCGCAAGGCCATGAAGGCCGCCAAGTGCATTGCCAAGGGTTTGCCCGCCGGTCCCGGCGCCGCCTGTGGCAAGATGTATCTCAACGCCGACCGCGCCGATGCGGCTGCGGCCAAGGGCGAAAAGGTGCTGCTCGTCCGCAACGAGACTTCCCCCGAAGATTTGCGCGGCATGATTGCCTCCGAAGGCATTCTCACCGCCAAGGGCGGCGTCAGTTCGCACGCGGCGCTCGTGGCCCGTCAGATGGGCAAGGTTTGCGTTTGCGGCGCGGCGGCGTTGCAGATTGATTACACCGCCCGGACGATGACCGTGGATGGCGTGACCTACAAGGAAGGCGACTTTCTTTCCATCAACGGCACCGCCGGTGATGTTTATGCCGGCCAGCTCCCGACTGCTGCGTCCGAGATCGTCCAGGTGCTCGTCGAGAAATCGCTCACGGCCAAGGAAAGCCAGACGTACCAGAACTTCAAGAAGCTCATGGATTGGTGCGCGAAGGCCACCCGGCTCCAGGTCCGCACCAACGCCGACACGCCGGAACAGACCGCCAACGCCATCGCGTTCGGCGCCGTGGGCATCGGCCTGTGCCGCACCGAGCACATGTTCTTCGAAGGCAATCGCATTGACGCCATGCGCGAGATGATTCTGGCCGACACCAAGGAAGACCGGAAGGCCGCGCTCGCCAAAATCCTGCCCTATCAGCGGGGTGATTTCACGGGCATGTTCAAGGAATTGAAAGGACTGCCGGCCACGATCCGTTTCCTGGACCCGCCGTTGCACGAATTCCTGCCGAACGAAGACGCCGCGCAGAACGATCTCGCGGCCAAAATGGGCGTGCCCGTGGCGAAGATCAAACAGCGCGTCAAGGAACTGCACGAGTTCAACCCCATGCTCGGGTTCCGCGGCTGCCGTCTGGGCATTGTTTATCCGGAAATTTCCGAGATGCAATCGCGCGCGGTGTTCGAAGCCGCCGCCGACGTGCAGAAAGCCGGCATCAAGGTGAAGCCCGAAGTCATGATCCCGCTCGTCGGCTTCAAGAAGGAACTCGATCTGCAGGTGGAAGTGGTCCATCGCGTGGCGAAGGAAGTCATGGCCGAGAAGAAGGTGAAGCTCGATTACCTCGTCGGCACGATGATTGAAGTGCCGCGCGGCGCGCTCACGGCGGATGAAATCGCCCAGACCGCGGAGTTCTTCAGCTTCGGCACCAATGACCTGACGCAGACGTGCCTCGGCATGAGCCGCGACGATTCCGGCTCGTTCCTCGGGCCGTACCAGGAACAGGAAATCATCAAGAAGAATCCGTTCGCCACGATTGACCAGGCTGGCGTGGGCCAGCTCATCAAGATTGCGGCCGAGCGGGGCAACAAGACCCGTCCTGGCATCAAGCTGGGCATCTGCGGCGAACACGGCGGCGATCCCGAGAGCGTGAAGTTCTGCCATCGCGCCGGATTGACGTACGTTTCGTGCAGTCCATTCCGGGTTCCCGTCGCCCGACTGGCAGCCGCGCAAGCCGCGTTGGAAGAGGAAGCCGCCAAACCGGCGAAGAAGAAATAATCAGGTAGGGCGCGATCTCCGCATCGCGCCGCGGCGGCGCAGCAGCGCCGCCCTACCGTAAGAATTCAAAGCCGCCCTGAGAAGTCGGGGCGGTTTTTTTATTTCCAGCACATCTCACTTTTTGAGCGCCTCTCATTAACACCCGGCTTCAGCCGGGTGAATCCAGGCATCACAGGGATTAAACCCGTTTCAACGGGTTTTCCTTGTGCGCGAAAGCCGTTGAAACGGCTCCCTATGGTTTCTGGCAATCATCACCGGGCTGAAGCCCGGTGCTAATGAGATATTTCAAGCCTGTTCAAAAATTGAGATGCACCCTTTTATTTCGAACCAACCAGTGAGCGCTTGCCCGGCGCGCCAATCTCCGGCATAAAGAGGCCAACAAACCAATGTTATGGCCAAAACCAAAATTCCTTCCAAAACGCTGACGGAACTCAACCGCCAGATCAATTACGAACTGACCGCCGCCCACGCCTACCTCGCCATGTCCGTCTGGTGCGCCAGCCGGAGTCTCAAAGGCTTCGCCGGTTTCTTTACCAAGCAGTCGGGCGAGGAGCGCGAGCATGCGGAGAAGCTCGTGAAGCATGTTCAAGACCGTGGCGTTGCGCCTGAGCTGGCTGCCATCGTGATGCCGAAACAGAACTTCAAGTCACTGGTGGAAGTGGTGGAACAGGCGCAGGCGATGGAGCAGGCCAACACCGGCGGTATCAATGCCGTTTACGAGGCAGCCGTGGCGGCCAGGGATTATCCAGCCCAAGTGTTGATGCACTGGTTCATCAAGGAACAGGTGGAGGAAGAAGCCTGGGCCGCTGAACTGGTGGACCGCGTTAAGGCCGCCACCTGTGCCGGCAGTCTTCTGGACCTCGACCGCCACGTCGAGAAACTCCTCGGTGACGAAAAATAGGTAGGGACGGCCCGCCGGGCCGTCCGCGGACGCCGCGGCGCGGCGTCCCTACCATCTTGCGTAGAAAAACAGGTAGGGCGCGATGTCCCCATCGCGCCGCGGCTGGCTGCGGACCGGGCTTCGCAAGGCTTCGCCCAGGCGAGGAGCCAGCCCTACCACAAAGAATCACAAAAACCGCTCCGTCCCGCATGGCAGGAGGGACGGTTATTATTTTGCCGTCATTTTGTAGTTCGCATGCATTGTCAAACCGGCTAGACTCGCGTGCAAATTTCAACCGAAAGAAATCATCCATGAAAAAACATGTCCTGCCAATCATCGTCATCCTGGCCTTGGGTCTGTCCGGGGTGGGCTGCAACAAGTCCGGCAAATTGAACACCACCTCCAAGTTCACCGCGCCGGCCAGTGCCATGGAACTCAAGCTGAAATGGCCGGTGGGCGAACGCATCGTACAAAGCCTCGACTTTAAGGTGACATCCGAGATGACCGTGCCGAACCAGCCCGGGCCCATCAAACAGGACATTACCATGGGACAGGAATACGGACTCACGGTGTTGAAGGAGAACCCCGATGGCGGACATGAAGTGGAGCTGGAATTCCTCAGCGTGCGGATGAAGATGGACCAGGCAGGCAGAACCATGATTGATTATGATTCGGCAAAAAAATCACCGGGTGACAAAGCGAATCCGGTGGCCGCCATGTTCCAAAAAATAATCGGCGCCAAAATTCAATATTTCATGAACGCCAGCAACCAGGTGGAGCGGATCGAAGGCGTTGATGCGCTGGTGGGCCGGTCGACGACCGGCGGGGCGGCGGACATGACCGCCGGTTTCAAAACCATGTTTAACGAGGGCTATTTAAAACAGATCATGGATGGCAGCCGGTATTTGCCATCCAAACCGGTGCAACCCGGTGATACCTGGCCGATTCAGGCGGAGATTGTAATGGGCCCCCTCGGCACCATGAGTATTGATAATACGGTTACTTTTCAAAGCTGGGAGCAGCGCGGGAAACGCAACTGCGCCCGCCTTGAATTTCAAGGAAGCTTTAAATCCAACCCCGATTCCAATGCCAAGATGGCCGGAATGAGCATGTCCATTTCGGACGGCGACACCTCCGGGGTGGCGTGGTTTGACCCGGAACTGGGGATGGTCATTGACACGACCGTGAACCAGGACATGAAAATGAACATGACCATGCCCGTCAATCCGCGTGGAAACGCCGCCGGCAAAACGCAAACGATTACCAGCCTCATGAAACAGGAAATCAACACAAAGTTGGAATCGGTGAAGTGAGGTGATGGGTTTGGGTCCAACCTCCAAAATCAGGATGGCCAGCCCAAAACCGAATGACCGTCAGAACGGCAAACCTGCAGGACGTTGCGGCTATTGCCCGGCTCTCGGACGAGCTGGGTTATCCGTGTGATGCGGCAGCCATTGAGGCGCGCGTCCGGAAGGTCACCGCCCGGAAACACCATTTGCTGCTCGTCGCGCAGAATGACCGAGCCGAGGTCTGCGGCTGGCTGCACGCTTTCGGCGCCGATTACATCGAATCCGGTTTCCGGGTGGAGATTGCCGGACTGGTGGTTGCAAAGGCGGCGCAAAGATCCGGGATTGGCAGCCGCCTGGTCGGGGAGGCCGAGCAATGGGCCAGGGGAATCGGGGCTGAGTTCATCAGTGTGCGCAGCAACATCAACCGCGCGGAAAGCCACCCGTTTTACCGGAAGCTCGGATACGAACTGAAGAAGACGCAGCAGGTGTATCGCAAGCGCCTGTGAATACTGGCTCCTGAATTCTGATTCCTGTAAGTTAGGCGCATGTCTCCGGCAACGCATCTCTTCATGAGCTGGGTGATTGCGGCCAAAACGACCGACAACCCGCGCGATTGCCGGCTCGTCACCCTGGCCGGCATCCTGCCGGACGCGGACGGCCTCGGATTGATTCCGGATGTTGCCACCCGGGCGCTGGGTTATCGGGGAACGATGTTCTACGAGCATTACCATCATTTTCTGTTGCACGGCATTTACGGCGGGATCGCGATTGCGGTGCTGCTGGCCTGTTTTGCCCGGCACCGTTGGCGGGTGCTGTTGCTGGCGCTGCTGGTCTTTCATCTGCACCTGCTGTGCGACATCGCGGGTTCGCGCGGACCGGACCCCGATGACCTGTGGCCCATTTATTACTTCGGGCCGTTCAATAAAAATGTGATGTGGATTTGGAAGGGCCAATGGCGGCTGGACTCATGGTTCAATGAGATCCTGTCCGTGGTGCTGTTTGTCTGGTCGCTGCGGATTGCCGTGCAGCGGGGCTGGTCATTTGTGGGCGTGTTCAATCGCCGGCTGGACGAAAAGTTTGTGGGCGTGCTGCGCCAATGGTCCGCCGCCTGGAAAGCGCGCCATGCTGCGCCGAAATGAAGGAGGATCTCTCAATTCCAAACATTCAGTCTGTTTTCGGCCAGGGCGTGCTCGAAATCATGCTGGAGCTGGTGTGACATTCCAACCGGATAATAACAGATCAAATCCGCCGCTCCAACTTTGTTGTTTCGCCCCTGCAGGGCCTGGAAAAATTTTGGGGACGATTAACCCAGGGTGGCGTTCGAAGACTCACTTACCCTGGGCTAATATCCGTCAGCCCTGCAGGCTTTCAATCCGTACTACAATTATGCAAATCTTTGTTTTCTTGGCAAAGAATTGGCCGCGAGAGAACGTAAGGAACGCAAAGAAAAGAAGTTGTGTCTCCGGGTTCTTTGCATTGCAATACGTCAGAAT
>Ga0074044_10003011_pt1 | contig 14504 bp, 9 predicted proteins | sample BogForMeECP23OM1_FD_94443 | JGI IMG/M metagenome (GOLD analysis project Ga0074044, IMG submission 94443) | Bog forest soil microbial communities from Calvert Island, British Columbia, Canada - Bog Forest MetaG ECP23OM1 | ecosystem: Environmental > Terrestrial > Soil > Wetlands ... | reverse complement strand
TGACGCGCTTGAGCACGGAGATGTCCTGCAGCGGATCGCCGGGAACTGCGATCACATCGGCGTAGAAGCCGGGCTTGAGCTGGCCGATCAGGTCCTGCAGTCCGAGAAGGCGCGCGCCGTTCAACAGGCTGGCGCGGAGCACTTCGGCGGCAGGCATTCCGTACTTCACCATCAACTCAAACTCACGCGCCTGGGTGCCGTGCGGAAATGGGCCGACGTCGGAGCCCACCGCCATGGGAACGCCTGCCGCCAGTTGTTTGCGGAACTCGTCGGCATGGAAGGCCAGAAGGGCGCGCTCACGCTCGGCCAAGGCGGGTGACTCGGCATGGTCAGCGAAGTATTCGGAGACGGTGAAGGTGGGCACGGCGTAGATCTGCTTTTCGCGCATGATGCGCATGGTCTCCGGGCTGAGCTGATAGGCGTGATCGATGGAGGCGACACCGGCCTGGACGGCGTAAAGAGCTCCGGGTTCGCCGGTGCAATGAACGCCCACACGCCTGCCGACGCGCGCCGTTTCCTGGACGGCGGCCTCAAGCTCGGCCTTGGTGTACTGGTAGGGCGTGGTGAATTTGCCATCGGCCAGGTGGTCAGCGCCGGTTTGATAAATCTTGATGAAGTCCGCGCCCTCCTTGAGTTGCTGCCGTATCACGGAGACGAGTTCGGCGGCGTTGTTGGCGTAGGTGGCATTGGAGGAGATGTGCTCGGCGGGATTGAAGTGGATTGCATCTTCATGGCCTCCGAGAATGCTGATGGCGTTGCCGCTGACGCTCATGCGCGGGCCGGGAATCAGTCCGGAGTCGATGGCATTGCGCACGGCGGAGTCCGCCGAACCCGCGCCCTCGGTTCCCATGTCGCGCTCGGCGGTGAAGCCCGCCATCAGATCGTCGCGGGCCGCGATTTCGGCGAGGATCGTGCGCTCTGGTACGGATTCGACTACGGTCTGCAGGTCCTCGGCTCCAGGATGGAGGAAAAGATGGACGTGGGCGTCGATGAGCCCGGGCATCAGTGTGGCCGCGCCCAAATTGATTACCGCTGCGCCGCCGGGATGGGCGACCGTGGAACCAACTTCAACAATGCGATTGCCGCGTACCAGCACCTCACCGGGACTGACGAGGATGCCATGGTCCACATCGAGGATGTGGGCTGCGTGGAGCACGATATTGTCGCCGGCGGGAGCGGCGCCGGAAGCGGCAGAAGCTTGAGCCTGGACTGCATGTACAGTGGCGAGAGCCAGGATGAAGACGAAGGCGGTGGCACGGGAGCACGGGGATCGGAACATGGGCCAGATACTAGCACGCCGGGCCGTCAGCCCCGTTAGATTAGTACCAGAGCGAACAGGTATTGGGCAGACAACGGCAGCCGTTCTTGGGGTCAGAAACGAAATTCCTGCTAATATCATCCGTCGGTTGATAAACCAAAATGGAAATCTTTGGATAATTGCAGCATGGGGCTACGCTGGCAACTGCGCGGGTCCGATCACTGAATGAATGGGGCCGCCGCTCTAGAGGACCCGCCATGATCGCCTTTTATTTCGGTCTTTCTTTGATCTGTGCCAGCACTCTGATGTACGAGGTGGTGCTGACACGAATGTTGAGCGTGCTCTGCTGGTACTACCTCGCCTTCGTTTCGATTTCAATGGCGATGTTTGGGATGACCGCCGGTGCGCTGGCTGTTCAGTTGCATCCCAGTTGGTTCAAGCCATGCGACATTTCAAGACGACTCGCCCAGGCTGCATTCGCCATGGCTGTATCGATGCCCGTCGCGCTCGTCATCATGTTGGCCGTGCCGCTCGACGTCTCGCTTGCCGTGGAGACCTTATTCGCATTTCTACTATTCTCTGCGGTCATCGCAGTGCCTTTCTTCTTCTCGGGCGTCGTTGTCTGCCTCTCACTCACGCGGACGCCCTTTCCTATCGGCCGCGTCTATTTTGCGGACCTTGTAGGAGCGGGAGCAGTATGCCTTGCCTCGGTTCTATTGCTCAAGCTGATCGACGCTCCCAGCGGCATATTTGTGATCTCCGCCTTACTCTTTCTCGGCGCGGTTTGCTATGCGACCTATGCCGGGGATGGCCCCCTACGCCACAAATCATACGTTTGCGCCATAGGAATGCTGATCGTCGCCGGCCTGAACGCTTCCACGCTCCACGGCATTCAGCCCATATGGTCGAAGGGCAAGATCGACCTGCGCAACAATCTGGTCGCCGAAGTCTGGAACCCGATCTCTAAGGTCCGCGCCTTGAAGGCGGTGACGCATCAACCAACCATGCAAGGGCCCAGCCCTCTCACTCCTCAATTCAGCGTCGAGGAAATCGGCCTTGACATTGATAACGATGCCTACACCCCGATCATGCACTTTGACGGCGACCTCAAGCCCTTTACTTTCCTTCGTTACGACGTGACTTCGCTCGCAGCCGAGTTACGAACTGGCGGCACGGCCGCCATTATCGGCGTGGGCGGCGGGCGCGACGTGATCACTTGCGCGGTCAACGGGTTCCACCGAATCGTCGGCATTGAGGTTAACAGTGCCATCGTGGATCTCGACACGCGGCGGTTTGGCTGGTTCTCGGGCTTCAGTAAAATCCCCAATTTTGAGTTTCATAACGATGAAGGCCGCAGTTATCTCACTCGGAGCAATGAGAAATTCGACATAATTCAGGCCTCGTTCGTGGATACATGGGCCGCTACGTCAGCCGGAGCCCTCACTCTCAGTGAGAATTCACTTTACACAGTTGACGCCTGGCAGATTTTCGATCGGCATCTGAGGCCCGGTGGGTTGATCACTTTCAGTCGATGGTACTACGGTCCCGAAGCTGCCCAGACATATCGGCTGTTTTCAGTGGCCTGGGCAATGCTGCTCGCTGAAGGCGTGACCGACCCCTCGCGCAATATCGCCCTGGTGGCGTCGGGTCAAGTAGCGACAATTCTTGTGAGCAACCAGCCGCTCTCGGAGGAGGATCTTCGTAAGATTCGGACCGTCGCGGAACAGATGGAATTCGAAGTGCTGTTCCTTCCCGGCGAGGAGACGTCCATTCCTGAATTGCGAACCATCGCGTCCGCCCGCACTTTGGGAGATCTGGAGCGTCTGCGCTACGCCACTGAAGTCGATTACTCCCCGGTCTTTGATAGCTCTCCGTATTTTTTTAACGCGCTGCGGCTCCGAAACGTTCCTCGATTCCTGTCCGAAGGTGGGCACGGCGCTAACCTTCGAGCCTTGATGTTCGTCTTCGCTTTCATGATCGCCGCCGTGATTTTGGTGGCCTTGACCATCGTGCTGCCGCTCAGGCGCTGGGCCAGCCGGCAAGGCGGCGTTGCACCTCCTCTGACCGGCGGCATCGCCTACTTTGTCGGCATCGGCATCGGCATCGGTTTTATGCTGGTGGAAATGGCAATGATGCAACAACTGTCGATCTTTCTCGGACATCCCATCTACTCGCTGGTCGTGGTTCTGTCCGGCCTCATTCTTTCGACTGGTGTGGGCAGTTTGGTTTCCGATCGGCTTCGCCTGGCTTCGAACGCCGCCAGCCGCACGCCGGCTTTGGCGGTGACTCTGATTCTCATCCTCTATTCGGCTGCGGTCATGCCCGTCATTCACCGCTTTATCGCGGAAACGCTCTGGCCGCGGGCGCTCCTGTCCCTGGCGCTGGTGGCGCCCTGCGGGTTCCTGATGGGCTTCTGCTTTCCGGTCGGACTTCGCTGGATGACCGTGCTGAAGCAGGAGGAAAACCTGCCGTGGATGTGGGCCCTCAACGGCGCTGCCGCGACGCTCGGAAGCTTTTTAGCGATCATACTTTCGATGGAAACCAGCATCGTTACCTGCGGGCGGATCGGCGCGGCCTGTTACCTTCTGGCCGCCATAGTTCTGCCTTCATCGCGGCCGGCGGTTGTTGCGCGGGAGCCTTCGACAGTAGCGACCTAGCGAAAGGAACATCTGACCCAGCACACGAGACTATGCATCGGCTTCAGGCAATCGACGCAGCGGCTCAATGATGTGCAGACCACACTCCGTCTTGGCAGTGCCCGGCCAGCGCCCTGCCCTGGGATCTTCGCCTGGCTGGACGGCGCGCGTGCAATGCGTGCAACCAATACTGGGATAATTCTGATCGTGAAGTGAGTTGTAAGGCACGCCGTGTTCGCGGAGATAGCGCCAAACTTGCTTCGAACTCCAGTCGGCGATCGGGTTCACCTTCACCAGCCCAAATTTCGCGTCCCACTCGATTTTGCGGGCGCCCTTGCGAAATGAGGTCTGGTCGCGGCGAATGCTCGTGATCCACGCAGCCAGTTCACTCAGCTTGCGGCGGAGTGGCTCAACTTTCCGCAGGTTGCAGCATTGGTCGGGATCGCGGGACCAAAGCTCCGCACCGTGAACCCGCTCCTGCTCCTCGGGCGAGAGCAGGGAAACAACTCTCTCAATTTTGATTTTGTATTTGTGCTCGATTCTGTCGATCAGGCTGTATGTTTCCGGAAACAAGAATTCAGTGTCAACCGTGAACACGCGAAAATCCTTGCGCACCCGCGAGGCCATATCAATAAGCACCATGCCCTCGGCCCCGAATGCCGACGAAATGGCAACTCCGTTTCCGAAGGTCTCAAACGCCCAGGCCAGCACCCTTTGCGGACTCCAACTCTCGGCCGTGAACTGCGCTTCTGCGGTCTTGTCTTTGTCTTGCACGCCATCTGCTCCTTATTTGCTCCCAGGCGTGGCGCCTGCGAGAGGAATGTCTTGAAAAATTGCCACTGGAAGCAAACTGTCGTTCCCGGGCGGCAGGCCCGGCACCACAAATTCATCCACCATGGCGGCGGGATCGGCCAAACGCACGACCTCGCCGACGACCAACAGCGTTGGAGCGGCGAGTTGCGGCGCGCGATGCAGATCGAGCACAGTCGTACGATGCGTTCGCTCGCGCTCGGTTGTGGCACGCGAGATGATGGCGCAGGGCGTTTCGCCGGCAAGCCCAGCCGCCATTAACCTGTTCGCGATATCCGAATAGTCTTGTCCCGGCATATAAATCACCAGAGTCGCTCCGCTCGTGACCAACTTGCTCCAATCGGCGGCATCTTGTTCGGGAGCTTGATTTTTGAAAGATCGATGTTCGGAGGCACGGTGAGCGGTCATGAGCACCAGCGCTGACGACGCTCGACGATGCGTCAGCGGAATCTGGGCGGCCGCGGCCGCGCCCAGAGCCGAAGTCACGCCCGGAACAATCTCGAAGGGAATGTTGCTGCTGCGCAGGGATTCGATCTCTTCCCCGGCCCGTCCGAAGATCAGCGGATCGCCACCCTTCAGCCGGACAACGCGCAGTCCGGAGGACGCCAAGGCGATCATCAGACCGTTGATCTCACCTTGCTGGATCTTCTTTTTTCCGCAACGCTTGCCCACGTTGTAAATCTGAGCGGTTGGCGGAATCAGTGTCAGTATCTCGGGCGCGACCAGGTCGTCGTGCAGAACCGCTTCAGCAGTTCGCAGCAGTCGAAGCGCCTTCAACGTCAGCAACTCCGGGTCACCCGGCCCTGCGCCTACCAGATAAACCTTCCCCTTCATGCTCCGTCTCCTTTCGCGCTCAGTTCTGGGATTTTGGCCAGAGCCGCCTCGAACGCTTCCCGGCTTGCCAGGGAGTGCAGTAACTCCCACTTCGTCTCTTGGTCGAGATCGCTGGCCAGAATGAGCCGCCTGGTTTCGCCGAGCTGCTCAACCCATGCCGCGTAGCCCTCCCCGAACTGCCGTTCCAGCTGCAGCCGAATTTTCTGCGCCAGCGATGGACTCTGCCCCGCGGTTGAAATCGCAATCTGCAGGTCGCCGCGCCGGACGACTGCGGGATAAAAGAAATCGCAATACTCCGGAACATCCACCACGTTGCAGAGCACTCCGCGCCGCTGCGCCTCGCGATAGATGAGTTTGTTCAGACTTTCTGAAGCCGTTGCCGCGACCGCCAGAAACTTGCTGTCGAGATCGCCCGCCGTGAAAGCGCGCAGTTCCAGTTCGATCTTCCCGGCGTCGGCCCATTCGCGGACTTGGCCGCTGGCCGCAATCGCGACCACATGGACGCTCGCACCCGTGTCGATGAGACCACTGATCTTGGGTTCGCCGACTTTGCCCGCGCCGACGACCAGGCACCGTTTCGCTGCCAGCTTCATAAACATTGGGAGGAGATTAGTCACCGTCTCCTCCGGCCGATTGCGTTAACGCTCCCCCAATACTCACCGCTGACACATCGCGGCTGACCGCCTCAACCGGTGCGCCTGCGAGAAATTCCCGTAACTTTGTGTCCGTGTGCCGGGCAAAAAACCGACGCAGGTTCTCGCCTGCCTGACGCGTGGCGAGATATTGCCGGAGCAATCGCTCGATCGCCTCCGGAACCTCAGTCGCAGGGCAGCGATATCCCACCGGCCGCGCCGTCCCCTGGTGCAGACCTAGCGCACCGCCAAGGCAAAAGTAATAGGCATCGACGAGACGGCCGTCGACCTTCATCTTTTTGCCATCAATGCCAATGTCGGCGATCCAGTGCTGCCCGCAGCTGTTCGGGCATCCCGTGACGTGCAGCTTCAGGTGCTGATCGAAGCCCGGCAGACGCTCGTCCAGTTCTTCCACCAGCCAGCGGGAAAAGCTCTTCGTCTCCGTGATCGCGAGCTTGCAGAATTCCGTGCCGCTGCAGGCGATAGTGCCGCGATAGAACGCCGAGCCGCCCACCCGCAATCCAATCGCGTCCAGCTCCTTGGCCAAGCTCTCGGCGTTGAACCGGGGAACATTCACGATGAGCAGGTTCTGCATGTTGGTCGTGCGCAGTCCGCCGGCGGCAAAGCGGTCGGCGAGATCGGTGGCAGCGAGCATTTGTTCCGCGGTAATTCGTCCGCGGAGCACCGCCGCTCCCACATAGCAGTAACCCGGCTGCTTCTGCGGATGAATTCCCACGTGGTCGCGATAAACATCCGCCGGCGGCAATTCCTCGACCGCGGGGTCGAATGGAAATCCGATCCGCCGCTGCAATTCCTCCAGAAAACTCTCCGCCGTCCATCCCTGCTGCAAGAAAAGAAACTTCAGCCGCGCTCGCTCGCGGTGTTCCCGCAACACCTCCGAGTCGCGAAACAGTTCCGCGATCCCAAGAATGGCGGGCAGCACCTGATGCCAACGGACAAACGCGTTCAATCGCACTCCCAGGTGTGGATCGGTGGAGAGCCCTCCGGCAACCCGCAGGGAGAAACCGACCTCGGGCGTACCGCGCAGCACACGAGTAATCGCGGTCAATCCCACATCGTTGATCTCCGGATACGGGCACCACACGCGACATCCCGCGATCGAGATCTTGAATTTGCGGGGCAGATTGTAGAAGTCGCCGTTTCCCGCCAGCATTCGTGAGGCTTCGAGCGCTATAGGCGAGGCGTCGCAAATCTCGTCCGCGTCCACTCCCGCCACCGGGCAGCCGGTAACATTACGCGTGACATCGCCGCAGGAGCCAGTCGTGTTCAATCCCACCTTTGCGAGCGCTTCGAGCAGGTCTGGAAGCGCCTCGATCGTGACCCAGTGCAACTGTATGTTTTGGCGTACGGTGATGTCGGCGATTCCGTGAGCGTAGCGGCGGGTGAGGTCGGCAATGGTTCGCAGTTGTTCGGAACGCAGCAGACCGTTGGGGATCCGGATTCTCACCATAAAGCATTGCAGCGCCCGGCCTTCACCATTCTGACCGCCGGTTACGCCCGCCCCGTCACCCTGGGTGTACACGCCCCACCAGCGAAAATAGGTGCCGAGCCATTCGGGTGGGATGGACTCGAACCCCTCACGGGCGAAGCGCCGGATTTCTTCCAGACCTTCCCATGGGTTCTTGGAGCGTTTTAGGCGCTCGACCCTTTGTGCCTTGGTTTCTTGCGCGTTTTTTGCCATAGCCTGTTTCGCCCCAGACAGCTTGCCCGGAAAATAAAAAACCCACCGCCAGATTGATCTGGCGGTGGGGTATAAGTGCCGGGATTAGAACAAATTCTTTAGGTCGGCAGCCTCCCCGCGCCAGAGCACACGGACGCACAACAACAACAAGCGCACATGCACATCGCGGAAAGGTTCTTGCTTACCATACTTGGCATTTTAGGGTGGACGACTCCTGCGGTCAACAAACTTCGGTACCGACTTGGATCGATATTTTCCATGCTACGAATCGAAATTTCCGCAGCACTCTTTTCAATAAGCATCCTAGCGTTGCTGCTCGTAAACGGAGTTGTTGGGCGTAGGCTCGTCGTACTCGCGTCCATACTTGTTCTTATGCGCCATACGCTGTCCATTGGCCTCCGGAACTCGAATCACTCCCAAAGACGAAGCATTCTCCGCGATCGTGATCTGCCGGGCAAGGGGCTGTGCATTTTCCTGAGCCATGCCCTCGCTCCAGACGTGCAACATGTAACGTCCATAGGGTACGCCCGCCAGGCTGAGTTGCCCGTCCGCATTTGAAATGGCATAGAGCGGCGTCGCCATCGTAATGACCACCGCGCTCATCTCGGGGTGAATATTGCAGAAAATGTAGCTGATTCCGGGCCGGTCGAATCGCACCATGCGCGAGGTACCCGCCTCGTACAGACCGAGATCAAACCGCTTTCCTTCGAAAAGCGAAAAGACATTATGGAAAAAAGGATCGCGATTGGGAAACTCGACCATCGACCCCGTCGGAACCACCAGGATGTGCGGCTCGAAACTCTTGTTCTTCTGAACCAGGCGTGGGTTTTGCGCCGGACTTGCGGGCGGACCCGCGGAGGAATTTGGCGCTGCCATAGCGGCTTCGCCTGACGCTCCCGTCGTCGTAATTGGCGTCAGCCACACCACTGTCCCGGGAATCGTTCCATGCCGCCTCTTGCCCGCGCCGCTTGCACCGATGACCTCGACGCGCCCGCGCACGGTCGTCGTCGTTACCGGCGTCGTGGCCTGGGCATGCAATCCGGCTGCGCCGGCCCACAACATCGCGACCCAGATCAGGATTCTTCTATGGCGCATCGTTGATGGCCTCTTAAGTTCCTTACTGCGTTCTTTACTGTGGCTTCTTACCGTGCCCGCTTCTCGCTCAAAAAAGAACTCCCATCATCAAGTTGAGATGCCCTGCGCTGTTCCCGCCGTCGGTAAGAGAGTACGTCGTCAGGTGTCGATACTCAGCGGAAAACAACAGGTCCGAGCGGGGACGGTAAATCATGTTCACGAATCCTGCCTGATTTCTCGCCAGCGTCGCATCCCCGTAGGACTGCGGATACTCGAAGTATTTCAGATCGCTGGCATACGGATTATCCATCCCAAACGCCGCATTGAACTCCCATTTATTCGCGGGCCGGTATTTCAATTGCGCCCAGCCACCAATCGAGTCCAACGCTTGCACTTCCGTGCTGGCCAACGTCGGATCGCCGCTGAACAGCACGCTGCGTCCAATGCCGCCATACAGTCCGCCAAGGGCCCTTCCGCGATAAAACTTTCCGCTCAAAGAAAACTGGCGGTTGAGCGGCAGATCGAAGTCTGTCATTCCGGCCCAGCCATCAACATTCCGGTTGAAAGCATAATCCTGCCGGGTGTAGTACCCGCCGATGCCCACCCGCAACGGCTGTCCGAAAACATTCCGCGTCCATGCGATCCGCGTGCCGTATGCCGGTTGGCGCGACGCTTCCCCAGGCCCCGCCTGCCGGTTATAACTTGTGCCAGGCTCTGCGCCCGGTACTTCACCGCTCACCGGATCGAGAATTCCTCCCTGGAATATCAGGCTCGACTCTTCCCCCAGTGCCACTTTATGTTCCACTCTTATCTGGGGCACCCAGCTCCACAAATTCCCCGCATAGGTCAGCGCCGGAATCGCCAGCGTAGCAAACGATGTCGGCGAGTTCGGTGAGAAGAAAATCGCATCTTGCCCGACCACAAGCGAGGTGTTTGTCCAATCCATTCGCATCGTGGCCGTCCGCAGGCGCACGAGTCCGGAGTTGATCCCGTTCGGAACCGACGGGAACCCGCCTGCCAGATCGAGCTGCAGGTCCGCCTTCGTCTTCGCACCCGCTACGGCCGGCCCGAATGCCTCGAACCCGATCTCCGACTGTCGCAGCGTCGCACCGAAACTTCCTCCTGAACCGCCTGGCGGCCGCGCATACGCGAGCGTGGGAAGATCAATGTTATCCAGCGCACCCTGATTGCTCACCAGATTCATCAAAACAATGCCCGACAGCCGCATCCGGTATTTCGATGCGCTTTCCACTTTCGTCTGATACTGATCGTCCACTTTTCCGCTCAGCAGTTGGTATTCCTCTTCCAGGCTGGCCGCATGCCCGCTCTTTTTCTGATCTTCCGTTCTTTGATCTTGCGGCGCGCCGTTCTGCAAGATGTTCTGCGAGATTCCCGCAGCCGCCTCGGAGTTGCCAGTCTCCGACTTCGCCACCGCATCCTTTAACACCGCACTCCGCGGTACCGTTCCAGCGCGGACTTCCTCGAGCTCCCGGCGCAGTTCCGCCGTTTCCGCGCGCGTTCGCTGCCAATCGGAGCGCATCCCAGCAACCGCCGCCTGCAACTCGCGAACCTGCTCCCGCAACTCGCGAACCGAGTCACTCACCGACTCATGCAACGATTCCGGAGAAGGTGGCTGCTTTCGATTCGCAGGTTCCTGCGCGGCGCCGAATGCGCTCCACGCCGTCACACCTAGCAGCATCCCCCATCGCAACCAGTCGAACCAGCGAGTCTCGCTCATACTCATGTCGCCTCCTGCCACTCTCTGCACTTCATTCTGAATTTCGGGTATGCACTTCAAGTCTCGATTCCTGGTCTGCATTCAGGGAGTTCGCAACCGAACAATACCCTAGCCAGCATCGCGTCTAGTTAGCATGCCGTGCAGCCAGTATTTTCCGCCAGGGGATTCAGCGGAATATTCACGCGGAATGTTGTTCCCGAAGCCGAAGTCCGCTCCACCGTGACGTCGCCCCCGTGGTCCTGCAGAATTTTCTGCACCACGGTCAATCCCATTCCGGTGCCATTTTCCTTGCCGTGGCTCACAAACGGTTCGAACAGCCGGTCGCGCACCGCCTCCGGGATTCCGGGACCGTTATCGTCGATGCGAATTTCCAGACTCTCGCCCTTGCGTTTCAGCTCGATATCGATTTTCCCGGATTCCGCCGGCACCACCTCGCACGCGTTCAGCAGTAAGTTGAGCAAGGCGCGCTCCAGCTTCTTGAAATCGAACCAGCCCTCGGTTGGCCCTTCCGCGGAAATCCGAATCCGTATGCGCTGGAACTCTGGATGCGCCTTCACCCCTTGCACCGCTCGATCCACCGCCGAGCGCACGTCGCCATACGTGGGACGCAGCGACTCTCGTGTACGCGAGAATTCCAGCAGCGACTCGATCAACTCCGTCATCTGGTTGACCGCAATCCGTATCTCGGCATATAGATCTTCGCGCTGCCCCGGCGTCAGGTTGCTCTCGCAAAGAAATTCCGCATTCGCAATGACCGCCGCCAGCGAATGCCGCAAATCATGCGAGATCGAACTCGCCATCCGTCCGATGGTCGCCAGCCGTTCCGCATCCAGCAACTCTCGCTGAGTTTTTTGCAGGTTCTTTCTCATCCGGTCGAAGGTTTTCGTGACCTCAGCGACTTCGTCTCCGCCATGCGCCTGCAGCGGGTACGCATAATCCCCCTGCTCCAGCGCGCGCACCCCCGCTACCAGATTCTCCAGCGGACGCGTGAAGGTATGCGAGATCAGAAAAACCAGCAGGCTCCCCGCCAGCACCGCCGCCAGGCCTAGCGCCAGCAGTAATTCGTTGAGGTTGCTCAAGAATGCAGTTGCCTGATCGAACGACTTCAGCACCCACAGATTCAGCGCTGGTCCGCCCGGCGTTGACAAATCCACCGCCGTCGCCAAAAACCGACCCCCGCCAAGCCAAATCTGATCCCCTTGCGGCGGGCCTCCCGCGGGCGTTCTTGGCGCCACGCGCAGCAACTCGGATTCCTGGGCAGGCTTCAGAGTGCTCCGCACAATCACATCTCCATAACGAAAGGCCACTTCGCTCGCGGCCACACGGCTTAGGTCCCGGGCCACGCTGTCGTCAATTTCGTAGCCGAGCAGCACGTATCCCAGAACATGACGCCCACTCGCGGGACCAAAATAAATATCCTGGAGGAAAACCTCGTAGAGGTGCCCTTCGACATACCACCAGTGTCGCGTCTCGTCACGCGACACATCGTTCGGAAAGACGACCGGGGAAAAATCCTGCGCTTCGCGGACGGTGATCTCCAGCGGGGTGGCCTGCAGCGCCATTACCTTTCCGGAAGAATCGGCCAGCAGCAGCAATTCGCTGCCCGCCAGTTGCCACAAATCCCGAGATGCGTCCTGGATGGTTACCGGATCGTGCGTGGTCATCAGCGCCCGCACATTCGGCAGGTCGGCGAGCAGCGCCGCCGAGCGCTCGAGCGTCCCTTCCCGCTGCTTTTGAAAGCTGCGAAATGCGGAAACGGAATTCTCGAGGTCGCGCTGGATTCCCAGCCGCACCTCCTGCTCCACGGTGTGCCGCACCACCAGCAGGGTCGTGAAAGTGAGCGCCGCCGATACCACCACCATGGAAAGCAGGAACTTGGTCCGCAACCGAATTCCGCCCATGGTCTCCCCTCGATTTCCCGCTTCAGAATTCTCGTTTGTAGAGACGGGGTTGCTCCGTCTCCGGCGCCGTGGCAACGCAGGGACGCGGGCAAGCCGCGTCTCTACAGGGAATCAGTCGAGACTTTGTGCTCCCACTACGGCACAAATTTGTAACCGGAACTGTGCACGGTGCGAAAGTGCAAGGGGTTCGCTGGATCTTTTTCCAGCTTCTGTCGCAGCCGCAGGATGTGATTGTCCACCGTCCGCGTGCTCGGATAATTCCGGTATCCCCAAACCTGGTTTAACAACTCCTCACGCGATAGCACGCGCTCCGCGTTCTGGATCATGAACTTCAGCACCTTGAACTCTTGCGAAGTCATCGGCACCAGTTTCCCTTCGCGCCACAGCTCCATCCTGGTGAAGTCAACCTTCACGTCGCCAAACTTGAAAGTTTCGGTTACCGGAGTCCGCGTCGACCGCCGCATGGCCGTACGCACCCGCGCCAGAAGTTCCCGCGGACTGAAGGGCTTCGTCACATAGTCATGCGCGCCCAACTCCAGCAGCAGCACCTTATCCATCACTTCCGTTCGCGCGCTGAGGACGATGATCGGCAACGAGGGCGCGGCCTGGCTGATTTCCCGGCACACGTCCTGGCCCGGCGTCCCCGGCAAGCTCAAGTCCAGCACCAGCACGGACGGCGCCACCGCCCGAAACATCTCCAGACCCGCAGCGCCGTTCCCCGCAATATCCACCGCAAAGCCTTCGGCTTCAAACAACCGCTTTAGAGCTTTTTGCACGGCGCGATCGTCCTCGATCACCAGTATCCGCTCCGAACCAGCCGGAACCGCGTCCATCGTCGTCATCGCTGAAGATACATTCCTGGTCACGAACACCCCGCGCCGTAAGTGCCATGAATCATACCCCTAAACTCTAGCCTGATATCGGGTTAATGGCACATTTCGGGGAAGAAAGTGACATCAATTTGACAATTTGTTGACAAAATGCCAGCCGTCAGAGACGGCGGGGGGCTTTGCCGGTTCTGGAGCGAATGTTGCGTGCCTACGAAAAGCTATGAAGTCAAACGGGACGAGAACTGGATGACATTCGCCAGTTCGTAACCTGTCGTCTGGATGAACTCCACCCGCATCCCAGCTACGTTCGGAAACATTGCACGGTTTGAGCCTTGAAGACAGCGCGGTACATGATCCGAGTTTTCAAATCTTCAACCTGATTGAGGAGTTACAATTTTTCCACCGAAAGGCGAGCGCTGGGGTCAGCGGCACGACTCTTGCTTGTTTTTGCGGTAGTTGACGAAACCAACGATTTCACCAACTATCTTGTCCGACCCGACCGGGCCACCTGGCCCGCGCTGCCTTCCGGGCCGCTCTTTACGCCACTTCGGCGATCACCTCGTAGATTTTCGGTTGTCAGTGAAATCTTTTGCAACAGTAAGGTCAGGACTTTGGTCAGATCGTTATGCGACTGTTGAGCCATTGACCAAGAGGCACGGTCTCGTTATCTTGTTGTCTGTTGTTTTGCACCAACTTCGAGCCCTCTTGCTAAACCCGCACTGCAATCAGAAAGGACGTAATGAGAAACACCATAAGGGCCATAGGGAAAGTTTCTTTTTTCGTGTTCGTGCTGGTCGTGTCCGCTCTGGCGCAAAGTCGGCCGGGAACGGGAGCGCAACCAGCAGCCACTGGCCCTGACTACGACGTGAGTGCCGGCTACACCTACCTCACAATGGCGATCCCCGGCGCAGGGCGTGTAGACCTCAACGGCTTGGATGTCAGCGGGCGCATCGACTTAAAACCGCACTGGGGGGCGATGGTAGACTCCAACTACGTCCGTACTTCCAATGTCCTTGGTACCAAACACGATGGCTATCTGTTGAGCTTTCTCGGTGGTCCAGTGTTCTACCCGGTTGACCACGGAAATAC
>Ga0074044_10003010_pt1 | contig 14521 bp, 9 predicted proteins | sample BogForMeECP23OM1_FD_94443 | JGI IMG/M metagenome (GOLD analysis project Ga0074044, IMG submission 94443) | Bog forest soil microbial communities from Calvert Island, British Columbia, Canada - Bog Forest MetaG ECP23OM1 | ecosystem: Environmental > Terrestrial > Soil > Wetlands ... | reverse complement strand
GATCGCGGCGTCGTAGTCGGCGATCGCCGCCAGTGCCCCGTGCCCGGGGGCAGAATGCTTGGCGCTGCCGCGGTTCAAGTAGGCGGCGGCGCAGAGCGCCGGCCAGTATTCGCCGAGCGCTTCGCGCAGCCGCTCGGTGATCGCGATCGCGGCGTCGTAGTCGGCGATCGCCGCTAGTGCCCCGTGCCCGGGGGCATCCTGCTTGTCGTTGCCGCGGTTCATGTAGGCGGCGGCCAGGTCGTTGCGCCAAGGCCCTGGCCAATCTTCGCCGAGCACCTCGCGCAGCCGCTCCATGATCGCGATCGCAGCGTCGTAGTCGCCGATAGCCGCCAATGCCCCTTGCCCAGGGGCAGACCGCTTGGCGACGCCGCGGTTCACGTAGGCGCCGGCGAGGTCGTTGCGCCAGGGGACCGGCCAGTCTTCGCCGAGCACCTCGCGCAGCCGCTCCAAAATCGCGATCGCGGCGTCGTAGTCGGCGATCGCCGCCAGTGCCCCGTGCCCGGGGGCAGAATGCTTGGCGCTGCCGCGGTTCAAGTAGGCACCGGCGAGATCGTACTCGACTGCCGCATCGTCCGGGTTGTTGGCGCCGCTCTCACCTCGCGCCTGAAGCTGCTCCTCCTGCCACCAGAGCGAGCGGTTGTACCAGGCAATGGCCTCGCCATACCGGCCGCCGCGTTCCAATTCATCGGTCATGGCGAAGGCAGGCGCCACGGCACGCGGGACCTCCCAGCGCGCGGTCAGGACATCCGAGAGCGACAGGCGGATGTGGGGCACGACATGGGCCGCGCCCCGAGAGAACTCTTCCGACGCGGTCGCCTTGTCGGCGGTGTTCGCATCATCGCTCGCGAGCGTATCGATCGCGTCGAGGGTGAGGGTGGCGAGGCGGGCATGGACGGGCATAAGCCGTCCGCCTAGTGCCGGATGGGCGGCGATCTGCTCGGTCAGGCCCTTGAGCCCGAGGCGATAGCGCGGCGCCCCCCTCTCGCCGCGCGAGATGGCAAGCACCCCTTGCAGGCTCAGCAGGATCTCGACGAAACGGCCGTCATAGCCATGCCCACCGGTGCCCCCACCCACGTCGAGCGCCGCGTGTCGGGCCAGGCGCTCTAGCGGCAGCCCCGGCCATTGATCGGGGACGGGCTTGAGGATCGCACCCGTCGCCCGGTCGGTCTGCGCCCCCTCGCCGAGCATCCAGTCATGCGCCCGCTCTTCGGTTGCCAGCACCAGCAGCACATCGCGAAGCGCATCGGCAAGCTTCGGGTGGAATTCCAGATCGAGGCGATCGAGAAAGTCGCGGTAGAGCCCGTCGCCGACAGCGAGCTCGTCGATCCGGTCGATCGGCAGCGAGCCGCGCAACAGGCGGTCGACCACAAAGCCGACATAGACGAAGCGACCTTCGGCTTTTTCGAGGATACGCCGGAATAGCGCATCGAAAAGCGGGCTCGCCGCCATATGCCCGAGGCGGTCGGCGGCGTAGCTGCGCAGCAGGCTCAGATAGTCCCTATCATCGAGCCCGATGATCTGCGTTGCTGCATCTGCGCCGGCGCCGACCCGCGGCGTGAGCGCGGCGCCAAGCCAGCGCGGGCAATCGGCGTCCTGCGGCCGCCGCGAGGTCAGCAGCAGGTAGAGCCCCGCCGTCAGCTGCTCCGGCTGCGGCACCAGATGCAAAAGGCTGTCGGGGCGCTCGGGCGGGTCGGTCTCGTCGATGCCGTCCACCGCGATCAGCAAACGCGGTCGCTCGACGAGCCCGTGCTGACGGCGGGCAAAGTCACGCCACTCATCGAGCCAGACGACAAAGGCGGCGGCGCGATCCGCGGCGGTCAGCACCGTGCCGGGAACCGGTTTCTCGGCGTTGGCGTCAAAGCGGATGTCGAGCGCCTCCTCGATCGCACGCTCGATTCCGTTGAGGAAGTTTGCCGACCCTTCCCGGTACTCGCGCTTGCAAAAGAAGGCGGCGACCGCCACGGCGGCGGGGTCGTCCTGCACGATCAGCGGGTTGGGATCCAGCTCGCGCAGCTGCAACCCCTGCATAAAGGTGGTCTTGCCGACATGTGCCGGCGCCTGCAGCCAATAGACGCCGCGCGGGCGAGCGCGCAGGAACGCCGCCAGGGGCTCGCGAAGGTAGCGCGGCGAGCGATAGCGCAGGTCGACGCGCGCGGCATCGAGCTGCTCCACCACGTCGCGGCTCGACAGCGCGCCTTCGGCACGTGCCGGGCGCACGACGCTGTCGGCCGATTTGAGCGCTGTCAACAGGTCCGGCGCCCGCCGGCCGCGTCGCCGCATCTTGTGGCCGCGGCCATAGTCGATCAAATCGAAGGAGCCGTCGCTCTTGTCGTCGTAGAGGGTGTCGAACAGGAAGACGTCGCGGTAATCGCACTTGTCGCAGATGCGGGCGCGGACAAAGGGGCCGAGCTCAAGCGGCGGCCCTCCAGCGAAGACCAGGCGTACCGCCAGCTCTTTCTCCTGATGCGCGCCCGGAGCGTGCGCCGCGCTGCGGTACCAGGCGGAAAGCGGCTCCGCCCCGGCGAGGACGATGCCGTTCGCGCCGTCACCGGCGACCAGCTGCATGCGGTCCCACGGGGCGGCCGCGACAGCGGCCTGCAGCGCGTCGGCCAGCGGGACCATCGCCGGCATCTTGAGCTCGCCGGCCGCGGCGGCATCGCCGATGACCAGCACCCGCAACAGCTTCGCCGTCTCGACCGGGTCGAGGCGATGCGCGCCGTGGCCGATCTCGCTGTTCCGGATGGCGTTGAAACCGGAAATCATCCGGTAGACAGCGCTCTTCGGGTCGAACAACCGTGCGAGCGGGTGCAACGAGCGCAGCGTCGGCGATGCACCGACAAGCACCGCCCACCCGCTCGCAATGCCGAGCCAGTTTCCCCCCGAAAGCCGCCCAAAGCAGTCGCCTCGCACCCGTCGCCCATCTTCCGGGGTGCCGTGCTCGATCAGCGCCCGCGCCAGCACCAGCGCCGGGAATTTCAGCAATGTCTCGACCGTGTCACGCAGCTGGAACAGCACCGCTTCGGGCGAAGGGGGCTGGCGGGGCGCCGACCGGTCCGCCGGCCGCCCTTCGAAATCGGCGACGAGGCGGTCCACCTCGTGCGCGATGACCGAGGGCCAACTCCGCATCACCGTCTCGAAGGCAGGCCAGCGCGCGTCCTTTTTCAGGTCATCGAGGATCGCGGCGCAGCGGCGCTGCGCCTCGCCGACTTCGTCCGACGAAACCAGACGTACCGGGAGCTGCTGAGCGAGCTCGCGGGCGCAATCGAACACCTCCTCGCGCGCCGCATCGGACAGGTCGGCGTGCCTCGACAGCTTGAATTTCACGCGGTCGAGAAAGCCCTCACGATCGCCGCCCGTCGCCTCGTCCGCCTCGAAATCGTCGAGCACGAACCCCGCGCTGTGACGCTGCAAAACGCCCCTGAGGGCCTCAATGTCCATGCCCAGCCCCCGCGCATCGCGCGCGCGATCGCTCGCCGGAAGCGGCCTCCTAGAGGGAAGTATACTATCCCTGGGACCCGCTGGACATCTCGCTAGGGGTTACGCCCGAGGTGGTGGGCGAGGGGTTGGCCAAGCATTCTTCCCGCTAGTGCAATGCCTTAAAAATCGCTTTCATTGTTAGCCAGCCTGCACAGCGGCCAAAGTCTCCCTGGCGGCGGCGATCTTTCGCAGCATGTCTTCGCCCTTGGCCCGCCAGATGTAGCGCCGAGCATTGGCGTTTCGCTCGGCCAAGAAGCCGATGATGGCCTCGGAGAGTTCACCCAGCGAGGCAAAACTCTCCTCTGTGATGAAATCGGTTAGATAGCGGAAGAAGCGCTCGACCAGGGTGAGCCACGACGACGAGGTCGGGGTGAAATGCATGTGGAAGCGCGGATGTTTAGAAAGCCAAGCCGTGACCTTGGGATGCTTGTGGGTGGCGTAGTTGTCAGCGATCAGATTGGAGTTGACCCGGTTGGGTGGACACCTTTGTACTTGAGAAGGAGGTGCCATCAATGCCGAGGAGTCACCGACCCTATGCGCCGGAATTCCGGCGACAAATGGTTGATCTGGTCCGATCTGGTCGCACACCGGAGGCGCTGTCGCGCGAGTTCGAACCGACCGCCCAGGCGATCTGGAAATGGGTGCGACAGGCCGATCGTGATGAAGGCCGCCGACAGGACGGCCCGACCAGCGCCGAGCGCGCGGAGCTGACCCGTCTGCGGCGTGAGAACCGACAACTGCGCCAGGCGCGCGATATCTTGGCAAAGGCAGCGGCCTGGTTCGCACGGGAGACCGCGGTGATCCCGTCCGGGTCTTCCAATTCATGAGCGCGAACCAGGCCTTCTTCGCCATCGCCACCATGGCACGCGTGCTCGGCGTGTCGACCGCCGGCTACTATGCTTGGCGTTCTCGCCTGCCTTCGGCACGCGCCATCGCCGATGGTGCGTTACTCAGACGAGTGCGCACGATCCATGCTGTCTCGCGGCACCTATGGTGCACCTCGAGTTCATGCCGAGTTGCGTGCCGAAGGTCGGGCAGTTGTCAAGAAGCGGATTGCCCGGCTGATGCGGGCGGCAGGGATTGTCGGCGTCAGCCGCCGCCGTGGCATCATCACCACCCGGCGGGATCGCGACGCGCGCCCGGCGCCTGACCTGGTGGACCGGAATTTTACCGCCGACCGCCCCAACCAGCTTTGGGTCGCCGACATCACCTATATCCCGACGGCAGCCGGCTTTCTATATCTCGCTGTCGTGCTCGATGCGTTCAGCCGTCGGATCGTCGGCTGGGCGATGGAGACGCATCTGCGGACCGAGCTGGTCTTGGCGGCATTAGAGATGGCGATCAGTCAGCGCAAGCCGCGCAATGTCATCCACCACAGCGACCAAGGCACCCAGTATACATCGCTGGCGTTCGGCGGCCGCTGCCGGGAAGCCGGCGTGCGCCCATCCATGGGATCTGTCGGTGATGCCTACGACAACGCCATGTGCGAGAGCTTCTTCGCCACACTGGAATGCGAGCTGTTGGCACGACGCCGGTTCACATCGCAGGCAGAGGCCAGGATGACAGTCTTCAGCTACATCGAGGGATGGTACAATCCCGCCCGCCGCCATTCTGGCACCCGCTATCTATCCCCGATCGCCTACGAGATGCAGATGCTCAAGGAAACCCAAACGACCTAAGCGACAAACCGTCCACCCAACCGGGTCAACTCCAAGATGAACCGCCAGACTGGCGGCAACTTCGCGGTTGATGGTCTTGAGGAAGGCGAGCCCCTCCTGGTGCCGATGGCGCTTTGCGATCCGGCTGATCAGCTTTGGGATTCAGCCCTCCAAAACCTGCCTTATTTATGGTGCGCCCGGAACTGGAAAGACTCGTCTTGCTCTGTGGATCGCCCGCAAACTCGATCTGCCAATCGTCCTCGTAAAACTCGACGGGCTGATGTCTTCGTTCTTGGGGACGACCTCGCGCAACATCGGTAATCTCTTCGGTTTTGCGAATCGCCACCGGTGCCTTCTTCTTCTCGACGAGTTTGATGCTATCGCTAAACTGCGTGATGATCCTCAAGAGGTTGGAGAGATTAAGCGCGTCGTCAACGCTCTTCTCCAAAATCTCGACGCACGCAAAGACTTAGGTTTTACCATCGGAATCACGAACCATCAGCGGCTCCTCGATCCAGCAATCTGGCGAAGATTTGAGGTACAGCTCGAGATTCCGAAACCGGACTTCGACATGCGCGCGACCATTGCGCGTCATTTCATGCCGCCGATCGCTGCACCTGAAAACCACCTCCGCCTGATTGCCTGGTTCACCAAGGGTTGCACAGGCGCCGAGATCGAGACTCTCGTCCGAACCTATAAGAAAGCTACGACACTACGCGACGAAAATCGACGCGGCCTACTGGACACGCTGAGGCAGTTCGCAACGCTCAATAGCGCACGCGTCGAAGGTACCCGCCGAGCTCTACTGTTCGACGACGTAGCTAATCTTTTCCGAGCGATGAAGGAGGATCCAAATCTTGGTTTCTCGCTCGCCGACATTGGGGAAGTCGCCGGCAGGGACAAATCGAGCGTGAGCCGTCGTCTCGGCAAGGGCGGCGCTCGCAACGTCGTACCCATCGACGATGGAGCACCTATCGATGGCTAGTCCCATCCAGATTGTGGTTAATCCCGAGAACTACGAAGAGGCGCGAGAGACCTCCGGTGGCGGACCGAAGAAAGATTTCTTTGCCCACCGCGATCGTGAATTCCGTGCCCATAAGGCACAGTTGACCGCACAGCTACGTGTCATCGCGAACGCGCTTCGAGATCAGCCCGAAACCGACCTCGGCTATGTGAGGGTGATCCTCCGGCGTGAAGCTTGGGCGAAGAGTCACCGACCGTTAAAGGTTCTCTTCAAGCCTGAACGTACCCGGCTCGTCGGCGGCGGCGATCTCGGCGTCATGCTCGTTGAAGCGAGGCCTGCCACGATGATGCAGGTCGTTGCGGATATAGAGCGCGCCGAGGAACAGACCACTATGCGCTTCGTCGACGCTCTCGGCAAAGAGGTGCCCTATCCCTCGGCGCTCCGCAGCGAGACAGGAGCCATCGAACAGATCGAGCTACACGGGCCATCCGACCGGCGTGACTTCTCGCTCGAGGATGCTGTCGCTTGGCTCTCGAACCCAATCACCGGCAGCGGTTATCAGGTCGAGCTCTTCGATGTCCCGCCCCCTCGACCCGCCTTCGATATGCTGGATGAAAGCCATCGTCGCCTGTTTCAATCCTTCCTTGCAGGCCTCGCCGGGTTGGGCCAAGGGATAGGTGTTCAACGGCTTGCGACGCCCGCGCGCGCCCAACCCCTTTTGTCCGTGCGTCTCGATCTTTCAGGCAATCCGCCGACGCTTCGTCTAATGCCCCCGGCTCAGGGTGAGCGTCGCCGCGACGCCGCGCCCTTCGATCCAACTCATGTCCGACATGAACAGTTGCTTGCCTTCCTCGACAAGCATCCGTTGGTACGGAACATATCATTGCCTGGCGTGGTGGTGCGCTCACCCGCGCAACAAGGGCGTTCCCGACCCGGCAGCGCAACGCTTCCCGTCCGCAACGTTGCCCGCACCCATCCTAAAATCGGGATTATCGACGGAGGCGTCGGCCACGCGCTTTCGGATTGGGTGATCGAGCGGTGGGACACCCTTGCCGACGAGGACATGGACCTCGCGCACGGCTCGTTCATTGGCGGTCTCGCCGTACTAGGCGGATCGCTGAACGGGGTCCAGTGTTGTTCCGAGCCGGATGGCGCCGAATTGATCGACCTTGCGGTCTTTCCCAATGACCAGAAGCCCGGCGCCTTCGCCTCCTACTATCCTGAGGGTGTTCCACAATTTTTCGACGAGGTTGAATCTGCGATTGCCGACGTCCGGGCGCGGCATGGCGTTCGCGTCTTCAATATGAGCCTCAATGTTCTTCAGCCCGCGATGCTCGATCGTTACAGCTCGCACGCGGCACGGCTTGACCAGATCGTTGAAGCCAACGACGCCATTCTCTTCGTGTCGGCGGGGAACATCGGACCGCAGGACTTACGTCCGGAATGGCCTGCTGATCCAATGCAGGCTCTCGCGAATATTGCGGCTGCCCGAAACGACGAGTTATTGATGCCGGCCGAAAGTGTGCGGAATGTTGCTGTCGCTGCGGTGAATCCGCCGGGCCATACGCCATCGCTTCCCTTTGCCCCGACCCGCTTCAGCCGCCGCGGTCCTGGTTTGCGCGCTGGCGTCAAGCCGGACCTTGCGCATGTTGGAGGGTCAGGTTCCCCGCAGCCGCCTTTGGGTTATGCCCTCTTCTCGATCACACCCGACGGAGCCGTGATCGACGGATGTGGGACTAGCTATGCGACGCCGATAGTCGCTAAGACGGCCGCGGCGCTCGACCATGCGATCGAAGGTGAGGTTTCGCGCGAAACACTGATTGCCTTGTTGGTTCACCACGCCCACCCGCCGGACCTTCTGCTTCCAAAGCCGCTCGCCGGCGTCGCGCGGCATCTTGTCGGCTTTGGCGTACCGGCGGAGGCCATGAGTATCCTGGAGACCGACGATCACGAGATCACGCTGGTTTTCGCATCCCGCATTCGGCGTGATCAGCAGGTAACGTTCCGTTTCTCCTGGCCTGCGTCCTTGGTCGTTCAAGAACTACACCAAAGCCGCAGAGGGTCTGGGTATCGGCTGGCGTATCGTGACCGACGCCGATGCTCTCGATGACAAATTCCCTAGATCAATTTTTGCGCACTAGCACAGGTCGAGAAGACGGCCACAGCCGAACAAAAGCGGACGGCCTTGCGCAAGATAGGCGTCGCAGTGCTCACCCATGGCGAGATCGAGGATTACTACCCCCATGCCGCCCTTGCTGCGATAGCCGGATGTACTGAGACGGAGGTGCCTCAGTACATCGGCCAGCACTGTGCCCGCCAAGACGGTTCCGTGCGCAAAAGGGGCGACACCCTCAGGGATTGGCTGCGTCCACGCTCGAAGCCTGAGATCGCCCGGCTTGTCGGAGCCTGGATACAGGCTCATCCCGAGCAAATCACGGACAACCTGCAGTTTCTGATAAGATGGACGGTCGATTAAAACCTAGTCCGAAGCATGAAAAGTCGCCTGAACCCGAGCCGTTGAGTATCATCGTAATCGACCTCATCGATCACGGCCTTACCCGACAACGGTTTTCGGAACTTACTCGGGCAAGCGGGCCGAGGCGTTGCTAACCCTAGATGCCACATCCGTCCATCGCGGCAACACATATTCGTCACCGCCTGTCGCGGCCGGCTGCGCGATTCACAGGCCGCGTCGTTCACTGAGAGCAAAGGAAGGTAATCAGATGTATACGGTCTCACAGCTTATAGGGGTTTCAAAGCAGAATGGGAGAGGGCTGGTTATTTACCTCTCGAACTACATTGGGCGAGCTACCGACAGTGGCCGGGCCTTCGAGCGCATGCTTGGCAGGTTGGGGCGCGATCTTCGCAAGACGGGTGTCGTTGTAGTGGCCTTTGCCGGTGACGCTGTGGCTGCAGACGTTCTCAATAAAGAATGGGACGAAAGTCAAAGAGCAGCAATTGCTCGACGCCCCGGCCTGCTCATAATTGACAAGAATTTCGATGACTTCGATCCAACCGTTGACAACTATTTTCACATAAATCTCAGAGGTATTTATAATCCTGATGGAACACTTAATGAAAAAATGGCAGAAGACTTGTTAGTCGGTCTCGATCAGGTATTCTCGAACGAGCAGGATATGTTCTATAAATTAAATGACATGAAGATCGTCACGCGTAGACAACGGCTATTGTCAGCCGTCAACCTAAGGCTATCATTCTATGGTCTCGGGATCGATGTTCGGGAGTTTGCAAGAGCATTCATGCAATGAATGACCCAGCCAGTGAGACCGGACATTATAATATATAGAGAAGCAAAGACCAGAGTACCGGGATCAATGGGCGTCTCGCCGTCGCTGGCGGGCGGTTATGCCGTGACGCGGCCGCGAATAGCGTTGCGCGATAACGGGTCGGCGCGATAGGCCACGGGATCAAGCCCATGCCGGACCGTGAAATGTCGACGCAGCGCCTGACTGCAAAAGCCGCCGCGCCGGTTGCTCGGAGGCTCGTAACACCTAACCTTTACGGCAGCCGCCGGTAGAGAGGGCCAATGGCAGACGAGGACAGCAAGTGGGCCAGCGCCAGCATCGAGGAAAAGCTTGAGATTCTTCGTCGCGACGTTATTCGCATTCGAGATGCACAACTGCGACTGGCTCATCAGTTTCGGGAGGTGACACGTCCCCTAGCTGAGGTTGTTGCACAGGTCGCCGCGGCATCAAAACAAAGCCTCCAACCTCAAGAGGCTGAACCGTCCACCCCTTCGGAAAACCGTCAAGCTGGCTCCAATACCGACCAAGCCGCCGCCGCAGACCACCCATCGCAATCTGACCCTCCTTGAGATCGCGCAGCGTCGTGACAGTTATGGGCGCGCGCAGATGGGTCATCCCAACTCGCGGCAAACTCTCTGGAAAACCCTTTTCCAGATCGCTCACCTCAGCAATTCCGGCATGTTCTTGGACGTAAACCGGATAGGCCAAACAATCCGCCGCTTGCACGCCGGGTGATTGATCCTTGAGTGCGAAGCCGATCGTCGGACTGATGAAGCGCGCCCGATCCGGTGCGACATCGTACATATCGGCGAGGATCGTTTGGATTGCGTTCTGGCCTTTCGCGCCGGCCTCGAACACCACAGTGACCTGCCCATCCAGACCAGCATAGCGCTCGACGAGTTCGGCGAGCATCGACAGATAGACCCTCGCGCAGACGCCATATTTTGAATCGACCGCGGAACGATGCTTTCGAAGATCCTTATCGCCGCCAATATATGCGGCATCATAATCAGCATTGCTGAGAAGCACCGACAAGCTACAAAGGGTGTGATCCTCGGTTAGCTGGCCCAACTGCTTCGCCAGTTCCAGCCGCCTTGGAAACGGCCATTTGATCTTGTCCGTGAATGCCTTTTTCCCAGCATGGATGTAGGGAAGGCCGTGGCGAGTAAGGATTGATCGCCACTTCGGCTCAAATTCAGCCCAGCGATCCGCGTACCCGAGCCACCCTGCCATGACCGTTAAGCCAGACCCATGCGTTCCGCTCTCGTCGATGAATGCCTTAAGCTCGACAGTCGTCATCAGCTCGACCAGCCTCCTGCCTTATGCAGAATTCGCACATCGAGCCGGTCTGAGATGGCGCCAGGGTCTGTGATGTCCGGCACGACATTGGAACTCTAGGTCGAAAAGCCGTGTCGGGCGCGGTGGGTGGCTAGATTGGCCTGGTGGGCGACTCGCAGGTTGGGCAGTCGCGGCGCACTTTCGATGCCGAGCGCGGTCCGCGCGGCGGGGCTCAATTCGGGGCTGGCGAGGACGGTTCCGTCATCCGCGAAGCCGACCAGACCCGCGTCGAAGGCGGCATCCCAGAGCGTGGAGAGGAGCAGGCCGTTATGCACATCGAGCCGTTGCGCGTCGTCGCATTCGGCCCAAGGCACGATGTGAGAGGCTCGCAGCAGGGCGGGATCGGTGATGCCGGTGACCGGGCAGCGGGCTCCCCAATAATCCATCAGGGCGGCGCGGAAGATGTCCTGGCCGATGCGTTGGACAACGAGCCGCTCGACCTCGGTCGTCTGAGGCAGGCCGGCGGTCTGCGCGCGAAACCGGGCGAGCGGTGCGTCGGGGAGGCTGACGTCGAGCTTGTAGACGCGGTCGAGCGCGGCATGGAGCGCGGTCAACGTGTCGAAGGCGAAGGTGCCGAAGCCGGGCCCCGGCTGGGGCGAGGGCGGCAGGGTCGCAAGCTCCGCCGCCACACCCGGATGATCGATCGAGAGGAGCCAGGGGCCGCGGGGCGGCACGCCGGCGATCCAGATCTCGCCGCGGGCGGTGGTCGAGCCGTAGCGCAGCCAGCCGCCGCTCTCTACCGCGCGCTCGAGCCGGTACCCGTTGTCCCACGCCGCCTTCTGCGCCTCGGTGCGCACGACGAAGCTGGGCGGGTCCTCCGGCGCGATCATTTGGCGGCGGCCGGCCGCGCCTCCTGCGCGTCCCAGGCGGCGAGCACGAGGCGGGCGGTGCGGTACTCGCCGTAACGCGCGATCTCGTTCTTCTTCAGCACGCGGAAGGTCTCGGACGGGTAGTCCGGCCCCCTTACGTCGGCCGGGTCGAGGATGTAGCGCAACTCGTCGTGCGTCAGCCCGTAGGCGCGGGCATACCAGGCGTCGAGCTCGGCCCGAAGCACCGCGCGCCTGCCCTCGTCCCAGGGGAAGGGCGGGCCGTCGTAGCCGAGGTCGCGCGCGAACGGCGCCATGCTGTGGCTGGTGTAAGTGAGGTCTAGGACGCGCGGCACGATGAAGGCAACATCGGCTGTCGTGTAAACAGTGGGCGGCAATACGGGGAGCTGTTTGAAGACATTGTATTTTAGATGAGTGCTACCGACTTTTTGCCGCGCGCTGTAATCGAGCACCAACGAGCCCAGATTGGCGAATAAACAGGCGCATTGCTTAAGCTCTCGCAGCGCCGGTAACATCAACAAAAGGGTGTCGCCGCAACCACTTCGCGGAAGCGCACTAGAGATGACAGTTCGTTCGTCGGTCGCGCGGGCGATATCTCGCCAACCCAGGAGCCAGCCGCGGGTCCAGCCTTTCGCGGCGAGGCGCTCGCCGACCTCGCGTTCGGGAACCCAGTAGCGTGGCGTCGGCCCGAAGCCGGGGTCGGCTTTCTCGACGGCGGTGGCGTCGCGGCTGTCCGAGCCATCATACGTCGCCCATCGATGATCGAATTGATGGATCATCTTGGCCTCGTAAAGGGGCACAAAACGATCGGGGCTACGCCCGGTCCCTCCACCGGCGAGCGCGAGGCTGCGATCATCGCTGCCCCCTCGAATATCGAGCTCGCTCTGCTGCCGTCGCAGACCCTCGGGCTGGACCCAATTGCTTCCCTCTCGCACTAAACCGGATTCCCGAAGCGGCGCGGTCGTGCGGAATAACCCACTGTCGTTGGCCATGTCGAACATGCGCATGAACGATAGGCCCCAAGGATTCGCCGCTTCACCCCCGGCGTCGTCGATGAGCACCGGCACGCGTGCGTAAGTCTTTGCCGTTAGCTCCGCGTCGGCGCGGGAACGGAAGACGGGCGCTGTCTTGGTGTTCGGATTGATCCGGGCAATATCCTCCGCGGACAAGGTGAAAACCCGCTCAGGTTCATTGAGCTGGGTCGGGTCGGTGAGAAAAAAGGTAAATCTAGCGCTTGTCACGTCATGGCCGATGGTCAGCAGGCTGAACTTGATGCGGCTGTCGATGGCCGGGAAGATGCGCCCGCGGTTTTCGAAATCCGTCAACTGCGCCAGGCGGTTGCCCCTCACCAAGCTCGCGAAGAAGGGAGCTGTTGTGGCGTCGGTGGCGATGCCGGTCGGCACGATCACGCCTGCGCGCCCGCGCGGGCTCGCAAGATTGGCGAACAGCTCGGCGAACAGGGCGTAGGTATTGACGTCGCCGCGTCCGGCCAGCGGGAAGCGGCCGCCCTTTGTGCCAGGGACCCGCGCCAGCACCGACGCAGCTTCGGCGATGCGCTTCGCGGTCTCGAACTCCTCATGGAGCGCGCGCTCGCGGGTGCCGGGCTCTGCCGCCTTCAAGCCCGAGATCATCCGGCCCCGCGCTGCAGCGTTCGGCGCTTCAGCGATGGCCGGCTCGCGAGCGGCGAAGAATTCCTGCTCCTGGAGCTTGATGCGCTCCCAAGGCGGGTTCCCGAGCACGACATCGAAGCCGCCGGCCGCCATCACGTCGGGGAATTCGAGCGGCCAATGGAAAACGCACGCGGCACCGGCGAGGTCCTGGGCGCGACCAACGAGCGGGCCGTAAATGGCACGGCCGGCCAGCGCCTCCCAGACATGTGCCGTGGTCGGGATCGTCACCATGTTGCGATTCGCCGGCACGCCGTCGGTCTTCGGCACCAGGAAAGCGGCGATGTAGAGGTCGGCGGCAATTAGCAATGCCCACGAGCCCGGGTCGGCCCGGCCAGCCTCGAAGCGCCGCCGCTTCGCCGCGATCTCCTCGGTGCTGTCCTCGGGCATGGCGCGCAGGTTCCGCGCCGCCTCGGCGAGCGGCGCCGCCGCAGGCAATCGCCCGCCGCCGGCAGCGAAGTCGAGGTTGCCCTGTCCGACGCATTCGGCCTTGTTGCGCTTGTCGAAATACTCGGCCGTCTCCTTGTCGTCGCCGGCGAGCGGCTTGTAGGCGGCATCGGGTATGCCCTGCCGCAGCACGTCAAGGTTGAACATCCCGAGCAGCGAGTCGCCGCAGCGGATGTTGGCGTCGAGGAAGCCGAGCGGCTTGCCCGGCTCGACAGTCTCGATCCACAGCGCCACCTTGGTCAGCTCGACCGCCAGCGGGTTGCGATCGACGCCGTGAATGCAGGCGCGCGCCACCTCGCGTAGGGCGTGGCGATAGTCCTCGGCCGAGGCGACGCCCCCCGCCCGATAGCGCGCCACCCGGGTCGCGATCCGCCGTGCCGCCGCCAGCAGGAAATGCCCCGAGCCGCAGGCCGGGTCGATCACCGTCACCGACAGCAGAGCCTTGACGGGATCGTCGGCCTCCGCCTCGACCCGGTCGAGGACGGGGTCGAGGGCGCTGTCGAGCAATGCCTGTACGAGGCTGTCAGGGGTGTAGTAGCTGCCGCTCGTCTTGCGCGCGTGGCCCTTCCCCTCATCGGCCTCGGCGAAGGCGAAACCGCGGCCATCGGCGGTCAGGCGCGGAGTCAGCTCGAGCAGGCTCTCATAGACCGAGCCCAATTCTTCCGTTTCCATGTCGCGCCAATTGACCGGGACAAGGCCGGACGGCTCCCTCAGCCACGCGAGCCGGTAGATCGCCTCCATCAGGTCGCGGTTGGCGAGGCGGGCACCCGCTAGGTCGGCGATCGACCCCGGCTCGAACAGTCCGCCGAGCGCCGGCAGCCCGAGGCGCGGCTCCCCGCCCGCGAGCGCCGCGAAGACAATGAGCAGCCCCTCCCAG
>Ga0074044_10003009_pt1 | contig 14529 bp, 12 predicted proteins | sample BogForMeECP23OM1_FD_94443 | JGI IMG/M metagenome (GOLD analysis project Ga0074044, IMG submission 94443) | Bog forest soil microbial communities from Calvert Island, British Columbia, Canada - Bog Forest MetaG ECP23OM1 | ecosystem: Environmental > Terrestrial > Soil > Wetlands ... | reverse complement strand
TGTGGCCACATCTTTGAGTGCGCCGGAGAGGACGGCTTTGACCATGGCGCGGGTGAATCCGAGTTTGATCCTTTGACCTTGTCCGTAGGAACCGCCGCTCCAGCCGGTGTTGATCAGCCACACATCCACATTGTGCTTGGCGATTTTATCGCCCAGTAATTTGGCGTAGACCGTTGGCGGTAACGCCATGAACGGAGCTCCGAAGCAGGGACTAAACGTGGCCTGCGGTTCCTTGATTCCAGTTTCCGTGCCCGCAACTTTCGCCGTGTAACCGGCAAGGAAGTGGTACATCGCCTGCGCGGGCGTCAGACGCGCCACCGGGGGAAGAACGCCAAAGGCATCGCAAGTGAGCATGAGAATGTGCTTGGGATGTCCGGCTTTGCCGGTGCGCGTCATATTCGGAATGTGAGTGATGGGATAGGCGGCGCGGGTGTTTTCGGTGAGCGAAGCGTCATCCAGATTGACCTGCCGCGTGCGCATATCCATGGTGACGTTTTCGAGAATCGTCCCGAAACGCCGGGTGGTTTCGAAGATCTCGGGCTCGCCCTGGCGCGAGAGTTTGATCACTTTGGCGTAGCAGCCCCCTTCAAAATTGAAGACGCCGTTATCGCTCCAGCCATGTTCGTCGTCGCCAATCAAGGTGCGGTCGGGATCGGCCGAGAGCGTGGTTTTTCCCGTGCCTGACAAGCCGAAGAAAACCGCTGTGTCATTTTCATCGCTGCCGTAATTAGCCGAGCAGTGCATGGCCATGACGCCCTTCTGCGGCAGCAGATAGTTCATCACGGTGAAAATCGATTTTTTGATTTCACCGGCGTAAGCCGTGCCGCCAATGAGAATCAATTTCTTTCCGAAGTGCATCAGCACGAATGCTTCCGAGTGCGTGCCGTCAATGTCCGGGTCGGCATGGAAACTGGGCGCATGCAGCACGGTGAATTCCGGGACGTGTTGCGCCAGCTTCTCCACGTCCAGCTCACGGATAAACATGGTGCGGGAGAACAAGGCGGCCGTGGCTTGCTCCGTAATGATGCGAATGGGAACGCGGTAATGTTCGTCCGCTCCCGCGTAGCAGTTCTGAATGAAAATATCTTTGCCCTGAAGATACGCGCAGAGCCTGTATTTGAGCGCTTCGAATTTGTCCGGATCCAGAGGACGATTGATTTTGCCCCATGCAATTTTGCTCTCGCTGGACGGTTCGCGGACGAGAAACTTATCTTTTGGCAACCGGCCGGTATGTTGCCCGGTGCGCACGACGAGCGGCCCGAGATGACTCAAGGCGGCTTCATAGCGGCGAATGGCTTCTTCGTAAAGCGCCGCTGTGGGCAAATCCCAATAGACACGGCCGAGATTGTCCAGGCCGAGATGTTTAAGACTGTCTTCCCGCGACCCCGGTTTAGTTGCAACGTCCTTCATAGCTCGTTCCTCCGGCGAACAGGCAGCGCGAACATGACAATGTCCCAGTATGAAGTAAAATCTCGCGCATTCAATCGTGAAAGTGAACCCCGGTCGAAGGTTCATCCCAAAAGGGGACGCCACGCCTATTTGGTCCCTGAGTTCAATCGTGAGTGGCAAGTAAAAAGGGGATAGCCTCCTCGACTATCCCTTGTTAATTTTCCAAGAAGGGTCCTACTCCAACACGAAAATATTCTTCCCCGCGCACATCTCCTTCAGGATTTTCGGCCACACCGTGACGCTCACTTCCCCAAGATGGGCTTTGCGGAGCAATAGCATCAACGTGCGCGACTGTCCGATTCCCCCGCCGATTGAGAGCGGGAGTTCGTTGTTCAAGATTCCCTGGTGATAGGGCAATTGCATGAAGTCCAACTGCTGGGCCAACGTGAGCTGCTTCTTCAGGGTCTCGGCGGTCACCCGGATGCCCATCGATGTCAGTTCATGCCGCCGTTGGGTAACGTGGTTCCATACCAGGATGTCGCCATTCAGCCCATGCGTGTCCTGCCCGGTCTGATCGTGGGTGTCGGTCACCCAGTCATCGTAGTCGGCGGCGCGCATCTCGTGGGGATATCCATCTTTTAACGGCCAGCCGATCCCAATAATAAAAATCGCTGGATACTTCTGCAGCACCGCGGTTTCGCGCTGCTTGCGCGGCAGGTCGGGATACATCTCCAGCAGTTCCTCAGCGTGCAGGAAGATCAACTCTTCGGGCAGATCGGGATAACGAAAGTCCTTCAATTGCGGGAACAGCGATTGGGCGAACTTTTCGGCTCCGACAATTACATGCCAGATCTTGCTGACAATCGCCTTCAGAAAATCCAGATTGCGTTGCTCACTGATGATGACGCGCTCCCAGTCCCACTGATCGACGTACGCCGAATGATCGTGATCGAGGAAATAATCCTTGCGCACGGCGCGCATGTCGGTGCAAATGCCCTCGCCAACTCTGCAATCGAATTGCTTGAGCGCGACCCGTTTCCACTTGGTCGCGGCTTGCACCACCTGCGCGTCGACCGGATGCAGGTTGCGATCATTCGTGATGTGGAACTGAATCGGGGTGCGCGACCCGTCGCGATCCAGCATGTCGTTGACCCCACTCTCCACATCGACGATGAGCGGCACTTCGACCATCTCCAGGTTGAGCTCCTTGCACAGGTTGTCTTCGATGTAACGTTTCACCTGGAAGATGGCCTGCTGCGTCTCCCTCGGGGTCAGTAATGTCCGGTAACTCCGCGGCAAAATTTTCTCTAATTCCTTGTAATCGCCGATTCCCGGTCCAGCTAGGTCGGCTTTCTTATCCAACAAGAGCGTGCTCATGAACCTTCTCCTTTGAGGACTGATCTGAGGGGGGAACGTCAGAGCTCTCAGAATGTGGGAGATGACGTCTTGGCGGATGTTCCGCCGTGGAATGCTCCATCATTACCGCAATCACCAGCAGAATACCGATAGTGCCAAAAACGAACAGAGCGAGCAAAGCCATTATTAATATCGGCATAATTCCACCTCGCTGCCCAGATTGTCTCTCCAGTTTGGGTTAGACGCGGTGACCGCAGTCACCTGTGGATGTGACAGGGACGCCTGCATGGTTACTTCGGTGCGGACTCCATGCCACAGCAATCACGATAGAGGGTGATGTGGGTCACTGAACCCTTACCGCCTGAGCGTTGAAACTCTCAGCTAGGCAGCAATAAGCTGCTGAGTTCTTTTACATCCAGTTTGTTTGAGGGTTGCATCAATGGTCATTTTCGCAACACCTGCACAACTGTGAAGAGGGCCGCTGATTCAACCGGGTAGCAAAACCTTACAAGGAGAAAACGAAATCATGAAGACGACAAAGCTGGTGATGCTGGTGATGACAATTGCGGTAGCCCTTTTCATTCTGATCCCCAATCTGTCCTGGGCCGCCGATGACGGAGCGACCATGTACAAAGCAAAATGCGCAGCCTGCCACGGAGCCGATGCAGCGGGCAAACCCGCAGCCAAAATTCCGAGCCTGGTCTCGGACGACGCCAAGAAGGCCTCGGATGATGACCTGGCCAAGGACGTCACCGAAAAGCCGAAGCATCCCGGCAACATAAAGAGCTTGACCCCTGACCAGGTGAAGATGGTCGTGTCATACATCCGTACCTTGCAGAAGTAGCCATTGGCTGTTCCTCTGAGCGCATTCCCCGCTGTTGCGCGCCACATTGCGGAGCAGCGGCTGAGGAAGGCGTGGAAGGTGAATATGAAGATGTCCGGCTCAATTCGGCGGACGGAAGCGAACGTCGGCCGATCCCCCGCCAGCCGGCAATCTCCTCCCCGGTTCACTTTCCCGGATGGAACGGCCCTCCCGGGTCCGGGTGCACACCTCTCCGGACCCGTTTCTCTTTCTGCAGTAGGTCGGCCAAACACGTTTTGTATGGCTTCCAAGCCTGTTCCGTCTTTGCGTACGTTTACCTCGTACTTCATTCCGCTGGAACGGAAGTCCCGCTTGGGAGCAACGAGGAGCAATCATGAGTAAGGCCCTGCTGTATGACGCGACCATGTGCATCGGTTGCAAGCAGTGCGAAGGTGCCTGTGCGCAGCAGAATAAGCTGCCGTACGACGACAAAGTCGCGGCGGAGTCCGTGCAATCGGAACACAAATTTACCGTCGTTCTGACCAAGGACGACAAATTCATGCGCCGCCTGTGCATGCACTGCGAGCATCCTGCCTGCGCATCGGTTTGTCCGGTCGGAGCTCTCCATAAGACGAAGGAAGGTCCAGTCGTATACGACGTCTGGAAGTGTATTGGCTGCCGGTATTGCATGACTGCCTGCGCTTTTGCCCAGCCGAAGTATGAGTGGCACTCCCTGAACCCGCGGGTCCGCAAATGCATTATGTGTCCGGATCGCATAGCTGACGGCAAGCCCACGGCATGCGCCGAGATCTGTCCCACTGGCGCCACCAAGTTCGGAGAGCGCGACGACCTTATTAGGGAAGCGCAGGACCGTATACGGCAAAATCCATCCACCTACCTGCCTCGCATCTACGGGCTTAACGAAGTCGGCGGGACTTCGGTCTTCATTCTCTCCAGCATGAAGGTTGAAGAGTACGGCTATCCCGCCTCGGCAAAGATCGGCGACACCCCCATGCCGGAATACACCGGGCGAGTGATGGAGAGAATTCCCGACTTCATCCCCGTGTGGACCTTGGTCCTGGGTGGCATCTACTGGGTTTCGCATCGCCGCGACGAAGTAGCCGCTGCTGAAGCACAAGAAAAAGAAAAGAACGGGAGCGCGCGATGAAGTTCAAACTGACTTTTTGGCGAGTAGTATTCATCGTGATCATGGGCTTGGGTTTGTACTCCGCATTCATTCGTTTTTTTTATGGCCTGGGCGCAGTTTCAAATATGTCGGACCAGTTTCCCTGGGGCCTCTGGATCGGATTCGACCTCTTGTGCGGGGTCATGCTGGCGGCTGGAGGTTTCTGCATTGTCGGCGCGGTCTATCTGTTCAACGTCGAGCGCCTGCACAGTGTAGTACGCCCCGCGGTGTTAACCGCATTCCTCGGCTATGTACTGTTCATCGTGGGACTTTTATTCGACCTGGGCCGCCCCTGGTACATCTGGCATCAGTTGGTTTACATGAACCCGCGCTCGGTCATGTTCGAGGTCGGCATTTGCGTGATGTCGTACACCACGGTTCTTTTCTTCGAATTCCTTCCCAACGTGCTGGAGCGCTTCAACCTGCAGACTCCTATCAAGTGGATTAAGAAGATCTACCCGGTGCTGATCATCTTAGGCATCCTTCTCTCCACGCTGCACCAGAGTTCGCTCGGATCGCTCTATCTGATCATGCCCAGCAAGCTGCATCCGTTCTGGTATACGCCCGCACTCCCGTTCCTGTTTTTCGGATCGGCGATTGCAGTTGGTTTGGCAATGACGATCTTCGAGTCCACGCAGAGTGCGAAAGCTTTTGGCCGTCACCTCGAACTTCCTGTTCTGGTCGAACTGGGCGGCGCCTTGCTGGTGGCTCTCTGGGTAAATGCCCTGCTGCGCTTTGAAGATTATTTCCATCGCGGGTTGCTGGGACAAATCATAAAACCCAGTTACGAAGCCTACTTCCTCTGGCTCGAATTGGCACTGGCATTCGTGATTCCCATCACCATGCTGAGCTTCAAGAAGATCCGGCTATCGCCAAACGGCCTGTATCTAGCCTCTATCTTCAGTCTGCTCGGATTCATCACGAACCGCCTCAACGTCAGCCTCACCGGCTTTGAGACCTACGTCGGGCATCACTACGTCCCCAAGTGGACGGAGTTCTCCGTGACCCTCATGATTATCGCGGCCGGCTTCGCCCTGTTCGGCTTGGCAGTCAAACACCTGCCGATTTATCCGCAGGAAGAACATGCCGTAGAGCAGCGTCCGCAAACCCAAACCAGGCCGGTGGTTGCTACAGCAGTATTAGGCCATGCCGGAGATTGATCCAAATCGCGGCAATCTGCGCTGGAGGCCCCTGTCCAGCAGTATCAGTGCGAAGTTGATTGGCGCCCTGCTGGCGGTCATGATCGTGATTTTCGCACTGCTCGGATACTTGAATATCCGACTGCATCGCCAGCACCTCGAAGCCGCCACACTGGCCAGCGCCGAGCGAGTCAGCGATGTAATCAGACGCAGTACCACCTATTACATGCTGCGCAATGATCGCGAGGGACTCTACCACGCGATTCAAACCATCGCCGACGAACCCGGCATGATTAAGGTCCGCATCTTTGATCAGGAAGGGCGGATCAGCTACTCCACAGATCCAGCCGAAGTCAGTCACGTCCTCGATAAGACTGCCGAAGCCTGTTACGGCTGCCATACCCAATCGCAGCCGCTGACCCGCCTGAACCGCCCTGACCGCTTTCGCATCTACCGCAATGGCGGCGGGAACCGGGTGCTCGGAATTATCACTCCCATCGAAAATCAGCCAAGCTGCTCGAACGCCGCCTGCCATGCGCATCCCGCCACCCAGCAGGTTCTGGGTGTGCTGGACACAAATCTTTCCCTGGCGAAAACTGATGTGCAGCTCGCCGACAGCAGCGCCCGCATGCTCTCTTACACGGCCGGGGCAACTCTAATTGTGACCATATTGAGCTGGCTGTTCGTTTGGCGAGTGGTCGACAAACCCATTAAGGCACTCAAAAAAGGTACGGAACACCTTTCCCAGGGAGAGCTTGGTTACCAGATCGAGGTGCGGTCCCGCGATGAGGTGGGCGAACTGGCCCACTCTTTCAACGGCATGAGCCTACAGTTACGCGCGGCAAATGAAGAAATCGTTACGTGGGCAAAGACGCTCGAAGATCGCGTCGAGCAAAAAACCAGCGAACTCAAACGCGCCCACGAGCATGTGCTGCATGTGGAGAAAATGGCCTCGATCGGAAAGATGGCGGCCGTGGTCGCGCATGAGGTGAACAACCCGCTGTCCGGGATTCTGACCTATGCCAAACTGCTGCGCAAGTGGGTCGCGTCGGGCCAAGCCGGGCATGAAAAGCGCGAAGAGGCGATGCAATGTCTGGAACTGATCGCCTCCGAAAGCCGGCGCTGCGGCGACCTGATCAAGAATCTGCTGACTCTTTCGCGCACCGCGCCCATGAACGTGCAGCCTACCGACTTGCATGCAGTGATCGACCGTTGCCTGCTGCTGGTGCGCCATCAACTGGAGCTAGGCGGAATCCAGTTGCAACTGGACCTTGCAAAAGAACTGCCGCGCGTTCTCTGCGATCCTGCGCAGATGGAACAAGTCTTTTTGGCCTTGATCATGAATGCGATCGATGCCATGCCTCGAGGCGGAAATCTTTGGATCAAGACTAGGCAGAGCGACCACGAAAGTGAAATCAAAATACAGGTGCGCGACGACGGAGCGGGCATCGCTCCCGACGTACTGCCGCAAATCTTCGAACCTTTTCTCACGACAAAAGAAAGTGGACACGGAGTCGGACTGGGCCTGGCCATCAGTCGCGGCATCGTGGAACGGCATAACGGGCGCATCGAAGTGGAATCGGAATTGGGCCGGGGCACGACTTTTACTGTGACTCTTCCAGGTCAAGGCCCAGACGCTTCGCTGGCGACCGTCGGCGACGGCAACGCCGCTATGAAGGTGAGGTGATTCAAGTGAGCACACAAGGAAAACTGTTGATCGTCGACGACGAGCTCAGCGTGCGCGACTCGCTGGGCAAATGGTTTCGCGAAGAAGGCTACGACGTAACCACGGTAGAAAATGCCGGCGACGCGCTTACCCGGCTGGCGGAACAGCGCTGGGACGCGGCCCTGGTGGATATCAAGATGCACGGCACCGATGGCATCGAACTGCAGCGCCGCATGCACGAAGTTGATCCCGAACTTATCGTGATTATTATGACCGGCTATGCCTCGGTCGAGACCGCGGTGACTGCACTGAAGAACGGCGCCTATGACTACGTGACCAAGCCGCTCGACCCGGACGAGATCGCTCATCTGGTGAAGAACGCGCTGGCGCATAAACGGGTGGCGCAGGAGAACGTGCTTTTGCGCGAGACTGTCGCCGAAGTCGCGCGACCAGGGGAACTGATCGGCCAGAGCACTGCGATGCGCAAGATCTTCGATGCTATCGAGACCGTTGGTCCGACCGATGCTACCGTACTCGTCACCGGCGAGAGTGGGACTGGCAAAGAACTGGTAGCTCGCGCGATCCATCAGGCGAGCCCACGAAGATTTCATCCGCTGGTCGTGATTCACTGCGGCGCTCTGACTGAGACCCTGCTCGAAAGCGAACTGTTCGGGCATGAAAAAGGCGCGTTCACCGGCGCGCAGTATCGCAAGAAAGGCAAATTCGAAATCGCCGAAGGCGGAACCGTATTTCTCGACGAGATCGGCGACATCACCCTAAAGACGCAAACCGACTTGCTGCGGGTGCTGCAGGAGCGCGAAATCACCCGCGTTGGCGGCAACCAGATCATCAAAGTGGACTTCCGTTGCATCGCCGCCACCAACAAAGACCTGGAAAAACTGATCGAGGAAGGGAAGTTCCGTCCCGATCTTTTTTACCGGCTTAACGTCTTCCGCATCGAACTGCCGCCGTTGCGCGCGCGCCGCGAGGACATCCCTCCGCTCGTGGATCATTTCGTTCGCAAGTTCTCGCTGGCCATGAACAAGCGCATCACTCGGGTTTCGCCTGCGGCTATGAACCAGTTGCAGCAGCAGCCTTGGGTGGGCAACGTTCGCGAACTGGAGAATGCGGTCGAGCGCGCCATGGTTGTGGGCCAGGAGCCGGAGCTGCATGAACAGGACTTCATCTTCAAGCCACAGAGCGTCGCTGCCGCGAGCGCCTCGGGCAAGAAGTTGGAGGAGATGGAGCGAGCCCATATCTTGCGCGTGGTTGAGGAATGTGGAGGCAACCAGAGTCATGCGGCGGAGATCCTCGACATCGACCGGGTCACGCTCTATCACAAGCTGAAGAAGTACGGCTGGTCTCGCACTCCCGTCGAAACAAGATAAAGCTAACCCATTGAAGCCCACGCGATGAAGCTGCTGCACATCTTGCCGATCGGGAATGTGGAGGACGGGCTGCTGAAAGATTTGCGTCCCGCCATCGAAGAAAATTTCCGCGTGCCCTGTAAGGTGATGCCGGTCCGCCTTGATCCGGAGTTCGCTTTCCACGGAGAGCGCCAGCAATATCACTCGTCGGAAATCCTGCACCGCATGCAGAGTTTTCTCACCGAAGACTCTTGGCGAATGATCGGCATCAGCGCTGTTGACCTCTATATCCCAATTCTAACTTTCGTTTTCGGCGAGGCGCAGATGGGTGGGCCCTGCGCCGTGGTCTCAGCCCACCGGTTGCGCCAGGAGTTCTACGGCCTTCCGCCCGACCGCGAGCTGTTTCGCCTGCGCGTAATCAAGGAAGCGGTTCATGAACTGGGGCACACTCTGAACTTGACTCACTGCGATGACTACCGCTGCGTCATGGCCTCGTCCCACGCCGTGGAGTGGATCGATCTCAAGGAGAGCGTGCTGTGCACAGCCTGCCGGACCGCGGTCACGCCGGCGCCGCAGGTCCAACCGGCGAGAAACTTCTGAAGCCGCCGTCGCCGGATTCCCACTTTGGGACGGAGTTTACTGTTTGGTACCGGGTACCCCCCCTCCCCTCTTTGGTGTGCAAAATCTAGAAAACAAACGGCTTATTTTGCGACTATGTGCTAGATCTTTGAGTTTAAAGAAGTTACACGCAAAATCTAGAGAACATGGGAGTTACGGGCGTTGCGGTCCGGGTCGCGGGTCCGTTTTGGAACTTGCGCTTGCCTTCAGACAGATGGCAAAACATCCGCTCTCTGCAGTAGGGAATGCGTTGGTAGCTCGGCCGTTAGAGCGGACCACACGCCGCACAGTCGATTGAGTCAGATTGTCAAAGATCGATTATTACCGGTAGATAATGTACTTTAATTAAGGTTATCTGACATAAAGAAGGTAGTCAAGCAGAAGCCGGGCTGGCTGCGGACTGGGCTTTGGGATTGAGAGTCTCGCACCCTAAGAGCCGATATCATGAAGTCCCTTTTACAATTCTCCACCTAGCGTCGTAGACTGCCATCGAGTTTTCGTTTTGCATCCTCGGAAAGCTTCTTCGTTGTGATTTCGAGCGTTTTTGGCCCAAAAGGAAGCGGTGCGAAACCGGAAGCTGGCCATCGCAATCTAACATTTCGAGCTTATGGCAGACAGCGCCAAAACTCACGACGACGCGCCGGCCGGGGTCACTGTGCATGCGGCAGAACCAGCGTCACCCGCTTCCGAAGTGTGGCGGCCCAAGTTCAATCCCTGGTTGATAGCGGTGGTTGTCGCTTTGGCGGCGTTCATGGAAGTGCTCGATACGAGTATCGCCAACGTCGCCCTGCCCTACATTGCGGGCAATCTTGGGGCGAGCAACGACCAGAGCACCTGGGTGCTCACTTCTTATCTGGTCTCGAATGCCGTTGTTCTGCCAATCAGTGGATGGTTTTCCAGAGTGCTCGGCCGCAAGTGGTTTTTCATGACGTGTCTGGCGATTTTCACCGTGAGTTCCCTCTTGTGCGGGTTCGCGCCGAGCCTCGGAGCGATCATCGTGTTTCGTATCCTGCAAGGCCTGGGCGGGGGCGGGCTTCAGCCAATAGCGCAAGCGATTCTGGCGGACACATTTCCTCCCGACAAGCGCGGCCTGGCGTTCGCGCTGTACGGCGTCACCGTCATCGTAGCGCCTACGGTCGGGCCAACCCTGGGCGGCTGGATCACTGATAACTACACCTGGCGCTGGATCTTTTTTATCAACGTGCCGGTGGGGATTCTGGCACTGTTTCTGGTTTATCGGCTGATCGAAGACCCGCCCTGGGCGAAGCGCGTTCAAGGCGCACTTGCGAGGTTCGATTACGTCGGCGTGTCCCTGCTTGTCCTGGGTGTGGGTGCTCTGCAGATCATGCTTGACAAGGGCCAGGAGGACGATTGGTTCGGCTCTCGTTTCATTGTGACGCTCGCCATCCTTACAGTTGTTGGCCTCGTGTCGGTGGTTATCTGGGAGTGGTTTTACAAGAGTCCTATCATTGACGTTCGCCTGTTCAAAAACTTGAACTTCCTGGGCGCGAACGGGATGATGTTTGTGCTCGGGATCATGCTGTTCTCCAGCCTGGTAATGATGCCTCTGTTCCTGCAATCGCTAATGGGCTACACGGCGGAGTCGGCTGGCTTGGTCCTTTCCGGGGGCGGCGTTCTGCTGTTCATTCTGATGCCGATCGTGGGGTTTCTCTCCTCCAAGGTTCAGGCCCGCTACCTGGTTGCGTTTGGCTGGTTGACTCTCTCGATTGGAATGTACTACTCCACCCAACAGCTGGACCTTCAAATCAGCTTCTGGAGCGCGAGCGTGTTGCGGCTGGTGCAGGTATTTGGCTTGGGTTTTCTCTTCGTTCCCATCAATCTGACCTCGTACGTGGGAATGCCGATCGAGAAGAGCAGCAGCGTTGCTGGCCTGGTCAACTTTATGCGCAACATCGGCAGCAGCGTGGGAACGTCGATGGTGACCACGCTGATTGCACGCCGGGCTCAATTCCATCAAGTGTACCTGGTGGCGCATGTGACCGCGGGACGGCCTAGCTTTGCTGGGGCGACTGCGGCGCTGGCCGCGCGGCTAGTCGCATCGGGCGTCGATGCCGAGCGGGCGGCGAGACAGGCTTATGGCCTGGTTTATCGGTCGGTAATTGGCCAGGCGAATACATTAGCCTACATTGACACTTATCGAGTGTTGGCGATAGGAGCGGCGATAATGTTTGTGGTTTCGTTCGCGTTGAAGAAAAATCAACCCGGCGGACGGCGTGTGGTGGTGGACTAGCCGCCATCTGCGCGACGGTGAAAACTGGGCGCTGTGGGTTCTCCGGCGCAACCAGGCTAGTCCGGAGAAATATTCGTGATCCGAGTGCTTACGATCGAGCGTGAATACGGAAGTGGTGGCGCGGAGATCGCGAAGAGAGTTGCCGGTCGCCTAGGCTGGAGGCTGTGGGACCAGTTGTTGACCAACGAAATCGCCCGGCTGATGGAGTGTGATTGCCGAGTCGTGGAGGAACATGAAGAAAAGAGGGATCCCTTGTTCCACCGGCTGTTCATGGCTTTCATGCGAGGCAGTCACGAAGGAAGTTTGAATGCTCCACGGCTGAAGATGGCAGATGCGGATTGCATCCGGCAGGTCGCGGAGCGCGTAGTGAAGGGCGCTGCGGAGGGGGGCGAGTGCGTCATTGTGGGGCGTGGCTCCGCCTACTATCTGCAAAACCGTCGCGATGCTTTTCATGTGTTTGTTTACGCTCCGTTTGAAGGGAAGGTGCGGCGGTTGCGGGCTGAGGGGAAGAGCGAGAGTGAAGCAATTCATCTCGCCGAGACGGTGGACCGCGACCGGGCAGCTTTCATTAAACAATATTTCGGCGTCGACTGGCCGGATCGGCACCGCTTCCATCTGATGATCAACTCAGCAATTGGGGAGGAAGCGGCGGTGGAGGCCATACTCAACGGCGTCTTCCCTACTGGGAAAGGAAACGACGGGATCGGTATCTTTCGCCTCAACGGATAATGCCGTGATCCGGGAGGGCAAATATTAATGACGTTATCGGCGCAATAGCAAATCTCCAGCGAGAAAGAAGAAGAACACTACCGAGATTACGCCATTCATGGTGAAGAAAGCGGCGTTGAGCTTCGAGAGGTCCCGAGGCGAGACCAACGAATGCTCGTAGGTGAGAAGTAGGGCCACGGCTACGACTCCGACAATTGCCAACTTTCCCAATCCGAAGACTGCGACCAGAGTGATCAGCAAGAGAATCATTACGAAATGAAAGAGGCGAGAGATCCAGAGTGATTTTTCGATTCCGCAATAGCGGGGAATGGAATGCAGCTTAGCTTGCTGATCGAATTCGTAGTCCTGGCAGGCGTAGAGCACGTCGAAGCCGCCGCCCCAGAAGGTGACCGCGGCAGTGAGTAGAAGGATGCGCGGATCGAGCGAGCCGCGGACGGCGATCCAGGCGGCGGAGGGTGCGATGCCCATGGCGAATCCCAGAACCAGGTGAGACCAGCGGGTGAACCGTTTGGTGTAGGAGTAGAGAAGAACTACGGCCAGTGCGAACGGAGAAAGAATAAATGAGAGCCGATTGAGTTGGGAGGCGGCGAAAACAAATAGCGCGCAGGAGACGAGTACGAACGTGATCACGAAACCGGGAGTGAGCGTGCCGGCAGGCAGGGCGCGGGTCTGGGTGCGGGGGTTGGCGGCGTCGAGCGAGGCATCGGCCAGACGATTGAAGGCCATGGCCGCTGATCGAGCCGTTACCATGGCGACGATGATCCAGGCTAGCGCGTGGGTGCTGGGCAGGCCATGAGCGGCGAGCATGGCTCCGCAGAGAGCGAATGGAAGCATGAAGATGGAGTGCTCCCACTTGATCATTTCGAGGGTGACGCGGAGGTTGTGGAGAACGGGCACGAGTAAATTGTAACCCTGGATGTCTTTTACGAGTATCTTCCGTTTCGGCATTCGCTCTAGAGTTGCGTATGTTTGTGTCCCGGGAATTCAAGGGCATTAACCACTAAGGACACGAAGGTCCACAAAGGAAAACAGGCGCAACTCCCAGCGTTACGATCCGACCCGCGATGCCTACCATCCCGAGGGATAGGCCTCGCTGCCAATAAGGGGGACGAAGCGGCATCCTTCCAAGTTGGTGACTAGCGGTTGGCCTGACTGCTTGCGGACCAGTTGCAAGTCCTGGGCATGGGCAGGGCCTACGGGGATTACCATGCGTCCGCCTTCGTGCAGTTGTTGAAATAGCGGCGGGGGAATTTGCGGGGCGGCTGCGGAGACGACGATGGCGTCAAAGGGCGCGCGTTCAGGCAGGCCGTGGCTGCCGTCGCCCAAAAAAACTTCTACGTTGGTGTAGCCGAGACGGGCTAGTGTGGCTTGGGCAGTGCGGGCAAGGGAAGCGTGCCGCTCCACCGAGTAAACTTGCCGAGTGAGTTCCGCAAGTAATGCGGTTTGATAAGCGGAGCCGGTGCCCACTTCGAGAACCGTGTCCGAAGGATCGAGCGCCAGCACTTCCAACATAATGGCCACGATGTAGGGTTGAGAAACGGTCTGGCCTTCGCCGATAGGAATGGGGTGATCTTCGTAAACCTGGTCGCGATACTCGCCGGAGACGAACTCGTGACGAGGGACGTGGAGCATGGCCGCGAGTACGCGCTCGTCGCGGATTCCGCGGGCGCGCAGTTGTGACTCGACCATAGTGCGGCGTTGGGTGAGGAAAGGGTCGGTCTGGGTGTTCGCAGTCATGGTTTGGCTACAAGAATAGCGCGAATCTTCGCGTCGATTCGTGAATCATCTAAGATTGCGTTTCTAGTACGATGCAGTGGCGCTGGTTTCATAAATGTTTTTATCCGTAGGAGAGGCTTGCCTCAGGGGCTGGAGCCCGTATTTTTCGCAGGTCGATCGGCACGGCTGAGGCCGTGCCCTACGAAAAAAGAGTGTCTCCGAAACGGCAGTGAAAACTTTCGAGGATAGAACACGTGAGTGACGCAGAACGATATGCTCCGGGTTGGCCGGGGATTCCGCCGCGCTGGAC
>Ga0074044_10003007_pt1 | contig 14534 bp, 14 predicted proteins | sample BogForMeECP23OM1_FD_94443 | JGI IMG/M metagenome (GOLD analysis project Ga0074044, IMG submission 94443) | Bog forest soil microbial communities from Calvert Island, British Columbia, Canada - Bog Forest MetaG ECP23OM1 | ecosystem: Environmental > Terrestrial > Soil > Wetlands ... | reverse complement strand
CATCGAGCCTGGCGAGGCTCCTGCGGGCGCCCCTGAAGGCCGTCCTCGGCCGACTCGACCGGGAAGCATTCCGTGTCGAACCTACCCGCCGGGCCGCCGGAGAGTCATTCCGACGCTTCGCGGTGACCGAGATTCACGACCGCTGGACGAGGACCGGCTGGGAGATCACCGAGACGATCGCGGTCGCTCCTTGCCTGGGGCCCGACTCGACGAGAATCGAAGCCGTGAGGTCGGACGGACCGTCGTGGAAGCGCCTCCTCAGTCTCGAAGAGGAGGTCGGTCGACGTCCGGAACGATGGGAGCAAGCCGCGGCGGTCCTTCTCTCCGCGCGTCATACAGGCTCCAAGCGCACGATTAAGTAACCCGCATCCCCCATGGCATAGCGTCGATTCCATGCCGGACGGGACGGGGACCAAGACGTCGGACGCCCCGAAAAAGGGAGGCGCCAAGCCGGCGGCACCCGGCACTCGGGCGGTGACCGTGCCCGCGCCGGAGGACCTCGAACTAGCCAAAGACGATGCGCTCCTCCAGCTCCGCATCGGCCGGTCCGCGCACCTCTACACGGTCATCGCCTCCGCCTTGCTCGCGCTGGATGGCCTGCTCATCCTCCTCTTCTACAGTACCCTCCCCACGCTCGGCTCCAGCGACCAGGGGGCCGTCGCGCTGGGGGCGACGTTCTACCTGCTCATCCCACTCCTCGCCGGCGTGGTGATCTCCGCGGTCGGTCTCGTGGTCAAGTGGGAGGTTTACCAGCTCTGGCCGTGGGAGAAGCACTTCTCGATCACGGTGGCCGCCCTGGCCGCCAATGTCCTGCTCGCGGTGGTCTATGGTTTGCGTATCGCCGGAGAGAGCCCGTTCGCGACGATCTCGCTGTTCCCATGGTTCTACGTGGCCGAGCTCGCGGGAATCAGCCTCGCGCTCGTGGGTTTCGTCCTCACCTGGAACGCGTGGACCGGCCGGCAGTGGGCGAGTGCGATCTCGGCCGTCCTTCCGGTCGCCTCGGCCCTCCTCGTCTATTTCCCGCCGTCGACCTCGGGAGGCGTCGCGGACGCCCTCGCGGTGAGCCTCTTCCTCTCGGCCATCTTCTACCAAACCTCCGGTTCGTTCCTCCACTTGATCTCCTCGGGAACACGGGTGCACCAGCGAGAGCTCATCACCTCGGGTCAGAGTCGGATGTTCCGCCTCGCAGACGACCTCTCCAAGAAGGAGGAAGCCCTCCATTTCCGGGAAGCGGCGCTCGTCAAACGGGAGGCGACGGTCGAAAACAGCGACCTCTCGATCCACCGCCAGTACGATTCTCTCAAGGAGGCCCGCGGTCAACTCGATGCCCTCGAAGAGGACTACCGGACGCGCTCGGATGCCCTCGTCGCGAAGGAGCGGGAGTGGGCGGGGAAGATCGCCGAGATGGACGGACGGGAGCGCCAAGTAGAGGACAAGAACAAGGCGCTCGAGCTTCGTGAGCAGGAGATCGGACGGCTCGTTCCACAGATCTCGACGCGGGAAGCTCGGCTCGTCGAGCAGGAAGGCGCCCTGACCCAGCGGGACGTCGAACTCACGCAACGGCAGCAGGAAGTCGAACGCCGTACTCAGGACCTCAAGGACGCCGAAGCGCGTCTCCTAAGCCGCAAGCAGGAGATTGACCAGAAGACGGCCGAGCTGCTGCGGCGCGAGGGCGCGGTGGCCGCTCGAGAGACCGGCGTGGTCTCCCCAGCGGGGGGCCCCTCCACCACGAGCCAGGACCTGGTAGCTCGCGAAGTGCGCCTCCAGCAGTTCAAGGCCACCCTCGACGACGCGAACGTCGCCCTCGGGCGAAGGTCCCGAGAGGCGAGCGAACGGGCGAAGGCCGCGGAGGACTCCCTCACCCGAGCAGCTCGAAAAGAGGCCGACCTCGCGTCCCGCGAGGCCGCCCTGAAACAGCGCGAGGCGGAGCTCGCTGACCTTCTCAAAGCGGCGGATGGGCGAAGAACGCAGTACGATGCGGCGGCCCACGACTACGAGACGCGGCTCGCCTCGCTCGGGCGCGACCAGGTGTCGGTGGCCCAGAAGACCGAGGACCTCGATCGCAACACGAAAACTCTCTCCAGCCGGGAAGCGGCCATCGTGGAACGCGAGAACCGCGCCAAGGCCTTGCTCGTCGAGGTCGAACGGCGGGAACAGGAGCTGCACGAACGTTCCCGCTCGCTCGAGGCCGCCGAGGCCGAGGTGAGCTTGCGTCGCCAGGAGATCGGTCGAGGGAGAGACCTGCCGATCGCCGGGCTCGCTGCCGTGGCTGCGGCCGACGAGCTCGACCGACCCTCGACGACTTCCTCGCGACGTCCCGGAAGCGCCCGTTCCGTCGGCATCCGCGACCTTTCCGGAACCGGAACGTCCGAGGGCGACACCTTGGTGGCCCCCGTAGGACGACGGTTCTCCGACCGCCTCCCGACGGGGATCGCACGGTTGGACGACCTGCTCCTCGGCGGACTTCCGCCCCGGACCCACGTGGTCGTACTGGGAGAGGCGTTCGTAGGAAAAGAGGTCGTGCTCTATTCGTTCGTGGCGGAAGGACTCAAGCGAGGAGAGCCGGTCCTCATCGTGACCGCCGCCCGTTCTCCGGAAGAGATCGCCGAAGCGATGGGGATCGTCCTCCCCCAGTTCCGAGAATACGAACAGATGGGCATGGTGCGTTGGATCGACGCGTCGGGCTCGGGGGGCGCGGGCGGTCCGAACCGGACGGTCGTCAAGGGGGCGAACGACCAAGCCGGGATCCTCACGTCGCTCGGGTCGACCGCGCGGAGCCTCGAGACCTCCCAGGCCGGACCTTTCCGGGTCGCCTTCCTGGGTCTCTCCTCGGTCCTTGCGCACGGGGACGAACGGGCGGGATTCTCCTTCCTCCAGAATATCGTGGGGATCCTGAAGCCCCGTCCGGCCCTCGCGATGTACTCTCTCGAAGCCGGTGCCCTATCCGAGGCCCAGGTCGAGAGCTTGCTCGGCCGAATGGACGGGGCGATCGTTTTCAAGCAGGAACGCGATAAGACGTTCCTCGCGGTGAAAGGGCTCGGAGACGTCGAGACCCGGGACTGGGTCGAGTGCCGAGCGACGAACCGGGCGTTGGTCATCGGCTCCTTCTCGCTCGAACGGATCCGATAGCCGGAGGCGCCCCTTTACGCGGGCCCTATCTTCCCGGCAGAAGGCGTTCGTGCTCGTCGCCTTCGCACCGTTCCTCGCAGAGCTCGTGAGCGGTTCCACACCCCCGCAGGCGTGGATCCTTCCGCAGGTCGTCCTGATCTTCATGGCGATCTACGGCCTGAGCGCCCTCGCGATCCGGGAGTTCGCGCTTCGGATCAAGGGCGGCCCGGCGACCGTGTTCATCCTGGGCCTCGCGTTCGGGATCGTGACCGAAGGGATGGCCGCCCACTCGTTGTTCAATCCGGGGTGGCCGGACGCGGGGGTACTGGGCTCGTACGGCCGTTGGGAGGGGGTGAATTGGCTCTGGACGGAGTGGATCGTACCTTTCCATGCGGTCTGGAGCATCTCCTTCCCCATCTTCCTGACCGGTCGATTCTGGCCCGACAGCCGATCGGTACGATTCCTCTCGGACCGGTGGCTGGTGGGATTGGCTCCCGTACCGGTCGTGGTCGCAGTAGTCACGGGACAGGTGTTTGCCGGATACTCGCTCTCGTGGGCCGATTGGCTGGGAATGGGACTCGCCCTCGTGGTCCTCGTCATCGTCGCCTGGCGCTGGGTCCACGGATCAGTCGGTGGCGTCCACAGGCAAAGTGGAGCCGGCCCGCATGGATGGGCGTCGGGGCCGCCGCGGCGTTCTTCATCGGGGGGCAGATCGGGACCTGGCAGACCCCCAAGCTCGGTGCGTACCCCGAGGTCGGGGCGGTCCTGTTAGCGGTCCTCTTTCTCGCCGTCGGCCTCGTGGTCACCCTGTTCGACCGAAGCGCGAGCGGTGAACGAGCTCGATTCGCCTTCGTGCTCACGGGAGTGGGTTTCTACGTGGTCCTCTCGCCCATCTCCGAATTCGTTCTCGGGCGGATCGCCCTCGTCCCGATCGACGTGGCGGTCTGGGTCGCGCTCTATTGGTTGTACCGGCGAAGGGTAACGCGGACTCCTCCCCCCGACGGAGAAGGATCGTCGCCCGTCGCACGTCTCGAGCCGTAACCCCCATTAGGGCCGCTCATACTCGGATCGGTCGACCACGTAGAGCGGCTCTTCGCCACCAAAGAACCTCGCGAGGTTGGCGACCGCGCGCTCGAGCACATACGTCTCTACGCCCGGGCCGAAGCCGGCGGAGTGGGGCGTTCCCACAAGATTGGGTAACCCGGCAAAGGGGAACCGATTGTCGAGTCGACCCGAGGCGAAGTCCTCGTGCCACCACACGTCGAGCGACGCCCGGAAGTCGGGATGGGTCACCAGGTGACGGTACAGCGCCTCCTCCCGGACTGTTCCCGCTCTCCCCACATTGATGAACACCGCCGTGGACTTCATCGAAGCCAGGACCGATTCGCCGATCGAACCCTCCGTGGCCCGCGTCAAGGGTCGCGCATCGAACACGAAATCCCCCTCTTTCACCGCGTCGATCAGCCGGTCGGAGGGGAACATCTCGTTGCAGCCCGGAGCCGCCCGACCGGAGCGATTGAGGCCGACGATCCGGGTCTCGAAACCGCCGAGGCGGGCCGCGATCGCGCGGCCGATCTCCCCGTAACCGAGGATCACCGCGGTGCGCTTCCACAATAGCCGCTGGACCGGCGGGGGTCGCAGTTTCCCGGCGGCGACCAGGGCATGAGCGCGGGGAAGCTCGCGAGCCGCCGCCAGAGCGAGAGCCACCGCGTGTTCGGCAACGAACGGAGCGTAGGCCCCGACGTTTCCCGCGAACCGGACCCCCTCGGGGAACCGTTCGAACGGTACGCCGTCCATCCCAGTGTACACCCGCTGGACGAATCTCAGCTGGGGAAGCTCGCGTGCGTCGACCCCCACCATTTCGCGTTCCACGGAGCCGAGGAGCATCGCTTCCACGTCGTTCCACCGTGCTGGTGAACCTCCGGAGGCGTACTCCCAGCCGATCGTCGGCAAGCGACTGCGGAGCACGCCGGGGACCTCCTCCCGAGGCCGGAGTGCAACGAGCAAGCGAATCGCTGCCATGTCGGGACCTTGGGGAGGCGACGGAGACTATGGGGTTGGCGGCCACAATCGAGCGAGACTCGATGGCGGCTCGGGGCGTTGTCGGACCGTCCGCGCCGCCTTATAGGGCCGAGACCTAGGAAACACGCCTCATGCCCGCGGTCACGCTCGACCTTTGGCACACGCTCATCTATCTTCCCCCGGAGGACGAGGAGGCGTACATGGCCCATCAGATCGCCATGGGTCAGGAGGTGCTCCGGAGCGCTCCGCTCCTCTCCGGAGCCCCGGAGCTCTCCGAAGCGGACCTCGGTCGAGCCTTCGAGAGGTCGTACTCCGCGGCCGTGGCGGCCTCGGCCCAGGGTCGGACGGTCACCCCTGAGCAACAGGTCTCTCGGGCAGCCGCGGAGACGGGCCGGGACGCCGACCCGAAGGACTACCTCCGCCTCCTGCAGGACGAGATTTCACGTACCCCGTTCCGGCTCGCCCCCGGCGCCCTCGAGCTCGTAGAGGATCTTCGCGACTGGGGGTATCGGGTGGGAGTGATCTCGAATACGGTAGGGGAGCCCGGGGCTTTCCTCCGGCCCATCCTGACGTCCATGGGGTTCGACCGGTTCGTGGAAACCTACGTCTTCAGCGACGAACAGCCATGGACGAAGCCTTCGCCCGAGATCTTCCGTTACGCCCTCCAACGATTGAACGAACCGCCCGACCTCGCGGTTCACGTCGGGGATGGTTGGGCCGACCTCGAGGGGGCCCGCCGGGCAGGGTACCGGGGCGCCGTGCTGTTCACGGGTCTCCACTCCTACGGTGCCCGGTATCGGGCGCTTTTCCTTCCCGGTCTTCCCGAAGAACCCAAGGCCGGCTACCGGACGGACCGACTCGAGGAGGTCGGTCCAATCGTACAGAAGCTGCTGCCGATGACCTGAGATGACCCCTCCGGGTCACTCTTCGCCCATATGACGGGGTTTCGGGACGACCTTGGGCTGGTCGGCGTCGGTCGGCATCCCCGTTTTCCCGGGCACGATGTCGCAGTCCTTCCAGTTGACCCCGACGGTCACCTTCGGGAAGGCGACCTTGAGCGTGTACGAGGCGAGCTTCCCGATGCACAAGCCCTGGGACCCGGCGACCAGGTTAGGATTCATCACCGAAAGGTCGCGGTTGAGGATGACCCGAGTCTTGCCGAAAACGATGCGTTCTAGGTCGCCCCGTTCCTCCATGGTCGATTCCCGCTCACGCGCTGCGGCCCTTAACCCTGTCCGCCGCGGCACCGAAGGGGCCCGAAAATGGCCCGGGGGCCCTTCCGGGGCCATCTATGTTCATAAACTCCTCGAAAAAGGCTTTTATCTACTTGGACAGCGTGCGCCGCCCTAACATGCCAGCCCCAGACGAATCTATGGAAACGGCGACTGGAATGAAGGAGGCCCCTCCCGCGGTGGAGGAGAAGCCTGAGTGGTGGGCGAGCCCGGCGGTCGTGGGTCTGATGGGATTCGGAACCACGACAATGATTGCCGGTCTCTCTAACCTGCCGACCCCGTACGGAGCGGGGTTCAACGGAAACTGGGTGGTCTATGGGATGGCCATTGCGTTCGGCGGTATCGCCCAGCTGATCGCAGGCCTCATCGCGCTCAGGAAAGGCAACATGTTCGCTGGGTCGGCGTTCATGGGATACGGTGCGTTCTGGCTCGCGTTCACGTTGATGCTCAGCGGAGTCGGCAACTTCGTCGGGGGGGCAGGAGCCACGACACCCGTCTACTACGGAGTCGCCGGGTTTGCGTTTATCTGGATGATGTTTACGTTCAGCTTCCTGATCAACGCACCCAAGCACGGATGGGGAATCCTGATGGTGTTCCTCTTCCTGTTCATCGCGTTCATCCTACTCGTGGTGAAGTTCTGGAGCCTGGCATCGGGTTCCACGACCTTCGCTGCTGACGGAAGCGCGAACTGGGCAGTGGGCGGCGAGATCATCTTTACCGGGTTGATCGCCTGGTACGTCGCGACGGCCGACCTGACCAACTGGAACTACGGCCGGAAGGTGCTCCCGGTCTAAAGCCGATAGGCGGGTCCGCGACCAACCCTTTCCTTCTTCCCTTTTTTTCAGGGTGAGCGTAAGCTCCGAACCCCGGTCCGGGGGACGGGGGTTTATGGGAGGAGCCCGCTCTCCCTCGGAAATTGCCGCCCGTCCATCCCCGCACACTCGGGAAAGGAGTCGTCGGCCTCGACCTTGCCGGCTCACCGAGCCGCAACACGGGGGCCTGCGCCTTACTGGGCCCTCGCCGACTTCGAGCCGCGGTTCTTCACGCGGACCAGGAGATCTTGGATTTCGTGGAGAAGGCCCGGCCCGGGTTGGTCGTGATCGACGCTCCCCTGTCGCTTCCCCGTGGGAGGAAGACCATTGAGGACCGCTCGGGCCCCCACCTTCGGGAATGCGACCGGGAACTCCTCCGACGCAAGGTGCCCTTCTTCCCTCTCACCCTCGGACCCATGCGGATGTTGACCGTACGAGGGATGCGAATCGCCCGTGCGCTTTCGAAGCGAGGTTTTCCCGTGGTCGAGGGATACCCCGGTGGGGCGCAGGACATCTTGGGGCTCCCTCGGAAGAAGGCCGGGGTCGAGCTTCTCCAGCGGGGTCTCCGGAGGGAGGGTCTCCGGGGCGCCCTGGACCATCGACCGCTCACTCACGACGAGCTCGACGCGGTGACGATCGCATGGGTCGGCTGGAATTTCCGTCGGGGGGACGGGGTCCTGATCGGAGACCCGACCGAGGGCCTCATGCTGCTGCCCGAACCGAAACGCTCGAACGGCCGCAAACGCGTACCGACGAAGGTCGCCTCTGGGGGAGGGACCAAAACTCGGGCCCGGGGAACAGGGCCGTAGGAGGTCGAGAACCGTGTTGCCCTCTCATCCCTGCCTCGACTGCCATCACCGATCCGACGAGGAGTGCGAACGAGTCGTGGAACGGATCCCGGCTCGGGGAAGGACGCTTTGCCCACGTTGCCGCCACCTCTGCCAACCTTCGACCTCCGAGGCTCCCCCTCACCCCGGGTCTCTGCCGGAAGACATCCCCCGGAGAATGGGGTAGGAAGGGCCGGTGCGCCGCGCCCGTCCCCCGGGGCGGGGCCGGGGTTATGCGGGCGACGTCCGCGCCAGGGAGGCCCGCATCACGAGTTCCACTCCCCCCCGGACGAGGAGCAGCCCGAGCGCGACCAGAGGAAGGAGGAAGAGATCCCCTCCCGGCCAGTTCACTCCGGCGGCCTCCCCTCCCCAGAAGACCGCGAACGCGAAGACCACGGACGTCCCCCCGACCTTGAGCCACGGGACCTTGATCCGTCGGATCCGGTCGTGGACGACGAACGCGACGCAGACGAGGAGCGCTCCGCCGACCACCGCGCCGACGAGCGCCGAGAATCCGTAGCCGGCCGCGGCGAGGGCGAGGAGGACGATCACCGTCTCGGTGGACTCGACGGCGCCTACCGAAAACCCCCCCGCGAACTGCGCCGCCGAGTGGCTCGCCGGCGGGGGGGCGGTCCCGGTCGTGGCCGCCCGGCGACGTAGATAGGTCTTGAGGGTGCTCCGGAAGAGAAAGACCCCGAACGCGGCCAGCACGAGGGCAGATCCCCAAAGAAGGTAGGACCTCGGGAACGCGATGAGGATCGCTCCGAATCCGACGGCGATCCCCGCCACCACCGCCGTGCCACCGACCGCGCCGAGCGCTCCGTGGCGGACGGTCGAATGGTCCGCCGCCAGCGCAAACACGAGCGCGACGACCTCGGTCATCTCGAGGACCGTGATGAGGAACGCGGCGATCAACGCGGGGAAGTAGAGCTGGAGCATCTTGGGCTCGGGGAGGCATCGGAGTACATCAATTGAGGGTAAGCGGGGCCGCGTTCCCGGCGGGCGAAGGCTTCTCGTCGGGTCACGCGGGCCGGGAGGCCACCCGCTGGACGCGGGCGACCGCGAGGTCTTCCCTCAGTTCCCGCACCATCCCTTCGAGATCCCGCTCGGACAGGGGGCCGAAGAGCTCGAGGGTGATGGCGTGGCCCCGCTCTCGGTGGACGCGACGGACTGTCACGTCGGCTCGGAGGTCGCTGGAGCCCGAGAGTCGAAGCGCGAACGCGCGAGCATTCGCCACCCGCTTCCAGGCTTCGCTTCGAAGGGCATTCAGCAGATGGCCGACCGGCTCCGTCAGCTTCTCGTGCGCGGGTTCCGGGAGCGGAAGCCAGCCTCCCGGCCGAACCTCCCAGTGGTCGACTCGCGAGAACCCCCGAGCGGCGAGCGCATGCAAGATCGCCGCGGTCAATCGAAGAAGGCCTTCGACCTCGACGACCTCGCGCTCTCGAAAGATGGATTCGAGCCGGTGGACGAAGGGCAATCCTTGGCGCCGGAACGCCTCGTGGACCAGGTCGACCTCAAGTCGCACGAAGCCGATCGCCATGGCCTTCGGCTCGGCGCGGGTCGACCGGCGCGAGGTTACGTGCTTGGAACGGCGACGTGGGGAGGACTTCTTCCGCGACGGGCGGGGTCGGTCGGCCGTATACTCACCTTCTCAAAGGGTCCAGAATGAGGTCCCCCAAATAGCCTCACGTCGCCATCGGAATCGGGCGCCAAAGTCCCTTTCCACCGCCCGACGCCGAGCGGTCCGTCCTCCGCGGGCCGAGCGGGGGCACCCGAATCCGGCTAGGCGTAGAGCGGGTACTCCGGACTCCACCGCGTCTGGCGTATGCGCGTGCGGATCTCCTCCTCGGCCATCGCGGGGGCGAGCTCGCTCCGTTGGCCCTCCTTCGCTACGGCCATGGCGATCTCCTGGGCCACGTCGCGCAGCGCACGCAGCGACGGGAGCAGCGGGGCATGTGGGTTGTCTCGGGCCGGAGAACGGATGGCCAGCGCTTGTGCCGCCGCGAGCAGCATCGGGTCGGTCACCCGACGGCAGCGTCCCGCGACGAGGCCCAAACCGAGGCCGGGGAAGATGTAGGCGTTGTTGCACTGGGCGATCTCGTATTTCGTGTCCCCGTACTGAACGGGCTGGAACGGTGACCCGGTCGCGATGATTGCGCGCCCTTCGGTCCAACGGAGGAGGTCCTCGGGAAGGGCCTCGGATTTCGCGGTGGGATTCGAGAGCGGCAGAATCAACGGTCGAGAGACCCACCGGGCCATCGAACGGACGATCGACTCAGAGAAGGCGCCCTTGAGGGTCGAGAGGCCGATCAGTACCGTGGGATGCGCTTCTCGGACGACCTCTTCGAGACCGACCTTCCCGCCGGCCGTCCGCGCCCAAGCCTTGACGTCCTCCCAGGGCTGGGCGTAGACCCGCTGCTCGGGTTTGAGGTCGGTCCGTTCCGAGTGCAGCAGCCCGCCCCGGTTGACGAGCCAGCACCGCCGACGAGCCTCCGTATCGGGGAGACCCGCTCCGACAAAGGCGGCGCGCAGTAGGTCCGACACCCCGATCCCGGCGGACCCCGCTCCGAGGATGGCCACGCGCTGGTCGGTGAAGGGGATGCTGGTCACCTCGCAGGCGGCCTGCACGACGGCGAGGGCGACGGCACCGGTGCCTTGGATGTCGTCATTGAAGGTGAGCATTTGATCGCGGTACATTTCCAGGATCGGTCGAGCGTGCTCGACCCCGAAATCCTCCCATTGCAAGAGAGTCCCCGGCAGCTCCTGCTTCACCGCCTGGACAAATCGATCGATGAACGAGTAGTAATCCGGTCCCGTGATCCGGTCGTGCCTCCAGCCGAGATACTCGGGGTCCTTCAGACAGTCCGAGTTGTTCGTTCCCACGTCGAGGACGATAGGAAGGGTTCTCTCCGGGGCGATGCCGCCAAACAGGGTGTAGAGGGAGAGCTTTCCGATCGGAATGCCCAATCCGCCGGCTCCTTGATCGCCGATCCCGAGGATCCGCTCCCCGTCAGTGGCCACGATCACGTCGACCTCCGGATTCGGACGGTGACGCAGGAGTTCGACGAGGGACTCCCGCAACGGGTACGAGAGGAAGAGACCCCTCGGCCGACGATAGATATGGCTGAATTCCTGGCAACCCGCGGCGACGACCGGCGTGTAGACGACCGGGGTCATCTCTTCGAGGTGATCGAGAAGAAGTCGGTAGAACAGCACCTCGTTGTTGTCCTGGAGCGCCCGCAGGTAGATGTGCCGTTCGAGGTCGTCGGTCTTCCGTTCGTACGCTTCGTAGGCCCGAATCACCTGTTGCTCGAGCGTCTCCACCTGGGGAGGCAGGAGAGCATGCAGACCCAGACGCGTCCTCTCCTCGTAGGAGAACGCCGTCCCTTTGTTGAGGAGAGGGGTGTCCAGAAGGTCCATCCCCCTCATGCGGGGAAGGTTCGACAGTTTTGCCCGATCGTGGGACACCGGGTACGACACGGGAGTCGGCGAGGCTTCCATAGGTTCCGGAACCACCGGCGAGGCCTTCTATTCGGGGTCAAGGACGTTTGACGTAGCCGGTCCGCGCGTCTCGACCAGGGGAAGAACTTTCCAATGTCCGCGTCCCGAAACGGGACCTCGGCTTTGACCCTCGTTCGATCCGGAAGAGTTAGTAGCTGAAGAGAGATGGGTCGCGGGCCGGCCGTGACCGCATCGATTCGATCGTCCGGGACCCTCAATGAATCGGCCACCGACGCGCTTGCGGCGGGCCTGTTCGTCGGGTTCGTGACCCTCCTCTTCTTGGGGTACCTCTACCCCAGTTTTCCGTACAGTGGCCTCGCCGCGATCCCGCTCTTCGGGTCGCTCGCCTCGGTGCTCTGGGCCAACCTGAAGTCGGACCGGAGCACCCGGTCCCTCTCCCCCGAGTAGGCGCCTCGGCCGACCGCCCCCCGAAAGGACTTGACCCACGGCGGGGTCCTGCCCGCGATGGTCGATCTCGAGAACCCTCCAGAAAACCCATGCTTCGGATGTGGTCCTCGGCACCCCCGAGGACTCCGACTAGGATTTCGGGAGAGCAGAGCGGCGGACGGAACTCCCGAAGTGCAGGGAAACTTCACGCCGAAGCCGGACGAAATAGGATGGCCGACACTGTTCCATCACGGCCTTCATTTCACCGTTCTTTACGAAGCATCCTACTGGGCCGCGCTGACGCTGGGCGGAAAGCTATGGGTCAGCCACGGTCCCCTCTCGTACTCCGCCAACCGCCTGCCCCGGGTGGGGGTCTCCCACGTGGTCACGGCGCGACTGGTCGACCGAAGTGACTCGACTCTCACGGTTCGAGCGACCACGGCCACCCATAACGGCAAGCCGTGTGGGTCCCTCGAATCGTCGTGGAGACCGGCCAGCCGGGAAGTGGTCGAGCGGGCCGGCATTCCGCTTCCCGACTACCTCCTGAGCGAGATCCAGCGATAGGAATTCTCCGTTGCGTGCGCTCGAAGGAAGCCCGTTATCTTCCCGCAGCCTTCGCGGGGACATGTCGCGCGCTCGAGCGATCCCCATCCCCGGTTCGAAGGCGACGGTCCAAGTTCTGTTTCGAGGGTACGTCGGAACCCGAGTGGCGTCAACCGTCTCCTACGTGAAGGAACGGGACTTTCGTGCCATCGTCGACCCGGGGATGGTTCCCTCCCGCGAGTCGATCCTCGGCCCTCTCCATCGACTGGGGGTGCGACCGGATCGGATCACCGACGTGATCATCTCGCACCATCATCCCGACCACACGATCAACTGCGCTCTGTTCCCCAACGCGCGGATCCACGACTTCTGGGCCACGTATGACCGGGACCGGTGGATCTCCCGACCCGCCGAGGGTCGTTCCCTAGCCCCGTCGGTGATTCTGCTCGAAACCCCGGGGCACACCCCGCAGGACATCACGACCTTGGTCGGAACCCCGGCCGGTGTGGTGGCGCTCACCCACCTCTGGTGGAACGTACGAGGTCCCACGCCCGATCCGCTCGCGGGGGACGAACGGGAGCTCGAGCGACAGCGTCGACGGGTGCGGACGGTGGCAGATCAGATCATTCCGGGACACGGAGCGCCGTTCCGGGTCCGGTAGATTTCCCTAGACCCATCGCCCAGCGCCCTTATCGTACGCGGACGGGACCCGATTACGAGGGGACCGCGACGAGCACTTCTTCCCACGAGGGAGGCGCGGAAGTCGAGAGGGTTCCGGGCCGGACCTCAATATCGTGGAGCTCTCGCACCGCGGCCGCAATGACCGCGCTCGCCCACATCCGGGCGCGCTCGACCTCGCCCCCCCGCAGCGGTCCATCGCGGCGGATGACGAAGAAGCTCTCTCCGGGGACCAGATTCCGGCCCCCTCGTGCCTCGATCGCCCGTTGGATATGACGGGCCGAGGAGCCCGTTACGATGGGGGAATCGTGAAACCGCGTGTCGAACGCAGCGAACAGACATTGGGCGAGGACCCGGTCCGGCATTCGGTCGAGGAATGTCCGCAGCGATTCTCCCATCTCCCGCCGGTGCGTCGGGCCGCCCAGGAAAACGACGGCGGGCGTCCGGATTTCTACGGGGTCGACCGAATCCGCTGGGCGAGCGTGGTGTTCGTACGACCAATCCACCGCGCGGGCGACGGCGCGAGCGATGGAATCCGTGACTCCGCAGGGCGACGCCAGTACCACGTACACCCACATCGAATTGGTTCCAGCCCGTTGTGACGTGGGGGTTATTTCAGCCGTGAGTCAAGTGCAGTTGACGCGGCCGTTCACGACGGCATGGACACCGCGGGGGAGGTTTCCTGCCACGGAAGGAGCGGGACGATCGAGACGGCCTCCGCCGCCCAGGGCACTTCCGTCAGCGCATGGGTGAACGGGAAGGACGGTCGCGCCACTTGGGACCACCGGCGAAGGACGAAGGTGTCGAACCCGACGACCTCGGCGCTCCTCCCCACCGAGAACGTAAGCGCTCCCGCCGTGAGGGCGAGCAGGAAGAACGCCCCGAGTTCGAGGACCAGGCCGAGCCCGATCGTGTTCGGTTCGCCCCCACCGGCGTAGGCCAAACCGATGACCAGGGTCGCGAGGAGCGCCAGCGCGGTGCTGTACAGAGCCGGGCTGGCGGCGTACGCGTGCTCGCGCGCCGCATGCCGCTGCTCGCTGGCGGCGCGTGCGTACTCGCTCAGGATCCCACCGAGAGGACTCGCTTCTACGAGCTTTTCCCCCGCGGCCAGATGGGCTTGGACGGTCCGCGCGAACTCGAGCTCGAACACCGTGGCACGGGATCGGTCCGAGCCGATCATCGAGACGAGGAACAACGTCACCACCACCCCGAGCACGACGTTCAGGGTCACGACCCAAAGGGCTTCGGCAGACAGAGCAGAATAGGCCCCCACGAACACGAGGGCGTACGCCGTGCCGAGTATGATCGCGCCAAAGATCGCAAGTCCCCCGGGGGTGTCCGGAGCCGGTACTCCCACTCCCGGGAGCCTCTTCGGAGCCGCGGGCGCTTGGCCGGTTGCCATTGGCGTGAGAAGGGTTGCTCGT
>Ga0074044_10003006_pt1 | contig 14540 bp, 14 predicted proteins | sample BogForMeECP23OM1_FD_94443 | JGI IMG/M metagenome (GOLD analysis project Ga0074044, IMG submission 94443) | Bog forest soil microbial communities from Calvert Island, British Columbia, Canada - Bog Forest MetaG ECP23OM1 | ecosystem: Environmental > Terrestrial > Soil > Wetlands ... | reverse complement strand
TTAATAAGGGCATAAGTCTATTTAATGGTCTCATAAATAGTGTGCAAAGGAAAGTGACTACGGCCACACATTTTGCTAACAATCGGGGATGCTTCTTTACAAAACTAAGTACTTTTTTCATTTGAATGCCTTCTTTCGCCCTCTTCTCTTAGGCAAAGTTTCATCTTCTGAAACCTCTATAACCTTTGATGCGGCTAAAGTTTCTTGTTGGGTTGGCAGGAATGGAGATTGTTGAGCATTAAATAGAAGAGAGCTTCCAGTAAATGGATTGCCTGCCGCAGAAGTATTATAACTTATTCCTGAGAGAGATGCATCACAGCTACTAACTGAATTTATTGCAGTAACAAACTCTGATAAAGATTGAGGTTGCTGGCTGACGGGTTGGCTATTAGAGCCGGTATAGTTGATTTGTTGTGGAGTATTGTTTAAATCAACACTTCGTTGAACCAACCCGTCAGTAGCAACATCGTACGAAAATACGTCTTCATTAATAAGATTGAGTGCCTCTTGCTCTGTCAGCATTACTGCTGCATTAAATTCATCCATCATATCAGGACTAACAACTATATCTCCTGGTTGAGGCCCTTCTTTGATTAAGTTCTTAATGGCTTTAAGATGTTCTTGAGATTCCTTATTTGGAAGGAATTGTTTGAAATGATTTTGAACATCTTCTGGTTGAGGTTTGTTCCTAGAATATCTCGGAGTCTCTACCGTACCATTTAACTTTAACTGAAAATTAGAAATAACATATGCTGCAAAGTCTTCTACCGTTGAATTATTCTTACTAAACTCAACCGTCTTCTTTAAGAAAAGAGAAATTGCATCGCCTGAAGTATTATTAGCCATATCCTGCTCCCAATATTCATCATCTACAAGAATGGTTCCAGACGCCATTTGAAAAGCGTTTGGAATTAAACCTGCGTGAAACTGTCTATTTGCTGTCAAATAGGATAGCTTGTGCTTGTCTGCCCATTCTTTTAGCTTCATTCTTGACATAACTTCATTCCCTCTTATGCATAGTTTTTTATCTTTTTTATCATTTTGTTATCTTTTGTATATATTTCGCAGATAAAATCGATTTTGTTATCTTATATATCAGTCATCTTCAGGATCTTCCTCCAAATCGATCAGGCCCTCATCATATAAATTATCCTCAATTTGATCCATCAATTCTTGCGGGTTCTTGGGTTTTTCCGCAGATTTCGCTTTAGCTTCTTTGAGATTGATTTTCTTGGGCTTTAAGTCAGCCGGCAAAGATGGAGGCAGAGCAACATTGTATAATTGATCTAAGATGATACCAATATCATCCTCATAACTATTGGTATTGCCCGAAAAGTGAAGGGCAATCCCGATATCAAAAGAACCCTTCTTATTAAGATCGATAATCCTATCTTGAACCGTTTTCCAACGATCTGGGAAAATGGTTAGAGTACATTGCTCACCATTCTTATCTTCAATGACGGCTTTAATCATTGACATTCCATAATATTTGGAAGTTTCTTTCTTAACCTTGAATTCAAAGAAATCTCTTATGATTCCTTTAACAGAACTGATATTAGACTTATCTTTGACCTTCTTGATATCGCTCACTGTCGCATGAGCGTCTTTAAAGAAATTACCATAAGCTACTGCTGGCCTACAAACAAAGGCGTCTCCGATATAGTATTGTTCCAAAGCATAAAGTTCCGGCTCTTTCCAATCTGGCTCATTCGGATAAGGATAAACGAATTGCTCTGTATTGGGATCGTGCTTTTTAAGCCAGACCTGTAACTTCTTACGATAATCAGAGCAATATAGAAAAATTAGCTTGCGTGAAATGCCAAAACAATCCAAAGCTCCACAAGCGGCCAGCGCCTGAATACTATTAGCCCTAACAGTTTTAGAACTAACTCGCGCCATAAAATCGAAGAAATCTTTAAATGGTCTCTTCGCCAGAATGTCCTTAATGGCATCTTCTCCGACAAACTTGATAGCATCCAAGCCGGTCACCAACTTATTTCCATCTTCAATAGTATAAGCTAATTGAGAATTATTAACATTGGGCGGAACAATCTTAACACGATGCTTACGCAATTCCTTTTTGATTTTCTCAATGTTGCCTTTGGCATCTGGTGCATTAGATTTAACTTCCGCCATTAAGTTGGCCATTAGGAACTCAATAGGATAATGCGCTTTCAAATAAGCAGTCTTATAACTTGTCATAGAATATAAGATTGAGTGAGACATGTTAAAACCGTAGCCCTGAAACTTATCTACAACTTCATCCCAAATTCTCTTAGCAATATCTTCATTGACATTGTTATTCTTGACGGCATCATTAATGAACTCTAATCTCCACTCCTGAGCTTTCTTTGGATTCTTACCCTTCTCCTTGGTTAATTTGCGAAGACGGTCGGCTGAGTGCAGACTCCAGCCAGCAATATCCTGCGCCAAATACATTAGAGACTCTTCGTACAAACCGAATCCATATGTATTGTTAAATGCTCTACCTAAGTTGGGATGCAACAAAGCGAATGGCTTTTTGCCATCTTTAGTGGCAATAAAGTCGCTTCTCATATCGCGAGCGGAGGGACGAGCCAAAGAGTTAATATAACTAATATCATTAACTGACTTTGGTTTGATACGACGGCAGAGGTCAATAGTGCCGCCAGATGTTCCAAGCTGGAACACACAGAAAGTATCTCCATTAGAGATGGTATCATATGTCTTTTGATTGTACTCATCATAATCAATGGGATCTGGTGGTGCTGCTTTACCAGATGTTTTAATCAGCTGAATAGTCTGACCAATAATATCTAAGGTTGATAATCCAAGAGTATCCATTTTGACGAGACCATTTTCTTCGGCCTTGTCTTTATCGTACTCAATAGCTAAAGAGCCGTCCTTATCTTTTCTCAAAGGTATAAGTCCGGTGAGCGGTCGAGCCGAGATAATGATACCTCCAGCGTGAGTAGACCAGGCACGGTACTTACCACAAATGTCTTTGTACTTGACGAACTCTGGATATTTCTTGGCGTATTCTGCAAACAAGGGGACCTTATTTAAAGCATCGTCAATGGAATGAATATCTGCCGGAATACAATCAGCGACATCATTGCCAATTCTAATGGCCTCATCTTTGGAACCTCCCAGCTCGCAAGAGCGGGCAATATCTTTACAATAGACTTTGGGAGTTATTGTATTGACGTTGGAGACGTGAGCTACGTTCTCATCGCCATATTTCTGTCGAAGATAGTTTTGAACCTTCTCACGACCTGACGGAGCAAAGTCCGTATCAATATCTGGAAAGCTACTCTTTTCCTTATTATGGAAACGGGCAAAGATCAAATTATACTTAATTGGATCGGCTTGATGGATTCCTAACAAAAATGCTACCAAGGAACCACCGACCGAGCCTCGACCCTCGCCGACTGCAATTTCATGCTTTCTGGCCCAATCTATAAAATCGGCCACGATGAGCATGTAGCTGCTGAAGCCATGGAACTCAAAGACGTCTAGCTCCTCAGCCAGACGGTTGTTATAGTGTAACCTTTGTTCATCGGTTAAGTTCTTAACTCGCAAATCAAAACAGACTGCACAACGATATCTTAAGAAGAGTTGATCTTCTTCCAGCTTTTTAACATCATCTGGCTGCTGAGTAACCCATACACGGAAAGCCGCATAATCAGACTCATCCTTGACAGGGAAAACTGGAAGCTCTTTGCCGCTCGGATTGGAGAACTTAGGATCGATCCATTCTGGCTTTTCGCACATGTTAGCGAAATAAAGACTATTATCACAGAACTCTTGCGCTGTTTCCTCGCCATAGTTTCTGGTGAAGAAAGTCTTGACCTCATCACCAGTCTTCAAATAAAAATCTGGCACAGGGTAACGCAAACGGAAGTTAGAGAAAATTGGTTGATGCGCTCCGATAGCCAAGAAGACATCGTGCGTTCCAGCCTCTTCTTTAGTTAGATATTGTGTATTACAAGCTGCCACAACACGAATGTCATGCTTCTTGCCAAGATTATAAAGCTGACGATTTAAGAAGAACTGATCGATCTCATCATTGAAGATGTTAGCTCCTCGTTTCATATTATTGGGCTGAACCTCAATACCTAAATCATCGCCAAAGATTTTCTTTAAACGAAGAAGGGAACTTTCCGCTTCATCCATTTTATGATTCATCAGGAGCTGGCTAATGATACCATTGCCACAAGCTGTTAAGCAAATCAATCCTTCTGAATGTTTTTCGAGAAGCTTCCAATCAACGACCGAATAAACTCTCTTGCCAATAAAGGAGCTTTGATCGAAACCCTTTTTATTCAGAGTTAGGAGGTTACGATAGCCGACAGCATTCTTAGCTAAGAGAACTAAATGACGAAACTTCTCGTTTACGTTGGTAGCATCATTTTGAAAATAACATTCGCAACCAATAATAAGTTTGACGCCAATGTCTTTGGACACCTTCCAGGCTTCCCAGGCCGCGGCTAAAGTTCCGTGATCAGTGATAGCTACGGCGGTTTGCCCCAGCTCTTTGGCTCGCTTAAAAAGCGCCTTGGTTGAAACTAATGAATCTAAAATGGAATAATCCGTTTGGTTGTGCAATGAAATAAAGTCGGTCATAGAGACCTCCCGATTTGGTTGTGTATTATAATAAATGACACATCTAACTCATTTAGAGAGCGGGTTCCATCTAAGAATAGATGGCGTGTGCTTTACCAGGGAATACGGTGTTAATTTTTCTTACTTACTTGACAATATAATCTTTAAATCATTTTCGTCAAGCTCTTCGCTATTATTGTAAAAATAGCTAATCTTTTTAAATTGCTCTTTCCAGAACTTTTTATTTTTCGTCTTCTTAGTAAGTAGAAGCTGCAAACCTTCAAAGTCTAATTTGCGGTGACGGAAAAGAGCATGAGAAACAGCAGTCACAGCGTCCCAATGAATGTTTAGTTCATTTTGAATTTCTCTAGATAATTTTTTCTTATAGAGGCTTGTCTTAGGCCCAGGGGTAACTATATTATATTTTTTTATAAGTTCTCGGGCAGCCTTATTGTCTTCTGTAGAGCCATAGCTAATAAACATAGGAGTCTGATTTGAACCGGAAATACTCTTGAAAAGCATCTTCTCAGCAATCAAACCGGCATAATTAACGCCAATTTCGGCTCTCGCCAAGACATTAAGTAGGTCAGAATCCTCAATAGTTTCTAAGTCAGAGGGATAATCGTAGTAGGTAACTCCATGAATTCGTTTAAGTTTCTTATTTTCAAAGACAGAAACATAATTTACCCTCATTAAATGGAGAAGGGCAAAAACAGTATGACCAGCCTCATGAAAACTAGTAGAAATAAGATCATGGGTCTTAGTGATTTTCTTTCTAATTTCGCTAATGGAACTTGTTCCTTTTGGCATTATCACCCCATTTTGAGAAGTAAAGCCTCAAAATCATTGAGGATTTGTACACAATCTTTCTTCTTACACCTAACATTGACGCGATCAGCGCCCATCGGCCCTGATACTATCAAGTCAGAATTATGCATGTATAGCATTCCGACTTTGGTGAAATTTTCTGACTCTGTAAAACCATTACTTTTCAAATGGGTGACAACATTTTGTAAGACTGGCCTGTCAAGTTTAAAGACAATTTGATAATTACCACAACAGGCCGGTATAATTATCCTCTCAACTTTCATTTCTTACTCGTCTTCAGCTTCTGCAAGATCGCTAATGTCTACGCCTCGACCTTCTAGTAAGAATAAGCAATACTTAATCTTGGTCATTTGAGCTTTGAGTGCATCACGATATGCTCCGCCTAAATCTTTGATAATCTCTTTGGCTGCATTTATTTTAACATCTTCTTCTTTTGATTTCTCTACAGTAGAGATGTTACCTTCAGAAGAGATAATAATCTTCTTTAGTTCATCTGAATCAGCAGCGTCTGCCAATTCTTTAAAATCAGTCATCTTCTTTAATTGTTTTGCCCATTTCTCAGGAAATGTTGTTGGCATTTGGTCATCATCTTTTGTCTTACTCATTTTACTTTACCTCGAATTAATCAATTAGTTTAACGCTCTTTACTACATGATCCATTGTATGCTCATCACGAATACGAGAAAACAATATTTGCAAGTATCCTGTACGACTCATCTGTTGAATTACTTCATCTATGCTTTGTGTGGTCTTAGTCTGAGCTAAGTTGTGCTTGATAACTTCAAACACTTCTTGGTCTGTTAATTGTGTCTCTGGTGTTGTCTCTCTAACTTTATCCAGAATAAGAGCCAGCTTAACGTTTTGTTCAGCCATGGTAATAAACTTTTCCTTATCAGGATCTGTCATGACATTCCAATCTAACTTGGACTGTTGTGCAAGATATTGTGCTTCGGATAAGGACATCCAGTTTGGAACGGCAATGGTTGTTTCAGCCACTAACTTCCTGGAAATTGCCTCATGAGTTTGTAGTTTTTGCATATTAGCTACACGAGCAAAAGCGGCTTGTCCCACTAAGACCTCTAATTCCTGAAGGGTTTCTTTGCCAAACTTCTTGGCAAGCTCATCGTCTAAAGCGCAGGGAACAACCTTAGCTCCAGTGCCTATAGTTACCTTGAAATGAATTACTTTGCCATCTAAAGATGGTAATCCTCCAGGAGGCGCGGTGAAGTCAAACTCACGAGTCTCACCGGCAGTCATGCCCAATAAATTGTTATCAAAACCCTTGAGAGGATTGGTACCAATGGTCATCATTTCGCCTTCTACAGAAAGGTTATCTAACTTTTCTCCATCAATAAAAGCCTCATAATCTACGATAACATTATCGCCTTGCTGGACGAAATCTGTCTCAGAGTACGGAACAGCTTCTCCTAAACGAACGCGCATTTCTTGCATCATTAAAGCGGAGACTTGAGCAATAGTCTCTGGCTCATGGGGTTTTGGAATTTCCAAATTCTTCCAATCCAATAAATCAAAATCTGGCTTGGTTAAAATTTGAAACTCACAAACAAACTTGCCACCATCTAAGAGCAAATTATTGAACTGAGGAGCGCCATGAGAACGTAATTTCTTTTCAAAGATGGTATTATGATAGGCATCTTCTGCCAAGGCCCTCTTCAAAGATTCATCAATCTGCCTAGCATAATGCAGTCTAATAGCATCCATGGAAGCGTGACCAGGACGATTTCCTGGCACTGGCGCCTTTTTAAAAGACTCTAAAACTACAGCCTTCTTATCCAAAATCTCTTTGGCATTAGCTTCATAATGAATCGTTAATTTGCATGGTTCTAATTCAGTTACTTCAATTTGCATTTGATTATTCCTTATTTTATATTTTAATTACCATGACACTTCACCATACATACTATTATCTCTTGACATAGATTTTCCTTCTACGCAATGCTCTTGAAAATCACAGAAATTACAAAGTGCGCTCGTTGTTGCTGGATATTCTTTGGCGCCTCTTATTTGTGTTGCATATTCTATGAATTTCTTTTCTGCCCCCTTCAATTCTGCGGCAGAAAATTCTTTCGTAATATATTCAAAATTGTGTCGCAAGAGTATATATGACACGCGAATCTTTTTTAAATCTGGTTGGTCGTTTAATAAAACCATTCCATAGGTCATTAGCTGAAACCAGTCGTCCTTCAAATATTTTTTATTTTTGGTCGTCTTATAATCGGAGACGTGCAGCACATCATCGTCATCAAGTTGAACTCTGTCAATGGCCCCATTTAAAATAATATTCCCGGCCAGCGGTAATTCAAATCTTTTTTCAACCGCTAAGACATTAAATGGCTTCCCATCCCTCTTATTGGAGGAAACTAATCTTAGATATTGGTCAACAATCGCCCAGCACTCCTTCTTCATCTCAGGCGTCATTTTCTCTTTATATTCTTCCCAGGTGGCTTTAAAGGCATCTGTCATGGTAATGTTGTAGGGGAGGAGGCAGCCTTCAATATATTGCTTATGGAACCACTCTAAGACACCATGGCAAAACTTACCGAGAACGTGATAATCTCTTTCCTTCTTTGGGAACTTCAAAATGTAGTTAAACTCAAACTGCTTTTTACATTGCTCAAAACACTTTGTCTTGCTAACCGATAGGCGCAATTCTTCTGGCATAATAAATCTTTTCTTTTAATGTGTAATATCTATATATCAAGCGAAAATTATCAAATTACTCATGCGAGTTAAAAAGGCATCGACATCCTTTTTAACATCATCTATTCTAGAAAAATACACAGCAGGATCGATGCCGATGGCAGGTTCTCTTTCCCAATACAATTTGGCAAGCCTTTCATCTTCCCAGTATATCATCCACGACTCAATCTTTCCATTTATTGTAACTGGTTGAAGTGTAACCACTGTCGCAGCGATAGCATCAACAATTGTAGGCTCTTTGGGGAGATCTGTCTTATCAAAAATAAACCAAGAAATATCTCCCAGTTCTTCTTCTTTTTCAGATCGGTAAACATACATCCAATCACTTAATTCTGAGTTGCCAAAATTCATTTTCTATCACCATCTATTATATAATGTATCCATTCAAAATTAAAATAATACTCTTCTTGCAAAAGGAATCCACTCGAAAACTTTGCCTCCCCAATTGGTTGGAAAGGTTGACATATTGCCGTCATAAGTTCCAGTTGGCACATAGGGGGAAGTGCTAATAATCCATCTATTAGACCAAGCATCTCGGTAGTAATGTGTTATGGTGCCTTCTCTTGGATTATAATGTGCACGCACGAACGCGCCTGAAGGTGGGGCAGTGGCATCTACACCAGTATTGAAAAAGAAGGTTCCATCTCTGGTTCTTTCTGGATCCTCTAATGAGAAATACTGTCTATTAATTTGAGGCGGATCATTAGGATCTTCTTTACTAAAATCCTGGAAAATAACTAAAGCTCTTGGATCAAAAGTAGCAGTAAATTCATTGGTCTGTTCACCATCATAAGGCGCTGGAACTGGTAAGACTTTTACCGGAACTAAATCTCCAATGCCAGGGCCTTGCTCTCCCTCGGCATTCTTATCATTGTAAATGATTTGATAGTTCAAAATATCATATGGTTTATTGGTAAAAGCAGCAGGATAACCATCAGCATTAAAAGCAGTAGGGGCAGCAGGCAAAGCTGGGTTGAAGACAGTTACACCTGACCTGGCGGGATTAAGAAACTCTTGATTTGGTTGATAAGGTGGAGTTCCAAAAGGATAAGGGTCTGGAATATTACTTCCTGGTCTGGCTGTAGTAGCCGAATGTGGAAGACGAGCATTTCCATTAACTATATCGGTTTGATATGTTTCACAGACCACTGGAGAAGATATGACACCATTAGTAGCTAAGACGTTCAAGGTAACAACTAACTGAGTAAATGGCAAAAAGATAGGGCCGGTATACATAGTAGAGTTTAATGTGGGAACAGTCCCATCTAAAGTATAAAAGATAGTCGCCGGAATGTTAGTGCAAATGGAAACCGTTTTAGGGATACCTGCGACTACTTGAATGGGAGATTGGATTATCGTAACACAAATAACAGCCATATTATACCAAATTGAGGAACTTAATGTTTTTCTCGGTCATTTTCTTTTTGAGCATAACCCGATAGATCTTATGGGCAGCTCTTCTAAAAACGCGAGCCAAATCGAGATAGATTTCCTCACCTTCTCTTCTATACAATATTATGAACTGATCATAATAGTTTATAAACTCTAATTCTGGAGAGGCTCCTTTATAGGTTCCCTTCTCAATATACATTAGTTTATTCAAAGCATATATAATAAGGAAGCGATAAAACCTCGGCTCGCCAGCAGCAAGATATTTAGGAACGAATTCTTTTTTTAAAGCCTCAACACTCATTATGAGTATATGCTTAAATATCCTTAAGTCTTGGCACAATATCGTTAGTTATGATTTGTTTTAGATTATAAAGACTTTGATTATTATGAATGACAAAATCAAAATCGCTATCTGGAATAGCGTTCTGATCTGTCTCACTTGCATGATTAATTCCTGGCTCGTCAGTATTGCGGTACAACTTAATCTGTTGGAAACCTTTACCCTTTAGATGGTTAAACTCATTCTTAAAACGAACATCAGTTACGACCGTGATACCCTTGTAAGATTTAAAAGCAATATCAAAATTATCAAGCCAGATATCATCCTTATAACTTCTTCCAACTTCTGTTCCCAAATCTAAGAGAACTTGTCGAACCGTTAATGGCTGACCATTTTTGAAGGCGCCAGGAATAATTGTTTTACGATACTGAGATGAACCGAAAAAGTATTTTCTTGGTACGTTGGGGAACATGCACATAGCCATGCGTTTAATGGGGTCAGCAAAAGCAAGATAGTAGGCTGAGATATATTTCCCTTTTTCTTTGCGTAGTTGCTTGACCAACATTTTGCTGAGTGTGTTTTTCCCAGAATTTGCTTTTCCACAGATGGCTATCTTATACATTTGTCTCCTTACCAGGACGAAACGACCCTGGCTTTACTTATCATGTTTATATCCTGTTCCACTAAAACGGCATGAGAAAACTTATCTTTCAGCCTATCGTTATGTGTAATAACCAAAATCTTATAGTCCTTATGGAAAAACTTAACAATATCCGCAAAAGCATCTATACTAGACTTGTCTAAAGATTCATCAAGTTCATCTAGGAGAAGGAACTTAATATCTACGCCTGCCATTTTTTGGAGAAGGAAAGAAAGACCCAGCTTTAAACTAAACGTAACCGCCAATTTCATGGCGCCTGAAAGAAGCTGATAATATCTCTTCTTACCATTAACCGTGTAATGAATGTCCAATGTATCAGCTTGCTCGCCCGTCTTCTCTACTTTCTTTTCGACAGAAAAAGATAACTGAAGTCCAGGTTTAAGTTGAGCTAACAAATTATTAGCCTCTGTTTGCAAATCATCTAAAACATTTTGGATAATAAGATTGGGAATACCAGTATTAGAAAAAGATTGAATTACTGCTGGATACATGGCAGTCTTAGTTTCAAGATCTTTAAGTACCTTAGTATAGTCAGCCTTCTTGCGCTTATCTTCTATTTTCTTATTTAGATCGTGCTGGAAAACTGCCTTGTTATTATTGAGGGTCGCAGTTTCTTTATTGAGAGTGGAAATTTGATTCACCGTTACAGTGAGATCCCCCTTTTCCTTTTGAATTTGCTTTTGCAAAATCTTGGCCTCATCAATGGATGAGTTCTTTAGCTCTTCTGCAACTTGTTCCAGTTGCTTGTTTTTCTCTGCCAGCTCAGCAATAAACTTCTCTAAAAGAGATTTATATTCTTCATATTGTTCTTTTTTATCTGCAACTTCTTTTTTCTTATTAACTATCTTGGTATTAACGCTTTCTAAATGTTGTCTAGACAGAGTTAGCCTGTTTGTTTCTTGTTGGTTGTGAGCATTATTTGCTCTAAGTTTGCTGACCGCTAAGGCACAATTTGAGATATTCTCATGCAACACCTCTTGCTCTTGATCGAGTTTCTCTTGACAAATTGTTCTGTGTTCTGCCGTAATGGGCTGACGACATTCTTCGCACTCACCATCTTCTGGAATGGGCTTCTTCAGCTTTTCATATCTTGCCGTATTGTTTTGAATAGTTAAACTTAACTTGGCAATTTCTTCTTTGTTCGAGACAATTTGTTCTGAGAGCGCATCAATCTGATTGAAATCAAGCTCAACCAATTTAATTTGCGTATCCTCTAAAGACTTTATTTCAGCCATCGTTTCTTTGGCGGCAATTATTATATTAGACCGTTTGGTCGTGTACTCTTTGACAGATATTTCTGTTCTTACTTTTTCGGCATTCAGTGTTTGCTCTTTGGTCAACAAGGACGAGAACTTCTTCTCCAATCCAGAATGTTCATTAACTAAAGAGTTAATCTTGTCTATAAATTGCGCTTGCACAATTTCTGCATCCGCCAACTTGAGCGACCGCTCATCTAAATCTAGATTTGTTTGAGCTATTTTTTGGTTTAGATCTGTAATTGCATTGTCAGGATCTCCTAATGTTTCAACCATTAGATTGAACTTATCAATCTCTTTAGTAAGGAGGCTATACTTCTCTTTAGCCAACTTCTCTAGCTTAGGATAAATGACAAGATTAAGGGCATCTCTCAGAATAGCTTTGCGCTTTTCCGGTGAAGAAGCGGTGGTCAAACCAGAAAAATCATGCTGCACGAAATGCACAAAGATCCTAAAAGACTTAACGTTGATTTTTATCAGCTTGCCAAGTTCTTTTTCTGTATCGGCCGCTCGTCTTCCAGAGATATCTTCCCAATATTTCTTATCATGAAGTGGAGTATTCTTATCGTTCTTGGTTGAATGAAAAACTTTATCTTCTTCACCGTCATTAACGGTCCTCTTATAGAGAGTTAGGTCAGTCGTACCTTTACGCGTACGTGTGCGTGTGACTCTATATTCCTGGTCTTCTACAGAAAAATCAATGGTAACACTACAAGAATCGGTATCATCCCGAATCATATCTTCTAGGTTTTCATCCGAATAATTGAAAAGGACGTATTCAATAGCTCTGAATATAGTCGTCTTACCTATACCGTTAGAAATTTCATCATTATTCTCTCTCTTCCCTACAATAAGGGCAGAGCTAAACTCATTGAAATCTATATAGGCATTATCATAGCATATGAAGTTTTGGACATATAATCGAGAGATTCTCATTCTTTGCCTTCAGCTTTATAAATCTTATATAAATCCATAGCCAATTCAATATAGCTATCTCTTACTAATTGATCTATATTTGTCTCTGCATATATTTTAATGGCAGCGGTAACATCCATTTTGTTGTCAATGGATTTAGCAGCATCCTTTTTTATGAGAACAGCTTTTTTAGATTCAGTTATTCCATTGACATTGAAAGCGCCATTGGTTGTTAGATATTTATCTATCGTGGCCTTGTTGATGGATTTCAAATCTGGATTGGTCAATGCGACTTCAACTCGCACAATAGCCCTGTCTTGAACGCCAGCCTTTTTAATCTCCTCTAAAACATAAGCGGTTGTGTCATCTGTGTCTTTGGGGACGCTAATGACAATTTTCTGCAAAGGTCTGGTCGGCAAATGTTCAATGCTCCAACCATTTTCCTCCGCACAATTGAAGATGACAATGTGTTTCTTGTGATCGGTTTCCCCGAAATTAGAAATATCCATACTCCCGATATGAGCGATGTACGGATTCTTTTTCTGCATTGTCTGCGGTTTATGCACGTGCCCCATCCACACGTAATCATATCCTTGAAACATATCCAAAGGACACATTAGCTCATTGGCGAGATCATCAATCTCATCTCCAATAGGGATAGAGCCATCAATAGCCAAATGTCCAACGAGAACTTTACGATAGGTGGCGGGGATACTTGCCAATTCATAGGTAAGACTTTCCCTGACCAAATCAATGGCCTCGGCATTAGAGGAAACACTAAAGGATTTTCTATCACGAAAGGGGACAAAAGTAAAAGCGGAGGTGCCGATGATAACGGTATCAATGTCTTTATAGACACTAATCCCAGCCATGTCTGCTTCAACAATAATATCCAGCGGGGATGTGTAGTTAAATCCGCTTCTTAGAATATCGTGATTGCCAATAATAATGTGGACGTTAATATTATGGACTTGACATCTCTTTAGCCAAGACATGAAGAGAACAATTAAGCTGGAATGTGGTCTACATTCATCAAACACGTCTCCTGTAATAATAATATGTTCTGCATGGTGCTCTATTGCCCTATCTAAAACATAATCCAATAAATTAAGTTGATCCGCAACACGACTATTTAATGTGGCGCCCACACCACTCTTCCCAAGTAAAAGTCCTTTGCCAATATGTGGATCGCCTAAAATAATAGCTGTAGTCATATTAATGTCTTGTCCTATTTATTCCGTCTAACCAATTTTGTTTGGCAGAATATGGTCGCAAGTTTTCTAATACCCAACAATCTCTAAATGCTTGGTCTTCCATAGAGATATATTGGAAAGTTGAATGTGGAATAATGTGATCGATTTGCCACGTCCAGGTGGCAGGATCCTGATCATTCCATAGATCTTTTTTATACTTACCCAAATTGTCCCAGGTCATCCAGGACTCGAATTGCTTTTCAAGATGTTCCTTCAACTCTTGAATTGTATATGGTAGGTATTCCAATACTGAGCCATTTTTAGATGAACCTTTGGTAAATAAAGACTGCAAAACAGAACCAGAAACCAATTTTCGCAACCTAAAATTAGGGTCATTGTCATACTTTATTTTAGTGCGAACGCGTCTTTTATAGTTTAAACTTTTTTTATTCTCTGTTAAAAACAATTTTCTTTTGTCTTTGTTATTCTCGTAATAATAAGTACTATCTGTTTTTACTTTTTCAGAATTATTTTGATAGTAAATCTTTTTATCTTCTTTTATTTTGTCTTTATTATTGAGGCGATAATGGGCGCGGCTTTGCTTATAACACTGTATGCATTGCCCTCTATTTTTACGAAAAAGATTATCTTCTTTTTCTAGGCCGCATGTTGAACAGCTTTTCATTCAAAAGTGCCACTCTACAGTCAAC
>Ga0074044_10003004_pt1 | contig 14550 bp, 13 predicted proteins | sample BogForMeECP23OM1_FD_94443 | JGI IMG/M metagenome (GOLD analysis project Ga0074044, IMG submission 94443) | Bog forest soil microbial communities from Calvert Island, British Columbia, Canada - Bog Forest MetaG ECP23OM1 | ecosystem: Environmental > Terrestrial > Soil > Wetlands ... | reverse complement strand
GAGAATGTCGAGTTGCCGCTGCTGCTGACCAGGATGACGCAGCAGCAGCGCCGCGATCACGTGATGACTGCGCTCAAACTCGTCGGACTCGAGGATCGCGTCCATCACCTTCCCAAGCAGCTGTCGGGTGGACAGGAGCAGCGTGTGGCCATCGCTCGCGCCATCGTCAGCGATCCCACGTTGATTCTGGCCGACGAACCGACCGGCGATCTCGACAGTAACTCGGCGACGGAAATCCTGGAAATTCTGAAGCGGCTGAATGAAAGCTTCAACAAGACGATTGTGCTGGTGACCCACGATCCGCACGCGGCCCAGTATGCGCACGTGACACGGCATCTGGAAAAAGGACGGCTGCTGCCCGCATAGAGTCCTTCGTAGTGACGGGGCTTGCCCCGTCTCCGACTGCTGAAAAACTCGGCTTTGCCGTTGGGTGGCGCAGCGCTTCAGCGCTGCGGTAACTGCATGGCTTTGAACGCGGCTTTAGCCGCTGAGGGGCGGGATATCAGGCCGTTCTCCGGGAAGGCACCGCTTCTTGCGAAGGCTCGACGTCGCTGATCCACTCCCAGACGCGACGTCCCCGATCGTTGCTCAGGCTGCGGGCCTCGCCATAATCCACCAGTCGATTCAAAACCGTTGTGACCGAGGCCAGCGGGTCCTTGTGCCGCGCCAGAATTGCCGGAGCATATCGCTCCAGTTCCACACAAACCTCTCGGGCTCCCAGCGGTCGCCGGACTTCCATGAGCACTCTTCGGCACGCCTTGGTGAAGCCGGGCTGGCGGCCGTTGGGCTTGCGGTCGATCAGTTCCAACAAGTCGTCGCCGAGCACCTGCTCGCCGAAAAGATTCGCTAATCCGGCGATGGTCTGTTTCACCGTGCCAATGCGCTTCATAACCTCGGCGCGCTGCCGCATCAGCTGGAGGAGCTCTTCGTGCGCGGCCTTCACCACCTGCTGCGCCGAAATACTATTGGCATGATCCACAGAATGCGCGTGCAAGCCGTCGACGTCATTTTTCCCAACTTCCATAAACGCATCCTCCACGAAGCAGCCGCAGATCTCTCGGTTCCCGTCTTCTAATACGCAGGACGATCCTCCGAGGTTCCGTTGAACGTTGGACTCGTTTGGAGAGGAAAGGTTATCGGAGAAAAGGGGCAGTGTGCAGCAACGGGGCTCTGCCCCGTCCAAGCGGGGCAAAGCCCCGCTACCACACACCCAAGGGCCGCGGGCCAGAGTGTCTGCGCCACACGTGCTACTAGCCCATGACGGTAGTGTGTTCTGGCCGGATCTTGTAAAGCACGCGAACTTCTCCCGGCTGGGCGTAGGGATACTTGTCCACTCCCATGTACTTCTTCGCCATCTTGTCGATGTGTTGGGCGGCGCCATCTTCGGTAATCTCAACCACGGTACCGCGGATCTCCAGATAGCGATAAGGATTGTCGGGATCGACGATGGCCAGAGCCACCCGCGGATCGCGGCGCACGTTACGATCTTTTTGACGTCCACGGGCCGAATTGAAGATGACGTGCTGGCCGTCAAAGTCGCACCACACCGGAGTAACCTGCGGTCGTCCGTCGGGCATGAGGGTGCCAAGACTGGCAAAAGCGCGCTTCTGAAAAAGGTCGGCGTATTTCTCAGGAATCACGTTGGACATCGCTGAGTCTCCTGGATTGTTAGATTGCCTACTAAATTTTGGCTGCCCCGATTATAGTAGCCTTTCTGGAGAGTGCGACCTCATGCGAATGACATCAACCCCGGCAGGAAAATCGGCGCGAATATTCTGTTTGTGGTTCGCCTTATTTCTGGTCCCGACCATTCTTCTGGGGCAGCAGTCTGCCCTACAACCTCCGCCAACCGTCGTCTTTATGACCGATTTCGGCGTCGTCGACGACTCGGTTGCGCTCTGCAAGGGCGTCATGTACGGCATCGCCCCCAACCTCCGCATTGTCGATCTCACGCATCAGGTGAATGCTTTTTCCATTCGAGATGGCGCGCTCTTCCTCTTTGGCGCCACACCCTACTTCCCGGCCGGAACGGTATTCGTGGCGGTGGTCGATCCCGGCGTGGGCAGCTCGCGCAAGGCTGTCGTGGTCAAATCGAAGCGCGGGCAATTTTTCGTGCTGCCCGACAACGGCTTGATGACGATGGTCGAGGACCGCGACGGCATCGAAGGCATTCGCGAGGTCACCAATCCTGATTGGATGATCGGCGCCAAGATTTCCTCCACTTTCCATGGCCGGGATATTTTTTCTCCCGTGGGCGCTCACATCGCGCGCGGCGACGACTGGACCCAAGTCGGACCCGTAGTCAAGGAACTGGTCCGGCTCGATCTGAAACCCGCCAGCGTGGATGAGAAAGGCTTGACCGGAGAAGTGATCGCCCTGGATGGTCCGTTTGGTAATCTCGTCACCAACATCAGCGACGACGATTTCGTGAAACTCGGCTATCGGCGCGGGGATAAGGTGAAGGTGAAAATCGCTGGCCGCGAACTGGAGATGCCCTACGTCAACACCTTCAGCGATGTCCCGCTCAAACAGCCGTTGCTGTTCATCGATTCGCGCGGAAGAGCCAGCTTTGCAGTGAATCAGGGAAGCTTCGCGGCAATGTACGGTATAGATCCGCCGCAACCGATATTTATCCCCCGCAAAAGCCACTGAGTCCGGCGAGGGTCATGTGGCGGCGGGCCTCTGGCCCGTTAAAGCCGAGCGCAGTTCGGCCTCCTAGCGTGGCTTTTGCAACTCCTCCGCGATCCGCGGCAGCACCGCTCGCAGCAGCGCGATGAACTGTCCCATGACTCGCCGTCCCACTTCGAGCACTTCCTCGTGGACGAGCGCCTGATCGAGAATTCCGGCAGCCATATTCGTCACGCATGAGATTGCCAGGACGTTCATCCCCATGTGCCGCGCGACGATTGCTTCCGGGACGGTTGACATGCCTACCAGATCGGCGCCGATGGTGCGCAGGTATCGAATCTCCGCCGGAGTCTCGTAACTCGGCCCAGCCAGCGCCGCATAGACGCCCTCGCGCGGAGGAACGGAAAGCTTCTTCGCTTCCTCCAGCGCGATCTCGCGATAGCGCTTGGCGTAGGCATAAGTCATGTCGGGAAAACGCGGACCCAGGCGTTCGTCATTCCCACCCATCAGTGGATTCTGTCCTTGAAGGTTAATGTGATCGCGCAGGATGACCAGCGCGCCTTGTCCATACTCGACATTAATGCCACCGGCGGCGTTGGTGAGAATCAAAGCGCGTATGCCAGCGCGCCCGAGCACGCGCGTAGGAAACGCAACCTCGACGGCCGAATACCCTTCATAAAGATGCACCCGTCCCTGCATCACGGCAACGGGAACGTCGCCGGACTTGCCCACTACCAACTGTCCTGCATGACCAACCGCCGTCGAACGCGGAAATGTCGGAATGTGGGAATACGGAATGCGGACGGCATCGCTGAGGTCATCGGCAAAAGATCCCAGGCCCGAGCCAAGCACAAGTCCGATCTGCGGACGCAGTTTGGTCTGCGAAAGCACAAATGCCGCTGCGGATTCAGCGCGATTGAACAGGTCTGGACTCATAAGAAATTACGTAGGGGCGGACGCATTCGTCCGCCCGGCCGGGCAAAGCGCGGCAGCGCTCTAAAACTTCTTCTCAAACTCGGCGAAAGCTTTCTCCAATTGCCACTGCACACGGGCGCGCTCATTCGTCGCAATAAACTTCTGACATGTCCCGGAGACGCGACCGCCGGACGCCTTGTCGTCCGCGCACGCCGCAGCGCGACGCAACTCGCCTCCATCGCTCCACAGACTATCACCCGGAATAAAACTGTGTTCCAGGCTCTGACGCGCCATCCGCTTCAGATCGGCATACGACAAGCCGTAAGTCTCGACCGCCCGCAGATATTCGTGCGTCATATCGCCGCGTGAAACGCCCTCATCGTCGGTCGCGAGTGCCACCGGCACTCCGTATTTCATGTACACCGGCAGTGGATGGCGGTCGCCACTCACGCCGAGGATCACATCATTCGACGTCAGGCAAATCTCGACGAGCACATTCTTCCTGGCCATTTCCTGCAGCAACCTGATCGGGTCGTCTTCGCTCATGACGGCCACGCCATGCCCAATCCGTTCCGCGCCGCCCCGCTCAATCGATTCGCGAATGTGAAACCGCATACCCTCCGGCGGAACCAGCCCCAGCGCCAGTTCGTCGGCGTGCAACGACACGTGCGTCGCCGGATAGAACTTGTGCAGGACTTCGATGATCCGCATGTGCAGATCAAAGTCGTGCATGGGCACGTAGTAGTCTTCTGGCATCACCAGGTTAAAGCCGACGAAACGTGGGTCGGCCTTGCTCAACTCGAAGCCCAGCAAGATCTGCGCGAATACCTGCTCACGCGGCAAGCCACGCAGCACCTGGTACAAATAGTGGATCGTAACGTCGCATCCCGGAGGAGCCTGCGCGGTCCCGCAGTGCAACAATTCTTTCTTGCGGGCCTCATCGGAGTCGAGTTGGCTGCGCACCGACGCCACCACATCCGGCATTCCGCCGGCCAGCAGTTTGTCGCGGAGCTTGCTGAAGTCGTCGTCCCATCCGATCTTGCCCCCTAGAATGGCCGCCTGTGCTCCGTCCGCCGTGTTCATCAGTTCCACATACTGCAGATGATCGGCTGCGGCCCGCGATGCCACTTCGGCGAAAGCCTCGCCGATGTGCTTCTCCAGAGCGGGGCCGAATTTTTCGAAAGTGGCGAAAAAGTGGTCGTGGCCCGATTCCTCCTCGCGATGCCAGTTGCGCATCGACCAGGCATCCACCAACTGGTCGTAGAGAATGTGGTCCTGATAGGCGCAACGCACCGACGGCTTGATTTTGTAGGGTTCGCACGAATCGCATGCCGCGCGGATCAGTTTCGAAGTGCTGCGGTCCACGCAGAGAGCGTTTTCCGAAGCCCAGTCGATCATGCTTTCCGCGTAGATCGCGCCAGCCAGATGGACATGCAGGTCGCCGCCCTTGGGCATCTGCTGCAGAAATGCCAGCAGCAGCCCCGGTTGATGCCGCACCGATTCCAGATACTTCGCCGTTTTCTCCTCGTTTTTCTCCAGTTCGCTTTGCGCCCAGGAGATTTGTGCCAGGGAAAGAACGGCGAGGATACAAACGGTTGCTGCCAAACGCAGGCTTCGCATCACAAAAAAGCCTCCAACCACGAAAGCCAGTATTGTAGAGGATTTGTCGCCGGAGTCGCTGGCCGTTACTGTCCGAGGATCAGCGGCCAGCCGTTCTTGCCGCCGCCGATCACCATGACTGAAGGTGAGTGTCTGCGCAGGGTCTATGCACGGCGAACCAGCGTCCCGGCCAGCATGTCGTGCAGTCCCTGTTTGCGCTCCGTGAACCCGACCATCATGTAGCCGATGCACAGGATCATCCCGGAAATCCACTTCGCAAAATGCCGTCCCGTCGCGCGCCCGAATGAGATTCGGTTGCCGTTGAGATCGGTTACCCTCATCCCAAAGATCATCTTGCCCAGCGTCGCCTGGTACGACGAGCTTTCCATGAAAGCCTCATACAGCCAGGAACCGAAAATCAGCAAGACGATGGTGACGCCGCCGCCCAACACAGCAAGCCCAACATGGGGGACGCCACTCATCATTCCCGCCAGGCCGAGACCACCGAAAATCAAGTGAATCGGGGCCACCACAACCCGCAAGATGACGGCATCGATGATGGCCGCAAGCACGCGAATCCAAAACCCGCCGTAGCCAACTCCCGCCATCGGCGCCGCCGCCTGATAGGGAGTTGCCGGGGCCGAGTACGACACGGGGTTGGACACTACGCTGGGTGCTCCTGGCACCGGCGCCGCGCTCGTGGGTGCTCCGCAGCGATTACAAAACTGGGCGCCCGCGGCATTTTGCGCACCGCACTTGTTGCAGAAGAATGTTCCATTCATGCCCGGCACTATAGAACTGGATCGGCCGATTGTCAAAGACTGAAAAAGACTGAAAAAGGCACTCATCCGGCGCGCAGCACGTCGCGCAGAGTCAACTCCAACCCGCCGAACTCTGGATGGTCGTTCAGTCCGATCGAGTAGGCGATGTCGATTCGGTCTCCGGCCAGCAACTGCAATCGGTCGCAGGATTCCTTCAGGCCCCAGCCCATCGCCTTGAACACGATGTTGTCGCGCCATGATGATGAAGATTGTGTGTTGGCGGGGCCCTGCCCCGCCAAGACGGGGCGGAGCCCCGTCACCACACCAGCATTCCCCACCCGCAGCCGAACATGCTTCTCCTTCACCGCCTGCGGAGGCGCCATCAGCCGCACCTCCCGCGCGCTGAAAATCGGCTCGCGATTCTCCATCCCAAAAGGCTCCAGCAGAAGCAGCGCTTCATAAAGCTCGGGCGTGACGTCTCCCAGCGGCAGCTCTCGATCGAACTCAAGCTGCGGCTCGAAATCAGCGGGAGTGAGCCGGGCACGCGCGTAGCCATCCAAATGCTCGCGCAGTTTCTCTACGTTGGCGCTGGGCAGAGCAAAGCCAACCGCGTGCGCGTGTCCGCCGTAGCGGGAAAACAGTTCGTGGCACGATTCCAGGGCATTCAGCAGATGAAACGCCGGGATCGATCGCCCTGAACCGTGCGCTTCGTCACCCTCACGGGAAATGACCAGGGTTGGCCGCCCGTGCCGCTCCACCACCCGCGACGCCGTAATGCCGATCACCCCGCGATGCCAGCCTTCGCCATCCAACACCACGCAATACGCCTCGCGCAACGCGGGCTCTTCTTGCAGACGGCGCTCGATGTTGTCCATAATGCGCCGCTCTTCTTCCTGACGCTCGGCGTTCAACTGGTCAAGCCGGCCGGCAATCTTCCGCGCACGCTCCATGTCTTTCTCGTTGAAGAGATCCACCACGTCACGCGCCACGTCCATGCGCCCGGCGGCGTTCAGGCGAGGCGCAACGCGGAAGGCGACTTCGGTCGCGGTCAGCACCCGCCCGTCGCCGAGCTTCGCAACTTCGAGCAGCGCCTTCAGGCCCACGTTCACCGGACGGCGCAGCCCCAGCAATCCCAGCTTTGCGAACACCCGATTCTCGCCCAGCAAGGGGACCGCATCAGCGATGGTTGCAATGGCCACGATTTTCATGAACGACATCAGCAGACGCGACTGATCTTTCAAATCCAGCCGCCGCTGCATCAACCCCTGAGCCAGCTTGAAAGCCACGCCCGCGCCGCACAAATGCTTGCACGGATAATCGCAACCTTCTTGATTTGGATTCACCACAACCAGCGCCTGTGGGACGCCGTCCATCCCCGGCAAGTGATGGTCGGTGACGATCAGGTCCACTCCAGTGCGCCGCGCGGTTTCTGCTGCTGCGAAGGCGCGGATGCCGGTGTCCACGCTGATGATGAGCCGCACGCCGTCGGCCGCAGCGCGCTCAATCACCTCGTCGCGCATGCCATAGCCTTCACGAATGCGGTGCGGCACGTGAAAATCAGCCGCCCCGCCGCACAGCTCGATGGCTGTCTTGAGAATGACGATCGCCGTGGTGCCATCCACGTCGTAATCGCCGTAAATAAGAATTTTCTCTTTTCGCTCTAACGCCGCTTCCAGCCGATCCAGCGCGGCTTTCATCCCACTCATCCGCAACGGGTCGTGGAGATCGCTCAGTTCGGGCGCAAGAAACCGGGCAGCCGCCTCCGGCTCGTCGATCCCACGCCCAACCAGCAGATCGGCGAGCACGGGCAAAACGGCAGGAGAAATTTTCAGCTTGGAATCATGCAGCGCAGCCGCCAGTTCCCTGGCTTTAGGAGAATCGAGCGGATTGGCAATCCATCGCATGGCGTAGCTTTCTGGAAGGAACCAGCTTAGCAGCTTGCGCCACATCGCCAGAAGCAGGCGCTCCAGCGTCATTCACGAAATACCCCGAGACTGCCGATGGAAATGATTCGGGGAGAACCAGGGTTCCTTTCCCTCAGTTTGCCGCAAACCCTGGTGGCATTGGAGAACGGGACGCCCAGGACACAGGATGCGATGACTATGGCAACGGGAACATCCAAGGCGCCGGAACCGATGGAACTGCGGTGGAATGCGGACAGTATTCCGCCCTTTCCAGCCATCGCGCTGAAAGCCCTGAACCTGATGTCGGGCACAGACACGTCCTTGCTGGAACTCTGCAATCTGATCCGCTCCGATCTCGCATTCTCGACTGCGGTTCTCAGGATCGCCAATTCTCCTCTGGTTGCCTTTTCCAAGAACATCACCAGCGTGCTGCAGGCATCGATGCTGCTCGGCTTCCAGCGCCTCAGGAGGGTGGTAATCACGGTTGGTCTCAAGGCGTATCTGGCAGGCTCGTTCACCCCGTTAATCCAGTCGTGCTGGCATCACAGCGTCGCCTGCGCGATCATCGCCGAGCGCAGCGCAAAGTGGAGATTCATGGACAAGGATTTTGCCTACACGGCCGGGATTCTTCACGACATCGGCAGGGTGGCTTTAGCCACGGTCATGCCAGAGGCGTATGCTCGCGTCATCGAGCGCGGGGCAGACCAGCCCCGGGATCTTCTCCAGGTTGAACTAGAGTTGTGCGGAATCGACCACTGCGCAGCTGGACGTTCGCTGGTGACTGCCTGGAACCTTCCCGAAGCGTTCCTTGCGATCGCTGCGCGCCACCACGACCCGGAAGCACAGGCATCGGGCACCGCTTCCATGATTCCGCCCAGTTGCGAGTTGGCGGACGCGCTCGGGTTCGCGGTAGTCCGATGCCGCTCTGGCCGCAGCTACGCTGAGATTCTCGCCGCGTTTCCCCAACCAGCGCAAAACCGCTTCGCCGCCGATGCGGATGCGCTCGCCTCCGAAATCGCAAACGAAATCAAGGCGATTGAGTCGGCGTAGCGGGGAAGCTACTCCATCGGTACTCCTACCGCTCTTCGTCCTGATCCGGCTCGTCGATCATGAATCCGCCGGCATCATCCGCCAGCTCGCGCAAGTGCTGGTAATGTTCGTACCATTCGGTGCCAGCTTCATAGACGAAGACGCATCCCTGGTACGCCCATCCCAGTTGCACGAATCCGGTCTTGCCGATGTAGGTCTTCAGCCAGCGGGCTTCTTCCATGTCTTCTTCGCTGCTGTAATCGCCGTCGGCCAGGCGCTGGGACAAGCGGTCGAACTCTTCGCGCTCGAGGGCCCAGAAATGCATGGTCAGGAAAGGCGCGCCAGTGGACTTGGCGAGTTCCACGAAATCCTTCCAGCCATCCGGATTCTGCTCCGAGTCCCACAGCACGCTCGGAACTTCTTCGCACTCGACATAGCCAAAGAAACGGCGCATGCCCAGACCTTCAATGAAGGCCGTCATATCGTCTTTCATGCCCGTCAAGTCGTCCGGATGTGGAGACATGGATTGCCCTCATTGTAAGGCTTGCGCCAGTCAGCCGCCACTGTGCTGCGACCGGTCGTTGGCCGCTAGTCGTTGGTCGTTGGCAAACCTTTTCTGCGCAATGTTACTTTCGGCCTGTCGATGCGAGTTGAGGCGGCTGGCGAACGACTAACGACCAGCGACCAACGACTGCCTCGCTTGTGTTAGACTTTTTCTTCACCAAAAAAGCGCCATAATCATGCTCTTTTCCAAAGAATATGTGGGCTATCTGGCCCGCGAAGTTTCCAAAAAACTGGTGGCGAGCGGTCTCATCGAGACCAAGGCAATGCCTGCTCTTAATGAGAAGGTGCACGCCGCGCTGCTCGAAGAGTTGGCGCTCGAGGACCGCATCAACGACGAGGTACGCGTCATTCTCGAGGCTTATTCCGAGGAAATGCAGAAGAGTGGCGCCAACTATCAGGAAATGTTCCGTAAGGTGAAGACCGAGCTGGTGAAAAAATACAAGGCTGTTCTTTGAAGTTAAAAGCATAAAGTTGAAAGCGTGAGGACTCCCCTGCTGTGCGATTGAGCCGCGACAAAGTCAACAAACTCGCCCACACCGTCACCGACGCCGTCGCCGACATGGACGAGGTTGACTTCATCGAGGATCGCAACACCATCCGCCTCGAAGTCCGCAAGATTCTCGAAGAGCTCCTGATGCAGGAAGCCCGCATCGATCAGGCCGCCCGCCAGAAAATCGAGAGCCAGCGCCGTACCATCATCGAGGGCTCGGAGGAATGGTCGATCCTCTACCGCAAGTATTACAACGAGGAAGTGAAGAAACTGGGAGTGTAAGAGATCCACGTAGGGACAGCCGCCCTCGGCTGTCCGGCGAGGCGAAGCCTCGCCACCCTATTGAGTGCACGGATTAACGAAACTCGCCTGGACAGCCGAGGGCGGCTGTCCCTACGTCGCTTCGCTACTGGGCGCCGGGTACTGCCATCATCTTCAGCACATCATCCTGATCTTGATCCTTATTCTTGATCCCCGCCGCATCCAGTTGACGCGCCACAGGCTGCACCACCTCTAGAATCCGCGCGAGTGTTTGCCCTACGGCTTCCTTGTCGCTGTTCTCCGCGCCGCGCCGCGCCATCACGCTTTCGAGAAAAGTCTTTGGCCGCGGATAGACCACAATCTTGACCTCGTCGGATTCGGGAATTCTGGCGGCCTTCTTCGCCAATTTCAGCGCCGTGTCGTAGCCGCCGAGTTCATCCACTAAGCCAAGGTTCTTCGCATCCTGCCCCGACCAGATCCGCCCCTTGGCAATCTCCAGCACTTTTTCCTTCGGCAGCTTGCGCCCATCGGCAACTTTGCCGGTGAAATCCACATAGACGCGGTCGAGCCACGCCTGGAATCGCCCCCACTCAGCGGGAGTGTAGTCGTGCGTTCCGGTGAACATGGTGGCATTGTTGCCCTGGTGCACTTCGTCCCAAGAGAGTCCGACTTTGTCCCACAACCCGTTGGTCAGCATCTTTCCGCCCAGCACGCCAATCGAGGCCGTGATGGTTCCCGGCTCGGCAACGATTTTGTCGGCCGCCATGGCCACAAAGTATCCGCCCGACCCCGCCAGATTTCCCATCGAAACAATCACCGGTTTGCCCACCTGGTGCGCCCGTACTACTTCGCGCCAGATCGTATCGGAAGCTACGTACGAACCACCCGGGCTATCCACGCGAAACAAGATCGCCTTTACGTCCTTGTCTTCCGCCGCCGCTCGAATCGCGCCCGCCACCGTATCGGAGCCCATATTCTGGCTGCCTCCGACCGGATCGTAATCGCTCTTGCCGCGGGTGACGCCGCCGACGCCGAACACCAGCGCAATCGTCTTTCCGTGATCATGTGGACGCCCGGCGCGTTGCAGATACTTGTCCAGGTAGAGCAGTTCCGCTCCGTCGCCTGCCTGGCTCTTTACGTCTTTGTAAACCTCGTCGCGATACTTAACCGCGTCCACCAGTTTCGCTGCCACTGCTTCTGTGCCCAGATACGGTCCCGCGTCCACCAGCGCCTGGAATTTATCCGGAGCGATCTGCCGCGCCTGGCAGATTCCGTCCTTCATCTGGTTGAACCATGAAGTCATGATCGCGGTCATCGCCTCTTTGTGCGGACCCGTGTACTTGGTCTCGGTATAAAAGTTAAGCGCGTTCTTGTACTCGTAGCGGTGATCACCGTGAAAAGTCACACCCAGCTTCGAAAGCGTCCCTTTGATGAACGGCGACTCCATGAGGATGCCGGTCAGTCCGACGTCGCCCGAGGGCTGCAGATAGATATGGTCAAACGCGGTTGCGAGGTAATAAGCGCCGTTGCCCGGTCCGAATTCACCAAAGGTTTCCGAGTAGGCGACCGCAAATTTCTTGTGCGCGCGAAATCTTTGGACGGCATCGCGAATCTCCTGGGTTTGCGCCATTCCCATCGGCGCCGCGCCCACCTTGGCAATCAGGCCGACAACGCGATCGTCGCTGGCTCCTCGATCAATGGCGTCGACCACATCACGCAGCGTTTGTTTTTCAGTCAACATCAACTGCGCCGTCGGCGTCTCGGGCGCGTTCTCCAGAAACGACTGCTCGAAGTTGGCTTCCAGAATCGTCTTGGATGGAACCTTGCCCTTCGAGCCGATCACGGCCACCAGAACGATGACCATTCCGATCAGCCATAGAGCCCCTAAGATGGCGAGAAACCTCACGATCAACTTGGACATGGTCTGCTCCTTTTGGTAAGAAAGAGCAGTCTAACCAACTCCCAGCCCTCAGCGCTACAGCGTGTATTTTTTTGCCAACAATGCGTATTGTTAGAAGGTGGCCGGGGGGTACACTCGGGAGATGATGAAGAAGTTCCGATTCCTGGTATCTCTTCATACCCGCGACAACGATTTCCAAGTGGCGCAAGCCCAATCCGCGGAAGATGCCGCGCGCAAACTGGGGAGCGATGTGGAGATCGTGTTTGCCGATAACGACGCGGTGAATCAGAGCACGCAACTTCTAAAGGCAATCCAAAGCCGGGACGAGTCTCGACCCGATGCCATTGTGGTGGAACCGGTTGGAGCCACGGCCCTGCCTCAGGTGGCCCGAGCCGCCTGCACCGCCGGAATCGGCTGGGCGGTCGTGAACCGGAGGCCGGATTACTTGTCGGATCTCCGCACGCCGGCCGCCCCACCTATCTTTGCTATCAGTTCCGATCACGTCGAAATTGGGCGCATTCAAGGGAGACAATTCGCAACCTTATTGCCCGGAGGCGGTTCTGTTCTCTACATTGAAGGACCTTCGCACAGTTCTGCCGCCCATGAACGTACGTCCGGGATGCTGGAGACGAAGCCGTCGAATATTCAAGTGCGGACGCTGAAGGCACAGTGGACGGAGGAAAGTGCCTGGCGGGCGGTGCGGTCCTGGCTGAAACTGGCTACTTCACAAAATGCGTCCATTAAACTGGTTGGTGCGCAGGATGATTCGATGGCCATGGGCGCTCGCAAGGCCTTTCAGGAAATCGCCACCGAAGCCGAGCGTTCGCGATGGCTGAGCTTACCTTTTACCGGATGTGACGGTCAGCCGGCAACGGGCCAAGCCTGGGTACGAGAGAAATTTCTCACGGCGACGATTCACATTCCACCGCTTACCGGACCGGCGATGGAGATTCTCGCAAAGGCCATTCAGGACGGTACCCAACCGCCTGAATATTCCTTGACCACGTCCTCCTCGATTCCCTCACTCGAATCATTGCTTCCGCGAAACCCGTGAACAGTTCACGGCTTGGAGTGACTCTGGTGGGCGGGGGTTGTAATTGCCCCATCCGCCGCCGACCTCACCAGCGCCGCGTACTTTGCGAACACACCGGTCTTATAGCGTGGCGCCGGGGCTTTCCATTCTGCCAGGCGGCGCGCAATCTCGGCGTCGGAAATTTCCAGTTCCAGCCTTCGGATTTTGGTGTCGATGGTGATGCGGTCGCCTTCGCGAATTGCGGCAATTGGGCCGCCCAGTGCCGCTTCTGGCGCTACATGGCCGACCATCAGACCGCGGGTCGCGCCACTGAAGCGACCGTCCGTGATCAGCGCCACACTTTCGCCTAAGCCTTCGCCCACAATCGCCGCGGTCACGCTCAGCATCTCTCGCATGCCGGGTCCGCCCTTGGGACCTTCATAGCGGATTACGACCACGTCTCCGGCTTTAATTTGCTTGCTGGTCACGGCCTTCATCGCGGCTTCTTCGGAATCGAACACACGCGCCAGGCCGCTTTGCGACTGGCGTTCGTGGCCGGTCATCTTCACCACCCCGCCCTCGGGAGCGAGGTTGCCTTTCAAGATGACGAGACCGCCGGTCGCCTTCAGCGGCTTGCTCAACGGAGCGATCACCATTTGTCCAGCGGTTTCTTTGGCCGCGTTCGCCTCTTCGGCAAATGTCTTTCCAGTTACCGTCATCGTCGTGCCATTGGCATGTTTGCCGTCGAGCAATCGCTTGGCAATTACCGGAATGCCGCCCGCTGCGTCCACATCTGCCGCCACGTATTTTCCCGCCGGTTTCAGATCGGCGAGCAACGGCGTGCGTTCGCTAACCTTTTGAAAATCGTCGATCTCGAGCGGCAGTCCCATTTCTCGCGAGATGGCTAACAGATGGAGCACGGCGTTAGTCGAGCCGCCGGTGGTGGCCACGCCGGCGATCGCGTTCTCGAATGCGGCGTGCGTCAAAATATCGCTGGGACGAATCCCAAGCTTCAGCAGATTCATCACCACTTCGCCGCAGCGGAACGCCACTTCATCCTTGCGCGGGTCCATCGCGGGAATTCCGTTGAATCCCATGGGAGAGAGGCCGATCAGTTCCATCACCGTGGACATAGTATTTGCGGTGTACTGCCCGCCACACGCGCCCGCTCCCGGACACGCCACGTTCTCGAGCGCCAGCAAATCGGCGTCGCTCATCTTGCCCGCCGCATTCGCGCCTACGGCCTCGAACACATCCTGAATGGTGACGTCTTTGCCTTTGTACTTGCCAGCGGCAATCGTGCCGCCATAAAGCACCAGACCGGGCAGGTTCATGCGTGCCAGCGCCATAGCTGCGGCGGGGATGGTCTTGTCGCATCCGACTATGCAGACCGCGGCGTCGAAGAGCTGTCCGCGGCAGACCAGTTCGATGGAGTCGGCAATCACCTCGCGGCTCACCAGCGACGCCTTCATGCCCTCGGTGCCCAT
>Ga0074044_10003003_pt1 | contig 14554 bp, 10 predicted proteins | sample BogForMeECP23OM1_FD_94443 | JGI IMG/M metagenome (GOLD analysis project Ga0074044, IMG submission 94443) | Bog forest soil microbial communities from Calvert Island, British Columbia, Canada - Bog Forest MetaG ECP23OM1 | ecosystem: Environmental > Terrestrial > Soil > Wetlands ... | reverse complement strand
GGGAGTATGGTTCGAGTACATGGCTTTTCCCTGGTTCTTTATCACTATTGTATTCCTGGGGCTTCTTTATGTGGTTTTCAAGCCCGCTGAACCACTTCAGTTGAGTCGAGAGGCTTTCAAGGAACAGTATGCAGCCCTGGGCAGAATGACCAAAGATGAAATCGTGACTGGTGTCATTCTCACGGCGGCCCTTATACTTTTCTCCACGGACAAGTGGACGGGGATCAAGACGGTGGAAGCTGCATTGATGGGCTTCATAGCCCTGATGCTCTTCGGAATCATTAAGATCTCCGATATTGGAACCGGAGTTAACTGGGATATCATCAACTTTTTTGGAGTAGTGGTTGGCCTGTCGGCCATGCTCGGCAAGGCGGGCGTCTCAGACTGGGCCAAGCCGATCATCGAACCCGGCGTTCTCTCGCTAGCCGGTTCTCCCCTGGTGCTCCTTCTGGTCCTCACGCTCGTGCTGTGGGCCATTCGCTTTATAGACATTCCGTGGGGGTTTACGACCTTTGCCATCCTTTCGCCTGTGTTCATCCCCCTTTTTCAGAAGTTCGGGCTCAATCCGGTCATGGTCAGCATAGCCTTCATCGCTGCGGGCAATTCCTTCTTTTTGGCCTACCAGCAGCCCTTTATCATGCTAGGCGACACCTTGACCAAATCAAGGGGATGGACCGGCTCTCAGGTTTCAATTGCCGGCCTGCTTTACGCCATTGCAATTATTGTCGGAATCGTCGTCAGCACATTCTACTGGAAAGCCATGGGGCTCATGCCGTCGTAATGAGCTGAGAAGGATAAAGAAGGTCGAAGCCGTATCTGTGACCCTTTCGAACGGTTTGACAAGGCATGAGTTGCCCCGGATCTTGGACAACTGAAAGTCGAAGATGATCTTTAGCTTTGATGCCTGCGGGCATCGCTACATCATGTGCTATCCCGTAGAGGGCCGACAGACAGAGGCTTGGCGCCTGGTCGTCACGGGGGCGAACATGTTTCAATAGCGTTGGAGCCGGGCCGCAAATCCGCACCAACGCGTCCTACCTCGGAGTTAAGGAGATGAGTCCATGATTTCAGAACAAGGTTGTTGGAACCCTGTACTGGAAACCCTGCCCAGGGAGAAGTTGAGCGCCCTTCAGCTGAAGAAGTTCAAATCCATATTTGGATGGGCGTACGAAAATTCCAGATTTCACCGGTCCCTGTATGATAAAGCCGGCATCACTCCTTCAGATATCCGGGAATTTAAGGATATCGTCCATGTGCCCAAAGTGGAAAAATCCATGATGAGGTGCATTCAGTGCAAAGATCCCTTTCCATATGGAGACTGCCTTTGCCTTCCTCTGGAGGAGGTCAGCAATTTTCGTCAAACCAGCGGCACCACCGGGCAACCGGTTTATCAGGCCGACTCGTGGCAGGACTGGGATTGGTGGTCCGAGTGCTGGGCATTCATTCTCTGGGCACAGGGATACAGGCCCTCGGATCGAGTCTTCATTCCTTTCGGATACAATATTTTCGTTGCTTTCTGGGCGGGACACTATGCTGCTGAAAAGATCGGATGCGAGGTGGTGCCGGGTGGTGTACTGGATACACAGGCCAGGATTCTAAAGATACAGGAACTCAAACCCACCGCAATGATGGGGACCCCGACCTATATGCTGGGAATGGCTGAAACGGCGAAAAATAAACTCGGGATTGATCCGGGGAAGTTGGGGATAAGGAGAATAACCTGTGCCGGTGAACCCGGCGCAAGCGTTCTTTCAACGAAAAAGAGAATGGAAGAGGCCTGGAATGCGAAAGTTTTCGACCATGCCGGGGCCACCGAGATCGGCGCCTGGTCATACGAGTGTCTGGACCAGCCGGGCGGCATGCACGTTAACGATGCGTTATTTCTGGTTGAAATAGAAGACATTGAAACCGGAGCAATCATAGACGAACCGGGACGCAGAGGAAAGATGGTCATCACTGCGCTGGACCGGATGGCCATGCCCTGTGTCAGGTTCGATTCCAAGGATCTGATCGAATGGGATGCAAATCCGTGTTCCTGTGGACGCACATTTCGGCTGATCAAAGGTGGGGTGCTCGGGCGCGTAGACGATATCACCAAGGTGAAGGGCGTTCTCCTGTCTCCGATCGCGATTGAAGAGGTGGTTCGGGGTATGGATGGTCTCGGCAACGAATATGAAGTGGTCGTGGATAAGCTCGGAGACACCGATACGATCAGCCTCAAGGTGGAACTCTTGCCGGGAAATGAAAACAACATCGGGCGGATTGAAGCTCAATTGAAACACCAGCTCAGACTCAAAACCAATCTGGGCTATTCGATTGAGTTTCACGACCTGGGCAAGTTGCCCCGGTATGAAGTGAAAGCCCGTCGGTTCAAGGACCTGAGAAAATAACATTAGTCCTCTGTGTGAGTGGAGGAAACAAATAATGACGGCACAACCGGATATTGAAAAACTGGACGAGCAGATACAACGGCTCAAGCAGGCCGCACTGGCGCTCAGTGAAATGGGAGATCAATTTCCAGCGGTGAAAAGGAATACCGCCCGTGTCCTTTCCAGTATCAAGATGATGGAGATCAACGTTTCCGATGTCGTCCGGTTGACGGAACCGGACATCACGCTGCCGGTACAGCGATAGACTGCGGTTGCCGGAAGTCCCTCTACAGGCCTGTCGCCTTTAAGGGGTTGGCGCAGGGCAGGGTAAGCGCAGTTGAGCCTCAGAGACTCCCTTAGCATGGGTGGCCAACCGGGACAAAATTAAGATGCAAGGGTTCTCCCGGAGAGCAACACGAGTGCCGGAGGGGAAGGCGGAAGGCTTGGTTTCGTTCAGAACTTCCACTTCAAACGCGAAGTCTTTGTATCGGATCAGGTTCGGGCAGCCGAAACCCTGTTTGATTTTGATTACCCTTCAAGTTATTGTTAACAAATCCAATGCATATCGCGTCTCGATCGTCTGCGTTAACGGGCGCAGTGCAACTCCTGAACGATTCCCCTTCCTCTGCGGGCACGAATGGAGGCTGTTTTGATGGGCTACGATATTGAACAATGTAGATCGTGGTTTCAATCTTTCACGAAAGGTTTCTTGCAAAGCGATGCCGACGATGCCGATAGAGAGAATATTCGCCTGAAGATCGATCATTCGCTAAGGGTCCTCGATAGGGCTTTTCAGATCACGGCGGCCATGGATACCGATGAAGAGACCAAAGGGCTGGCCCACATCGCAGCTCTTTTTCACGATGTCGGCCGTTTCCCCCAATACATGCTTTATAGAACGTTTGTTGATAGGCAATCCGTCAATCATGCGCTGCTGAGCATTGATGTTTTGCGGAAAAATGGAGTTTTGCGGGGTCTGCCGGAGATATCACGCCGTCAGGTTCTCGGAGCCATATGGTTGCATAATAGATTTTCCATTTCTTCCGGGCTGTCCCCCAAACTTGACCTGCTTGCGCGTATTTTAAGGGATGCGGACAAACTGGATATATTCTTTATCATGGTGTCGCGCCTCAGATCCGATTCGTCGACAAACAACACGGTCTTGTTCCACCTTAAGCCCCATCCTTCTGCCTACACCAAGACTATTATGGCTGAAATCAGATCCGGAAGACTCGGCAGGTATGAAGAGATGGTTTGGATCAATGACTTGAAACTGTTGCTCTGTGGTTGGATTTACGATTTTAACTTCGATATCAGTCGAGAAATATTGTCGAAAAGTGGACTTTTCGAAAGCATACTATCTCTTCTGCCGGATTTGCCCGAAATGGTCGCCCTCAAGAAGCAATTGCATCCTTCTTTGTCCAGTGAGTAGTGAGCTTTGGATATATAAAACGAGTAACCGTCCACCGGCTTATCCGGGCTAGCCGAACAGAGAGGGCCGTGGAGGTCTTTTGAAAAAGAGTTGGTTGAATTCTTGTAAAGGGAAGAGATCTGCTTCTACAGAGTGAGGAGTTGTTGCTCAACGAACGTGTTCAGAAGAATTTCACGCTGTTCGAGATGTCCGATGATACGAATTATGTTATGTTTAATTTGAGATCATGTTTCTCTCTGCAAAATAATAGAAACTTAAGAGCTGCCAAGTCAGGAAGCGCTCGATTTCTCCGTGTTTCGGTTGCCAGGAATGAAGAGAAATGCTGCCGGGCGGTCATGGTGAGAGCCCAGCAGCTCGAAAAATGCTGGAATGGCGTAGTTTTTGCCCGACAGCTTACGGTGAATTTAGATCCTGACTCACAGGGAGAGTTTTCATGCTCAACTTCAATCAGCTCAGGGCCTTTTACCACGCAGCGAAATCTCAAAACTTCACTCAAGCTGCAAAGGAACTTTTCGTTTCCCAACCTGCGGTCACTGCACAGATAAAATCCCTTGAAAACATCTGCAACCTGGCGCTCTTCAGAAAAAAGGGGCGCAAACTCTATCTTACCCATGAAGGCCGCGTCCTTTATGAGCATGTTTGCAAAATCTTCGAATATGAAAAAACGATTGAAAAAGTCATCAATGACATGCAGAAGTTAACTGTTGGTATGCTGAGGGTGGGCACAACAAAAACGTACGCCCAATTCGTTATGCCAGGCCTGATATCCCATTTTCATAAAACCTATCCCCATGTCAAAATCATTATGAACGAGGGCAGTTCCCAAGACATGATTCTGGACCTTCTTGAGCTCATAAACGATGTGGCAGTGATAAGTAAGGTAATCACCAGAGAAGAGGTGAGCTTCATTCCCTTCAGGCGCGAAGAATTGTCACTGGTTGTTTCCCCCTTTCACCACCTGGCATCTTGCGAGAGTATCTCTTTCGAACAGTTGGCGCGTGAGCCTATTATTATGAAGGAAGCGGGTTCCGGAACACGCAAAGAGGTCAACGCGCTATTCGCGGCTAATGGATGTTTCCCCAACATTCTTATGGAAAGCAGCAATACCGAACTGATTAAACATTTGGTCCAGATGGGAGAAGGAGTTACTTTTCTGGTTAATGTAGCAGTGGCTCAAGAAATTGCCGATAAGAAATTGACAACTGTTCAGCTCAGGGGCTTCCAGTGTTCGTTAGATGTAAATATCGCTTATTTGAAAAAACAGCCGCTTTCCCCCCCAGCCCAGGCCTTCGTGGATATGTTGGAAACCCTGGGCGCCTGTGATGTCCTGCCTCAGAATATAGGCGCCCTGATGGGGAAGATCCTGGCCTCAAGGTACACAAGCTGTGAGCATGGTTAAATCCGGCAGCTAAGGCTTTACGAAATAAGCCAATCCCCTCCGGCACTTTCGGGGGAAAAACTGCTTCCGTACCTGGGAAAGATGGTCCGTGTGGCGCTGTACTTAGTTCTTGCGGTCTTCCCGCAGAATGCATAACTTTAACTTATAGGTTATATCATACTAATTGAGTTGACAATTTTTTCTTATTGATTCATGATTACACCCGGGTAGTGAAACTCGTCATATTTAAACCACGTTCATTTTTTCAGATCCTGCCCCCACCGTGGAGTTGATACACTGGCTCCTGGTAGCGAGTGTATCTGCTGAATTAATGCTGCGCTTGCTGCTCAACTCATTATTGTACCTCATTTCTGTGTCTCGGTGAAAACTTCAGCATTAACGAGAGAAGTGGTTGTGTTGTCTCCGTTAAGGGACAGCTATAGACAGAGTGAAAATGGCCGCCACGAGGCGCACAAGTCGTGTCTTAGACTTTCACCACCCATCGTATTAATAAAGACCGGCCTTATTAATGTTTCACTTTAGTGGACCTAACTTAAAAGGAGATGGCATGGCTGATCACAAATTTCTTTCGCCCCATGAGATCGAGACGATACCTGGCACTGAGGGCTGGGAGCGAATGTATCCCTACCATTATCTCTTCTCCACTGATGACAAGGAACGTAAGGAATATGAGGAGAACATGTTCTGGTTCAATGATGGGCTTCATTATCCGGAACCGATGTACCCATTTGACATCATTTGGGATGAGGCATGGTTTTTGGCCCTATCCCAGTTCAACACACGTATTTTCATGGTGCCCCCCGCCATGGGTGTGGACCACCGAATCATCAATGGCAACATCTATATCACTCCGGTCCCGGTTACAGATCCCAATGAAATACAGCAACGAGTTCCCCTCTTCATGGAACGTGCAGGTTACTACTACGAACACTGGAACGAGCTCCATGACAGATGGGAAAAGAAAATGCGGGATATCATCCAGGAGCTGAAGGATCTTGAAATTAAACCTCTCCCACAGATGGAAGATATTTCAACGGTAAAAGAGGGGCTCGGGACCTCCAGCGGATACAGTCTTCTGCTGAACTATGACAGGCTTATTAATCTTGGTATCCTCTGCTGGCAATACCACTTTGAATTCCTTAACCTCGGCTATGCCGCCTATGTGATTTTTGTCGATTTTTGTACAAAAGTCTTTCCGGATATACCGCTCCAGAAGATTACACAAATGGTTGGCGGCGTAAATGTCATTATTTACCAGCCCGACGAGGAACTGAAAAAGCTGGCCAAGTTGGCCGTCCAAGACAGGATCGCCGATCAAATCTTAAGCGGTGGCACAATCGATGAGGTCACTCGTCGGCTCAGTGTTTCCGATAATGGACGCTCCTGGCTGGCAGCCTGGGACAAAGCCAAGGACCCCTGGTTTTATATCTCAACCGGGACCGGCTGGTACCACCACGATTCGTGTTGGAATGATGATCTGAATGTTCCGCTGAATTCTGTTTGCGTTTACATTGAGAAATTGAAACAGGGCTTCAACATCGATCGCCCTCTGGCCAATGTTCAGGCGGAACGCGAGCGCCTGGTTAAAGAATACCGCAACCTGCTTCAAACCGAAGAAGACCGGACGACATTTGACCAGCTCCAGGGTACTGCCAAGCTGGTGTTCCCTTATGTGGAAAATCATCTGTTCTATGTGGAGCACTGGTTCCATTCGATTTTCTGGAACAAGATGAGGGAAGTGGCCGCGATCATGAAAGATCACGGCTTCCTTAAGGACATCGAAGACATCTGGTACCTCAAACGCGCTGAAATCAAGGATGCCCTCTGGGACCTGGTAACCGGATGGGCCACCGGAAGCAAAGCTTACGGTCCGTTGCACTGGCCCAAGGAAATTGAATGGCGCAAGGGCGTATATCAGAAATTCAAGGAATGGACCCCGCCACCGGCAGTTGGCAAGCCTCCCGAGATCATTACCGAGCCCTTCACTATTGTCCTGTGGGGCATCACCAATGAAAGCATGTCTGCCTGGGCAAAGCTCAGAGAAATTGGAGATCCGGACAAAGTAACGGAGCTCACGGGATTTGCAGGGTCGCCCGGCATGGTGGAAGGCATCGCGCGCGTGTGCAGATCGGTTAAGGATATCGACCAGTTACGAGATGGTGAAATCCTGGTCGCTCCTACAACATCTCCTTCCTGGGCGCCTGCCTTCCAGAAGATCAAAGCCTGCGTTACCGATGTTGGCGGAATCATGTGTCATGCCGCCATAGTCTGCCGCGAATATGGAATGCCCGCGATTGTTGGTACCGGGCAGGCAACTAGCATCATCAAAACAGGGATGCACATCAAGGTAGACGGAAACACCGGAAAGGTTAACATTACAAGATAATTGATCATGGGTAAACCCCCGGTTCTGCCGGGGGACTCCCAGAGTTTGACATTTCCGCGAATATACGAAAGCCTCCCTCCTGCAAACCGCTCAAAGTTTACCGGCAGGAAAGCATTTCGTATTGATCTACAACCGCTTTGAGCGATCCATGTTTTTCCAGGCCTCCGGCTTTGCCGGTGGTGTCTGACCTGGTTGATGCTGGAATTTGAAGGACTTCTCCGGGCGGGCAAGGGACCACCAATCACCGGCGGTGATCAAAGTCGCAAAATTGCAGAAAGAATAGAGCCATGGAGCAACGACAAAAATACCTGCTTTGGTTCCATGAATGCGACCTGTCTTCGTTTCCAATTGTGGGAGGAAAAAACGCCAGCCTGGGAGAATTACTGAAAGCCGATATTCCGGTGCCGCCCGGGTTCGCCGTAACTACTGAAACCTACAACCGCTTCATCGAAGAAAACAAACTCGATCGGGAAATCGAGCGATTACTTAAGCCGGTTCGACCGGAGGACACCGCCAGCGGGGAGAAAGCTAGTCAGGCGATTCGGCAAGTGATCGAAGACAGGCCGATAAACGTCGAACTCGAAGATTATATAGGTGAATTTTACCGCCTTCTCTCCAAACGCTGCCAAGTCCCCGCCGTACCGGTTGCCGTACGTTCCAGTTCCACGGCGGAAGACCTCCCGGGGGCAAGTTTTGCCGGCCAGCAGGATACCTATTTATGGGTGAGAGGGATCGACGGAGTTCTGCATTACGTCCGGAAGTGCTGGTCCAGCCTTTTTACTGCCAGGGCCATAGCCTATCGCAAAAAAATGGGATTTGCCGATGATGCGGTCTCCATTTCGGTAGGAATACAAAAGATGGTCAATTCCTGGACTGCGGGGGTCATGTTTACCCTCAACCCTGCAAACGGCGACCGGTCAACCATTGTCATCGATGCCAACTGGGGGTTTGGTGAAAGCGTGGTAGCCGGTCTGTGCACGCCGGATCAGTTCCTGGTCAACAAAGTGACCCTGGAAATTGTCAGACGCACTATTTCAGCCAAGGAATGCTACTTTACGACCAATTTTGAAACTCAGACGGTGGAAAGACACGAATGTCCGCCGGAACGAGCCTGCAATCAATGCATCATTGACGAAGAGGCTATCGAACTGGCTCGCATCGGCAAGCTGATCGAAGCTCACTACTGCAAACCCATGGATATCGAATGGGCCATCGATAAGGACCTGCCGGCAAGCGGCCGGGTGCTGATCCTCCAGAGCCGACCGGAAACGGTGTGGAGCGGCAAGAAAGCCGAACCCGTATGCAAACCTAAACTGTCTGCCATGGACCATATCGTTTCCGGTCTGCTGGCCGGTAAGAAAATGAAATAAAACCATATAGAGGGGGGTAGTTACCAAATGAACAGTATGAGAGATTTTATCGCAGAGGCTGAAAAACTGGGGCTGCTGAAGCGCATTAAAGCCCAGGTAGACTGGAACCTGGAGCTGTCTCATATTGCCAAGCTGAACGAAGAGGCCGCAGGTCCGGCGCTGCTGTTTGAAAGTGTAAGAGGATATAATACTCCTGTAATAACAAGCGTCTGCACAACTACCCAACGGCTGGCGCTGATCATGGGCCAGCCTGCCGATTCCAGCCTGACCGATCTTTACCAGGCTTGGGCCAAGCTGGGAAATAACGCCGTTCCCCCTAAGTGGGTCGACAAAGCTCCCTGCAAAGAAAACGTCATGATTGGTAAAGATGTTGACCTGTTCAAATTTCCCGCACCAAAGTTCTACCCCCTGGATGGCGGACGATTTTTCGGAACCGCCCACTTTTTCATCACCAAAGACCTGGAAACCGGCTGGGTGAACCTGGGGACCTACCGGGCCCAGTTGCTCGGAAAAGACAAGCTTGGCACCCAGTTCATCAAAGGCAAGCATGCTGATATCATGCTGAAAAAGTATCAGGCCATGAAAAAACCCATGCCGGTGGCTTGTGTCATCGGTTGCGACCCGCTGCTCTTTATCGTCGGGGCTGCCCGTATCTCGGCATTCGTATCTGAATACGACGTGGCCGGCGGTATTCGCGGTCAGGCAGTGGAGGTGGTAAGAGGCGAAACGGTCGATCTGCCCATTCCGGCCCAAGCCGAGATCGTGGTGGAAGGGGAGGTCGATCCCGACAAATTCATGGATGAAGGGCCGTTTGGCGAGTACACCGGGTACTATTCCGGCGTGGGCACAGATCCTAGAAATTTTGTCGATGTAAAATGCGTTACCTTTCGCAACAACCCCATTTTCTGGGGCACCACAGTGGGACGCGCAGTAACCGATACGCACATGACCATGGCGCTCTCCTACGGGGCTACGCTCTGGCAGCAACTGCTGGCTATGAAGATTCCGGGACTCAAGGGCGTCTACTGTCCCCCGGAAGGTTCAGGTCGCTTTCTGGCTATCATCTCCATTAAACAAATGTACCCGGGGCACGTGGACCAGGTACTAACAGCAGCCATATCCACTGAAATGGGGGCCTATGGATTAAAAACAGTCATCGTGGTGGATGAAGACATCGATCCATGGGACATCCCTCGTGTCATGTACGCTCTTAGCTTCCGTTTTCAGCCCAACCGCTGTCAGGTGATCAAGCGCGGCCGTTCCACTCCGCTCGACCCATCGCTTCCAATCGAAAGCAGGGATATCACCGGGCGTCTTCTTATGGATGCCACGATTCCTTATGAATGGAAACAAAAACCGATTCCAATCGAATTGGATCCTGAAATGGTGAAGCGTGTAAAAAGCCGGTGGTCGGAGTTGGGACTGTAGTCCGGCGCATTGTCCCTCAGATTATCAGCAATATGATAGAGAGATACTACATTGAAACCGATCCGATACACAAAGGAAATGATCGAGGAATTTCTGGATGCAGGCCACTGGACCCAAGAACTATTCTCCGATTTTTGGGATCGCAATGCACGCGAATTCGGCAATAGAGAAGCCTTGGTGGACTCAAAGCACCGCCTCACCTGGTCGAAAGCCAAGAAACTCATGGATGCCATCGCCATTTCCTGGGTAGAAATGGGTATTCCCAGAGACGCTCGCATTATCATTCAATCCCCGAACAGCGTATTTGGTTTTCTGTCCCGCATCGCCTGTGAAAAGGCCGGCTGCATTTCTCTTACTGTTTACCCTTACCTTCGCGAGCGCGAACTTGAGTACATGGTTGAGCGCACTGAAGCAACAGCGGTAGTGATTCCGCATGTATACCGACAATTTAATTACCTTCAAATGTATCGCGAACTCCAGCAGCGCTTTCCCCATTTGAAATATTTCTTCCTCTTCGATGATAATGTTCCCGCGGGCGCTCCCGACGGCACCTATTCAATCACTCAGATGGCTAATGCCCGGGCGGCCCGCCCCATAGATGAAAAAGTGCTGAGAGCCAGGCGTTTTAGCGCAACGGATGATGTTGCGCTTTTGACCACCACATCGGGTACCACCGGGATACCCAAACTGGTTGAGTGGCCCACCGCTCCACGGGTGTGCACCTCGAAGGGACGTGTGGATATCTGGGGCCTCACCGGCAACGATATTACCATGGCCATAGCACCCCATGCCGGTGGCGCAGCCGGGACCCTCACCTATTTTGCCGCTCCTCTGGTGGGCGCCAAGACTGTAATGCTGGAGGAATTTTCATCCGAAGAGGCCCTGGCTCTTATCGAAAGGGAAAAGGCCACGGCCATCGGAGTGGTGCCCACTCATCTGGTCCGCATCCTGGAATGTGACACTTCCAGATACGACCTGAGTTCCCTTCGCTTTATCCGTTCTGCCGGCGGTTACCTGCCGCCCCAGGTCGCCGAGGAAGCGGAAAAGGCCCTCAATGCGGCGATCACAAGCGACCTGGGTACCCAGGACATGGGTTCGGTGTCAGGGTGCCGGGTGGAAGACAGCAAGGACCTGCGCCGTCGCACGGTAGGACGAATGCTCCCTGGAAACATGGTTCGCCTTGTCGACAAGGACAGCGGGGAGACAGTAGCCGATGGAGAGCCTGGCGTACTCTACTTCAGAGGCCCTCATGCACCGGCCGGCTACTACCGGGATGAAGCTCTTACGGCGACGGTGTTCGACCCCAAAGGCTGGACCACCACCGGGGATATTGTCAAGTTCGACCAGGGTTGCCTCTGGATACTGGGACGGGCCAAGGACATGATCATTCGAGGCGGTCAGAACATCTACCCGGCCGAGATCGAGGGCCTTCTAAACGATCATCCCAAAGTATCGGCGGTGGCCGTGGTGCCGTATCCCGACCGGGAAATGGGAGAGCGCGCCTGCGCTTATGTGGTCCCCAAGTCCGGCGAGGATTTTACTTTCAACGAGATGGTGGAATTCCTCAAATCCAAGAAGCTCGCCATGTTTAAGGTGCCGGAGCGTCTGGAACTGGTCGATGAATTCCCCGCTGTAGGAGATTCCGGCAAAGTCAACAAGGAAGCGTTGAAAAAAGATATCGCTGAAAAGGTGACCGCCAGTGGCTAAACACATATTGATCATTGCCACCCTCGATACCAAAGGCAAGGAAACCCACTACCTGCGCTCAGTAATGGAAGCGCTGGGGTTGACCCCGATCCTTATGGACATCTCCATGCGCGGGAGCGGAGACTCACCGGCGGATATAACACCCGCCCGGGTGGCTGCTGCAGGCGGCGGCAGCCTTGAGGATATCCACGGCTCTCAACAGCGTTCTCAAATTACAAATATCACCATAGCGGGTGCTTCCAGAATCGCTGGGGATCTCTTTGCCGAAGGGAGGATCGACGGAGTTATTGCCATCGGCGGCTCGACCGGGTCGCTGATGGCAACAGACGTCATGCGCACCCTGCCCTTTGGGGTCCCCAAGATCATGATCTCCTCGACCGCAGCCCTTCCCGGTTTGTCGACACGCTACATCGACACCGGAGATATAATCCTGTTTCATTCAGTAATTGAAATCTCCGGCCTGTCGGATATGCTTAAAAATGTCATCGACCGAGCAGCCTGGGCCATGCAGGGGATGGTCTCGGATAATATCACCCCACCCAGGGCGGCTGACAACCGTGCCATTGCCATAACCATGCTGGGACCTTGTGAGCAGTGCGCCAGCACCGTGCACGCGGAACTGGAAAAAGCGGGTTACCAGGTAATCGGTTTCTCGGCTGCCGGTGTCTGTGATCGCGCCATGGAAAAGATGATCAGCCAGGGCTTCTTTCATGGAGTAGTTGACCTGGCGCCGGGAGGTGTGGGTGAGCATCTTTTCGGCTTTATGCGTGATGCCGGGCCGGACCGCATGGAATCCGCCGGCAAAACGGGGATCCCCCAGATTATATCAACCTGCAGCGTCAACCACATGACTCCGTCTAAATCCAAGTATAAGCCGGAGTATCATCAGCGCCGCCAGTACGATCTGGATAAGTTTCGTACGTGGGTAAGGTTATCAGTGGATGAGCTGAAGCTGGTGGCCAGGGCCTTTGCAGAAAAGCTGAATAAATCCACGGGACCAACATGTGTATTCATTCCTCTAAAAGGGTGGTCTTCGGTGGATGCCCCAGGCAATCCTACGTTTGACCCTGATGAGGATAAGGTCTTTATCGAAGAGTTACAGGGCCTTCTAAAGCCTGAAATTCAACTGTCGTTGCTTGATGCAAATATGGAAGAGCCTGCGTTTGCCCTGGCCCTGGCAAAAGCTGCGCAAGACTTGTTCCATTCACCGCCTGAAACCGGTTGAACATGCGCGACCGGCACGCGGAAAGCCTTGAGGAGATATGACCGATGAATAACCAGGAGAACAAGCATGCTCATCATTAATTGGATGCAAAAAAATCCGGTCACAATCCCTAGCGACATGACAGCCAGTCGTGCCAGCGAACTTTTCAATCAACTGAAAGTGCCATTCATACCGGTGGTTGATGATGGCAGGCTGCGCGGAATTCTGGCCCGCCGCGATATTCGCCAGGCCGCCGCCTTCGTGACTGCTTCTCAAAGCGTCCATGAAATGAATTTTTTTAACACACGGATGAAGGTTAAGGATTTGATGGTCCGCAAGCCCATCACCCTCTCCATCGACGACACGGTGGAGACGGCTTTGGAGAGAGGCACCAAATTGGGCCGCGGTTTTTTCCCGGTGATGGACCAGGACAAGCTTGTGGGAACCATAAGCGATAGGGACATTTTTAAAACCTTCTACCAACTCCTTGGAGTGGAAGAGAAACTGTGCGGATTTAGCGTTGAAAGCGACGATTTTACCGGAGAGGCTGTCAATGAGTTCGTACTCGCCGCTTGCTCCACCGGGGCATTGCTCCACAGCTTCTTCGTGCTGAAAAATCCTCAGACTGGAAAAAAACACCTGCTAATGAGGCTCAAAACATCAAACCTGCCTGCTGTCCTGTCTGCGCTTAGAGAAAAGGGATATAAGATTCTGGAGGTCATAGACAAATCTTTGCCAACTGCCGGTTAAAGCACTAACCCTTGGTGGCTTGCATTACCTTCGGCGGACCTGATCTGCATTCAAGGTGAACAATGAAGAAACGAATCATCGTCGGAATTTCCGGCGCAAGCGGTGTGATATATGGTGTTCGGTGTCTGCAACACCTTAAACGGACAGACTATGAAACCCACCTGATCATTTCAAAGGCCGGCATGCTCAATATCGAGATCGAAACTCCGTTCAAGCCCGCTGAAGTGATGTCCATGGCAGACTTTGTCCATGATCACGAAAATATGGCTGCTCCGATGTCCAGCGGCTCATTTCTTACGGCGGGCATGGTGGTGGTTCCCTGCACCATCAAGTCCCTGTCGGGAATTGCCAATTCCTACACTGATAACCTGCTGGTGCGTGCAGCCGATGTTGTGCTTAAAGAAAAGCGAAAGCTCTGTCTGGTAGTCAGAGAAACGCCCATGCACAAGGGGCATTTGCGTCTGTTGATGATGGCCGCTGATATGGGGGCTCATATTTTGCCTCCAGTG
>Ga0074044_10003002_pt1 | contig 14558 bp, 16 predicted proteins | sample BogForMeECP23OM1_FD_94443 | JGI IMG/M metagenome (GOLD analysis project Ga0074044, IMG submission 94443) | Bog forest soil microbial communities from Calvert Island, British Columbia, Canada - Bog Forest MetaG ECP23OM1 | ecosystem: Environmental > Terrestrial > Soil > Wetlands ... | reverse complement strand
TTCGCCCTCGCCAATGTTTAACGCCACTTCTTCGGACAAGCGCACGGTGCGGCATTCGTGCCGCCCTTCCCGCAGCCGGATGTAAAGCGCGTCAATCTCTGGATCGTAACTGATTTTCATGGCTCGTCTCTTTCAAAAGTAAAATGTGTAAGCGGTAATGACAACTATTTCATTGGCCTTTTCCATAATGACCGGCGCAACCTGCTTGATAGCATACAGTTTACCCTGCCATTTGCGCCCAAAAGTGAAGTTATACCGGCATAATTCGCGTCCGTGTTTGGCCGGTTCGCGCGCCCCCTTGCGGATGGCTTCAGCCACTTCGGCGGTGGTTGCGCCGCGTTCTCGCGCCTGTTCTTCCGCGTGTCGGGAAAGTCGGATGGGTTTCATTTCATTCCGCTGCCGCGCCCCCATCTTTGCAAATTTCGCCGCTGTCGCAAGGATTCCTTCAGAGTTTGAATCTATCCGGAATGAGGAATCCAGGAAGGCAGGAGAAAAGCCGGTTCATGGTTTCCGGGGTTCCTTATTATTTTGAGACTCCTCACGTCGTCTCCTACCAAATCACGAACGGTTTTGCGGGTATCTGGTTCCGGCAGGAAAAACCACTGCGCTTCCGCGCCGGTCCCGCTCTAGCCGCCACCAGCGCCGTCAGGCGCGACATCTTTGTAGAACCACAAATTGAAAACCCTCACCCAGCCTGCGGCCACCCTCTCCCATCCGATGGGCGAGGGACAAGCCCCGTCGGGGCGGCATATTCCGGCGTTGGCCGATGATGCCGCTCCTACGGAGCTTGGGATTTTCTGATTTCAATTTTCTACAAATATGCCAGCCCTGACGGGCTTGGAAATTCGTGTCAATTCGTGAAATTCGCGTCAAAAAACTCCGCGCCTTTGCCAATTCCGCTGCCGCCGCAAGGATTCCTTCATGGTTTGAATTTATCCGGCGTCCGCGCCTGCTTGGCCATTTTTGTCAGGCGGGTTTTGCGGGCGGCTGGTTCTGGCATGAAAAGCCACTGCGCTTCCGCGCCGGTCCCGCCGGAGCCGCCGCCACCAGCGCCGTCAGGCGCGACATCTTTGTAGAACCATAACCCAAACAAAATTCCAGCCCCGTCGGGGCGACATATTCCGGCGTTGGCCGATGATGCCGCTCCTACGGAGCTTGATTCGTTTTGTAGCCGGAATCTACAAAGATACCAGCCCTACGGGCTTCCAAATTTGTTCGTGTCGTTCGCATGGTTCGCGCTTGGAAAGCCTCTTTCGCCCTTACAGGGCTTGGAACTGTTTGGGACGTGAACCCAGGGCGGCTCTCTCCCGCAAGACGGGATCGTTTGCCCTGGGCTATTATCTTTCGGGCTTACAGCCCTTTTAATCCGCGTGCATCAGCGTTCATCCGCGGTTGAAATTCTTTGTGCCTTTTCACAGCTTTTCACACTTGCCGATGAAACGAGGTGGATTATCTTTTCAGCATGAGCACAGCGACCGCGCATTTGCTTGAAGAATTCGAGCGGCTGTCTCCCGGCGAGCAACGGGAGTTCAGCCGCGTCATTCTTCACCGGACGGCCCAACTCGATTATGCCGCGCCCACGGACGAAGAGTTGACCGCCGCCGCCGCCAGCGTCTTCGCCCTGCACGACAAGGAGGAGGCCTGACTCCTCCGCAGCTAGAGCCGGTTGAACAAGGAGTTCGCCACTGGCTCGGCTTGTAACAATCTCATCGCGCAAATGCCAAACGCTTCCTTAAAAACCATCGTCAAGCACTGTGATGCTTTGCTCCGCACCAACGCAATCGGAGATTACGACGGCGCGGTGAACGGACTGCAGGCCGGGAACTCCGGCACGGTCACCCGCATCGCGGCGGCGGTGGACGCCAGCCTCGCCACCGTGAAGCTCGCTATTGCCGCCAATGCTGGTTTGATGGTTGTGCATCACGGACTGTTCTGGTCGCCAGCGCATCCGTGGACGGGCAAAAAATATGAACTGCTCCGGCTGCTGGTGGAAAACAACCTGGCGGTTTACAGTTCGCACCTGCCGCTCGATGCGCATCCCAGGCTCGGGAACAACGCGCAACTCTGCGCCGCGCTCGGCTTGAAAAATCCGCGCCCCTTTTTCGTCAGTCACGGCCAAACCATCGGTTTTCAATCGCGCACCAAAATCTCCCGCGCAAAACTCGCCGCGAAGCTTGCGCGCGCAACCGGCGCCAAACCGCGAATCATTCCGGGCGGCGGCGAAATCTGTCAGCGCATCGGGGTCGTGACGGGTGGCGCGGGCGGCGATTTGAAACTGGCGGTGGCTGAAGGCGTGGACACGTTCATCACCGGGGAAGGTCCGCATTGGACTTATGCGCTGGCCGAGGAATTAGGCATCAACGTGCTTTACGGCGGCCATTACGCGACGGAAACGTTCGGCGTGAAGGCGCTGGCGGCGGAGCTTTCCAAAAAATTCAAGGTGCCGTGGGAATTTCTGGATCATCCGACGGGATTATAGTTCCGGCTTCAACTTCGGGTCGCGCGGATTTTTCTTTTGGGCGGCGATGCCGTCACGGACGCCGCGCAAATCCTGGCTGAAAACGCGTGCGAGTTCTTTTTTCCCGGTCAGCTTGTATTGCGCGATCTTGATAAAGAGCTGGAGGAGGCGTCCGCATTTCATGCAGAACATGAGCGGATTCCCGGAGTTTTCGTGCATGAGTGCCGCACCGCCGAAACTATAAGCGTAGCGGGTTTTAAGGACGTCCTCGGTGGTCATGCGATGGTGGTTGTGACGGACGACGGCACGCGGTTCATAGACAATGCTGTGGCCGGATCGCAGGACGCGATAGTTGATGTCAATGTCCTCGCCGCTCTTGAGCGGAGCGCCCGCGCCGAGGCGGTTGTCGAACCCGCCAAGCTGGTCGAGTGCGGTCTTGCGGAATGACATGCTGCTGCCGTGGCCGACGCACCACGGCGCAAGGCCTTTGCCTTTCATGTGCTTGGCAAAAATTTTTCCGACATTCTGCAAAATCAACCCGACGCGGAAACGGACTTCTCCGGGTTTGAAGACGCGGCGGTTCTCGCCCAGGTCCTGCCCGGCGACCTCCTCGAAGAGATCGGCGGCGGTTTCGCTGCGGTGCGGGATGACGCGCCCGGAGCAGCCCCAGATTTCCGGGCTGGAATAATTTTGCACGAGGAACGAGAGCCAGGTTTTTTCCGGCAGGCAGTCGTCGTCGGTGAAGGCGATGATTTCGCCGGTGCAAAAGGGCAGCCCGGAATTCCGTGCGAGCGACTGGCCGAGACGCGGTTCAAAAACGTATTTCGCGCGGAACTGTTCCGCGAGCTTCACGGACTTTTCTTTTTCCTCGCCCGCGCTGCTGTCCACGATGATGACTTCAAAATCGGGATGATCCTGTTTTGCCAGCGCCGCCAGCGCATCGGCGAGGCAGCTGGAATGATTGCGGGTGATGACGATGACGGAAACGTGCATGAAAATCAGCGGAAAAGGTTCAAGCGTTGGCTGGCCGGTTGCGGCGTGTCAAAACCAGAAGGACGCCGCAAAGCAACAGACCGGTGCCGATGGCCGCCAGCGTTACAAACAATGGTTTGTTCGGCAGGCTGAGCTGAAATTCCACCGTGTGCTGGCCGGGCGTCAGGTAAACGCCGCGCATGATGAAATTGCAGCGCAACAGTTCCGCCGGCCTGCCATCCACCAGCACGTGCCAGTGCGGATCGAACTTGTCATTAAGCAGCAGTACCGAGGGGGTGGTGGTTTTTGCATCGAACATGACATCCTTCGGCGCGTAGCAGTATCCGGATTGTTTCCACAGACCATTTCTCTTCCCCTTGAACGCGGGGTCATCCGGCAGGTAACGTTTGAATTCGATGGTTCCGGAATTTTCATTGGTGGCGTTCGCGGCCAGCGTGACCGGCAACGGCGTGGAAATCAAAACGGTCTGCCACGGATCGAAATTTGTGCTCGCCAGCGTTTTGAGCGTGGCGTCGTCGTTGGGGTTGACTTGCCAGTTGGAATAAAGTTTGGCGCGCGGCAACGCGCCAGTGAACTCAAAAAGCGCACAACCTCCGTTTTTGCTGACGACGGCGGTCAACTGCTCCAATTGCGTCGGCTGGTCAACGCCGGGCTTTGGCATCAGGTCAAAACGTTGAACGATGCGGAAACGGTGTTGCACCGGGTCGAGTCGCTCGTTGAGAACATCCAGATAATCCGCGTACCCAAGCAGGTAACGGGTATTGGTCAATTCCCAACGCCGGGCCATGAGATAAGCCGCGTCTTCAGAACGGGGTGCCAGAGACATCTCATAAGCCTCCAAATCCGCCGGCATGCGCGGCATTTGAATTTTATCGAGCGACTGAATGTTGTAATACGGGAAATGGTGTTGCGCCCATTCAATGCGGTAAAGATCGACGAACCAGCTGTCAAGGAAGGGCAAATGCGGAGGGGCAGGGAACACCAAACCAATAACGCGGGATTCGTAGGGTTTGTTGCGCAGGAAATCAACAATGGGGTTGAGCGAGCCAATCTCGTACTTTTGTTTGTAATCCAAGTGAATGATATAGGGTAAACTCGCCCGGCCCAAATCCATGACGAGCAGCGTGCCGAGCAAAATGCCGCCTAATTTTGCGCGTCGCCCCGCAAAAACTCCCGCAATGATGAGCGTGCAAAGTCCAACCGCCAGCACGAAGAGCAGGATGAACCAGCCGACCTGCCCGAGGCTGAACGCGGCGATGTCTTTGGCCGTGCCTTCGTCGGGAAACCCCACCATTTGCAGATAATGGACCAGGCCCGGCTTCTCCATGGCGTAAATCAGCCACCCGAGCACGCTGCCGATGACCGCCAGGACACAGACCAACGTCCAATTTCGATCGAAGCCGCGTGCTTTCATCCACCAATTTTTGAATTGTGCCAGCGGCGAAGTGGAATTAGCCGCCGAAATTTCCAAATAACGCCGGCTCAAACCGTGGATGCCGTAAGCAAACAGAATCACAATCGCCCACGAAAAAACCGCCATGAACTTGCTTGGATTCCGCATCGTCGAGACATACGGCAGCATATAGAGCAATTTGAAGAAGGGCGCGAAGCGGCCAAAGGCCAGCAGCAGCGACACAATCAGTATCGCCGACCAAAACCAAATGAACCGCCGTTGCGTTTTGGTGAAGGCCGGATTTTGTCGTCGCAACGATTGCGCAATCGCCCACAACGCCACCAGCGTCACCAGCACCCCGGCATAATTGCCGCCGCCACTGAATCGCATCAGTCCGGGCGGCGGAGAACCTTCTTTCCCACTCGCAAAAAAGCGGTCAATCGCCGGATCGCGTCCGCCACCGCCCCAATAATTGCCTCCTTTATAGGCGTCCTGGAAAAAGTCCATCATGTCTTTCGGCGTATCCATCCGATAACCGAACAGGCCGGGTATAAACAGCCCGAGCGTTTCAATTTTTGGCAGACTCCATTGCGTGGCCCAGTCCCAGTGCTGAACTTTGGTTTCCGCGTCTTGTCCGGTGCCGGCGATGCCGGTGATTTGCGAGCCGACGAGCCCCACGATGGTTTGCGTGGCCATGAACCCGGCAAATACAGCGATTATCATGATTCGGCCCAGGCCGCGGCCCAATTTTATCAAAAGCGATCCGTTTTCATCGGTGACGGCTTTGAACAAAACAAAGGCCGCGACAAACAGACTGAAGATGGCGCCGATGTCGGCAGCCTCCATCACATTGACACCTACGGCCAACCCCGCCAAAGCCAGTCGCATCCAGCGCGTGAGCGGTGGTGTCGCCGAAGAATTAGATACCACCAGTGCCAAAGCGAGAAAGTCCATGCTGAAAGCATCCAACTGGCCGCCCACGCCCCAACAGGCAGTGGCAAAAAAGGTGGAACTCAAGGCGGCAGCTAATGCGCCCAGCGCCGCCGCCAACGGCGAAAAATTTAACTGCCTAAAAAAACACCACGCGCTGAATCCCAAAAAAAACAAAGCGATGGGCGCAAAGAATTTTGAGTAACCGACGGCCCCAAGCATCCAACGGCACAACGAGTTCAAGTCTGGCGGCCACGCGCCGGTATTGTTGCCAATGTCATTCAAATCAGCCCAGCTTCCGGTGAAAGCGGCGGGAAGCCGTAGCCAAGAGGAGTTTTGCTGTCCAAGCGGCCCGTCATTTGAAAAATGAACAAAGCCGGGCAAAAAGCTTCGCCAAAACAACAAGACCAGAAGTGCCACCAAAAGAGTGGAGAACTTTAGAGCTTGCAACTTGTTTTGAGAAGCCGGTCTGGTGTTTTTCATAAATGTTAAAGACCATTATACGACCGAGTCTGCATTCGGGTCGAGAATCACTGTGGCAAATATGCCCGTCTGGTAAATGAAATTAAGCATCATATTTTTTGATGTGGGATGGAAAGTTGTCAAGGCGCGCTATTCGCGGCTTCGTTTTCAACAAGATTAACTTGCATAAATGTTCCAACTGACCTACATGTAAAAAACAAAGCGTCATCCCACACCACAGCAAAAAGAACAGAACACAAAAAGACCGCAATGAAAAGTTATGAATTACAATTGTTGCCTAATGAGGGAACAAGACATGAAGGGTACGTTCCCGATGTTTCTTGTCGGCGCGCTCAAATAGCAAGGCGAATTTTTTCTGAGATGGCCGCGGGCAGAATGATCCTCGATGTGGGTTGTGCCAGCGGCGACATCTTGGGACCCCTGGCGAAGGTTCACGAAATCCACGGCGTGGACATAGCGCCCGGGCTTGTAGAACGCGCGATTAAAAACGGGATTCATGCCGTCCCCCACAACCTTGAGAGTGGCCCACTGCCGTATCCGGCGCACAAGTTCGACGCCATCTTCTGCGGCGAGACCATTGAACATCAAGTGGACACCGACTGGTTGATGTTTGAGATCAACCGCGTGTTGAAGCCGGGGGGCAAATTGGTGCTGACCTTTCCCAACATCCGCACAATTTTAGGTCTGGGCATGATGCTGTTTTTTGACCTGCCGCCCATGTATGCGGCGCGCTATCGTTCGACGCATTTCCGCGACTTCACCTTGCGTACCATCAAGATCGTGTTGAAAGCCCACGGGTTCCGGTTTGAGCGGGCCATAGGCAGCGCATTTTACTTGCCCAAGATTGAAGAATTTTGGTCGCCACTGGCCACACACCTTCCTTCGTGGGCGTACACGGTGGTGGTCGTAGCGACAAAACAGACCGAATCGGCATATTCGTCGGAATCCGTCATGCCGACACGGTTATACTGAAATGGGCCCCGACAACAATAGTGTGCAATTCCTGATTGCGCCGTACAAACGGGGTATGCCTTTTGGCGACGTGCTGATGATTGGCCGTCAGGATTTGAATGTGGATCCCGTCAAAATGCGGCGCGTGTTGACCAAGGCTGGATTACCGGACGAACTTTTCTCGCCAGACGCGCCAGACACAAGGTTTACGGAGCCGGTGTTCAAATCGTTGGGTGCGCGCAGCATTGCATCGCTCGAGGCTTCGGTGTTTGAAGGCGAAAAATTCGTGCATAAACCAAATCAACCTGCCGGCAATGAGTTCAAACAACGATTCGATTTGGTTTATGACGGCGGCACGCTCGAACACGTTTTCAATTTCCCCGCCGCTTCCAGGGCCAATTTCCTGTTCCCTTGAAAATCGGCGTCAATTCACGAATGATTTTGGAGAAGGGAACCGGCGTGCCCAATTATGTGGCGCATTTGTATCGCAAATGTCTGGAGATGGATCCGGCCAATCAATATGTCTTTTTCCAGCCGGACCGGTCCCGCACGCTGGGCGTGACGCAAGTAGCGCGCACACCGCGGGGGTTGTTGGGCGCCGCCTGGTTCGATTGTCTGCGCGTCCAACGATTGATCCGCCGGGCCAATTTGGATGTTTTTCACGGACCGTCCCATTTTCTCCCGTTGCGGAAATTTGCCGGCATCAAATACGTGGTGACGGTTCACGATCTGGCCTTTCGTGTGATGCCTGAACAATACGATTGGAAGCACCGATGGTACTTTGGCTGGCAATTGGCGCGATCATTGAAGATGGCAGACGCCATCGCGGCGGATTCACACAACACCAAGAAGGACATTATCCGTTTTTACGGCATCCCGGAGGAACGGATCCGGGTGGTCCAGCTTGGGGTGGCGGAGCAGTTCCTCCATGCCGCCGGATCGCCCGCTGAACGGCTGATCCCCCACAAATACTTTTTCTCGGTGACGACCCATCCCACGCGAAAGAACGTACTGGGTGTGCTGAAAGCCTTCGCGACGTTTGCCGGTCAAAGCCAGGTGAAATATGTGATTGCCGGGGTGATTAACGAACAGCAACGGCAGGAACTTTTTGCTTGTGCCGATCGGTTGGGTGTCCGGGACAAAGTCGTTTTATTCGGTTATGCGGATGACAACCAATTGATCAACCTCTATCGAAACGCCGAATTCCTGGCCTACCCGTCCTTCTATGAGGGTTTCGGACTTCCGGTGGTGGAAGCCATGGCGTGCGGATGCCCGGTGATTGTATCGAATGCCAGTTCGCTCCCGGAACTCATGCCGGATGGCGAATGGCTGGTTGATCCCTATAATCCCGCGGACATGGCTGCCCGCATGCAACACATGTTGGCGTTGCCCTCTGACCAGCGTCATGGAATCATTGAAAAGAATCAAAAACACGCCCGGAATTTCATGTGGGATAAGACGGCATACGGAATGATTAAAATTTTTGAAGAGTTGTGCCGTGATCGGAACAAACGTCCGCTGGAATCGGGGGGTTGAATGAAAATACTGCGAACCGGCTGGTTCAAAGGGGCTTGGCAGCACAGGTCGAGTGTCCTGCGATTGGTTTTCCAGGTGCACGGGTGGCCTTGGCTGCTGGCAGATTGCATGGGGCTTCGCCGCCAGCCCTACCGGCTGCGCACGAAAAGCGGGGCTGGTTGCGAATTACGCCCGGGAACATCCGACTGGTGGATATTTCTGGAAATATTCGTTTTTGGAATTTACCAACGGGTTCAAGATGATATTCGAAGGGCCAAGGTCATCATTGATGTGGGTGCCAATGTTGGCTTTTTCGCGCTTTATGCTGCCGCCATAAATCCCGAAGCCGAAATCCATGCGTTCGAACCATTCCCGAACAATCTGGCCCAGGCGGAAAAGAATTTCCTCCTCAGAGTGGCCCGCCGTGTCCGCGTCCATCCTTGTGCCGTATCCGACAAGACCGGAGTGGCCGTGCTTTATTTTACACCCGGGGATGATTCCGGTTGCAGTCTCAACCAGACCAAGGGGCAGTCGTGTTCGGTGAATACCGTTGGTGTGAATGACCTGTTCAAAACCTGCGGAGTTACAAACTGTGATCTGCTGAAAATGGACTGCGAAGGCAGCGAGCTGGCCATACTTTCAGCCGCCGCACCGGATGTGTTGGCAAAAATTGAGACCATTATCATGGAATACCACAATCCGGCGGAAGTGGACACCTTGACGGCTATTCTTTCCCATGCCGGCTTCAAGCCTGAGGTCCTGCCCCAGATTCACACCTTATACGCCTGCCGGAGTTGACGCAGCGGCCTCGCCGGCGGTGCCGCAGATTCGCCGGAATTCCTGTTTCCAATCCACATAGGGAGCCAAAAATGCGGCAACCATGTGGGTTGCCAGTGAGGGAACGGGTATCCAGAGGGAATACCGTTGGCCAAAAAGAATTTGTCGCCAGTTGAAATACCAGGCACAGGCGAGGCTCCAGCCGCGGAAGGGGTGAATAAACGGTTGGGTCAGCAAGTCATAGGGGTTGAGCACGTGTTGTTTGGTAAGACTTAACCACATGCCCGCGTCAGAATTCTTGCGTGCATAACTCTGCAGGGTGGAACGTGTCCTCTCCAGCGTGGATTTGCGGGTCAGGAATGTGCAGATAGTGCCATTCGCCGTTTTCCAGACTTGTCCCTGTTCAGCTTTGATGCGCATGGGGTGCAGGTGGAAAGAGTGATTATAGAAGTCCGGATGGTCATAAGGAGAACAGAAATCAACATCTGCGTTGTTGCGGATCAGGTCCAACATCAGATGAAAACGTCCGGGCAGATAAAAAAAATCATCTTCCGCCAGATAAACGAATTCAGCATCATTTTGATTGGCCAGAATCTCGATTTGCCGGCCAAAGGTCGCCGCGTTGCCGATCCCGGGACAACGCACGAAAACCAAATCATCGCCGGGCCACAACGAAGTGAACAAGTCTTCGTATTCCTTGGGACAGTTATCCAGGACAACCCACAGCTTGACCCTGAGTCCGTCCAGGCTGGCTTTGAAGGAGCGCAGGCACAAGTCGGACAGGTTGTATTTTGAATCGCCAAACACCGGCGGTGGCGTGCGTGACATGTGCGGGTAGATTCGATACGCCACGGCCAGAACGTATGGTTTCTTAAGACTCACAACCGCCGAAGACTAGCCGGTGGAATGAGGATCGTCAATTTTTTTGTGTTCTTCCGGGCTTGCCGCGCGACAGGAATTGCGAAACACTCGACTGACACTTATGGCGAAGAAAGCTCTTATCACCGGCATCACCGGCCAGGATGGTTCCTATTTGACGGAATTGCTCCTGGCCAAAGGTTATGAAGTTTACGGCATCATCCGTCGCACCGCTGCACCTTATCTCGGGCAGTTGGAGCAGGTTTATGCGGCGCCTGGTTTCGATCCCAGGCGTCTGTCGCGGCATCACGGAGACCTGAGTGACGCCGGTTCGCTGAAACGATTGCTGGATAAAATCCGGCCGGATGAAGTCTATAACCTCGCCGCGCAAAGCGACGTGCGGATCAGCTTCGACATCCCTGGTTACACGGCGGATATCACGGCGACGGGCGTGGCGCGATTGCTGGAGGCGATTCACGAGAGCGGCCTCCGCCCGCGTTTCTACCAGGCGTCTTCCAGCGAGATGTTCGGCAAGGTGCGGGTGATGCCGCAGAATGAATTGACGCCGTTTCACCCGCGCAGTCCCTATGCCTGTGCCAAGGTCTATGCCTTTTGGATCACGGTCAACTACCGCGAATCCTACGGCCTGCACGCCAGCAATGGCATCCTTTTCAATCATGAATCACCCCGGCGCGGCGAGAATTTCGTGACGCGCAAAATTACACGTGCCATTGCGCGCATCAAGGCCGGGTTGCAGGACAAGTTGTTCATGGGCAACCTGGAGGCCAGGCGCGACTGGGGTTACGCGAAGGAATACGTCGAAGCCATGTGGCTGATGCTCCAGCAGTCGGAGCCGGATGATTATGTGGTAGCCACGGGTGAAACCCACAGCGTAAAGGATTTTTTGGAACTGGCTTTTGGCCGTGTCGGTTTGGATTGGGAAAAACACGTGGAAATTGATCCCCAGTTTTACCGTCCCGCCGAAGTGGATCAACTCGTTGGCGACGCCACCAAAGCTCATAAGAAGCTTGGCTGGACGCCCAAAACCAAATTTGCGGACTTGGTGCACCTCATGGTGGATACCGATGTGCAACTATTGAAAAGCCAATCTGCTGGAGCCGGGCGGAAAATTGGGTAAGCAGGTCAAGTGAAGCGCGCCTTCATCACCGGCATTGAGGGGCAGGACGGTTCCTATCTCGCGGAACTGCTCCTCGAAAAGGATTACGAAGTGCATGGATTGGTCTATCGCGTGAATGGCCTCAATGTCCCCAACTTGGAACATTTGGTCCGCGACTCACGGATTTTCCAAAAGCGTTTGTATCTTTATCCCGGCGACCTCGATGATTCCGATTCCGTACGCGTTCCATTGGAACAGTCCGCTCCCGATGAAATTTATCACCTCGCGAGCCTAAGCCACGTGGGCCAGAGTTTTGAAAAAGTCGAAGCCACCTGCCGGGTCACGGGGTTCGGCACGCTCCGTTTATTGGAAATGATTCGCACAGGGCCTAAACCGCCGCGTTTTTTTCACGCCAGTTCCAGCGAAATTTTCGGCGACCCCAAACATGCGCCGCAGGACGAAACCACACCAGTCGCACCAGTGACGCCTTACGGCTGCGCCAAGGCATTTGGCACCCAAATGTCCCAGGTTTACCGCAAGACTTTCGGGCTTTTCACCGTCAATGGCATTTTCTTCAACCACGAATCACCGCGCCGCGGTATGAATTTTGTAACACGGAAAATTTGCCGTGCCGCCGCCGCAATTAAATCGGGAAAACAGAAAGAACTGGTGCTGGGCGACCTGGGCGCGCAGCGCGATTGGGGGTACGCCCGCGACTACGTGCGCGGAATGTGGCTGGCGTTGCAGCACGACCCCGCCGAGGATTTTGTCTTTGCCACCGGCCGGCTTCACAGCGTGCAGGAAGTTGTGGAAATTGCCTTCCAGATCGCGGATTTGGATTGGCGTCGGCATGTAAAGCACGATCCAAAACTTTCTCGGCCAGCCGATCCGCACCATCTGGTGGGGAATGCGGCCAAAGCCAGGCGCCTGCTCAACTGGCAGCCGGAAACGACCTTCGAGCAAATCATCACCGAGATGATGGAGGCCGAACTGGCAGCCTTGAGCGCAAAAAGTTGAGGGCAAACCCAAATCAATTCCGCTTCAGGGTCTGCTTCACTTTCAATTCCGCGATCAGCGTCTTGTCCTTGCCGCGGCGTTTGTAGGTCCACACGCCCCAGGCATCGCCAAGCACGCTGCCGAGGCTCGCCGGCACGTGCCAAAGCCAGCACCCGTCGCGGTCGCGAATCAATCCACGCAACGCATGCCAAATTGGGCCGGCGAACGTGACGCAATAGACGCCCGCCAGCCAGAGCGGCACGGGCGGTTTTTCTTTCATCCAATTTATTTTTGCCTCCTCCTGGACGCGGAGAAAATGCACCGTGGCGCGGCGGCGTTTTTGCACGAAGCCGCCAGGCGTTTGCACATAGAAATGATGCACGCCGCGACCGCGAATCCGCAGCCATTCGCGCTGGCCCCGGCGCATGAGGTGCAGGGCCGCGTGCGTGTCCTGGAAAGGGGCGCCGGCCTTCACCGATTCCAAATCGGCCCCGCGAAAAACAAATCCGGCCGGCCACAGTCGTCCGATGCCAATCTTTTGAGCGGTCTGCGGCCATGCGCTTCATTTGTATGTCGACGACCTTGTGTGTTCTCCGGGACAACCTGAAGACCTGCCGTTAAGAATTCGCCATCCCGGAATTGAAAACAAACTTTATGTTCACCGCCCGGCAAACGAATTTCGAATCAGGACACTGCCAATTTTCGCGCAAAGATTGCCGTTCCCAATCCGGCATCTTCGTGCAGAATTGACTTTAGGGAAAAACCTTCTTTGGAGAGGAATCCCTCAATCTCGCCGAGACTCACCCGCCATTTGTGCCACTCGATTAGAATCGTCTGCACCCGCCGCAAAAAGATGGTTTCATTACGGAAGAAATCCATTTCTGATCCTTCAATGTCTATTTTGAGCAAATCACAAGGCTCATTGCCCAAATACTTGTGCCAGTTTTCTTCAATGCCGATACAGGGCACTTGGATTTGTGTCCAGGTGTTGGCCTCACCCAAGGAAATATCCGGTGGGGTTGCTGTTGAACACACATTTGAAGTATGCACAAAAAAACTTGCCTGTCCCCCCTTTCCGCCTGTCCCGACCAAGCCGTGCAACACATGCACATTGCGCAGGTTATTGGTGGTAACGTGCCACCGGGCATCTTCGACCGCATCGGCATTGGCATCCGCCATCAATCCCTTCAACTGCGTACTTTTCAATTGATGACATAGCCAGCAAGTAAAATAGCCGACATTGCAGCCGAGGTCTGCAAAAGTGCGAATACCTTCAGGCATGTCTGGTGTTGAGTAAAGTGTGCCTTTATCAAACATTTCTACGGACAAGCCAAGACTTTCAACTCTTCGTGCCCGATAGCGAATGCCACTCCCGGGCAATGTCTTCACCACCGGGAAACGGCGCAACCACCAGTTGGCCAACAAATGCAGACGCATGAATTTGACTGTCTTCCGAATCGTTTTTGAGCCAGTAAGTCTGAGTATTAATTTTCGCATGAGATAACGTGCTTGTTCAACCCAACCTTGCCTTGCTTGGGGGCACCCTGACAGGGTGGTGTCCGATAAAGATCTGCGCCATGACCTTATCAATATGCCTTGTTAAAAACGCCCGGCCAAGCAGGCTAAGGTTGAATGAAATCACGATTAATCCCTTCAAACGGTCTCGTTTTATGTAAGAAGCGCTGGCAATAAAACCCACCCCGCCGGCAGGAATACAGGAAGCTTCAACGGCGAATCCGAAAGGTAAGGCAAAGAACGTCTTTGTGCCAAACAGGCGGAAATTCATAGAGATATCTTCTCTCGCTTGATTGATTTAAAACCAACCCAGCCCCAAAGGCTTTCTTCTTCCGGACAGTATGAAACTACGATGATGATTTAGAAGGCTTTTTGTCGAAAGTCAATAAAAAATCCACGTCAGCCACGAGCCGGGATCGAATTTTTCAGGCGTTTTTATCACTGCCCATCTGTGCGCGGCGGGCCGGATTTCAGGGTCTGCTTCACTTTCAATTCCGCGATCAGCGTCTTGTCCTTGCCGCGGCGTTTGTAGGTCCACACGCCCCAGGCATCGCCAAGCACGCTGCCGAGGC
>Ga0074044_10003001_pt1 | contig 14560 bp, 11 predicted proteins | sample BogForMeECP23OM1_FD_94443 | JGI IMG/M metagenome (GOLD analysis project Ga0074044, IMG submission 94443) | Bog forest soil microbial communities from Calvert Island, British Columbia, Canada - Bog Forest MetaG ECP23OM1 | ecosystem: Environmental > Terrestrial > Soil > Wetlands ... | reverse complement strand
GGTGCCGGGAGTGAGTAACCAGACGGGGCAGGATGAAGGCGCAGTCGGCGTTTCGGGGAATGTTTCCTTCAGCGTAAACGGCGGCCGCACCGAATATAACAACTGGGAATTGGACGGCGGCGACGCCATGGACAACGGCAGCAACACTACCCTCAACGTCTACCCCAGCATTGACGCCATTGCCGAATTCAAGGTGCTCACCTCCAACTACGGTGCCCAGTACGGCCGCAATGGCTCGGGTACGGTCGAAGTTGAAACCAAGTCTGGCACCAGTCGCTTCCACGGCGACTTGTATGAGTTCGTCCGCAACGACTTCTTCAATGCCACGCCCGAATTTCAGACTGCTCCTCCAGCCTACAAGAAGAATGATTTTGGTTTCACCATCGGCGGTCCAGTATTCATTCCCGGACACTACAATACGGACAAGCAGAAAACGTTTTTTTTCTGGTCGGAGGAGTGGCGGCGCGAGATTGTTCCAGGCGCAAGTTTTTTTAGCGTGACCACGGTTCCAACTCTAGCCGAGCGAACTGGGAATTTCAGTGATGTGTGCCCTGCCCCCAACTCGGCCGTTAATACTACCGCCTATCCAAACTGTCCGGTCGACCCGCAAACAAGCAGCTATTTCGCTGGCAACCAGCTTCCGATCGCCAATCCCACAGTAGTCAATGCTCTCCTTCCACTCATTCCCACTCCGAACGTGGGTCCTAACTCTTGGTATCTGCCGCCCTCACTACCGACGACCTGGCGGGAAGAACTTTTCCGCGTCGATCACAACATTAATGACAAGGTCCGTGCCACTTTTCGCTACATCCATGACTCCTGGAACCAGGACTACCCCGTACCTTTATGGACGAGCGGCACCACCTTTCCCACGATTCAAACCAACTTCAATGGTCCCGGCGTCAGCATGGTGGCGCGGGTCACGGCCGCGGCTTCGCCTACGCTGCTGAATGAATTCGTTGCCAGTTACACCACGGACCACATCACCACAAGTCTGATTGGGCCGTGGCGGCGCCCCGCCGGATTTCCTCCGATCGGAATCTATAACAACGGCTTTGGGGGTAAAGTCCCTGGCATTATGCTGACTGGCGGCCAGTATAATTTTGCCGAAGACCCGGGATATGTTCCGAACGGTCCGCTAAACTCCAATCCCACTTTTACGTTCCGCGATAACCTCACCAAGAGCGTCGGTGGCCACAATCTGCAGTTGGGCATCTATGTGGTGATGGCCCACAAAAATGAAATTCCGCAACCGAGCTATGGCGTGAATGGCCTGTTGCAGTTTAGTAACACCGGCAATACAGTCACAACCGGAAATCCGTTTGCCGATCTTCTTCTGGGAAATATCAGCACCTTCACCCAGGAACAAGCCGCGCTCAAGATGCATGAGCAATACAACATCTTTGAGCCGTATTTTCAGGATGATTGGCACGTCATCCCGCGCCTGACTCTAAACTTGGGATTGCGGATGAGCTTCTTCGGAACTTATTCAGAAAAGAATCATCTGGCCTGGAACTTTGATCCCGCGCACTACGTTCCTGGTGCCAGCAGCGTGGATCCGGCCACCGGCTTAGTGATCGGCAATCCGTACAACGGGTGGGTCGACTGCGGGGTTACGCCCGGAGTTCCTGCTGGCTGTATGACCAACCATTGGTGGAATCCCGCGCCCCGCATTGGTTTTGCGTATGATCCCTTGGGCAATGGGAAATGGGCCATCCGCGGCGGTTACGGCATTTTCTTCGAGCATACCAACGGCAATGAGGGCAATACCGAGTCGCTTGAGCAGTACAACATCAACACCCAGACCAGCAGCGTCGTCAATGTGGCGGGATATGCCAATCTGAATCCCAGTCTTCTCGGCGGTGGCACTACTCCGTTGTCTTTTGTCTCTATTCCGAGCAAAGCCACCTGGCCTTACATGCAGCAATGGCATCTCGATGTGCAGCACGATATGGGCAAGAACACAGTTGCGACCCTGGCATACGTGGGCAGCGCCGGAGTGCATTTGACCCGTTCTTATGAGTACAACCAGATGCACGCGGTTCCGGCAAGCCAGAACCCCTATGCGCCCGGGCAGGTGATTACGGCCTTCGACTGCGGTTGGGGTCCGGGCAACAGCCAGCCCAATGTGACATTTGACGCTTACGGTGTTCCTACGAACGCCTTGACTTCCTATGGCACACCAATTCCCTACAACGCTCCGACCGCTGGTGGCGTTCCGTCCGGGGCGGCAGTAAATCTTTTCGTGGCGTGCGGCAACAATGCCACTCCGTTCTTGCCCTTCGCGGGAATCGGAACCATCACCCGAAAGGATCAGACCGGCTCTTCGAATTACAATGCGCTGCAGGCTTCTCTGCGCCACAGCATCGGCGGGCTGCAACTGAACGCGGCTTATACCTATAGCCACTCCATCGACGATTCGTCCGACTACAACGACTCGGGCTTTGTCGATAGCTACAACCTAAACGCCTACCGGGCTAGCTCGAACTTCGATGAGCGCCACATCATTAACATCGGCTACGTTTATGACCTGCCATTCTTCAAGAGCAAGGGTCTCGCTAATAAGTTCTTGGGAGGATGGCAGTGGTCCGGTATCACCGACATTGAAAGTGGGTCGCCGTTCAGCGTTTATAACGAGGGTTGCAATCCCTGCAACAGTACCGTCAATGGCGTGCCCACGGACATTCCGACCGACAACGCCGGAGTTTCCAATCCGTTCGCGTCTGCCGGCTCCTACCCTGATCTCGTCGGCAATCCGAACGCCGGGATACCGAAACTTCCACCAGGTAACCCGCCTTTGCTCTTTAATCCTGCGGCGTTCGCCGCACCCACGGGACTCACCTTCGGTAACGCGGGAAGAAACATTTTGCGCAATCCTTGGCGCACCAACTTCGACATGGCGTTGCTAAAGCACTTCGCTGTCACCGAATCGAAATACTTCGAATTCCGGGCGGAAGCCTTCAATGTGTTCAACCATCGCGAGTATACGTGGCTGGGTGGTGACGCCGGCTCGGCCGCAGACAACGCGAATGGCTCGGGAATAACCAGCGCCAACGGTGTGGGCTGCTATGGCGGAGGCAACAGTTCAGCCGGCGATTCGAGCTGTCTCGGCAATGGACTGCTTCAGCCTAACGGAGCACACAACCCACGCATCCTGCAGCTGGCGCTAAAGTTTATTTTCTGAGTGATTGCGCGCAGTAATTCCTCCGGCCTGGCCTCCCGTGAGGCCAGGATTTTTTGTCTGGCTCTGCAGAATGCCGCAAGCCAGTTCTGTTTTCTCCCTGAAAGTCGAAGTAGTGAGAGCTGAGATTCTTACCCCACCTGCGCGTGCTGATGGACTGAACTCACCGCAGCGAACGCGCGCTCCAAATCCGCGATCAAGTCGTCCGTGCTTTCAATTCCCACCGACAGCCTGATCAACTGTTCCGTCACACCCATTTTCTGCCGCTGTTCGGCCGAAATCATGGCATGGGAAGTGAGTACGGGAATGGAAACCAGAGAATCGACTCCGCCCAAGCTGGGGGCCAAGGTGAACAGACGCAGGGATTCGGTCAGCCGCCGTGCATCTTCTCCCGAGCCATCCACTTCGAAGCTGAGCATGCCCCCGCCGCTGCGCATCTGCTCCATCGCAATCGCTCGCTGCGGATGCCCATCGAGAAACGGATAGTGCACGCGCCGGACCTTGGAATGTTGAGCCAGATATTTCGCGATGCGCATCGCACTCTCATTCTGCCGCTGCACTCGAACTGCAAGCGTCTTGATACCCCGGAGCAGCAGCCAGGCCGCGTGCGGATCCATCACCCCACCCAACGTGGTTCTAGTTTCATGAATCTTCTCGATTAAATCCTTACGACCGGCAACGATGCCCGAAATCAGGTCGGAGTGGCCGCCGAAATATTTGGTGCCGGAGTGCATGACCAGATCAATGCCAAATTCCACTGGCCGCTGGTTGATGGGCGTGGCAAACGTGCTGTCGATCATGGTAATGAGGTCGTGCTTTTTCGCCAGGGCAGCGGCCTTGTGCAAATCAACGATCCGCACCGTGGGATTGGTCGGAGACTCCAGGTACAGCAGTTTCGTGTTGGGTCGGATGGCGCGGGCATGCTGATCATATTCGGTGGTATCAACCAATGTAGTTTCGATGCCCAGCTTCGGAAGCCATTGGGTGAAAAATTTCGTGGCGCCGCCGTAGATGTCTCGTTGCGCCACGACGTGATCGCCGCTTTTCAGCAGCGCAAAAATGGAAGTCGTAATCGCTGCCATGCCCGAAGCAAAAAGCAGCGCAGCATCAGCACCTTCTAGTTCTGCAATGGCCGACTCAACCACAGTATTTGTCGGATTCCCATAGCGCGTGTAAAACATGTCCGTATGAGTTGCACGCAGCTGCTGGTCGTTGTCGGTCACTTCAAAAGTCGAGGTCTGGTAGATGGGAGTGGCCAGGGGGCCATTCTTCTTGTCAAGGTCGGTGCCACCGTGAACCGCTTCAGTTTCGGGTCGGTGTTGATGCGCTTTCATAAGAAACTCCATCCGTTGATTTCGCAGGATTGCTACGGCTACGACAGTTCATCAAGAGTATCGTTCACCGGCGAAGCGGGCAAGAGGCGCCTCCGGACCGATACAGTCCGCCCTCATACCTTTATAATTCCAACACCATGGAGACAGGTCTGAAGAATCGAGTCGCGATCGTGGCCGCGTCCAGCCAGGGGATTGGCCGCGCCACAGCAGAGGCCTTCGCCGCCGAGGGATGCCGGGTCGCGATGTGTGCTCGCAACCCTCAAACGCTGGAGGCAGCCGCGGAGCGCATCGAGAAACAGTACGGCGCTGAAGTGTTTAGCCAGGCTCTGGACGTAACCGATGCGGAGGCGGTGCGTCGCTTTGTCGATGCGGTAGTCTCAAAATTTGGCGGCGTGGACATTTGCATAACCAATGCCGGAGGTCCGCCAGCGAAAGGATTTCTTTCGACCAGCCTCGAAGAATGGCGGAAGGCCGTGGATGCCAATTTTCTCAGCACAGTTTATTTCGCTCGCGAGGTAATTCCGCACATGCAGCGCCGGCGCTGGGGGCGGATCATCACCATTACTTCCATCACCACCAAGCAACCTGTGGCCGATCTGGTGCTGTCAAACGCGGTTCGCGCCGCGGTTGTTGGCCTGGTAAAAAGTCTGGCCAACGAATTTGGCAAAGATGGCATACTCGTAAACAACGTTGGGCCGGGCTACACTGCTACTGATCGGCTAAAAGAATTGGCGAAGGCCCGGTCTGCAGCTTCAGGCAAGAGCGAAAAAGAAATCTCCGAAGGATGGAGCGCGGACGCGCCTCTGAAGCGTCTCGGCGAACCCCGCGAGGTTGCGGACGCGATCGTGTGGCTCGCTTCGGAACGTGCGTCATATGTGACCGGACAGACCGTGCTCGTCGATGGCGGCCTCTACAAAGGTTTGTAGTTCGTGTAGGCGCGGGCGTCGTCGCCCGTGCGGTGCGTGATTTGATTTATGCGCGTGCAATACATTGCTCAAGAGGAAACAATGCGACCGTTAGCGTCTCGAATGAGCGTCATGACTGGCGAGGGCGCGCTGTCCGTCTATGCGCGCGCCAAGGAACTGGAGCGCGAAGGCCGTTCGATCATCCATCTCGAACTCGGCGAGCCGGACTTTCACCCTTCCCCATCCGTAAATGACGCACTTAAACAAGCACTCGACGAAGGCAAAGACCGCTACTGCGCCGTCGCCGGAGTCTTGGCTCTGCGCGAGGCAATCGCTGCTTACCTTCACGACACCCGTAGCCTGAAAGTCTCTCCAGCGAACATCGTGATCGCCCCCGGCTGCAAAATCGCGTTGTTCATGGCGATGATGGCGTTGATCGATTCCGGGGATGAAGTGTTATATCCCGACCCCGGGTTTCCCGGATATCCGTCCATTACCCTAGGGCTGGGCGGCATCCCCGTGGCATTTGAACTTTGCGAGCACAGTCATTTCCAACCGGATCCTGAAGAAATCGCGGCGAAGATTACGCCTCGGACCAAGATTCTGATCACGAACTCACCAGGCAATCCGACCGGAACTGTCTACACCAACGAAGTTCAGCGCCGACTGGCGGAACTCGCCGTAAAACATGATCTGCTCGTGGTCTCCGACGAAATCTACGCTCGGATCATTTATGGCGGGCAATCCGTCTCGCTTATGATCTATCCGGGGATGGAGGAGCGCACGCTGATCATCGACGGCTTCTCCAAGAGTTTTGCCATGACCGGATGGCGCCTGGGATATGCCGTTGCCCCGCCACGTATCGCGGCGGCGCTGCAGATGCTGGCGGTCAACAGCTATACTTGTGTCGCGGAATTCAGTCAGCATGGCGCCATCGAGGCACTCAAGGATCGCGAGGGCGCAACTCCTCGCATGGTTCGCGAGTTCGCTAAACGACGCGAGCAGTTCATCCGCGATCTCAATCGCATTCCCGGATTCCGCTGTTCGCCCCCGGAAGGCGCGTTTTACGCGTGGGTGAACATTGCAGAGACGGGGATGAGCGCGGAAGATCTCTGCCGGATTATGCTGGAGCAGGCCGGTGTTGCGGCCATCGCAGGTAGGGCCTTCGGGGCCGCTGGCGCTGATTTCATCCGCTTCTCGTTTGCATCGTCGACAGCGACGTTGCAAGAGGCGGTGGAGAGGATTCGAGGGGTCTCTGTGACGTGGCAAAGAACAGTTGCCGCACACTAGCGAGTTGTGACTTAATCTTCGTCGCGCAATCGCGATCGAAGTCAATGCAGTGCGATTTTAATGGGGAAGGTGGACTGATGGCAAAAGCGGCAAAAGCAAAACGCGTGACTAAGAGTCCTGCAATGAGGAACGCTGCAAAGAAAACCAACCCGACTCCAAGGCAACCAGGGCCTAACGCCGCAAAGGCCGAGCTGAAGTACATTCCCTGGAGTTCCGTCCAACTCGAAGACCTGAATCCGCTACTTCAACGCCAGTTCGTCGTGGGCCAAGACGTCATGTTGGCACGTGTCCTGTTAAAGAAGGGCTGTATCGTACCCGAGCACAGCCACCATAACGAGCAGCTTACCTACATTCTGGAGGGCGCGTTAAAGTTTTGGATCGATGGCAAAGAAATCGTAGTAAATGCCGGCGAAGTGCTGACCATCCCTCGGCATATGCCGCACAAAGCCGAAGCCCTGGAGGATACCGTGGACCTGGACGTATTCAATCCGCCGCGTGCCGATTGGATTAACAAGACCGACAAATATTTGCGCGGCGGGAAGTAGATTGCCCTGGACAATATTCCGCTGACCTCAATCCGGACGGCCGACCGCGGCTCGCGCGAGTCCAATCCCATTCAAACGTCGCAGCTGCGATGCATTGGTTGCGGCGGCGTGTATCAGAAAGCGGAACAGAACTTCCGCTGTGCGGCTTGTGGCGATTTGCTGGAAATCGTATATCCCGATTGGAGCATAACCCCAATAGACGCTGCCCTGCTCAGAGATCTCTGGCGCCAACGCCGCACCTCCGGACTTCCCGTCGATGAAAGCGGCGTCTGGCGTTTCCGTGAACTGCTGCCGGGCTTTCATGATTGGCAGGAGATCATCACCCTGCGTGAGGGAAACACTCCTCTCTATGAAATGCCTTCCTGCGCCCGCAATGCCGGGATGCAGCAGCTTTATGCCAAGCACCAGGGAATGAATCCCACCGGATCATTCAAAGACACTGGTATGACTGTGGCTGCTTCCGTCGCGCGGCGCGAGGGATTCCGTTGGGTGGCTTGCGCCTCCACCGGCAACACCTCCGCTTCTATGGCGGCCTATGCTGCGCGTGGCGGAATGCGAAGCCTGGTGCTGATTCCGGAAGGCAAAGTCTCGTGGGGCAAACTTTCTCAGGCGCTCGATTACGGCGCGGTGACCTGCCAGTTGAAAACCGATTTCGATGGCTGCATGCGCGTACTGAATGAGGTCGTGCAGCGGATGCCGGTTTATCTTTTGAACTCGGTCAATCCGTATCGTCTCGAAGGACAGAAAACTGCCGCCGTCGAACTGATGGAACAATTCGATTGGCAGCCACCCGAACACGTCATCGTTCCGGGTGGAAACTTGGGGAATTCCTCGGCGCTGGGAAAGGCATTCCTCGAGATGAAGCAACTCGGTTTGATCTCAGCCCTGCCGAAAGTCTCTATCATTCAGGCGGCAGGTGCGAATCCATTGGTTCGGACCATGCGCGAAAATGGCGGCAAGAAACTGATCACGGTGCAGGCTGAAACTGCGGCCAGCGCCATTCGCATCGGCAGCCCCGCATCGTGGAAAAAAGCAGTTGGGGTTCTGCACGCCACTGGTGGCGCGGTCGAACAAGTCAGCGAAGTTGAGATCGCTTTGGCTAAAGCCGAGATTGGCGCGGATGGCATTGGCTGCGAACCGGCTTCTGCGGTGACCCTTGCGGGACTGAAGAAGCTGGTGAAGCAAGGTTTTGTCAAGTCAGGAGAAAGCGTGGTACTGATCTTGACCGGGCACCTGCTGAAAGACCCCGAGTTCACTTTGAAGTTTCATCGCGGGGATCTTTTCGCCGGCACTGGTAGCGAAAAAGAAGCTGATATCCTTAAGCCGCAGCAGCGCGCACCCATCGTACTAGATGCCACCATGGACGCTGTCATTCGAACCTTGAAGGAAGCAGACGACCAACTGGAGATGTAGCAAGCTATGTCTCCACAGCGGGGTACAGACGTCGCTCGCAACGTCTTGCTTTTATCTCATGATTGATCGCACTGATAAAAAGCGGCCTAAACCCCAGTCCATGGAGATTGTCCTTCCCGCCACCTCCGCAAACCTGGGTCCGGCCTTCGATGCCGCAGCGCTTGCTTTCTCATTGTTTCTCAAAGTCCGGGCAAAGTCCGCCAACGAATTCTCGGTCAAAGCGTGTGGGCGCGATTCCGAAATCTGCTCGCAAATCGAGAACCATCTTATTCTGACTACCTATCGTGAAGTGCTGCTAGCGGAAAAAAAGCCGGTGCAGCCGCTCGCGCTTCGCATTGACAACGAAATTCCCATCGGTAAAGGATGCGGATCCTCCGCGGCCGCGCGCCTGGCGGGAATCGCCTTGGCCGCGCGCTTCGGCCGATTACGCTGGACCGATAGCCGCATCGTGTACGAAGCAGCCCGACGCGAACACCATCCTGATAATGCCGCGGCCTGTTGGATGGGCGGCTTGGCCATTGCACGAATCTCGGCAGCCGGCGAAATGCAGATGGAACATGTAAGGCCGAAAGGAAGGTGGCCGCTGTTGTTCGCGGTTCCCGACGAAAGCCTTTCCACCGAGGATGCGCGCCGGGTTCTGCCCAATCTATATTCCCGGGCCGATGCCGTGGCCAATATACAGAATTCCATGCTGCTGCTGGCGGCGTTCCTTCAGGGGCGCAAGGATACGCTTGCGTCCGCGCTGGAAGATCGTATTCATCAACCCTACCGCGCGTCCCTGTGCCCGTTATTGCCCGCTCTGCAGAAACTCACTGGCACTCGCGGAATACTAGGCTGTGCTTTAAGCGGAGCGGGACCTTCGGTATTGGTCTTTCTGGATCCGAAATCGAGTGCAAACAAAGCGATGGCGCAAGTCCGGGAATGTCTGCGAGCGCAGGGACTCAACCCGCAACTCATACAAACCGAGATCACGGCGCGAGGCGCGAGCCAAAGGATGCGCTGAAGACAAGCCTCTCGCCAAACCGTTATTCGTCGGTGCTGGGCGGATGATCAGCGGTCACAATGCTGGAGAGGTGCTGTTGGAAACTGAGGTAAGGTTCACGGGCGAAGCGGTCTGGATAAGAACGGACCGCCCGAAGAAAACTGTCTATTTCCTGCTGTGCCTCGTGATCCCGGGAGGGGTTCGCTACAAACAAATCTGCCGCGTAATGCTTCTTCGTCTTCATCTACTTCTCCCTGCCATCGGGTTAGGCTTGCATGGCCACCCGCACACCCTCGGATTTGCGGGTCCACACCTCAGCCATCCCCAGGGTAGTTCGCCCGCAAAAGTTTTCAGAAAAGGGGGAACTCGAGGCTATTTCTCATTCTCAGACATGTAAATAGCACTTTCGTGCCATCGGGAAGTCCCATGCTATGGGAATAGCTGGACCAGCGCCGTGCTGCAATTCAGTTCTCAGCGGCTGGCCGGAGGAACGATGCTGTTCATCCGCAGATACTCCACCATTTGCCCATAATGGTCGAAGCAATGCCCCACGACAAGAGTGGCCATCCCCAACCGCGTAGTCATTCCTCCAATATCTTCCGCGAAACCGCCGTCGCCAGCTTGCGAGGGCTGAATCGCACCGACTCCGCCAGCAACCAATTCCTGAATCCTGAAATCACTATCGTCTTGCCCGCCATCAGGCCGCGATAGCCGTCACGAGCAACAGTCTTCGCATCCATGGGTCGAAGGGTCTTGACTAGCCTGGTGTTTTCCATGCCCGCGCGCTCTTGCAGGTTGGTGTCGGTTGGCCCGGGACACAGGCAAGTCACAGTCACACCGGACCCCTTTAGTTCATTAGCGAGCGCTTCCGAAAACGAGATCACGTAGGCCTTCGTCGCATAGTAAACCGCCATCAGCGGGCCGGGCTGAAATCCTGCGGTGGAACCGACGTTCATGATCTTGCCGGAATGACGTGAGATCATGGGGCCAAGAAACAGTTTGGTGAGGTGAGTGAGCGCAGTGATGTTGAGCTGAATCTGGCCGAGACTTTCTTCCAGCGAGACCTTCGCAAACTCGCCCAACACACCGTAACCGGCGTTGTTCACCAGAATGTCCACGGCAACGCCCTCGCGTTGCAGCTGGTCGAACAGAAACTGCGGAGCAGGCGCTGCAGTTAGGTCGAGCGGGACGGCCTTGGCCGAGACGCCAAACTGGCGCTGCAGTTCATCGGCAAATTGTGTGAGCTTGGGCGCGCTGCGCGCCACCAGCACAAGATCGTGATGATCGTTGGCAAAGAGCTTGGCCAGTTCGTATCCGATGCCGCCGGAGGCGCCGGTGATGAGGGCGGTCTGGTTCATGCGGTTGATTCCATTTTCTTGTTCTAATGCAAAGAAAAAAGGCGTGCCGCAAAATGGCGCGCCTTGACGAATGCGAATGAGCCTATACGTGGGCCATGGCTGGCTCGACCTCGTAGATCGAGTGCCACGACGTGGCGGCCTTCAGGCGGTCGTTCACGTTGTTGATGTTCTTCACGCCCTCGGTCTGCAGCCATTTGCGGAAGGCTTCTGCGCCTTGCTTGGCGTAGATCGGGATTCCATCTTTCCAGGTGGCGCGGCCGCAGAGTACTCCGTTGAACTTCACACCGGATTCTCCGGCGAGCTCGAGGGCTTCGGTAAACTCGGCGTTGCTCACGCCGGCGGACAGATAAATGAACGGCCGGGTGGCGACTTTCGCGGCTTTCAGGAACAGGTCGGCGGCTTCTTTCTTGCTGTACGCTTTCTGTCCGGCATAGGCCTTGGCGCCTTCGACGAACTTCATGTTCACCGGCACTTCAACCTTCAGCACGTCGACGCCGTACCGATCCTTGCTGAACTCGCGCATACTCTCGGTGACGATCTGCGGCTTTTTCTTGGCGTACTCGAAGCCTTTCTCGTCCGCGCCTTCTTCGTAGCCGACAAACTCCAGAAAAAATGGGATGTCGTTGGCCCGGCACTCGTCGCCGATGCGCTCCACCCAGGCATGTTTCTTGTCGTTGACGTCCTTGGGATCGAAGGGCGTGTAGTAGAGCAGAATTTTGACGCAGTCCGCCCCCGCTTCTTTCAGGCGGCGCGCGGACCAATGATCGAGCAGGTCGCCGAGGCGGCCGAGGCCGGTTTTGTCGTATCCGGTCTTTTCGTAGGCCAGCAGCAGGCCGGCGTTTTTGGCGCGGCGCTTGGCGGCGGGCAGGCCCCACTCGGGATCGAGCAGGATGGCGCTGGCATGCGGGGTGAGAACCTCGGCGACCAGCGACTTGAATTCTTCCATCAGGGCATCGTTGACTTCGCCGCCTTTTTCCTTGGCCAGCGATTTCTGCAGGGAACCGCGTTGGTCCATGGCGGCCGCCGCGATGACGCCGCGTTCGTTGGATACTCTCTTAAGGCCAGCTAATTTTCCGGGCGTGAGTTTCATAGGATTCCTCCTTCGGTTGCAATCAGGATGATTCAGAGCTCAGGATTCAATGAATTCTTAGATCATCCAATTGTAAACCCAAACCCCAGAAATCCTTATCCAGTCGTTAATCCACATCCACTCATCAATCCCAATCCAGTCATCCCGTCCTTGGTCATCCCGTCCTGGTCTGTCATCCCGTCCTTCGTCCAGTCATCCCGAAACGAAGTGAGGGATCCATGCATGCCCGTGCCACCCAAGCTGTTGCAGGGAATTTCTACGATGTACGTCGTGAAGCTTTTCTGATCCGCTGAGACTTCTCCCGGGAATTGCTGGCTCCTAAAATAAAGTTTGTCGTCGATGCTGTTTACTTTCCAGTTAGGAGGGCACCCCCTCCCCCCGTGATCTTCTGGAATGATACGGTTACGGCCACACTACCATCAAAATCTTTGAGAAATAAGGACTTACATGCAAAATATTCCGGACAAAGGAGTTAGCGGCCCGTCGCATTATCTTCAAGCTGAATATACAGTTACAGGATTATCTGGAAGTCTGCCGGGAGTCAAGCGAAGAATCGGGGAGAAGTTGCAAGGATTCCCGTTTTGGGCCGTGGGACTCATGCTGCGTGACCAGCCGATCACGAATTCGCGGGATTGGGAATTCCGATGTGATGGTACCGCCTCGTGGAATCAACTGGTGACTTTTTCACGTGAATCAGTTTAGCCCATGACGGCATCTTTTTCGGTCAGTTGTTCAAAACAGGCCATGACACGTTTTGACTACTGGTCAATGAGCGCTAGGGAGATGTTGCAACAGTGACCGGCCAAAAAGAGGCTGAACCAGCTCAGCAAATTGACGCTCGGCCCGTGGGGAGGCGAGAATAACACAGGAGTCATCTTCCCTAGGGAGGAATAACTCGCCTTGAAGTCCATCTTCGCGTGCCTCCTCGCCACATTGTCAGTGTGCTCCTACGCGTCGGATCAAGGTCATGCGACAACCCTGTCGAGTCTTCCACGAGTGGCGCAGTCGCGTATCATAGACGTGCTGACCCGGGATTTAGCATGGAAACAGCGGGCCGAGTTGACCGCCAAGCACGGCGCCAGCACTGACGAGTTCGGTTGGTCGGTGGCCATTAGCGGGAACACCGTTGTAGTAGGTGCACAAGGGGCGAACCATGGGCAAGGGGCGGCATACGTATTCGTTAAGCCAAAGACCGGCTGGAGGAATATGACCCAGACGGCAAAGCTCACTGCCTCAGAAGGAACCTCCGATTTTGGTAGCTCAGTGGCGATTGACGGCAACACGATATTAGTGGGAGCCCCCAACTCGGGCGGCTACATCTTTGTTAAGCCAGAACAAGGCTGGAAAACAGGGACCGAGACGATCATACTGCCGAACGTCACCTCTTGTAGAGGAGTCGCAATCGTCGGTGACACCGCAGTCTGTTCTGTCCTCAGCGCGTTCGTGTATCTCAGGCCTAAAACTGGATGGAGGGCCATCAGGAGCTATGCTGCTGAACTAAAGGTATCGGGTTGCGACGTTGACTGCCTCTCGGGGCCCGTCGCAATCTCCCACGATCGTAGCACTGTTGTGGCTAGCGGCTGGACGGGCAACGATTCGGCATACGTATTTGTCAGACCTGAGGGCGGGTGGAACACGCCTGTGAAGGTCATAGTCCAGGCCGCCGAGCTCAGACCCTCGGACGGATCGTACGATGATGACTTCGGTACGTCCATCTCGATCAGCGGAAACACCGTTGCCGTCGGAGCACCCTGGGCCATGAATGCTGAACAGACAACGGGTGCCGTTTACGTCTTCGTGAAGGCAGCCGGGGGCTGGACAAACATGGACCAAACCGCAAAGCTTTTCCCTTCGAACCAGAGCTACTACTGCGGTTTCGGGGATTCCGTGGCGATCGAGGGCAGTACGCTCGCGGTTGGGGTCACTCTCGGCGACTACCCGAACGGCGCGGTTTACGTATATTTCAAGCCGCCCGGTGGCTGGACAAGTACGGGCACCTACAACGCGATGTTCGCCGCGTCTGACGGCCAAGGCTTGAACTCCTTCGGCTGGTCTGTAGCGATCACAGGCGAGACGATTCTCGTCGGGTCGCAGCAGCCGGGCGCTGCCTACGTGTTCGAACCTTAGTTAAGCCACATCGCGACCAACCCTCCAAGTTTGTCCCCATGGCGATACAAGTCGCAACAGGATGAGACGAGCCGGATTGGGTAACTCTTGTTAATAGGCGAGTACGCTCAATGCTAGCATCAACCAGCACAGCCCATGACCTGCAGTTGCCTAAACGGACCCTCCCTATCTTTCCCGGCATCCCAATTTCCCTCAGAGGCCAGATCAAAGACGGCGGACAAGAGTGTCCGCCCTACACTGGGCCGCTATTCTTGATGGCCAAGACCGAAAGTAGGTGATACAACTGCTGAAACCGGGCGGGTTCAGGGTGGCGATTGCGCTGTTCCTGATTTTCG
>Ga0074044_10002999_pt1 | contig 14562 bp, 13 predicted proteins | sample BogForMeECP23OM1_FD_94443 | JGI IMG/M metagenome (GOLD analysis project Ga0074044, IMG submission 94443) | Bog forest soil microbial communities from Calvert Island, British Columbia, Canada - Bog Forest MetaG ECP23OM1 | ecosystem: Environmental > Terrestrial > Soil > Wetlands ... | reverse complement strand
CCGTTGTCCTCCAGCCGGTAGCCCCGTTCGGCATACGCCTCGACTTTCTGACAGCACCACTTGAACTTCTTGTCGCTGCCGCACGGACAGGGGGAATACGGATCGACCAGGGCCATCGTCTTCGGTCCTTGGGAGGGTTTCAAGGCTCTCTTCGTCTCGCGGGCCACACTAGCAAAATTCCAGGTCTCGCGCCTATCCTATGCTGATGCCGATACGACGACGATCGCACGCGGCGAGCCATGCCGGCGCACGATCAAGGCTCACGAGAGTCCAAAGGGGCCTGGGCCAGCTTATCCAGTTCGGAAGTCAAGATGAGAATGGCGATGGGGATGGAGGTGGAGGTGGAGGTGGAGGTTGTGCGGAACTAGGGAACGGATCGAAGGACATGCTTCGCTCCGGCATGCGGCTCGGCCGCGAGTACGAGGACGCCAACTTGCCTCTGGCCGTGAAGCGGCTCTCCCAGGCGGGGATGAGGCTCTCGGAGGTCTTGAACGACTGCCTCTCACCCGAGGAAAAGAAGGCGATCCCCGCGCCTCATTTCCGCAAGGAACAGCAACCCACTCCCTTGCCCGCCCCACCGGCTCCGGGGATCCACTGACGACGCATGCAGACCCGGCGATCACGCATTGTGGGGGGCATGCCCCGTGCCTTCTGGCGGCTGCTTCGGGGCCGATGCATTCGAGGCCGCGCCTGGAGCCGGCTGGGGCGCGGTAGAGTCGTCGGGTCTGGTGTCCTGGCTCTTTTCCGCTTCTTCGACGCCGTGCTCTAGCGGGCGCTCGCCGAAGATCTTCTCGAAGTTGGGAAAGCCGTAGCGGCGGACAATAGGACCACTCACTCGTGGAATCCTCCTACACGTATCGTGTTAAGAGTTGGGGCGTTTTCACATGATGCCGATCACGTCGTCCACCGAGATCGAGCGATTTGTGCTGGCAACGAGATCATGGAATACAACCTGGATGGCTCCCGGAACGCTCATCTGAATGCCAACGGGGACAGCTTGAAACTGAGTACCGTCTCGCAATGTAATCAAGGAGGGGGCGACAATGCCCGTCCGATTCATCAGACCCGTAAAGGTTTGGAGGACTTCCGTGCGCGTCATGCCTCCAGTACGCGGGTAAATATAGGCTTCTTCAACGGACATATTGCCGAGCTTCGTGCCATTATATCGCGTCGGCAGTCGAGCCGGATAGCGATCTCGCACCTCAATCGCGCTTCTGGCGACCGGATTGTCTGCATCAACAATTTTGATGCTAGAAATGGAAATCTGAGTATTGGGAACCCGCCGCAGGGCGCCATAGACGACACGGTAAGCGTCAGCCAAGCTCATCGTACGAACTGAGGTCGATCCGATGTAGAGGTACCAGAGACCCTCCTCGCTGGTCCTGACCCAGAAGGCGACAGTCACATCAAATCCGTCATGAACCAAGCCGGCGAGGAGAAACTTGCCGTCCTCGATCTGCTCGTTCACCAAAAGTTCATAATCCACATCAGCACTCCATCAGGGTCATCAGTGATTGCCGCGTAGAGCGCCTTCGCTTCTGCTTCAGTCTTCTGGCCGTATCGGTCTGTGACCTTCCATTGTGTGGTGATTCCCCAGTTTCCGACAAAAGTTGGGTTTGCTGCAAGCTTGGCATTCAGTTCATCCGTCATGCCCGAAAGCTTGATGAGCTCACCAAAATTATGTGTTAAACACTCATTGATTTTTGCCTTTTCTTCGTATACCCAGCCAGTGTGGATCATCCTGGCGAGCAGGCAAGATTTCAGGGCGCATTCCACAGCATAGCCGACAACGTAGTACGCGAACGACCAGCGTCCGCCTTTGATAAGCGCATCCGCATCCAAAGTCCTCTCTCGAGCCTGGGCCCGCAGATCGGCCTGGTTCACGTAGCTGCCTCCGCAACTCAACAGCGTTCGATTGTAACTCGTCTCAGATTAGATGGCGATCCTCGTCCCTTGTACCGGGTGCTCCCGCATAGGAGGGTTTTTGGGCTTCAGCAACTGCGAACCCGTGCGTCCGGATGACCGGACCGCTGTTCGAGCAACAAACTCCTCACTTCCCGACGGCCACTCAGAGACTTACTTCGGCCTTCTCGTCGTGATTTCATTCGGCACGCCAAAGGCAGATGGCAGACGACCTGATATCCTCGCCTGTCCGCCTGCCATCTGCCATTTGCCATTTGCCATTTTGGAATCAGTCGATTCGGTCGACCTGAATGCAAGAAGATCTCGCAGCGATTACTTCTTCGCCTGCCCTTCCGCGAACGCCTGGTCGAAAAGCCGGCCGGGGGCCTTGAAGCCCATCTTCTCCTTGACGAAGCGGGCGGCCTCGGCGGCGCCGTATTCGCGGTCCATGCCGGGGTCTTCCCACTCGACGGAAAGCGGGCCGGCGTAGCCGATCTCGTTGAGGACGCGGGCGATGGCGTCGAAATCGACCTGGCCGCGGCCCGGCGAGCGGAAGTCCCAGCCCCGTCGGGGGTCGCCGAAGTTCAGGTGCGAGCCGAGGATCCCGCTCTTGCCGTTGAGGGTTCGCGCGGCGTCCTTGACGTGCATGTGATAGATGCGGTCGGGGAAGGCCCGGATGAACTCGACCGAGTCAACGAATTGCCAGAGCAGGTGGCTGGGGTCAAAGTTGAAGCCGAACTCGGGCCGGTGTTTGAGTGCTTTCAGGGCCATCTCGGCCGAGTAGATGTCGAAGGCGATCTCGGTGGGATGGACCTCCAGGCCGAACTTGACGCCGCTCTGCTTGAAGACGTCGAGGATCGGATTCCACCGGTCGGCCAGGTCCTTGAACCCGGCTTCGATCATCGCGTCGGAGACGGGTGGGAATGAGTAGAGCAGGTGCCAGATCGACGAGCCGGTGAAGCCGTTGACGACCTTGACGCCCAGCTTGTGCGCCGCACGGGCCGTGTCCATCATCTCCTTGGCGGCCCGCTGGCGGACTTTCTCGGGCTTGCCGTCGCCCCAGACGTGGTCGGGCAGGATCAGCTTGTGGCGCTCGTCGATCAGGTCGCAGACCGCCTGGCCGACCAGGTGGTTCGAGATCGCCCAAACTTTCAACTCGTATTTGTTCAGGAGCTCGTGACGTCCCTTGCAGTAGTGCTCGTCGCTGAGCGCCTTCTGGACGTTGAAGTGGTCACCCCAGCAGGGCAGCTCGATGCCCTCGTAACCCCATTCACTGGCCTTCTCGCAGATGACTTCGAGGGGCAGGTCGGCCCACTGGCCGGTGAAAAGTGTCACGGGACGTGACATGGTGCGGTCTCCCAGTTGCTCGGAACCTTTGGAATCGTGCATTGCGTTATTGGCCTGGCCTAGATCCGATCTCACCTTCGACGTTCAGGCCAGGGCAGGAAACGAGACGCGGATCGAACCCGCTCGACGTCGGCGTGATCCAGAACCGGCAACATGGGGCGCAACTACAGCCTTGTCAATGATTTGACGATGCCGCAGGGAATGAAGATAATGCGTGGGATCGGATCTCCATCCTTCCCGAGTCCCGCGCGCGATTTTCATGGCTCCACGTGCCGTTCTACTGGATTTTGACGGGGTGATCGCCGACACCGAGAACCATCATATCGCGGCCTGGCAGCGGACGCTTGCGGCCCTGGGCTGGCAGGTTCCCGATGAGGTCGCGGCCCGATCTGCCGACGTGGACGACCGGGAGTTCCTCCGCGACCTGCTGGCGCTCCAGCAGATCACCGACGGCGACATCGAGGGCTGGGTGCGCAAGAAGCAGGCGCTCACGATCAGTATGCTCCGTGACGCGCCCCGGGTTTATCCCGGCGTCCAGGAACTGGTCCGGCACCTTCGCGGCCGCGTTCGCCTGGCTGTCGTCTCCGGCACCTGGCGTGAGAACGTCGAGACCGTCCTGGCCGCCTCGGACCTGCTGGCTGCTTTCGAGCTGATCGTCGGCAAGGAGGACGTTGGATCCGTCAAGCCTGATCCCGAGGCCTATCTCCTGGCCCTGAGCCGGTTGGGACTGAGCGCCGGCGAAACCGTGGCGATCGAGGATTCTCCAACTGGCCTGGCCGCCGCCCGTGCCGCCGGGATTCCGCGCATCGCCGTCGGACATCGTCGCGAATTCAGCGGATGGGTCGGCGATGCCACCTACTTCTCCGGTCTCGAGCCCATATCTGGGCTCTTACGGCACCTGGGGCTTGAAGCGTGAGGCGTGGGGCGTTGGGCGTTGGGCGTGAGGCGTGAGGCGTGAAGCGTGAGGAAGCTGGGTTTGCTCGCCCGTCGCGGGTTCCGGCCAACGCCATGGCTGCAAGTCGCCGTTCTCGGCGACGCCCGGCTCATCGAGCAACTGGAGAGAGGACGCGGGACCGAGGTCCGCCGGGTCGGTCCACTCCCTGAGCGCCCAGACGAGCTTCTTGTCCGGGGTCACTTCGAGCACCTGGACCGATTTCGCCCAGTCTTGCTTTGACCTTCCTGACGTCGAAGTTGTCTGACACTCGGCGACCTATCATTTCAGTGGCCGGCGCGCAGGTCCAGGACTCGCCTGGATCTAGACATTTTCTCGCGTGCGCAGCGGGAATGACTACACGATTGTAGAGGATCCTGGATACTCTAAATACTGAGAGTGCGCGAGCGTGGTCGGAAAAGGAGTTGTCGGCCGCTGGCATTGAGTCTGACGAGTCGAAAAACGTCCGCACGGGATCGTGGACGCGAACAACTCGGCCATGCTCGTCATAGAATAATGAGGAGAGTTCACCACGCGGCTCCAGAGGGGGAGTGCTCTGACCATGAAACACAAACTGAGTCTCCTGGCAATCCTTGGCCTCGTTCTTTTCGTGGCACTTGCCGGGATTGACGCGTCAGTCCTGGCCGCGGGCCGCGGCGGAGGTGGTGGCCGCGGTGGCGGCGGTGGCCGCGGAGGTGGCGGCGGTTTCCGCGGAGGTGGCGGCGGTTTTCGCGGTGGCGGCGGTGGCTTTAGTGCTGCTCCCCGTGCAGGGGGTTTCCGCGGTGCGCCGAGCATGGGCGGTTTCCGTGGTGCGCCGAGCATGGGCTTTCGCGGTGCGCCGAGCATGGGCTTTCGCGGTGCACCGAGCATGGGTGGTTTTCGCGGTGCACCGAGCATGGGTGGATTCCGCGGTGCACCCGGCATGGGTGGCTTCCGTGGCGGCCCATCGATGTCTTCAGGTTTTCGACCTTCCATCGGTGGAATGGCCGGTCGCGGCTCCGTCGGCGCAGCGCGCGGGATGAATAATGGCATCGCTTTCGGCAACCGGAATAATTATGGACTCGGCCAGTTCGGTGGTGCAAATCGGCTCACGCAGACCAACTTCAACATGAACCGCAATGTCATGGGTGGCCTGGGCGGAGCTCAGCGAAACCTCTCCATGGCCAACCGCCAGCAGTGGATGCGTGGCAACTGGAACGGCGGCCTGGGCAATCGCGGCTTCGGCTATGGCCGCGGTTACGGCGGCTTTGGCTATGGCGGCTGGGGCTACCCCGGCCTGGGCTACGGCGGCTACGGCCGTGGCTATGGCGGCTACGGCGGCTACGGCCGTGGCTATGGCGGTTACGGCGGTTATGGCGGCTACGGCCGTTACGGCTACGGCGGCTGGGGCTACCCGGGCTTGGGTTTCGGCTATGGTCTGGGATTGGGCTTCGGTCTGGGCTGGGGCCTGGGCGGGCTAGGCTACGGTCTCGGCGGACTGTGGGGGCTCGGCTACGGCGGCTACGGCGGCTACGGCGGGTACGGCGGCTACGGCGGCTACGGCGGCTACGGCGATTGGGGCTATCCAGGCTATGGTTACGGCGGTTATGGCGGTTACGGCGGTTATGGCGGCTACGGCGGGTACGGATACGGTTCGATGCTCTCTGACTGGGGGTACTCGCCGTATTACAACCCGTACTACAACCCGGCCGAGGTCGTGGTTCAGCAGCCGATAATCTACGACTACTCGCAACCGATCAGCACGACGGCGACACAGCCTACCCAGGCGATCTCGGATCAGGCCGGCACCTCGTTCGATCAGGCTCGTGCTGCATTCAAGCTGGGGAACTACACTCTCGCTCTCGACCTGACCGACCAGGCCTTGCGGCAACTGCCCAACGATGTCTCGCTCCACGAGTTCCGGGCTCTGGTGCTGTTTGCCCTGCAGCGCTACGACGAGGCTGCCACGGCACTCTACGCCGTCCTGTCGGCCGGTCCAGGGTGGGACTGGCCGACGCTCATCGGTCTCTATTCCGACGTCAACGTCTACACCGGGCAACTTCGGGCCCTCGAGTCGGCCATCCGGCAGAATCCCCAGTCGGCCGCGGCGAGGTTCTTGCTGGCTTATCACTACATTACCGGGGGGCATCCGGACGCCGCGATCAGTCAGCTCAAGGATGTCACCCAGTTGCAACCCAGGGATATCGTCGCGACCCAGTTGCTCCGGCTGTTGCAGGGAGCGACTCAAGGAACGCCAGGAGCTGCCGCAATCGCACCGGCGCCTGCTCCGGCAGCGGCAGGCACGACGCCACCGGCCGGTATCGCAACGTCCTCTTCTACGGTGAAAGAAGGCAACCTGGCCGGGACGTGGACGGCAGAGCCCAGCGCTGACACAACGATTCGCCTGACCTTGGCAGGCGGCGGCCACTTCACCTGGAAAGTCACGAGCCAGGCGAAGGCTCAAGAATTTCAGGGGGACGAAACCTACGGGAATGGAATCCTGACGCTTGCTCGATCCGGCCAGGATGCCCAGCCGCCAATGGTCGGCCGGGTGACCTGGCGCGATGATGATCATTTCACCTTCAAGATCATGGCCGGACCGCCTGATGACCCAGGGTTGTCGTTCACCAGATCTCCCTGAGCCTTTCGCACGCGGTTGAACGAGGCGCAGCGATTTCAAGACCCGCCATCGGCATCTCGGGCACACGGCCCGATGCCGATGGCGGGTTTTTCTGTTCGAGTCACCCGGACGCGAAACGGTTCGTTTGGAAGGTCACCCGGCAGGGGAAAACGCTGGAGATCCAGGGCGAGCGAAGCTACGGTGACGGCATCTTGACTCTTGCCCAGAACAACCAGACAGCCCAGCCGCCCCTGGTCGGCCGCGTGACCTGGCAAGATGACAATCACTTCAATTTCAAGCTCCTGGGCGGCGCACCGGGGGATCCTGGGCTGACCTTTACCCGCTCTGCGTGAGGCGTGGCGGGTCTTTGCTTCTCATCGCCACTGTCGAGGGAGGCGATGGCGTCTCCGTCATCCTGGGTTAGAAAAGCTGCTTGTGTTGGAACAACATCTGTTAAGGAAACTACCTATGCCAGGTCTCCTCGCCCCGCTCCGCGAAGAAGACCAACTCGCCCTGCCCTCGTCAGACGGTTGACCACGAGAGTTCGCCGGCATAGGACCCTCGCAATCCTTGTCTCGGCTGCTCGGCTGCGGGTGAACCACGTTTGGCCTTGACCAGATCGGAGTAATCCGCTAGCCCGCAAGCCGAACCTCGAGTAAGATCGAGGTCACTTGCCGGGTTCCTCTACGACCCAAAAGGTGCTTGATAGCCCTGGAGGAGCCAAGCCGACGTCGGGGTCAGAAACCGAAGACCAGCCGACACGCGGTCCACGAGGAGGCAGGAAGCACGAGCCTGGGCGAGGCCATGATCGAAAGAGCGTCCCCGCAAGGAAGAAACGATTCGCTGAGAAGGCCGCCCGGAAACGAAACATGCGGGAAGAGGACGCCAAGAAGCAGTGGAGGGAATGGGACGAGCTCCCGGATGAAGTGAAGAAGCTACTGGGACCAACTGGAGAGCCGAGAGTGCGGAGGCCTGGCGATGAAGCGTAACAAGACCGACCAACCCTTTGACTCTTCCAAGCTGACCGGAGAAGTGGAAACCCTTTATGCCTCCTTAATTGATGCTTTCTATGACAGGGGAGACCGCGAACGAGCCAGACAAATCGCAACTGAGATTCAGCACACTCTGAACAACCGGCCGGATGTCGCTGATTCAATTCGAGGTGAGGAAATTCGTTCTCTCATCGCTGAACTGAACGGAAACTTACAGGAGGCCATTCGACGCCGAGAGTGTGAGATCCGGAAGATACTCGAACTTCACAGCCTCGCTTGTGGTAGGCCCGGTTGGGCCTACGTGTTTCGGCAATACGACTACGGCGACGTGAGTGATCGCCTGGACCTTCTAGCCTCCCTTTACGCCAATGTGGGCGACTGGGAGCGGGCGATCGCGACCCTACGAGAATCCAAAGCCTATTGTGACGGACATGGAATACCCTTTGACGGCCAAGACCTGCTTGACGAATTCGAACAGGAAAGAGTCAGTCCTGAGAGAGGCGCTCAGCGAAAAAAAAGTCAGCTAGAGCAGATCGACAACGCATTGAGAGATGCCTATAGGGAAGTAGGCGTACCGTCCGATAAAATTGTAACTCACGATGACGCATTGAATCGTTTGCTTGTTGCCCTGAACAGTCGTATTCCTGAACTGCAAATGACGACACCCGAGATCAGGCAGCGTCTGATGAGACTTCGAAAACGTGGCGCTGGTCGTGGAGGCCTACCTAAGTTGGGAGCTGAAAAAACGCGCACACCTGGCAAGAGCACTGCTTGAACAGGAGCTTAACAAACGATCGAGCCGAAAGTCCTGAAGCCCGCATCTCCAGACTGAGGGTTTGGTGCGGGCACGCAAGGAACGTGTTATGGGTCCTGAAGACTCTCTCCTCACTCGACGTCAGCTCTACCGCGGGTTTGGCGCAGCGGGCGCGAGCACTCTCGCCGGGCTGGGGTTCGACTTGAAGCCGGTACAGGCGGCTGCCACCAGGCTCAAGATCAAGGGGGCTCGTGAAGTCCCCAGCATCTGCCCGTGCTGCGCGGTCGGCTGTGCCCAGATCGTCAGCGCACGGCAGGGCGAGATCGTCAACATCGAGGGGCACCCGGACAGCCCGATCAACCGCGGCACGCTCTGCCCCAAGGGCTCGGCCGCGTTCCAGCTCGCGGTGAACCCGAACCGCCTGACGAAGGTCAAGCACCGGGCTCCGCACGCAACCGAGTGGGAAGAGAGAGACCTCGACTGGGCGATGGACCGGATCGCGCAACGTGTCAAGGAAACGCGTGATCGCGACTTCCGCGATTCCTGGGAGGGGAAGGACCGGGAGGGCAAGCCGGTCCACAAGCGGGTCAACCACTGTTCCACGATCGCCTCGCTGGGCGGGGCAACGATGGACAACGAATGGAACCATGCCCATCTGAAGCTCTGGCGGGCTCTCGGGCTGATCTGGCTCGAAAACCAGGCCCGTATATGACACAGCTCGACCGTCCCCCGTCTGGGCACTTCATACGGACGCGGCGGCGCCACGACCAACCAGATGGACGTCCGGTTTGCCGACTCGGTCCTGATCATGGGCTCGAACATGGCCGAGTGCCATCCGGTCAGCTTCCGCTTCGTCATGCAGGCAAAGCTGAACGGGGCCAAGGTGATCCACGCGGATCCCCGATTCACTCGCACATCGGCAATGGCCGACGTTTACGCCCCCCTGCGCGCGGGGACCGACATCGTCTTCCTGGGCGGTCTGATCCGTTACGTCCTGGAGGAACAGAGATATTTCAAGGAGTACGTCTCCACTTACACCAACGCGGCGACGCTGGTCACCGAGGAATTTCAACACCGAAGATCTCGAGGGTCTCTTCTCCGGCTTCGACGCCGAACGAAAAGAGTACGACCCGAAGAGCTGGCGGTACGATACCGAGCCGGCCGGGCGACCTGGTAACCAGCCGGTCCGCGACCTCAACGACGCCTCGACGTTCAGCGCCCGAGGGGGAAGGCTGACCAGGCCCCCGCGCACCGACCCGACCTTGCAGCACCCGCGCTGCGTTTTCCAGATCCTGCGGCGGCACTATTCACGCTACACGCCGGAAATGGTCGAGCGCGTCTGCGGGACGCCGCGGGCGACGTTTCTCAAGGTGGCCGAGACGCTCTGCCAGGCCTCGGGCCCCGAGCGGACCGGCGTGGTGTGTTACGCGGTCGGCTGGACCCAGCACACCACGGGCGTTCAGACAATTCGCGCGGCCACGATCCTGCAGTCGCTCCTGGGCAATATCGGCCGGCCCGGCGGCGGCATCCTCGCCCTGCGCGGCCACGCCTCGATCCAGGGCTCGACAGATATCCCCACCCTCTACAACCTGCTGCCCGGCTATCTGAACACCCCCAGTGCTCTCAAGAACCATGATGCCCTTGCCGACTACATCGAGACCGAGATCAGCCCGACCAGCTACTGGTATCACTTTCCCAAGTTCATTGTCAGCCTGCTGACGGCCTGGTTCGGCGCTGCGGCCACCAAGGAGAATGACTACGGCTTCGGCTGGCTGCCCCGCATCGTGGGCGACCATTCGCATCTGCCGATGTTCGTTGCCATGTCCGAAGGCAAGATCCACGGGTTCATGGCGATGGGCCAGAACCCGGCGGTGGGCGGCCAGAACGCGTCGTTCCAGCGCCGCGCCCTGGCCAAGCTCGACTGGCTGGTCGTCAGGGACCTGTACGAGACCGAGACCGCCACGTTCTGGATTGACAGCCCCGAAGTGAAGAGCGGTGAGACGAAGCCCGAGGACATCGCCACCGAGATCTTCCTCTTGCCGGCCGCCGCGACGGCCGAGATGGATGGCACCTACACCAACACCCAGCGCCTGATCCAGTGGCACGACCGCGCCGCCGACCCGCCCGGCGACGCGCGCTCCGATCTCTGGTTCACCGTCCACCTTGGGCTGCGACTGAAACGGCTCTATGCCAGCAGCGCGCTCGAGCGCGACAGGCCCATCAGGGCCCTGACCTGGGACTACATCGTCCCCGCAGAGAACGCCGAATGGCGAATCAAGGACGAGCCCTCCGCGGCGCTTGTGCTCAAGGAGATGAACGGGTACCACGCGGCCACGGGCAGGCCCGTGAAGGGGTTTGGCGACCTCAAGGCCGATGGCACGACGGCTTGCGGGGCCTGGATCTACAGCGGCGTTTTCGCCCCGACGGCCGAGGAGCCCGACGGTCATAACCACGCCGCGAATCGCAACGGCGACGACTGGGTGGCCCTGGGCTGGGGTTTCGCCTGGCCGGCCAACCGCCGGATCATGTACAACCGCGCCGCGGCCGACCCGCGGGGCAACCCCTGGCCCAAGGAGGCTCGGCTGGCCCGGCAGTTCGGCAACGGCGCCCCAGGCTATGTCTACTGGGATCCCGACGCGGAAGGCCCCGACCCCGCCAACCCGTCAAGGTTGGTGCGGGGCTGCTGGGTCGGCCTGGACGTTCCCGACTTTCCCGTGACCAAGCCCCCGACAGCGGCGGCGAAGCCCGACGGCCTGGGCCTCGATTTCCACGACGGCGCTTCACCGTTCATCATGAAAGCCGACGGCAAGGGCTGGCTCTTCGCGCCCTCAGGCCTGGTGGACGGCCCGCTGCCCGCGCACTACGAGCCGTACGAATCTCCGGTTCCGAACCTGGTCTACCCTGCGCGATCCAGCAACCCGGCGGCCAAGGTCTACAATGTCCCCGGCAATCCCTACGCGCCGGTTGGCTCGGCCGAGTATCCCTGCGTCCTGTCAACCTACCGTCTGACCGAGCACCACCTCAGCGGCTCGATGAGCCGCTGGCTCCCGTGGCTGTCCGCGCTTCAGCCCGAGCTCTTCGTCGAGCTCAGCCCCGAGCATGCCCGGGAGATCGGCGTGATCAACCTGGAAACCGTGCAGATCGTCACTCCCCGCGCCGCCATCCGCGCCAAGGCCCTGGTCACTCCGCGCATCCGGCCCTTCCTGATCGACGGCAAGGTCGTCCATCACGTGGGCATGCCCTGGCACTGGGGATACAAGGGCATCAGCAAGGGAGACGTCGTCAACGATCTCTCGGCCCTGGTCGGCGACCCCAACGTGACCATCCACGAGGCCAAGGTTTTCGTCTGCCGGGTGGAAAAACTGTGATATTCGAGGGGAAATCATTGGCTGGCAAGCCGGTCATTGAACGAGCGACGATGAAACCTAGGTCCGGGCAACGAGCCGGCGATAGAAAACTGCACCGCGATCGAGAGCAGAATCAATCGGCTCCCACCCGGAGCAATCCCGATTCCTGATGGAGCAGTAAGGGAGCCCCGCTGAGCCGACTCGTTCGTTCAATATCGAGTTCTGGCAATGGCAAGGAGATGTGGCGATCTTCCAGCCGGCCTGGGAACTGCTCAAGTAGTTCTACAGCGATCTGAAATATCGATCCCAAAGAGCTTCGACCTCAAAGTAACCCGAATCGGCGGCGGTCGCTTACCGCGAACCGCTTGTCCAGATATCGCGCGAGTGCGGCAACGAGGATCTCTTTTGCCTCATCCTGCGAGTATTTTAGACAGTCTGTGAGCTCCCGGGCGCGTCCGCTGATCGCATCGGCGATCATCTCTCGGCAAAGGTTGTAGCTGTCGAGGCGCTTTCCCGAACGGAATGGAGGGTTGGCGTGAGCGTACTTGAGGACCTCGGCAATCGGCGGATCCCTGGTCAAGTCGCTCTCCCTGATGAATTCGAGCAGAACCGAGTTGAAATAGCCGTCCCCGAACTCTCGCTCCGCTTTTCGCATCGCCGCGCGCAACCCGAGCACGAACCGCTCCGCTTCCCGGTCCTGGCTGACCGCACGCACGCGCAAACGGATAAGTCCACTGTTCAGGTCGTCATCCCATGAAACCGTTTCAAGTGGACGCAGTTCCCCGTCCTCGGTGAACTGAAGATTCATCTCGGGTTGGGACTGTCCGAACTCGGATCCCGGACGGAACACTTCGAGGGTTGCATGAGTTCCCGGCCTCTCGAGACGGGCCTTCCAGTTACGCAATCTCGGGTGCGCCAGGGAGTCGGTCTGCCGCTGAAAAAAATCATCGAGCTTTGTCATGGTCTTGCCTCTAGATCGGAGCATAGTTCTGCTTGCAGTCTCTTGCGTGCCCCTTAATCGATTCAGCGGCCTAGTATCGAAACGCCCCTTCGTGGCAGCTACCAGCTTCGCGACTTTGAGTCAGCGATTGTTGTTCTCCGTTCAGCCAGGTCAACCAATGGCTCCGATCCGGGGCGACTTCGTCCGACAAGATGATGCCGGTCCAGGTCTGGGCTTCCGTGGTCGATGTCGCGACGGTCCGCATTGCCACTTCTAATCGCAGGCATGATACCATATCCGGTACTGATCGAATCCGGTCCTGATCGACGGCAAGGTCGTCCATCACGGGGGCATGCCCTGGCACTGGGGATACAAAGGAATCAGCAAGGGCGACGTCGTCAATGATCTCGCAGCCCTGGTCGACGACCCGAACGTGACCATCCACGAGGCCAAGGTTTTCGTTTGCAGACTGGAAAACCTCGCGGCTGCGGGAAAGAGCGGCTGAACGCTCCGGACACTCGAGACGTCGCCTCACATGGAGACCCCTCGCGTGTGCCGTCGAGCGAGCTTACACGCGTCTACTCGCGAGGCAAGAGCCCTTGTTCGAGATTCGCAACGATTGCCCGCCCGTGCGCGAACCGCTTGTCTGAGCCATTCGTACGTGCCTACCACCTCGGGCCGGACCGATGATCGAGGGACTTCCGTGCTTTCAGATGAAGCAGAGAAAGGAGATCGCCGACCTTCACATAGAGGGCGAGCTCTTTGCGCTCGTTATCGGTCAGAACCCCCTCGCGATTCTTCCGGGCCAGGTCGTTCATGCGGGCCTTGTCGCCTTCAGCAAATGTCAGTTCGAGGAGCGAGCGGGCGGTTTCGGGGAAGAGGTCATTTTTCTCCGGCATGATGATCCTGGTCCAGATTTCGGCTTCTGTCAGCGGCGTCACAGTGGTCTGCATGGCTATCTTCGAGACTGGGTGTCAAGATCATGATACCATAACGAACTCAGGTGAGCCGCCGCGCTGCTCCAGCGTTAACGGCTTGGTGCCTGGACCAATCCGGCGCGCACGGGGTTGAGATCCACGTATCGCGCCGCGGTCAGGAGGTGGTCTTCATCCATGACGAAGGAGGCGAAGCGGCCTTGCCACAGGTGCCCTCGCCAGCCCTCCCGGCAGTTGATCCACCGCGTGTACCGCCGATGGCGCGACGTAGGCTCTCGAAGGACTGCGGGACAACGATCAGGTGAACATGACTGGGCATCAAGCAATATGCCCGGATCGCGACCTGCTCTGCGCGGCAGAATTACGCGATGAGCTCGAGGTAGTGCTGGTAGTCTTCCACACCGAAGAACGTCTGCTGTCTGCGGTTTCCCCGCTGGGTGACATGGTGGGGCATGCCAGGAGCTATCACACGTGCCAATCGAGCCATGGTGGGAAACTAACCCGGCCAGAACTCCACGGAAAGAGTTGGGTATGGTGTCCCCGAACTCTGGTGTCCCCGGAACTCCTCGCACGAATATGCCCGACTCGGCGTGGTGGTTCCGCCGACTTGATCAGCGAGAATCCTGATCAGTCGATCGAACAACCTCTCGCTGAGGAGCATAGAACACCGGGCGGGCGATCAGGCACCTATCTTGAGTGGCGATCGGAATTTGGGTAGTCTAGACCACCATGCCGCCTCCTACTGGAGACTCTCGCAGGCAATACATCACATTGCAGGCCATCGAGCCGAAAGACGGCACGCTGTCCTGCGAGAT
>Ga0074044_10002998_pt1 | contig 14564 bp, 12 predicted proteins | sample BogForMeECP23OM1_FD_94443 | JGI IMG/M metagenome (GOLD analysis project Ga0074044, IMG submission 94443) | Bog forest soil microbial communities from Calvert Island, British Columbia, Canada - Bog Forest MetaG ECP23OM1 | ecosystem: Environmental > Terrestrial > Soil > Wetlands ... | reverse complement strand
GCGCAAGCAGGATCCGCAGGCCAACTTTGAAGCCATCCTCGCGGCCACGGAGCCATTCGAGAATCGCGGTTTACGCCTCAACTGGATTTTCGATGCGGTGCGGCAATTTGGGCCGGAACCCGCGTTGGAGGTCGTGGAAGCGGCGCGCCGCTGCGCCTCGTCGCGCATTGTGGCCTTCGGGATTGGCGGCGACGAATTGAGCGTGCCCACGCGCCAATTCCGGTATGCCTATCTGCGCGCCAGAAGCTCCGGGCTGCACCGCCTGATTCACGCGGGCGAAATCGGCGGGCCGGAGAGAATTCGCGAAGCCGTGGAGATCCTGGGCGTCGAGCGCATCGGCCACGGTATTGCCGCCATCCATGATCCAGCGCTCATGGACCTCCTCGCGGAGCGCCGCATTCCCCTGGAGATTTGCCCCACCAGCAATTTGCGCACCGGCGCGCTTGCCAAGCAGTTGCACAATCCGCACGCGACGCTTCAGCAGCACCCTTTGCCGCAACTCTTCCGCCATGGCATTCCGGTAGTGCTTTCCACCGATGATCCCGCCATGTTTCACGCCTCGCTGCTCGGCGAATACGAAATCGCCGCCCAAATGGGCTTCAGCGAAGCCGAACTCGTCACCCTCCATTGCAACGCCGTGGAACATTCCTTTCTCCCCGACGAAGCCCGCCGCGCCCTTCTCGCCACTCTCCCGCGCAAATAACCCCGCCACCGATTCTGTCCCTCGGCAAATGGCTCAACTTCCGGTTTCCGAGTTATACGTCCGCGTGGACGTGATTCAGTCGCAATGCCACGAGAATTCGCTAACTGGTCGAATAGACGGCTGCACGCCTCGCAAAATCGCGAGGCTAACCATAATTGCGAGTGAGTTCATCTACTGTGGGCTGTTGCCCGGTCGGCGGCTAGCGTTCTCCAGAGCCTTATCGAGTCGGTCCAACTGGTCTTGGAGGTCGCTGAGTCTGACCTCTTCCGACCTTAGATGTTGCTCGGCATCCATTTCTCGCGATTGTTCTTGTTGTTCCAAATTCTCTGTCGATTCGAGTTCTGATTTGAGGTGGGGAAGCCTCTCCTCAAACTCTTTCCGTTGGGTTGGAGGATTCTCTGTGTTGCTTATGAAATCTTCGTGACGCTTGACATCGGTGGCCAGGTACTTTCGCTGAGCTTGGATTCCGGCGAGCTTTTCCCGGGCTTCATCGAGACGTTGAGAGGCGCGCGCGACAGCCGCTTCCTGCCCTTGCAAGCGATAGAGGAGAATTTGTGCTCTTTGCGCTGCGATGGTCGTTGTTTGCAAATCCTGCCGCAGTTGGCGTACTTCCGATAGCAGAGCCTGCAGTGTTTGAGAGTCACCCGGGGTTGTCTGCCCATAACAAGCCGCTGAAGAAAGCAGAAGGCCCAGGACAAATAATGACGAGCGATTCATTGGCCACCTCCGGACGAATTGTATCTGAAATTATCAACGTTTCTGCGGAGTGTGATGTGCCCCCTCAGACAAGCGGTCACTTGGACGCATAGCCGCGCAGTCGGAAACTGACCCACCGACCTCCCGCAGGCCAGCGTGAACGCGCGTAACGGAATTGCTATACTGAGGGCCATGAAAGCACACGTTTGGGTTATGCCGAAACGCACTGTTCTGGACCCGCAGGGTCAAACCATTCAACACGCTCTTTCCAGCCTGGGTTACGCGCAGGTTTCCGGCGTACGCCAGGGAAAATTCTTCGTCCTCAATCTGGATGGCTGGAACCGCGAGGAAGCGCAGCAGCAGCTCGAGCGCATTTCCAAGGAAGTGCTTGCCAATCCGGTGATCGAGGAATACCGCTTCGAGATCGTGGATTAGTGTGGCAAATCCCGAAAGCCGCTGGATGAAATAATTCGTTATGGCGCACGAAAACACAGCCGCACGCACGGTTGCCCGTCGCGGCGCACTTCTCTGCTGCTCGCTCCTACTCTTGCTCGCTCTTCTCGCGGCAAGTTGCCAGAAGTCATTTATGCAGGTTGACGACCCGCAGCTCCAGCCCATCCAGAAAATGATTGAAACCCAATTGCCCAAGGGTTCCACGACCGGCCGAGTCACGACCTTCCTTTCCATGCGCGGCTACGAGCTGCAGCCGCCAGAAGAGCCGGGCACGGTGGTCGCCATCATCCGCCATATTGATACCCAGACGGTGCGTCCCGTTACCGCCCGCGTGATCTTCCATTTCGACGCCAACGGCAAGCTTAACGCCGTGGAGATGACGCGCACGGCGAACCGAAGCATCGAGTAACTCTTCCTGAGGGTTCGCCGCCCTTTTCGCGCTGGCGCAACATGGCGCGTGTTACGCTGAGAACAGTTCCTTTGGGAGGCTGCTGAAAAATGCGTTTGCCGTCATTCCGAGCGAAGCGAGGAATCCCTCTTCGATCAGAATGCCAAGAAAAGAGAGATTCATCGCACAAGAGACGTGCGATGGAGAAGCGTATCTCACTTCGCAGACTCCGTTCGGAATGCCGAATTGGAGGTTTTTCAGCAAGCAGTTAGGAGAGCTTCAGCATGTGCGGCATTGTCGGTTATATCGGCCCCAAGAAGGTTGTTCCGGTCATCATCGAGGGCTTGCGCAAACTTGAATATCGCGGCTACGACTCCGCGGGAATCGCGGTGGTCGACGCCGCCGGCAAAATGGACATTCGCCGCGCCTCGGGCAAGCTGCGCAACCTGGAAGAGGCCATCCGCAAAGCGCCGCTGGACGGCACTTACGGCATCGGGCACACGCGCTGGGCTACGCACGGGCGTCCCACGGAAGAGAACGCGCACCCGCACCGCGACTGCACCGGGCAATACGTGGTGGTGCACAACGGCATCGTCGAAAACTATTTGGAGCTGAAGGAAAAGCTGCAACAGCAGGGGCACAAGTTCGTCACCGAAACGGACACGGAAATCGTGGCCCATTTGGTCGAGGAATATGCCAAGACGCTGCGCTTCGAGGAAGCCGTGCGCCGCACCTTGAAGGATCTCCGCGGCATCTACTCGCTGGTTTTTCTCTCCGCGAAGGATCCGCAGAAGCTGATCGCCGCGCGCATCGGGCCTCCCTCCGTGATCGGCCTGGGCGATGGCGAATACTTTGTGGCCAGCGATATTCCCGCGCTGCTGGAGCACACCCGCGAGATTTTCTTCCTCGCCGACGGCGATATCGCCATTCTTTCGCGCGACGGCGTGCGCGTCACCGACCTTGACGGCAAGCCTGTCAACCGGCCCTCTCATCATGTCGCCTGGGACCCCATCATGGCGGAAAAGGGCGGCTACAAGCACTTCATGCAAAAGGAAATTTTCGAGCAGCCGCGCGCCGTCCGCGACACCATCCTGAACCGCATTTCCCAGGACACCGGCAAGGTCTTCCTGGACGAGATGCAGATCACCGGCGAGGAGTTCCGCGGCTTCGAGAAAGTGCGCATCGTGGCCTGTGGCACAAGCTGGCATGCCGCACTCGCGGGCAAGTTCATGATCGAAAAACTCGCGCGCATCCCGGTTGAAGTGGATTATGGCAGCGAGTTCCGCTATCGCGATCCTATCCTTGATTCCAAGACGCTCACGGTCTGCATCAGCCAGTCCGGGGAAACCGCGGACACGCTGGCGGCGCAGCGCGAGGCCAAGCAGAAAGGCTCGCCGACACTGGCGATTTGCAACGTGATGGGTTCCATGGTCACGCGCGAAGCCGCCGGGACCCTTCTGACGCACGCCGGACCCGAAATTGGCGTGGCCTCGACGAAGGCCTTTACCTCGCAACTGGCCTCGCTCGTTCTACTGGCTTCTTACCTTGGACAGCTTCGCGGAAAGCTTTCGCCCGAAGCCGCGCGCCATTTGATGCTGGAATTCACGCGCATCCCGCACAAGATCGAAACGATTCTGCTGGCGGACGAAAAGGGGTTCTACGAGGGGCTGGCGCGGCAGTTTTTCCGTTACACGGATTTTCTGTATCTCGGGCGCGGAGTGCATTATCCGATCGCGCTGGAAGGCGCGCTGAAGCTCAAGGAGATTTCTTACATTCACGCGGAAGGCTATCCTTCCGGTGAGATGAAGCACGGGCCAAACGCGCTGATTGACGAGAACCTGCCGGTCGTGGTGCTGGCCACGCGCGACGATTCCGATCCCGCCTCCATGACTTTGTACGAGAAGAGCATCTCCAACATCAAAGAGGTGAAGGCGCGCGACGGCATCGTCATCTCCGTGGTGACCGAAGGCGATCATCTCGCGCGCGAAGCCTCCGATCACATCATCGAGCTGCCCCCGGCGCCGGAATTATTGTCGACCATGCTGGAGATTGTCCCTTTGCAATTGCTCGCCTATCAAATCGCCATCCGCCGCGGCTGCGACGTCGATCAGCCCCGCAACCTGGCCAAATCCGTTACCGTGGAGTAGCAACTCCATGTAGTGGCCGATCTTTCGCGGCGTGTGCGTTCGGTTCTTCACCGGGATGATCGGCCTCTTGGGTTTGTCTCTGCTCCTCGTAGGGGTCCAGCACTGCTGGACCCCATCTCGGCAAGATCGCAAATTTGTCCGCGCCACTCCTGGTTTCGCTCTTGCTTTTGTCAGCTTCACCCGCCGAAGCAGGGAACATGAAGAAGTTGGCCCTTTGCAAATTGAGGTCTAGAATAACCTCATGCGGCTCCGCCTCTTTCTTCCGCTTGGATTCGTTCTTTTTTTCGCGCTCCCCAATCTGTTAAACGCGCAAACGGCCATCCTCAAGGAAATCCACGCCGATGGCCTGAAAAAACTCACCGAGGCGCAAGCCATTTCTCTTTCGGGCCTGGCCACGGGCGCGCAAGTGGGCCGCAAGGAACTTCAGGACGGCGCGGACGCGCTGGTGAAGACCGGCCTGTTCGGCAAGGTCAGTTACAATTTCACCACCCACAATGATGCGGTTTCCCTGACTTTTCATCTCGACGAAAACCAGCGCCTGCCGGTGTCCTACGACAACTTCCCGTGGTTTGCGGACACGGAACTCGACGACGCCATCCGCAAAGATCTGCCCTTCTACGACGGCACGCTGCCCGAAGGCGGCGCCGTCGTCGAACAAGCCGCTAATTCCCTGCAGGGTTTCCTCGCGGCGCATGGCTCAACCGTCCAGATTGTGCATGCCGTGCTGCTCAACCCGCTGACCGAAGGATCATTCCACCAGTTTCGCGTGGACGGTCTCGCGCCGCAGATTGCCAGCGTGGAATTCAGCGATGCGCACCTGAAAGAATCCCTGGCGGTGCAGCAGCATCTTCCTGAAATTCTCGGCAAACCCTATTCCCGCCTGGCCATCGATATCTTCCTGGCCGAGGCGATGCTCCCGGTCTACCAGGAAGATGGCTACTTGCGCGCGAAAATTGGCCCTGCGGAAATACGCCTCTCCGGCAATCCGAACCAGAAATTGCCGGAGCAAATCCCGGTGTACGTGCGCTGCCAGCCCGGGACCGTCTATCACTGGAATGGCGTCCAGTGGAGCGGCAACCAAGTACTTTCTACAATCACGCTCACCACCACCCTGGGACTCAAGCCCGGCGATGTGGCCAACGGCATGGGCATTGAAACGGGATGGGACCGTATCCGCGAAGAATACGGCCAGCGCGGCTATCTGGAAGCGAAGTTGACGCCCACGGCCACCTATGACGACCAGGCGCACACCGTTTCCTACACGGTTTCCATCGCGGAAGGGCCGGCGTTTCACTTCAACCAGATGATCATCACGGGAATGTCGCTCGCGGGCGAGCGCATGATCCGGGAAGCCTGGCCCACGAAGCCCGGCGATGTGTTCGACAAAAAAGTTTTCGAGCAATTCCTGAATCGCCTGGAGATCCACCGCGACACCATTTTCAAGGATCTGCCCTTGCACTACGACACCGTGGGCCATTGGCTGCAAACCGATCCAGCAAAGGCCACGGTGGATGTCCTTCTCGATTTCAAGTGATGTGAGCCTTTGCGCATTGCCCGGCTCATTCGCGCTGGAGCTATGTCATGAGTAACTCTCTCGGGCGCGGCTTCACAGGGTGCGGAAAAACACCAAGAGCTTTTCTTCAGCGGCTGAAGCCCATTGGCTCTAGGAGCTTTATGCCGGCGCTGAAGCCCCGGCCTCCTGAAGAAAAGCCATTCCCGGCAAACTGTTCAGCCGTGCCGAAAGGCTCCCGCGCAGCATGCTGCGGAGCGGGTCCGTTGGCGCTATACTCATCTGTGCGATGAAGACCCTGGTGCACATTCATAACGAAGAGCCTTCGACGCACGCGTCTAACGAGAAGGAGCAGTTCCTCTTTTCCACGCTGGCCAATCTCCCTTCCCTGATCGTCGCGCTCTCCGGCGGCGCGGATTCCGCCTATCTCGCCTGGGCCGCGCATCATGTGCTGAGGGAACGCGCCCTGAGCGTGACCGCTTTTTCCGCAAGCTATTCCGCGTACGACCGCGAACAACTGGAAAAATTCCTGCAAACCACTGGCCTGCGGCACGAATTCATCGAAACGCACGAGTTGGAAAATCCCGCCTACCGCGCGAACGCCTCCGATCGCTGCTATTACTGTAAGGACGAACTCTTCTCCGCGCTGGACCGGATCGCCGCGGACCGGCGTTTCGCCGCCATAGCCTACGGGGTCAATGCCGACGATACCTTTGATTTCCGGCCCGGACATCGCGCGGCCCACGAGCACCACATCCTCACTCCCCTTCTGGAAGCGCAACTCCGCAAGGCCGAGATTCGCTTTCTATCCCAGCGTGCGGGCCTCCCCTCATGGGACCGCCCCGCCTCCGCCTGCCTTTCTTCGAGGCTGCCCTACGGCACGGAAGTCACCGCCGAACGCCTTTCGCTGGTCGAGCGTGGCGAAGCGGCCCTCCGCGAACTGGGCTTCCGCCAATTCCGCGTGCGTCTCCATGACAACCTGGCACGCATCGAACTCGCCCCTGACGAACTTCCCCGCGCGCTCTCGCCGGATATGGCCGCCGCCATCGCCAGCGCCTTGAAAGCAGCGGGTTTCACCTACGTGGCCCTCGACCTGGAAGGCTATCGCCAGGGCTCCCTGAACGAAACTCTGGCGAAATCCCCGGGAACATAAATTCCTGTTTTGCGTACTTATTGGTAGGAGGGCCTGGACACTCAGGCTGAAGCGAACATGCGTACCCACAAATTGGCCTTGCCCGGCATCATCCTTTTCGCCGCGGCATTCTCTCTCTTGACTCTGCAAGCTTCCGCCACGGATAACACCTTTGACCGAACCTTCACCATATCCGGCCCCGTTCGTCTGGAGCTCAGCAACGGCTCCGGCAATGTGGAGATTCGCGGGACCGGGGACGGCAAGGTCCACGTCCATGGAAGAGTCACTAAAGGCTGGACCTTCTGGGGCGACGCCGAAAAAAACGTTCAGGACGCGGTCAGCAATCCGCCCGTGCAACAGCGCGGCAGCACCGTTCTGATTGGCAAAGAGACCTCCTGGCTGAAGAATGTCGCCATTGACTACCAGATTGAAGTCCCGCGCGACACCGAAATTGACGCCAGCGTGGCTTCGGGCGGCGTCACCATCGATCAGGTGCGCGGCCCCGTGAAGTGCTCTTCGGCTTCGGGCTACGTGCATGTCTATGGTGTGGACCGCGAAACGCAGCTCAGCGCGGCCAGCGGCTCCATCGAAGTTTCCGGGATTGGCGGCGTCCTGCGCGTCTCCACGGCTTCGGGAAGCGTGGACATCACCGGCGTCAAGGGCGACATCCAGGCCACTGCGGTTTCCGGCTCCATCCACATCGCAAATCCCGGCGGCCGTGTGGAAACCTCGAATGTCAGCGGCTCGATAAACGTCACTGGGGCAAACAACGACGTGCGCGCCCATGTCATCTCCGGCCCAATCGAAGTGACGGGAAATCCCAGCGGCAATCGTTTTTGGGATCTGAAAACAGTTTCGGGCTCCGTGGACATCCGCGTGCCCGCCAATTCCTCTTTCCTGCTTTCGGCCGATGCCACTTCCGGTGATATTCGCACCAACCTTCCGGTGATGATCGAGGAGCAGGGCAAGCACTCTCTGCGCGCCCATGTGGGCGATTCTACCGGCCGAGTTGAAGTGCACACGGTTTCCGGCGGCATCAACGTGCGAAGCGGCTCCTAGTCTCGTATCCCAAAAGTTCTCACCGTGATCTCCTTAGGGGGTCAGGGCTTCAGCCCTGACATAGAGGGAGCAATCAAATTGGGCTTAAGCCCCTGAGGACTCCGCGCTTCTTCAACGTATTCTCAGGACACAACACTGGCCCTCACGGGGTACAATGCTGCCGTGCTCCCGTTGCGCCCAACCCGCGCGAGCCGCTTGGCGTTTCTTCTGATGCTGCTTCTCTCCTTTCCCGCGCTGGCCCAGGAATCTTCCTCGTCTTCTCCCGCCGCGCCGCCCTCCAAGGCAGCCGCAAGGAAAGCCGCGGCGCAGGACGCTGCCACCGAAAACGGGGACCTCCAGAAAGCCATCTCTGACGCCGGCAACGACCGCGCTGCGATGGTTCGCAATCTGGACGCCTTCCTGAAGAAATATCCGGAATCCAGCCAGCGCCCGCAAATCTACCGCGCCATCGTGGAATCGAGCCTGCAGTTGCGCGATTTTCCGCGCGCCACGGAATACGCCGAACGCATTGTGGCCCTGAACCCGGAAGACACTTCCATGACGGTGCTCTCCATCCAGTTGCTCGATCGCTATGGCAGCGCAGACGGCTGGCGGCGCGCCATTTCCTATTGCACGCGCGTGCTGGACCGCTTGGAGCATACTTCGCTGGCGGACAAACCCGCGCGCGTTTCCGCCGAGGAGTGGCAGAACGACCAAAAACGCGATATCTCTTCCCTGCTGGTGGTGCGCGGCCGCCTCGAGCAGAAGCTCAATGATCTTTCCAGCGCGCAAAAAGATTTTGCCGCGAGTTACGCCGCTCTGCCCAATGGCGCTGCCGCCGAATGCCTCGGCGAAATTGCGGAGCTCCAGAAGAACCTCAACGACGCGCTGCGGCAGTATGCGCGCGCCTTCTCGCTCGACGATCGCGCCGATGGTGTCTCCTCGCAGAAAGAGTTGCGCAAGAAGATTGGCAATGTCTGGCGGCTCGCACACTGCTCCGAAGATGGGCTGGGAGCTTATCTTTTGCAGGCGTATGACGAGACCGCAGCGTCGATCATTCCTCCCAAACCAATTCCCAATAAGGGCTTGAAGGAGCCATACGAGTTCACGCTGCGCAAGGCCCCGGAGGGCACGCCCTTCCCTCTTGCGGATACCAAAGGCAAGGTCGTGGTGCTGAATTTCTGGGCCACTTGGTGCGGTCCTTGCCGCGAACTCGAGCCGCACTTTGAAAAGGTGGCGGGGCGCTTTACCGGCGAAAAGGATGTGCTCTTTTTCGGGCTTAATTGCGACGAAGACGAGTCGCTCGTCGCGCCCTATCTGGCGGAAGAGCGGCCCAAGACCACGACCCTCTTTGCGGATGGTATGGATCTCCTGCTCCGCGTCAACGCGTTTCCCACCACGGTCATCCTGGATCGCGCCGGAAAAGTGGCCTACCGCTCCGACGGCTTCAACCCCGACGACATCGAGAAGGTCCTCATGGACGCCGTCACGCGCGTGGCCCACCCGGCGGAAACCCCCGCCCCTAACACCGCCACCGCGCGGCCGTAGTTCCGATTTGCATCCCGCTTTTGCTGGGGACCGCCGTTTGACAGGCCTGACCCACCTTTTGCCCAAGGCGCCAAGGGTAGGCCACCCGAACTTATCTCAGCGGTTAGGTGTGTGCCACCCGCTATTGAACGAGGGCGCAGATGGGTTGACTCTGGCGATGGACTGGGTGTATTTGAACTGAGCTCCCATCGCCGGGCGCAAGGGAAGGAAGTCTTCGATCAGGATGGCCGATTCGACGCGAACCAGGTCATCTGCGAGGAGAGAGACGCAAAATGGAAAAGACGGATTACAAGCTCACTCAGGTGAGCGTCGTTATGCTGGGAGTTGAGGATGTGGCGCGGGCGCTGTGCTTCTACCGCGACAAACTGGGCCTGGAGGTCCAGCGTCAGATCCCTGGGTTCGCTTTCCTGAACGGTGGCGGGATCACCCTGTGCCTCAGCGAGCCCGCAGTCAAAGCGCGTGGGCAGGTTGCTGGCGCGGGCGAGGTTGTCTTCTCAGTGCAGGACGTAGGTGCCGCGTATGAGGCGCTAAAAGGAAAGGGAGTCCCGTTCACTCACGAACCGCGAAGCATCACGCCCACCGCGCGGGTCGCCAACTTCGATGACCCTGACGGAAATCACCTCTCCATCTATGGGCCTTGATTGAGCGGCATCGAGGACTTCTCGAAGGCGGGTAGCCCGGGCTCTACTGGCAAGACGAAGTTGGGTGCCCCACGTGCCGTTTCTGCACGTGGGGGTTTTGACTTTCCCCCCATGCCGCGCACCCTCAAGGTGCTGAGGCAATCTCGGGTGACCTACGCGAACCGCGCCAGGCACGTCCACGACCCTCTGTGCCGTGTTAAGATTCAGAGTATGAAGAGCGCTTACCGAAAACAGCCCTGCCGTTGCGGGCACGGTTCTACAATCCACAGGCCGGAGCCCGGGAGAGCGAAGCGACCCCGCGCAATCTGCCATCACCCCGGCTGCCACTGCAAGAACTACAAGCCGACAGGTGACGCGTCCTCGAAGCCTTGAGGCAAGCTCGGGTGGCCTACCTCAGGGGCTGAAGCCCACGTTTCCCAGTTCCCTTGCGGCACGACTGAAGTCGTGCCCTCCTAAAGTGGAGAGATTCTTCGACCCCGGCGAAGCGCACGGGGCGCACAAATCGCGCTACGGGGGATGACGGAGTGGAGAAAAGGCACCCGCCTCAGAAGGCGGCTGCTACAAAGGCCAGAACCCCCAGGGGCTTCCGCCAGAAATCGGCGGACGCAAAAGGTGCGAAAGCCCATTCAAAGCGTAAAACTTAATGTCGGAGCTCCCGACCAGGTCGGGACAGGCGCCGCTCCGACCCCCTAGTTTTGACGCAGGCCCGTCAGGAGAGCTTGCGGCTTTGCGGATATTTCCCGGCCGCGATGGCTGCGGCGAGGATGGTGTTCACGTGGATTTGCACGGTGTCTTCAACGCGGCGGGCATAGCCCCCGGCGAGAGTGGTCACGACCGGAACCTGGTGCCGCCGAGCCTCCTCGAACACGCTTTGATCGCGCGTTTGCAAACCATTTATCGTCAGGCATAGGCCGCCCAGCTGATCTTCCTTGTACGGGTCCGCGCCGCCGACATAGAAAAGCATGTCCGGGCGAAATTTCTGTAGGCCATCGTGGACGGCAGGCAGCAGCGCTTGCAGGTATTTATCGTCGCCGACGCCATCGTCCATGTTCAGATCCACGGTGGAAGGTGGCTTGTGCTCGGGGTAGAGGTCCCACTGGTGGATGGAGAGCGTGAAGACGGAAGGATCATGAGCGAAGATCGCGGCGGTGCCATTGCCCTGATGCACGTCGGTGTCCACGACCATGGCTTTGCGGATCGTGCCATCGGCTTGCATCTTCCGGATGGCCACGGCGACATCATGGATGGCGCAGAAGCCTTCGCCATGACCAGGGTAGGCGTGATGGAAGCCGCCACCGATGTTGCAGCCGAAACCATCGAGAGAGGCGGCCTGTGCGGCAAGAATCGTGCCCCCCGCGGCCAGCCAGAAGGCGTTGACGAGTTCCGGCGAGTAGGGCACTTCGAGAATCATCAAATCGTTTTGCGTGAGCGTGCCGGTCTTGAGCTTGTTCACCCAGTCGGGCGTGTGCACGCGTTGGATATCCGCGTCGGCGGCGGGTTCCGGGCGAAGGAAATTATCGGGGAGGGCGATGCCGTCTTCCACCAGCTTATCGGCGACCAGGCGGTATTTTTGCGAGGGAAAGACGTGCGCGCCCAGGTTGAGATCGTAGAGTTCGTGGTAGATGAGCTTGAAGGGCAGCATGAACGTTTGCTTTGGAGAAGCAGTCTCTTTCTAGTCTTTTGCGAAAAGCCGATCCCTCACCCGCTTCGCGGGATCGGGATGACAAAAAATGTTTACACCTTGCCGAGGTGGGGGCGAGCAATGCTCGACCCCTACACGGAATCAGTTTTCGCGTTCGAGGATGAAATCGGGAAGCGTGAGCAGCGCGCGTGCATATTCGGAGTCGCCATGGCCGTTGAGGCAAGCTTTGGCACGGCCCGCGTAAACGAGGGCCAGGCTGCGCGCACGGTCCAGAGCGCCGGAATCGCGCACCAAGGCGACAAGTTTCTCCGGCTGCACGGAATGGAATTCCTTTTCTTCGAGTACGCGCGCGACCAGTTCGCGCGCCTCGCTGTGGCCATTTTCCATGGCGTAGATCAGCGGCAGCGTGACTTTGCCTTCTTTCAAATCGCTGAGCACCGGCTTGCCGAGCTGCTCGCTGGAAGCGGTGAAGTCGAGAAGGTCGTCCACAAGCTGGAAGGCCAGACCGGCATTGCGCCCATATTCCGCGAGGGCCTCTTCGTGCTTGTTGCCCAGGCCGCCCAACACGCCACCGAGCCGCGCGCAGCCGCTGAAGAGGCAGGCGGTTTTGTAGGCGGCCAGTTTCAGGGCATCTTCCTCGGTCACATCCATGCGGCCGATCTTGGCAAGCTGCAGGAGTTCGCCTTCGACCATTTTCTGGGTGAGATCAATCAGGATGTCGAGCACATGGAAATTGCGTTCTTCGAGGGCAATCTGAAAGGATTGCATGTAGAGCCAATCGCCGGCGAGGACGCTGCGGTGATTGCCCCAGCGGGAATTCGCCGAAGGGCGGCCACGGCGCGTGTCGGCGCTGTCAATCACGTCGTCATGAATGAGTGTGGCGCTGTGAAGGAGCTCGACGACGGCGGCCAGGCGAATGGCGCCGCGCGTTTCGCCGCGGCGTCCGGTGGCGTAGCCGTGACAAAGCAGGAGCAGCGCGGGGCGCAAGCGCTTTCCGCCGCCGCCCAGCAGATAGCTCGTGATTTCCGAAACCGGCTGAAACGCCGCGGCACTCTGGCGGGACAACTCCTGCTCGACCTTCACGAGGTCGACGCGCACCAATTCAAAAATCTCTTTGGCCGTGAGAACTGCGATGACTGGCCTCCTGCAACCGCTGCCCTGATTCAGCGGGACACCGCAGGCGGAGCCGTCCCCGACCGGGTGAGTGGAAAGAATCGCCGGAAATTCACGGTGGTGGCCCGGGCGACTTCCTCTAGCGGTAAGTCTCTCACATTCGCAAGGACGCGCGCCACCTCCGCCACATACGCGGGCTCGTTGCGCTTGCCGCGGTAGGGTTGGGGCGCCAGATACGGAGAGTCCGTCTCGATCAGGATGTTCTGGAGCGGCAAAGCTTTCGCAACGTCGCGCAAGTTCTGCATTTTCGGATAAGTCAAATTGCCGGTAAAGGAAATCATGAAGCCGAGGTCGAGGCCGCGCTTGGCGTCTTCGAGGGTGCTCGTGAAGCAGTGGAGAACGCCGCCGAGGCCGGTGGGCTTCCAGACTTCTTCGAGGAGGCGGAGGCAATCGTTCCAAGCATCGCGGCAATGGATGATGATGGGGAGCTTGGCGGCGTGCGCGAGTTCCATTTGCTGGCGGAAGACGCGCTCCTGAATGTCGCGCGGGGAGTGATCGTAGAAGTAGTCCAGGCCGATCTCTCCCCAGGCGACGACTTTGGGATGCTGGGCAAGCTTGGCCAGAGTGTCGAGATGCGCCGGGGTGACTTCCTTCGCCTCGTGGGGATGGATGCCGACCGCGGTGTAGATCCAGTCGTAGGCTTCGGCGTAGGGCAGCGCGGCATCGAGTTTCTCTGGGCCGGGACCGGTGCCGATGGCGAGAATCGTGGAGACGCCGGCGGCGCGGGCGCGATCGAGCATGGCGTCGCGGTCGGCGTCGAACTGGGGGAAGTCGATGTGGGCGTGGGAGTCGATGAGTTCCATGGGCGTAGTTCGTGGCTGGTCGTACGTTATCAGATATCAGTTATCAGATATCAGGAAACGGATATCGGCGAACTGTGACCGGCAACCCTCCCGATCACGGGCGCGGAGGAAAGCCACTTCCTCGGGACCGATTCAATATGCGTGCCATTCGCACGAGGAAAAGCAGATTCCTCGCTTCGCTCGGAATGACAATTTTGTCCTTTCAGCGAATCTTCAGCTCACGGCCCTTGTCTCTTTGATTCCTGATCACTGATAACTGATCGCTGATATCCGTAAGCGACACCTCGGCCGAAAATTCCGCTACTTCAGGCGTGAGCCGACCTCGACGTCCTCGAGGAAGCCGGCTAGGACGGGGCGGCCTTCGGGGCCGACGGAGGCGGCGAGGACCATGCCGTTGGATTCGACGCCGCGGAGTTTGCGCGGGGCGAGATTGACGACGACTGCCACCTTGCGGCCGATGAGCGCTTCGGGTTCGTAGTACTGGGCGATGCCAGCGCAAATCTGGCGGATTTCCGTGCCGATGTCCACGGTGAGTTTGAGGAGCCTGTCGGCGCCGACGATGCGCTCGGCGGTCTTTATCTGGCCGACGCGCATTTCGACTTTCGCAAAATCCTCGATGGCGATCTTGTCGGGGACTGCGGGCACTGCGACCGCAGCCGCCGGCGTGGCTGGGGCACCAGGTGCGCTCGC
>Ga0074044_10002997_pt1 | contig 14565 bp, 12 predicted proteins | sample BogForMeECP23OM1_FD_94443 | JGI IMG/M metagenome (GOLD analysis project Ga0074044, IMG submission 94443) | Bog forest soil microbial communities from Calvert Island, British Columbia, Canada - Bog Forest MetaG ECP23OM1 | ecosystem: Environmental > Terrestrial > Soil > Wetlands ... | reverse complement strand
CTGGCCTATGCCTCCCCCTGCCGACGCTTCGCCGCCGACCTCGCGATCGACTGCGCACGGCTCGGGGCCGGTGTGGTGCGCACGACCTTCACCGTAGAGGACTTTCACCTCATACTCCTCGCCAGTCTCCCGGCGCACCCCTGCGTTTTCCGTGCGAGCAGGGAATTCGGCCGTCAGATCCCCCCCTCGAAGGGATCCGTCCGCGACGGCGATGGCGCCTCTAGACGCCGAGCACTTTGGCGAGCTCGGCGCGCATCACCGCCGGATCGACGTCGACGCCGGTCCAGTATTTGATCCCGATCACGCCCTGGTTCACCAGCATGCCGAGCCCGTCAAGAGTCCGGCAGCCGCATTCCGTCGCGCCGCGCAGGAAGAGGGTGCGAGGCGGGTTCGGGATGAGGTCGGCTGCGACCATCGAGGGGGCAAGCGAGTCGATGTCGAGGTCGAGCCGGCCGTCGATGTCCGGATAGAGGCCGATCGAGGTCGCGTTGATGACGATGTCCGTATCCTTCGGCACGCGGAACGCTTGCGGCCAGAGCAGAAATTCGGCCTTGGCGTTCGTCCTGGCGTTCAGAAGCTCGACGAGAGGCGCCGCCCTGACGCGGCCCCGTTTCACGACGACGATGCCGCTCACGCCGGCGAGCGCCAGTTCGACCCCGACGGCGCGCGCCGCGCCGCCCGCGCCGAACATCACGACCCGTGCGCCGGCGGGGGCGACGACGGTTCGCAGGGCCGCGACGAATCCCCGGCCGTCGGTGTTCTCGCCGACGAGCTTGTCGCCGCGGCGGACGACGGTGTTGACCGCGCCGATCAGCGCCGCCGATTCGCCGAGCTCGTCCAGATGGTCGATCACCGCCACCTTGTGCGGAATCGAGCAGTTGAATCCGACCCAACCCATGGCGCGGGCGCCGCGGACCGCGTCGCCGAGCAGCTCCGGCGGCACTTCGCAATTGATGTAGCGCGCCGCGATGCGATGGTGGCGGTAGGCCGCTTCGACCATCGCGACCGTCGGATTTTCGGCCGCAGGCATCGCGAAGCAGCCGGTCAGCATGGGCAGGAAATTGACGGTCAATTCAGCCTCCCAATCGGCCGGATCAGCGCTTGATCTAACTAACGGAAGGACGCCGCGCGTCAAAGGGCGGAGAGGGGGCGCGCGACCTGTTCGAGCGGCTTTCGCTCGGCCGGCACGGCGAAGCGGGCAGCGACGAAGGAGGCGGCGAACATCAGCAGGGCGGCGAAGACATAGCCGCCGAACACGCTCTGTCTCGACCCGCTCTCGACGAGCCTGCCGAAGACATAGGGCGCGGCGACGCCGCCGAGGCCCGTCCCGAGGGCGTAGAAGACGGCGATCGTGAGCGCACGGATTTCGATCGGGAAGGTTTCGCTGACCGTGAGATAGGCGGCGCTGGCCGCGGGGGAGGCGACGAAGAAGACGATCATCCAGCCGACGGTCTGGGCGACGGCCGACAGAAGGTCGCGTTCGAACAGCGCGCCGACGATGATGAGCAGCACGCCAGAGAGCGCATAGGTCAGGGAGATCATCAGCCTGCGTCCGCGCGTGTCGAACAGCGGCCCGAGCACGACGGGGCCGAGAAAATTGCCGGCGGCGAAGGGCAGGATGTACCACCCGACGTCGCTTGCGCCGACCCCGTAGAACCTGGTCAGCACGAGCGCGTAGGTGAAGAAGATCGCGTTGTAGAAGAAGGCTTGCGCCGCCATCAGCGTGAAGCCGACGAAGGTCCGCAATCGGCAGCGGTTGACGAGCGTGTCGAACACTTGCCTGAGAGGCGTATGCGTACGGGAGCGCAGCCGGATCGCCGCGCTTTCGGGGACCGGAGAGAGGCGAACGCCGGCGTCGAGGAATCGCTTTTCGATGCCGGCGACGACGGCCTCGCCCTCGGCTTCGCGCCCGTGGATGGCGAGCCACCTCGGACTTTCCGGAACCCACATCCGCATGGCAAAGACGACCACCCCGAGGAGGGCGCCGGTGAGGAAGGCGAGACGCCAGCCGAATTCCGGATCGAACAGGGCGGGGTCGAGAAGCGCGACCGCGACCAGCGCTCCGAGCGCCGCCCCGATCCAGAAGCTGCCGTTGATCATGAGGTCGAGCCGGCCGCGATAGCGGGCCGGGATCAACTCCTGGATCGTCGAATTGATGGCGGCGTATTCCCCGCCGATGCCGGCGCCCGTGAAGAAGCGGAACAGGAAGAACGAGAATCCGTTCCAGGCCGCCCCCGTCGCGGCGGTCGCAGTCAGGTAGACGGCGATCGTGATGAAGAACAGTTTTTTGCGTCCGAGCCGGTCGGTCAGCCAGCCGAAGAACAGCGCGCCGAGCACGGCGCCGGCCAAATAGGCGCTGCCGGCGAAGCCAACCTCGGCGTCGGAAAAGCGGAGCGCGGGCGCGAGTTTCAACGCCCCGGCGACCGATCCCGCCAAAGTCACTTCGAGACCATCGAGGATCCAGGTGACGCCCAGCGCAACGACGACGAGGACATGGAACCGGCCCCAGGGCAGGCGCTCGAGGCGGGCAGGGATCAGCGTCGTGACGACTTGAGCCCCGCGCTCCTCCTGGGACGCGGTTTGTTCGCCGCCGCCCTCCGCCTTCGACGCCAGGCCCATGCGCGGCATGGTCTTCTCCTTCGCTCGACGAGCGATTTGCCCGGCCTTCGCCTAGGAAACACCGTCGCGCGAAGCTTCGGCGTATTTAGGGCGTACCCACGCGTGGCGGACTGCATCCAATCGGGTGAACAACGGGCCCTCGCGTACTCGTGATCAGCCGCTGCCCGGGGGCTCCGGAACCAAGAAGGGCCGGACACGTTGGGGGCTTGACCCGTGTGCGAGGGCGCAGCGGGATCGCGGCACATTTCAAAGTTTCGCCAGTCGTGGATGGGCGGGAACAGAGAGTGGCGTTCCTGCGTTGAGTAGTGAGTGACCGAACGCAGGCCCGCGGCCCAGGGTCGATCGGTTGGGCGTTCGCGGGCGTCCGCTCGCGGTCAATCTAACTGGAGATTTCGACATGAGCAAAACACTAACGGCGCTTCTTTCCGCCGCCTCAATCTGCGCCTTCGCCTGGGCCGCTCCGGCCGCAGCGCAGACCGTCGGCGTCGCTCCGGCTCCGGCGTACGGGTATGGGTACGGTTATGGCGCTGGCCCGTGGCCCTATGGGCCCACCGGGACATTCGCCGGGTCTCATCCCACTATCCGCTCGCACACCGGCACGCCGGCCTATAGTTACAGCAGTAACGCATCGGCTCCTAAGCCTTACCCCAATGGGGAATGCCAGATCCTGGCCGGAAACCGCGTCTGCACCCCCACACAGGCGTACGGCTACGGCTATGGCTACTGGGCCAGCGGCCCGTTCGGGTTCGGGTCGGCGATTGCCGCGCCCGTCAACGCGGCCGGCGGCCTGGCGGCGCCTGTCGCCGCGGTTGGCGCTGTGGCGGCCGCGCCCTTCGCCGGTGTCGCCCCGACTGCGCCTGCACCCGGCGGGCAATGCAGCATTATTGCCGGGAACCGCGTCTGCACCGGGTACATCCCGTAACTTCGCAGGCGTTGTCGAGCCTCCTTCGGGGGTGAACGGCGGGACGACGGCGGGCGGCGGCGGCGAGCCGGCCGCCCGCCTTTCCATGGACGATCTGGGCCCTCCGGAGCGACAGGCGATCCCGAGCCCGCAAGGGAACGAAAAACCTCTGAACACGTTGCTTCGCTGGACCGAGGATGGGTCAAGCCGCGAAGGGGCGGCCGTCGCTCAATCAGGCCTTGTCGCGCGCGGGATATCCCGAGCGCGACGTTCCTGCGTCGCCGTGAGCGGCGCGTTTCGTTGGGCGCTTTGCTCGCGGCTGGCGCAGCCCGAAAGGAGGGCGTCATGAGACTGGCGGTGTTCGGCGCGGCCCTTTCGACCGCATTGCTTTCGGTGTCGTGCGCTAACGCGCAAGACGCCGGCGTTTTTGACAAGTGGCTTAGCCAGGACTCGCCGCAATGCGTGCCGGTGTCCGAGTTCAAGACGGTGTCGACGGTGACCGAACTCACGCCCGCGCAGTTCCAGTTCGTACGCGCGCTGTATGTCGCGCTGCCGCCGGTCTCTCATACGTTGCCGCCGGGCGACCACGCGGTGATGGTGACCGCGGGAGGGGCCGTGATGCTGGCGATTGTCGACGGCGTGCAAGCTTGCGCCCGCTTTCTTGCGCCCGACTTCATCCAGTCGATGCTGATCAAGGTCGGCGAGGGCCGGAACGAACACCTCGGCATGCCGGTGAGCTGGAATCCCTCGCTTTGACCCCGTCGCCTTGGCGCATCCGCGCCGCGGAGGCGCGCAGGCCGCAAGCGCCGTTTGATTCCGCGCCGCGTATGGGTTCATAGAAGCGCTGTCGGCATGGAGGCGCCGCGTTTCGCTGTGATTACGCTCCGAGGAGCTCATCTGACGGCCAGGCGCTTGCTGTCGCGCGCCTGAAGGATGGCTGGCCGCAGCCGCATCATTCCCGCCTTGGCGGGGCTCGCCGTGGCAGCGTCGGCGGCCGCCGCCGGCGAGCCGTGCGGCGATCGCAATGGCGGCTCATCCACGCGCGCCGAGGCAACGCTCCAACGGATGACGCAGTCGGAGAAGCTGTCTCTCGTGGATGGCTCCCTCGGCGCGCATTGGGGCGGCCACCCGAAACCGGAAGGCGCGATCGGTTCGGCAGGCTACGTCCCAGGAATCCCGCGGCTCGGCATCCCCGCGCTGCAGGAAACCGACGGCGAACTCGGCGTCGCCAATCCGGGGAACATCAGGCCCGGCGCGACGGCGACGGCGATGCCGTCCGATCTCGCGCTGGCCTCCACCTGGGACCTCCCGCTCGCGCGGCGGCAAGGCGAAGCGGTCGGCGCCGAGGCCAGGGCCGCGGGCTTCAATGTGCTGCTCGGCGGGGCGGCGAACCTGATCCGGGACCCGCGCGGCGGGCGCAGCTTCGAGTATTTTTCCGAGGATCCGTTGGTCACGGGCCTGATGGCGGGGGCGGCGATCGCCGGGGTGCAGAGCCGTCACATCATTTCCACGACCAAGCACTTTGCCCTCGATGACCAGGAGACGGACCGCGTCGTGCTCGACGTCCGGATCGATCCTGCGGCGGCGCGCGAGTCGGACCTTCTGGCTTTCGAGATCGACATTGAAAGAAGCCATCCAGGCTCCGTCATGTGCGCCTACAACCTAGTCAACGGCGTCTATTCCTGCCAGAATGACTGGCTTCTGACTCAGGTTCTGAAAAACGACTGGCGCTATCCGGGGTACGTCATGTCCGACTGGGGCGCCGTTCATTCGACGGTTCGCTCTGCTCTCGCCGGCCTCGATCAGGAATCGGGCGAACAACTCGACACGCAAAATTTCTTTGGCCCACCCCTGGCTCTCGCCATTAAGGAGGGCAAAGTCCCTGAGGCGCGACTCGACGACATGGTCCGTCGGATTCTGACGTCGATCTACGCGTGCGGCCTCGTAGGCAATGCGTCTGCGTCGGATCCAGCCGACATTCGCCAAGGCGACGCCGCCGCGCTCGAGATCGAGCGGGAAGGCGCGGTCCTGCTGCGCAACGAGGGCATGCTGCCGCTGGCAGCGGATACTGCGCGCATCCTTGTCGTCGGCGCGCACGCCGATCGCGGAGTGCCTTCCGGAGGCGGCTCTTCGCAAGTCATTCCTACAGGCGGGATCGCGCTGAAACAGCCCGAAGGAAAAAACCGCGCGATGATATTCGATCCCTCTTCGCCGCTCGAGGCGATCCGGCGACAATTCCCGCGGACCCGCGTCGATTACAATGACGGGGCGAGCCCTCTCGAGGCGGCCAAGGCCGCCGCCGGAGCTGACGCGGTCCTCGTCTTTGCCGACCAGTATATGACGGAAGGCCTAGACGTGCCGAACTTGAATCTCCCCAACGGGCAGGACGAGCTGATCGAAACCGTTGCGCGAGCCAATCGGCGCACCGTGGTCGTGCTCGAGACGGGGGGGCCCGTCGTCATGCCGTGGCTGGATTCGACGGCTGCCGTCATCGAGGCCTGGTATCCCGGTCAGAAAGGCGGCGAAGCGATCGCCGACGTTCTTTCGGGCGAGGTCAATCCGTCCGGCCGGCTGACGGTCACCTTCCCCGCCAGCGAAGCCCAGCTCCCCCAGCTGCACATTCAGGGGAATCCGAGTGGCGCTCCGACCGGTCCGGTCGGGCGGAGCGGCCACTACGGCAGAATCTTCACCGCGGATTACACCGAAGGCGCCATCGTCGGCTACAAATGGTTCTTCGTGCACGACGAACGGCCGCTTTTCCCGTTCGGTTACGGCCTGTCCTACACCACGTTCGGCCTGCGCGGCCTCAAGGTGAGCGTGGACGGCGATAGAGTGACGGCGAGCGTAACCGTCCGCAACCTCGGCTCGAGGGCGGGAGCCGCGGTCCCGCAACTCTATCTGTCCAGACCGCAAGGCGACGGCATTCCGCTGCGGCTGGCGGGCTGGAGCCGAATCGATCTTGCGCCTGGAGAGGAGCGTGAGGCGACGATCTCGGTCGATCCGCGCCTCCTGGCGACTTTCGACGAGGCCGCGCGGCGATGGCGGATCGCAGCAGGCGCTTATCGGATGACCGCCGGCTTCGACGCCGATCACCGCGACCTGGCGGCGAGCTTCGCGCTCGACGCGGCGGAGCTGCCGCCGTAATCGGCTACCATGCCGCGAATGTGCGGCTTACGCGCCTCAGGAACGCCGTGCGTCGCGGCGGTGTGGAAGAGTCCATGCCATAGAGGGCGAGGTATTCGAAGCGTCCTTGCGGGTCGATCAGCGCCCCGATGTTGTCCTGCACGAAGCGCCGCGGAGGATCGTGCTTCTTCGCCACGCCGGATCGGGTTTCGCCATAGACGCACACCGCGGCCATTCGCTTGAGGTTCCAGAGGTTGGGGTGAAAAAGGCCCTCTTCGTCGATGATCGTCGAGACGCCGGGCAGAAAGACCCGCTGGAAATAACCCTGCATGATCGCCGGCAGACCGTCGAACCACACCGGAAAGACCAGAACCAGCGCCTCGGCCGCGCGCAGACGCTCAACGTAACTCTCGACCTCCCGCGTGTTGAGATTGACGTCGACATAGGATCTCATCTGTCTGGGCGACAGGACCGGATCGAATTTTTCGGCATTGAGATCGAGATCGTCGACCTCATGTCCGCCGGCCCGCAGCGCCTCGACGACCCGGACGTGGGCGGCGGAGACGAAGCTCGCGTCGAGCGGATGGGCGTAGACGACAAGAACGCGCAAGGCTTCACGCTCCTGCCGGCGCGTTACGCGCCTTGCGAGGCAAGGGTTGACGCTCGGCGGCGACGAGGAACTCGATGTGCGGCGGCTTGATCAGCATCTCGCTTATTTCGTCTTCGAGCATGCGATCTTCGTTGGTGACGCGCTCACGCAGGTGCATGAGCTCGAGCCATGATTCGATCAAGTATCCCTCCTCGAAGCGCCCGAACTCTCCCATGTCTTCGAAGATGCCCCAGGCGAAGGCGCCGTCTCGCTTCCGCTCGTGACCGAGTTCGTCGATTGCGCGCAGGAAGCGATCCCGATCCGTGGGGTCGATCCAGTACTCGATCTTGACCAGGACCGGACCGCGGTCGTCCGCAATGTCTTCAGCCGCCTGCGGGCGCCTCCAGTGTAGCGACGGCGATAGGTCGACAGCCTCGCCTTGCTGCAGTTTCCATCGCCAGGAGAGCGGAACGCCGGCCAGAATGCCGACGGCGGCGATAAGCAAGGCTTCGTCGACCCCGATCTGGCCGGCGATCTGACCCCACGCCGCGCTGCTGACCGTCGTCGTGCCGAAGACCACCGTCAAAAAGACGGCGAGTCCACGTCCCCGCACCCAGTCCGGCAAAACGTTCTGCGCCGACACGTACAAGCTCGTCAGAACGATGACCCAGGCCGTTCCGGCGCAAAAGCAGGCGGTGAGGATGACGGCGAATTCGCGGCTCCAGCCGCCGAACAAGCCGAGCGCCGCCGCGGTGCCGACCGTTCCCAGGACGACCATCCAATCGAGGTTGATCCTGTCGCGCAGGAATCGCTGTCCGAACGAGCCGAAGATCGAGCCGGCGCTGATTGCGCTCAGCAACAGGCCATAATGTTCGGCCCCTTCGCCTGTGTGCCGCGCGATCAGCGGAAGCAGGCCCCAGTAGGCGGCGGCGAAGGGAAAGACCGCCAAACTGCGCGCCAGCGTCGCCCGCAGGAGGCGGTTGTTTGCCGCATGCCGAAGGCCGATCCGGACCGCGCTGTTCAAGCGCTCCGCCGGCAGGGATGCCGTCTCCTTTCGCGGAGCCCTCCACCAAAGGAGGGCGGCGATCACCCCGAGATTGGTGGCGACCAACGCCCAGAACGGCGTCGACATCCCGAAGTTGACGATCGCGAAGCCGCCGAGCGCCGGGCCCACCGTGCGGCTCAGGTTGTAGGCGACCCCGTTGGCGGCCATCGCTTCGGGCAGGTCGGATTTTGGGACCAGGTCGGGCAGGATGGACAGCCAGGCCGGCAAGTTCAGCGCCCAGGCGGCGCTGAGCAGGAAGGTCGTCAGCAACAACAGAACGGGAGTGGCAAGGTCGAACGACACCAGTCCGGCGAAGATCGCGATCATCGCCGCGATGGCGCACGACACTGCCATGATAAGCCGCCGAGGGTCGACAATGTCGGCGATGGCTCCGGCAGGAAGCGTGAACAGGAACATCGGCAGGTTTGTCGCGGCGTGCACCAGCGACACGTCGAACGGATTGAGGTCGAGCGTGGTCATCAACCAACCCGACGCGGTGTCGTACATCGCGATGCCGATGAGGGCGACCGTGCTCGCTGTCCATACGATCGCGAAAGCCGGGTGGGCGAAAGCGCCCAGCCACGTCGATCGATTCGGCGATAAGGTTTGCGGAGAACGCTGCTCCATGCTCTCTTTGCGGCCTCTGTCGTCGTTTTGTCAGTGCGACGCCAGGACGCAGCGGCGCACGCGCGAAAGAAGGTCTCGAGTGTCGCCGAACGCCCATTCGCGCAGTCGGCTATGGCTGTAAGCGCCCGCAACGATCAGGTCGGTTCGCAAGTCCTCGGCCTTCGCCCTCAGCTGGTCGCACTCGGAGCCACGCCCGACCTGAGCCGAACAATTCGCCTCGACGCCGTGCCGCGCCAGCCAAGCGCCGACGTCCCCAACACGCCGCCGAGACTCCTCGATTGCCGAAGCCTCAACGATCTCAATGACGTCGACGCGCTTGGTCGCCTTCAGCAGCGGCAACGCGTCCGCCACAGCCCGACGCGTCTGCCGCGTTTCCTTCCAAAGGACGAGAGCCTGGCCAAACGGGAGGCCGGTCGTTTCAGTGGGCGCCGCAAGAACCGGCCGGCCGACGGACTTGACTAGGTCGCCGATCTCGACCTGCCCGGACGGCGAGAAGAGTTTTTCGCGGCCATCGACGGGCGCAATGACGAGGTCCGCGATGCGCGCTTCATTGGCGACGTGCTCGTATGCCGGACCGAAGGTCATTTGCGTTCGCCACTCCAGGTTATCGACGCTCGCCAATGCCTTGCGAAACTCGTCTTCGGCGGCCGCGGCGCGCTCCGCGAACTTGCGCAGACCGTACTGGTGGGGCTCGCAGGGTCCTGCGCCTCTGATGTAAGCGTGGCTCGAGACCTGCTTGACGGCAATTCCAATGACGGTTGAGCCGAAGCGCTCGGCCACGTCGCGAACGACCGCCAATAGGCCGGCGTTGGGACGATCCACCCGCATGCACACCATCAGCGTGGCGAACGACAAACATTCCTCCGTGAAGGCGAAATCATGGCCGACAGCTAGCTGCCCTTCTCCTGCAACACGCGAAAAGCGGAAAGGATTCTTTCTCGCTGGTTCGAATCCTGGACATAAATGTCCGTCCTGGCGCTGACCGATTGCTTTCCGTCCCAGACTGCATGGACGCAAGGCGCGCCGACGCACTGGAACAAGACGCCCCGCGCCTTTTCGCCTTTTTCGGACACGTCGTCGGTCGTTTCGGGGGAGATCTTGACGTCGTCGATCGCGAACCGGGCCTGATGCGTTCCACGAGAGACGAGCGCGCCGCCGCGATAGTCCTCGAAATCTTCGTCCGTCGAGACGATAACGCCATCGCCCTCGGCTCGCGAAAACGTGACCGTCTTGATCGGCCAGCGCCTGTCGTAGTCTGTGCCCGGCGTGCGATACTTGGGATTGGCCGCGGTCGCTGCGGGAAGAGCGCCCGAGAGGAACGCCTCGGCGTCAGTCTGGGACGCGAACGTTGGCGCCGGGTTATCGCCCATTTGGACCTCCACGGTCGCTTCGGCCGCGGAAGAAATCGAAGATCCTTCAGCCAACATCGCTACGAGCGTCACAGCGATCATCGTCGTCAACAAGCCCATGGGTCGTGTCCCCGAAACCCCGGCAGCTCCAAGAGACAGGGTCTGCCGCGCGCCCGGACAACGTCGCTTGCGCGGTATAGATATAGATGCGGATGCTCCCTCTCGCCACCGTCCTTTGGCGGAGAGCCGACCGAGGCCGCCCAGGGTTTCGCGTCGCGGCGAAATAGCCTTGAATCCCATGCTCTCGTCCGCCATCTACCGTTTCGAGCGCTGCGCGACCGGCGGCGCGGCGGAGCCCACTTGTCCAGCGAGTCCATCATAAGGTCGGACCCGTCCGCGAGCGCGGCATCGCGCTGGGGCGTCTTCGGCAATCTCGCCTTCACCGTCATCCTGATTGCGAGCTCCGTGTCGAACGTCGGCGTCGCGATGTTCGACACCTCGACCAGCTGGTTGATGACCAGCCTCAATCCCGATCCGATGATGGTGTCGGCGGTCCAGATCGCGACGTCCCTGCCGATGTTTCTGCTCACCTTGCCTGCCGGCGCATTGGCGGACATCGTGGATGCGCGCCGCCTCCTCGTCGGCGCGCAACTTGCGGTCAGCGCCATCTCCATCGCGTTCGCAGCGGTCGTGTCCTTGCATCTGGCGACGCCCGCCGCCCTTCTCGCGACAACCTTCGGTCTGGGAGCAGCAAGCGCGCTCGCGGCGCCCGCATGGCTGCTCGTCACGCCGATGCTGGTGTCCAAGGACGAGCTCGACAGCGCCATCGCGATCAACAACACCAGCTTCAACGTCAGCCGCGCGATCGGCCCGGCGCTCGGAGGATTCACGATCGCTGCGTTCAGCATCGACTTTCCCTTCTGGTGCTATTGTCTCGGCAACATCACGCTTGCGGCCGCGGTGCTGTGGTGGCGCGCCCCGCGCCGCATCCAGGAGACTCTGCCGGCCGAGCGCCTCGCCAGCGCCGTTCGGACTGGGCTCCGCTACGTCCGCCACAACCGGGCCATGGACTCGACGCTCATCCGCGCCGTCGCCTTCTTCCTGTTCGCCAGCGCATATTGGGCCCTTCTTCCGCTCGTGGCGCGCACGCAGTTGCACAACGGGCCGGCGATCTACGGCGTGCTTCTCGGCATGATCGGGTTGGGGTCGATCGTCGGGTCGGTGGCGCTGAGTTGGCTGAAAGAGCGTCTTGGTCCCGATCGTCTGGCGATTCTGGCGAGCGTGGGCACGGTCGCTGCGCTCGGGATGTACGGAGCGGCGAGGGAGCCCATTCTGGCGATGGCAGCGAGCCTGGTCGCCGGGGCGTGCTGGATCGTCATGATGACGACGCTGTTCGTTTCGGCGCAGGTGGCGCTTCCGGACTGGGTGCGCGGCCGCGGGCTCGCAATCTTTCTGACGGCCTTTTTCGGCGCGATGACGCTCGGCAGCGCCGTCTGGGGCAAGATCGCGAGCGTCGAAGGTCTGCCGACCACCCTCTACATCGCCGCCGCCGGCGCGTTCCTGGGCATGATCGTCACCTCGCGCCGGAGGCTGCAGACCGCGGCGGCGCTCGACCTCTCTCCCTCCATGCACTGGCGCAAGCCGGTCTTCGCCCAACGCGTCGACGACGATCAGGGGCCGATACTGGTCACCATCGAATACAGGATCGACCCGGAAGACCGGGCGCCGTTCCTTGCCGCGATGCGGGAAATCGGCCTCGAGCGAAAGCGCGACGGCGCCTACGCGTGGCACGTGTTCGAAGACGCGGCGGAAGTCGGCAGGGTGGTCGAAAACTTCCTGCTCCAGTCGTTGCTCGAACTCAGACACCTGCGCGCGCGCGTGACGAACGCCGACCGGATGATCGAGGAAGCGGCGCACCAATATTTGAAGGAGCCGCCGAAGCCGACCTTTCTCGTCGCGCCGAAGCGCAGCCGTCAACGGCGGCGCAAGCCGGCTCCGCAAGCCCGGAGTTTAGAGGCTCCATTGGCGGGATCAACCTAGGCGTTCCTCGCCGACGCGTTCGCGCGCTCTTGGCAAGCGGCGATCTCGCGGGCCATCAGGCGGCGGACTTCGTCCTCTTGGCAAACGCGACGAAAGCGATCGAGGGCGCCGACTTTTCGGAATGCTTCGTGAAGGTAGGAGCCCGCCGGCGGGCACGTGGCAAAGTCATATTTGCTCCACCGGATCGCTTCGCTCCAAAGATGCAGGAGCGTCGATCCGGCGAGAGTCTCCTCGACCCGCGACCGATAGCTCGGCAGGAACGGCTTCCAGAACTGCTCGGGCTCGATCGGGTAGCAGACGTGCGGATCGAGCGCCCTGTCGTAAATTCCATGCTTTTCGAGGATTGGCGTCAATAGGAAGGGGCCGATCGCTCCCCATTTCTGGTCCACGTCGATCACGCTTTCGGCCGCCGCGACGAGTTCCGCCAGCGCCGGGTCGGACGGAGGCAGCCGGAGAACCGCGTTGTTGACCAGCAGGGTGCTGACCGCGTCGGCCTGGCGGCAAAAGACATAGGGCTCGCGCGTGAACGCGGGCTTCGTCAGGCAGACGAGGTCGGTATCGACCCAGCAGCAGCCGGTTTCCCGGATCATGCGGTAGCGAAACATGTCGGCGAAGGTCGCGATCGATGGCTTGCCGCCGACGACGTAGCGGCGAACCTGGGTTTCGTCGGGGCAGATGGACCGCGCGTCCTCGAGGCCGACGCCGGGCGGAACTTCGAGCCGATTGTCGTAGCTGTAGAGCCGAATGTCAGCGTCCGCCTGGGGAAAGGAGGCCAGACAGCCATAGGCGAATGGATTGAGCGGACCCCCATGCCAAAAGGAGGCAAATTCGCAGTCGGTGTGTGAAGATTCAGTCATGCAGAGGACGCTTTTCGTCGTGGGAGACGGCTTCGTTCGTCAAGAACAATATCGAACGAACGAACAATTCTACTGTGTGTTCAGACAGATACAGCATCATTCTCCAGCGCAGCATTAACGACCTTGCGGAATAGCCCTTGGGGGTTAGCCGGCCAGCCGGCTCGAACGCAGGCAAGCTCCCTGTTCTCGCGCCTCCGCCGCCTGTTACCTCCCTGATAAGCGAGAATTTTCTCCCTGTTATCTCGGTGTTCGCCTGCACGCCAGTTTCGGCGCAATGGATTGTGATCACAGGTCTTTTCCAGGCGCACGGCGGTCCGAGACCGCCCTGCTCTCCCTGCTTTCTCCGTGTTAACAGGGAGAAACAGGGAGCGGCCGACCCGGCCCGCGCCGGTGCAGGCCGCCAAGCCCGCGACCCCCGCGTCCTCCCGTCCGCTCTGCTAGTGCGCCGGCTCGATCCGCGCCAGAACATTGCGTCCGGCTTCTTCCCAGTCGCCGAAAAACGTCTCGGCGGTTAAATCCCCGCGCGCGACGAACTCGCAGTAAATGTCGAAAATCCAGCTCGCATGGACATCGTCGAGCAGCAGATGCCGGCCCTTCAGGCCTTGGCTCATGCGGATGCTGCTCGTCAGGTCCGAAAGACAGACTTCGCTCGTATGGCCGCCATCTATGTGGATAATGTCGAAATTCAGTTCATCGCGTCGGTCCGCCAGCCAAGGCAGCACCTCGCGCGAATCGCCCGGAAAGAGATGCACGCGCCCTGGAAATTCGCCCTTGAGGAAGTCGACGCATTCGACCGTGTAGCCGTGGGTCACGATATCGACCCCGTAATACTCGAGCCTGGCGTTCGACGACAGGGCGAGCAAAGCGCCGTGCCCCGCATTGACCCCGATCTCGAGGAGCCGCTCCTTGAATCTCACTGCGCGCCAGAGATTTCGGCGGGCCGGAGCGAGATCGCCGGCCGGCGGATTCTCCGCAAATCGGTCATCCAGATCCGGATAGAAGATGTTGCCTTCGAGGCGTTCGCCGCTTTGCTGGACGATCGCATTGATCCGCCGTAGCCGGCCGAGGAAAACCTCGGAAAAGACTTCGACGAGCGTGTCGCGATGGATCGTATAGTCGGGAATTTCCGATGGAGGCACAGGCTTGCCCGGAATCATCTTGCGGCCGTTCATGATTGTTGACGCCCCGGCGCTCGCACATTCGAGCCGCGGATCTAAGTCATATGGAAGCCGATGAACACCTCTTGCCGGACGGTGCAAGGCGGCTCCATCCGGCTTGAGCGCCAGAAAACGGCCAACTAGTTCATCGATTCCATGAAACCAATCCTATGCGTAGGATTCATTTTCCGTGACCTCGCTTGTAGGCTTTCCGGTTGATTCGGAAGCGGAGATGAAAGCGATGGCGGGTCGGCGGCG
>Ga0074044_10002996_pt1 | contig 14571 bp, 6 predicted proteins | sample BogForMeECP23OM1_FD_94443 | JGI IMG/M metagenome (GOLD analysis project Ga0074044, IMG submission 94443) | Bog forest soil microbial communities from Calvert Island, British Columbia, Canada - Bog Forest MetaG ECP23OM1 | ecosystem: Environmental > Terrestrial > Soil > Wetlands ... | reverse complement strand
TATTATTAGAAGCTATAAATCTTTATTTCAATAATAAAGGTGGAGTTTATAATAAGCCTAATAACGTAAGCGTAGTAGCGTTTAGAAATGTTAAAGTATTAAAAGAAATAATTATACCTTTTTTTTATAAATATCCTTTAGTTGGTATAAAAAGTTATGAATTAGAACGATGAATAAAACTAATTGATATTTATTATAACAAAAAACATATTGGTATAGACATTTCTACTAAAAACTATATCTTAGAATTTGCTATAATAAGTAAAGAATTAAATAATAGGCGCGTTAATAAAAATAAGCTAGAAAGAATTAATATTATTATTGATTGGTTAAAAAATTTAGATTCTTTTCCTTCTAAAGATGAAAAATTAAATTTGATTAAATTAATTAAAACTAAATCTATTCAAATATAACCAAATTAAAGTGAATTCATATTAATTAATATAAATTTTTTGCTTGAGCCGTGTGCGGTGAAAATCGCACGCACGGTTCTTAGGAGGGGAAAGAGAGAGATCTCCTACCTATTCCAACCACAGCACTTTGCTGAGAATAATTTCTATGTATAAGGTGTGAAGTCTGCCCAATGCTTACAGCTAACTTAGAAATTATACAATTAGAAAATAGGTTAAAAATTACTATTTTATATATTAATATGATATTTTGAGGAAACTCTAGTGAATGGCGGCCTTATCTATAAGGGTTTTATCTTTCTTTTTATGAAATAAAAAATTTTTAGGGCCCTTATAAAATTTAGTTATATACTGAAACAAATTTATATAATATATAATAATGATATACTTCAATTCTATACAGAATATAGTTTTCCTATATTTCTGTGGTATTAATAATAATACTTATGTATATGTGATAAATAAACTAACTATCAGTAAGAAATGAACAATTTAATTTATAATGATAATTACAAATTTTGATTAGGTGGTTTTATAGAAGGAGAAGGTTCTCTGACTATATCCGTAGTTAAAAGTGATAAAGCGCCTCTAGCTGTATATTTACAACCAGAATTTAATGTTTCCCAACATATAAATGGTATAAAAATATTAAATACGTTGTTATATATTCAAGTAAATATAATAATGATGAATTTAATAAATTTGTAACTATTTTAAATAAATTAAAAGAAAAATCGAAATATAATAAAGAGGAATTTATTGACATAGTAAAACTGATCTGTGTTTTGAATTCTAATGGCAAGGGTAAAAGAAGAAAACGAACTTTATCAGAAGTGAATTGCATTATACTCGAGAAAAGAAAAAACAAATTTATTTTATTTTTTCTCTTTTTTAATTTCTTCAGAGACCAAACACTAAATAATATTTAAAATAAAAAATATTAATGATATGGTCCAATTTATTACAATTAAAAGTTTTTAATTGTAATAAACTTTAGCCTAAGGTAGCGAAATTCCTTGGCCATTAAATGTGGTCCTTGCATGAATGACGCAATGATACAACAGCTGTCTCCGCGATAGCCTCAGTGAAATTGGAATGGTCGTTAAGATACGATCTTCACCCATAGATAGACGGGAGTGCGACCAGAAAAGTTTATATTTACAATGTGGAGAAAACCCACCAAGATGTTCTTTTCTTTGAGCTTAAAGTAGCATGCATATAGAGTAATTTATTTGTGTGAAGCCTACTTAAGTCCTAAAGTACATCAAATTCATTTGATGTACTTAGGAATATTAGCTAGATTTCTATGGATAACGAAAGTGAATCTACGGTTGAAGCGCTTTAAGGGTAATAGATTAATAGAAATTAAGTGTTTCCGTGCTTAATTTAAGAACCGAAATTTAATCAGCGTATAGTAGGATCCTAAAGATATTATTAAGGTGTAAATATAGAAACTGGGTAAGCCCATTAAAATCCATTTATCATAAATGGAGGTAATTACGTAAGTATATTATAACTTTTAGTGGGTAAAGGAAGTCTTAAAAAGCAAATGCCTTTTTGTAATAAAGAGGATAAATTATATATTATTAATTAATCTGAAAAGATGCCTACTTAAGACTGGTATTAAATGCGATTTACTAACATAAATAAATAATGATGAAGTTTTCAATTCTATACTGGGTATAATTTATTATACTTGTAGAGTATTATTAATATTAATAATACTTATGTATATGTGACACGATACTAATAAATTTTAGTTCTTAGCTTTTGTTATATAATAATAAAATAATTTCTTTTAATTCAAAAGAAGATAAAAAGGATCGTTTTAGATTATTTAATTATATTCATACATGTAATTATTACAATTTAGAGAAAAATTGAGATTTTCGGTTAGGAAGTAATAAAAAAGATGGAGTTTTTACTCCGTGATATGTTACAGGAATTTGTGATGGTGAAGGATCATTTCAAATAACTATTCAAGATATTAAAGGTAAAGGGTACACTGGTTATAAACCCTTTTTAGAGTTTAAGGTAACACAAAAAGAAGATTCAAGTGGTATGTTGTATGAACTCAAAAGATATTTTAAATGTGGAAGAATTAGTATAGATAATCGTAAGACTCAGACAATGAAATTTGTTGTTACTAGTAACAACGACTTAGTAGACAAAATTATTCCTCATTTTGATGTATATCCTTTAAAAACGTCTAAGTTTTTAAATTACCTTAATTTTAAGTCTGCCGTTCTTTTTATGAAAGATAAACAACATTATAATCTTAATGGAATAGAATGATTAAAAGAAATTAAATCTAAGATGAATAAGGCTAGATCTTTTAAAGATAAATTTAATTTTTGTTGAAGTAAAGATATTATACTAACATCAGAATGAATACAAGGATTCATAGATGGAGAAGGTTCATTTCAAAGTGAAATAAGTATTAGTAAAAGCAATAATCTTAAAGTTTTAATTAATTTTTCATTACAAATTAAACAAAATAATCACGATGTAGCTGTGTTAAATGCTATTAAAGAATTTTTTGATTCTGGTTATTTAAAATCTAAATATAATATAAGAAGTTTAGATGAATCAGAAAATTGTATTAGAAACACAACAGCCCTTTGAATAAGAAATACTGAAATTATTTGTAAATTTTTTGATAAGTATCCTTTATACACTATAAAAAAACTTGATTATTTAGATTGAAAGCGGTTAATTAATCTTAAATCTCAAAATGCACATTTAAATAATAAAGGATTGGATTTAATGAAGGATATTAAAAATAATATGAATGCTAATCGATTTAAAAATTCTTCTTAAATTGTATATAAATTAATTACTGTTACTTTTTAAATTATTTGTTAAATTATATATTTAATGCTTGAGCTGTATGTGATGAAAGTCACACGTACAGTTCTTAGAGGGGGAATGTCCCGTAAGGGAAGAACCTATCTCAACAGACCCTAGCAGCTTTACTGCATTTAGTTATTATCTGTTTACTGTAAATTTATTTTTTTATTATTAGTGGATAAAATAGATTATTTATATTTACTAATATTTGTCGAACGTAGATATAATTATAAATAAAAAATAAATAAAAATTTAATAATTTTTTCTGTTTTTATATAGTATATATATACTACGTATATTATAATAAACTAAGGCAATAAAAAGAATATATTTTTATTTTCATAATATATTCTTTTTATTGCTTTTTAAAATTTCTATGTTTTTTTTAATATCAAAATATGAAATTAAATCCCTTAGAAGTCATATAAAGTTTAAAAACTAATGATGGGGGAGTTTTTATAATAAAAAACGTTTTTAATAAATAAATAATAATTTGATAAACGTGGACATTAAATGAATTAAAAGTTTAAATTTGAAAATATGGAAAGTATGTACCATTTTATATTATATTATAATGGGACTGATTAGAAAATTATAATACTAAATTTTAATAAATATGGTTACTTTGTTTAATAATATCTAACTATTTAATAAAGAATATTAAATTTTGTATTAAGTGTATATTAATTAAGAATTTATATATTCTTTAAATTAAATAAATATATGCGTATTTTTTAAGTAAAAAATTAATTTTCTTTGATTTTTTGACTAAATGGTAGTTTATGTGGGGCGCAGTTCCCAAAAATAGTATCTGGGAAGTCTAATAACATACGACAAAATATCCTATTATTTAGATATTTTTGTATATAAATTATTTATATTGTTCTAGTTAAATTTATTTAAAGAATTAATTAAATGTAGTAAAATAAATAGAATTATTCTTTAAATAATATAAGATATCAATTAATTTATACTAATACCAATAAAATATAAATTTTAATTTATATTTTATTGATTATTAAATTGATACTCTATAAATTAAAAATTATTTGATTTTTAATTTATTAGTTGTATATCAAATTGCTAAACGTTTTGTATATTACCGTACTAGGTTAAAGGTATCGCTTCACCCGGACGGAACTGGGAGTCTTTTATAAGAAGGAATTAGTAGAATGAGTTAATACATGAATAAAATAATCTTATTTAAAAATTCATGAGTATATAAGAACATAATATAAGACCTAATTAGTAATGACTCCTTGTTTAAGTAAGGAACTACTTAAGAAGGAGTATTTATACAATTCAGTAATCCCGCATACTTGAAGTATGCGGGTATTGTTGTAAATATTAATTAATTAATTATGTTTAATTCTGAATAGATAATAAAAGTTTAATGGCATATAGCGTGCCTAACTGTGAGACTTACAAGTCATACAGACACGTAAGTGGGGCATATTGACCAAAGGCACATAAAAGGATTGATGGCCTTGATAACGGATTAAAGTTACGCTAGGGATTAATATAAGAGTCCCACAATACTGAGAAGTGTTGTTAAAAAATAGGGTGAATTGCAAGAAAACTTCTTTATATATTAAAATCTGAATAAGAAGTTAATTTGCAGCGAAGCTTATTATAACATGATATATTAAATTGCTATATTAATAATAAGAACGTTCAACGACTAGAAAGTGAGCAATGTTAGCAATAATCTTTCCATGAGTGCCCTACATCTTGTATAAATTAATTATATATTTACTAATAGGAAAAATAGTATAGTCTAGTAAAAATTATTTTTTTATCAAAGTAGCCTTACATGCATTGAATAATAAATAATTAATAAATCAGACTAACTCAATAAAATAAATAAATAAATAAGTATGAATAATAATAATAATGAAAATTTTAATAAATTACTTTTAAAAAAAGGGGCTAATAACAAATTATTAAGGGAATATAAAATGAAACTTAATAATTTATCTTTAGAACTTTGAGAAATTTCAATTGGTTTAATATTAGGAGATGCTAGTTTGCAAACACAAAATAAAGGAAAAACATACAGATTGAAATTTGAATGAGGAGATAAAAATAAATTATATGCGGAACACATTCATACTATATTTAATGAATGGATTTTAAGTCCACCTCACAAAAAAATACGGGTAAATGTTAATAGAAATACCATTATTAGTTGAGGTTTTCAAACATTTAGTCATAGTGCCTTTAATCCCTTAAAAGATCTGTTTTTAATAAATAAGTATAAAGGTATTGCTAATAATTTAATTCATAATCATTTAACACCGAGAGGTTTGGCGTATTGATGAATGGACGATGGTGGTAAATTAGATTATAATAAAAATTCGAAAAATCAGGGATTAGTTCTAAATACTCATAGTTTTACGAAGGAAGAAGTAGAAATGATGAGTAATGAATTAGCCTTAAAATTTAATTTAAATACATGTGTAAGATTAAATAAAAATAAACATATTATTGTTATAAAACATGATAGTTATAAAACATTTATAAATCTTACAAATTTATATATTATACCTTCAATGAGGTATAAATTGCCTAATTAGCTAAAATAGTAAATATTATTTTTAAAGATAGAATAAAAGATGATGATATAGTCTGAACCTTACTAAAAAAATAAAGTAAGGAAGTAAAGGATAAAGAATCTTTACGATAACATAATTGAACAGGCTAATATTGCATGAGAGTACTCATTAAAAGCGATGTTTGGCACCTCGATGTCGACTCTGATTATCCTCCTGGTGCAGAAGCTAGGAAGGGTACGGCTGTTCGCCGGTTAAAAATTAACGCGAGTTGGGTTAAATTTAGCCCCTATTTTTACCTAATTCAAGTAATAATTACTTGTTATAAACAGGTAAAAGCAGAAAATCGGATTAATTGCAAGAAACTCTTTTTATTTAATTATAAATAAAAAGACAATTTGCAGCGAAGCTTATTTTGGTAGTATATTTTATATAAATTTTTATATAGAAATAATAATTATATAAGAACGTTCAACGACTAGAAAGTGAGCAATACTAGCAATAATCTTTCCACGAATTTCCGAATTTAATATAAAATTTAAATAATATATTAATTTAATATATTATTTATCTTATATACTTAGAGGTAGTTGAATTATCGCTCCTTACTAAATTAAGGTCTTTAATTTTACCCCAATTAATAGTATAGGAAAATAATTATTATTTCATACTGGCGTGGCCTTACACATGTTAGTGTAAGATAGTAATTAATATTTCAAAGTAATAATAAATCTAATTTATTAAGATTTAAACTTAAGAAATACCTATAAAAAAAAACAATTATATAACAATATGACGGACTTAACAATAAAAAGATATATTTTAAAAACTTTAAAATTAAACAATTATAAGAAAGATTATAGATTAATGACTAAATTACCTAAATATTTAAATGATACATTAATAGGATTATTATTATCTGATGGAGGATTAGAAAAATCGGGAGAGGGATCAAATGTACGATTAAGTGTAATTATGTCTATAATTAATTATGGTTATATATTACATTTATATAATTTATTTGAGCCTTATATTGATTCAGATTTAAAGATTTTAGACATTAAAGGATCAAATAATGTATTATCTACAAAAATGTATTCTACTGTAAGATTTAAAACTATATCTATGCCACAATTATTATATTATTATAATATTTTTTATAAAAAAAATACTATTGCTAATAAATGACAAAAAATAGTACCATTAGAATTAAAATCTAGTTTTAATGCTGTATCCTTAGCTCATTTAATAATGGGTGATGGAAATTATTTAAATAATAGAAATATAATTCGTATTTATACAAACAGTTTTATAAAAGATGATGTAATATTATTATCAAATATAATTAATGATAATCTGAATATTAAAAATAAAGTTATTCATGATCGTAATAATCAATATATTATAATAATAGAAAAAGACAGTCTAGATAAGACGCGGTTACTTTTATTACCATATATGCATCCTAGTATGTTATACAAGTTGGGAATAGATACAAATTCTATTATACCTCATAAATTTGATTATTATAATATTATTAATCAGATTTAAAACATATATATTAAATATGACATAGTCTGAACCATATTATGAAATATGGAAATAAGAGATAAAGAACTCTTATGTTAACAAAATTGTAAGTACGTCGTGAGACAGTACGGTCCCTATCTTCTATGGGGATCTAAAGTAAAAAAAGGCTGGTGCCCTCGTACGCAAGGACTGGGACCTACTAACCTCTGGTGTTCCTGTTGTTGAAGTTATTCAGTTTTTGTATTAAGTATATATGATAGTTGTTGCTATATTTAATTTCACCTTATATACAAACTAAGGCATAGCAGGATAGCTAAGTTAGCTTTGAATAAGAACTGAACGCATATTAAGTTCGAAATATACCTTATTATACTTTTTTGTTAAATAAGTAGTAGACTATTACTAACTAAATCTAGGGAATATCTTTAATATATTGAAAATTATTTAGGTTATATTGTGCTAGTATTATTTTCCATCATTTTTTTACTCTTATCATATATCAGAATTATTATATTATTTAATAATAATTATTTATTTTATTTTTAAATCTCTTTTTTTAAATATTTTTACATTGCGGATTGGTGTTCTGGTAGCATATCAGGTTCATGCCCTGAAGGTAGTTAGGTTCGAATCCTACATCCGCATAATATTTTTAAGAGTGTATATAAAAAATATTTAATTTTTATGATAATTTATTATTTATATTTCGGTTTTTTAACTTAATAGGTTAAAGTGCTCGTTTGATAAGCGAGAAATATAAGTTCAATTCTTTTAAGAACCATTTAGGCTGATATAATGAAGATAATATATAAAAAATTTAAATGTTAATGATAATTAATGAGATAATATTATATTGCCTATATATACTATAATTGTTTAAGGTTTTGATTAAGGATCATGTAATATGAGCTGTGCTTGATAAGATATATTTTCTTTTTATATTATAATTAGAAGATATTAAAATAAATAAAGTTAAGGATTAATGTCTTTATTTAATTAACTATAAAATAGGTTAGATAAAGAACTATTAGGACAGAGACAAAATATAAATATAAAAAGAAAATTAGGGTATATAAATCATTACCTTGAGTGCCTCAATTTTTTAAAGAAAACTTAAGATGAAAAGAAAAAGAGTCTTTGACCCTTTTTTTGCCTTTAATTAATTATAAGGGATTAAGAAAAAAGTGAATAGTAAAAGGAATAAAAAAATCAAAAGATTTAGTAATTAGTCGACTTAATAATAAATATATATTATATATTGAGATATTGAAATCACAAGATAATATATATAATATAGATATAGATAAATTTAATAAGAATGAAGATTATTTATCTAAAAATACTTATTTAGGTATTCTAAAAGATAATAAAAAAATAATAAAATTATTTAATGAGGATTTAACTATTAATAGTCCTAATTTTTTAGGTAGAAAATATATAAGAAAAAATATATTAAACGAAAATTATAATGATTTAGATAGTAGAAAGATGTCTAATAGACTATTATTACCCCATTATTTTTTCACAGGTAGATATATTGAAAAAAGTATGCCACCCCAAATAAGATCTTGATATAATAGTACATATAATTTTTTAAAGTTAGAAAAATCTAGCATTAAACATATGGATATATATACAGGTAAATTAATTAAATTATTTTTTAATGTAAAATATATAAACGTAAAAAAGATTTGAAATACTAATTTATTAAATTACTACAAAATAGTACCTCCTTTATTAATAATGAAATATATGAACAAAATAATAAGATATACATCAATTAGATCAACTTGGTCTCTTAGAAAAATAAGTAATTATTCATCAGTTATTTTAACAATGACGTGATTGAGAGAACAAATTAAATATACATCTATTCTTAACAAATATTTAAAAAAAAGAAAAACTTCATTATTTGGTACTTATAGACCTAAGCTTCAATCTTATTTTAGAAAAAAAAAAAGAGTGTGATTAAGTAATCCTATATTCAAACATACATCTTATAATTTAATCATAGATTTATTCGTATTTAATAATAAAATCCTTACGGGTGGAGGTAGAAAATTTAGAAAGTTTTCTAGTCTTTTATTAAGAAGAATATTATATAAATATATGTACAGTATGTATGTAGATTATATTAATAAAGTAAGAGAAACTTTAAATAGACCGCGTTTTTTTTATATTAATATGATTGAACCTAAAATATATAATTATTATTCTAATATTGTAAAAGCTTATGAAGAGTTATTAATTATAAACAACAAAGGAAGATATATATATTTATGTTTATTAGTACTAAGATGAAATAATATTCGTAAAAGTAGTATTCAAAATATATATTATAAATATATATTAGAACAATTTGATAAATTTAAAGGTAATAGAGAGAGTTTTAATAATTATATAGGTAATTTATTCTTGTTAATGAAAAGTTCTTTATTCTTAAAAAAAATTGAAAAATTAAATATTAATGATAATATTGACATAATTTCAAAAGAAATTAAAAATAATTTTAGGGTAATAAAGAATAATAAAGATAAAATAGTATTTAAAAGACATTTATACAATAAATTTTCGAATTTGAAAAAAATTAAAGCATTAAATTTATTTATATTTAGATATATAAGGATTAACAAAAGAAAAAAATTAATTGCTGACATGTTAGATTTAAATAAAAAAATATTTATTCAGAATAAGTATGGTAATGATAAAGATTTTTTTAATAAAGAAAAGAAAAAATTAAAAAAATCTCTACTATTTAAAAATAAAAAAAATTTTGATAATTTAGAATGAAAAAGTATTACTCCTGTAAATTTAAATAAATTAACATTATGAAGTAGAAAAGATTTAGGTAAAAAAGTTATAAATGAAAAAAGTAAAAAAACACCAAAAATATATCGTTATAATAAGTATTCACTAGAGCAATTTAAAAGAAAAATTTATTATGCTAAAGGAAAAATTAAGAAAAAAATAGCGCCTAATATATGAAAAGCGAAACTCCAGAGTTTTTATTTATTATCTAAAACACAAAAACAAGAAACTAATAATAATAGAAATATTGTTAATTTTAAAGAAAATGAATTTTATAAATATCTTGAATATAAGTCTAAAGAAAAAGAAATATATAATTCTAATTCTGTATTAAGACAAATAAAAATTAAAAAAGATAATATTCTTAACTTTAAGGTTTTTAAAGAGCTTAATTATGAAAAAGAGTACAAAAAGTTAAAATTACAATTATTTAATAATAAAGAAAACTTATTATATAATAAATTAAATAAAAAAAACGAAAAGATATTAAATAATGAATATCCTTTCTTTAATGAAACTATGTACAATAAAAAAAAATATATAAAAAAAGATTTTTATACCAATAATGTAAATAGTAATGTAAATAGATTAAATGGATCATTTAGTAAATTTTATATTTTAGGTAAAAAAAAATTTTTATATTTGAATTATAAAAATAAAAAAAAAAGTTTATTACATTACTTAAATAAGAACACGTTACTTAATATTAACAAGGATTATCTAAAATTAAATATAAATAGAAAGATTATAAATTTATCATTCATAGAAAATAAGGAAAATAATAATATTTCTAAATTTAAACTTTATAATTATTACTCTTTTATATCACATAGTAAATATAAAAGAGTAATAAATAGTAAAATTTTATGAGATAATTTAGATTATTCAGTTATAGATATATTAAATAGATTATTTAGAAATTATGGAAATAGTACAAATAAGTTAAAATTATATTCTTATAATAATTTATTTAATAAGTTTATAAATATATCTAAGTATAGTGACAGTTTATATTTAGAAATTATTAAAAAAGAATTTTATAATATTAATAGAGATGTTATATTATCTAAAGTAAAACATGAAATGCCGGTTAATTTAAATAATAATATTTATATTAATAGTGATAATGATAGATATGACAATATGCTTTTGAAGTATAAATCAAATAGTATTATATATCCTAATAAAAATAATTATGAATTAGATATTAAAACATGGTCCTCTTATAAAGGAAGTAATGATATATATAATAATATAGTATTTAATAAAGAGTATTATGTAAATATATTTAAGCCTTATTATAGATATATGATACCTTTATTTATTTATGAGTCATATAAATCATTTATGTCTTTTCTTGGATATAAGAATTTATATAATAAAAATAAAATCTCATTGTTATCTAAGATTAGATGAACAAAGGTTAATAATTTAATAATATTTAATTTTATAGTAGTGAGAACATTACTAGATTTATTACGTTATAATTATAGAAGTTTAATTAGAATTAAATCTAAATATTATTATTTAAATACAGTCCGTTATTATGTAAGTAAATTAAGAAGATTACAATTTAATTCTTGAATAGCTAGTATTAAATATATAAAAAGATTAAGAAAAACACCTTCTAATTTTTGAAGAAGATATAATAATTTGGCTTCTCATTATTATGGACAAATTGTTAAAAGTGGTGAATTAGATACTAAACGTAAAATACTTCTTCCATTTATTATTTATTTTGAAGACCTTCTTTATATGATTTATAATAAATGGGCTATAGTAAGAATATGACCGATTAAAAAATATTATTTAAATAGTTATATTTTAGCAGAAAGAGTTATGTTTACTCTTGTTTTAAGGCGTAAAAAATGAAATGCTGTAAAACAATATAGAAAAGCAGCTAAAAAATTAATTTCTATTTTTAAATGATATCAAATAAAAAAAACATATAATTATATTAATGAATATAATACTAGATGACCTAATAAATTAATAAATATTATGCAAAATAATAAAGATGGTTATTATTTAAATTATAATAAATTAGAATATCTTAATACTAAATTAGAAAAAGATCAAATACTCAGTGTTTATCCTATTGAAAATATGTATTTAAAAACTTATTTATCTTCTGTTAATAGTCATTATATTAATGCTTTTTACGATTATATTGAAAAATTAAGTCGCTTTGATGATAAATTTAAATTATTAAATAGAATGGGAATAATTAAACCACGAAATTATTCAAGACATTGATTAAGACCATTAAATACTTATATTTTCAATATAAAACAAGGTTTAGATATATCTGGTATTAGATTTAGATTAAGTGGAAGATCTGCTATATCTGCATCTAATGCAAGACGTTTCAAGAAGTTTTACTTTTTCGGTAATTTAATAGGACCTAGACATTATAATAAGAGAATAAGGAAAAATACAAGTTTAACTAATCCTGTATTAAGAAATACTATAAAATGTAATATTGATTATAGTTCTAGTATAGGTGTTAATAGAAATGGTTGTATTACTTTAAAAGTTTGATTATCTTCTTTCTTTTCTAGCGATGTTCATGAATTACTATTACATTTATTACGTCTTAAATACTTATACTATCAGCTCCTTAATAGATATTATATTGTTCCTTCTAAATTAAATAGATTAAAATATAAATGATACAAATATTCTAATCAAGTTAAAAAAGGTGTTATAAAGATTAATTAATTATATATTGAATTTTATATAAATATAAAGTTATTCTTATTAGGAATTATATTAAAATATTAAATTTTAATGATATTTTATGCCCAGTTAGTAAAATATTTGAGGTTCAATAATTGAAAATTAAAGTAATTTTTTTTTATTAGTTTTATATATAAATAGATGTAATATAATATAAATCTTATCCTTTGCAGTATTTTCGTAGAGAATGTAAATTATTTTCTACGAAAATATTTGGGAATGTAACTCAATAGGTAGAGTATTCGCCTTTTAAGCGAGAGGTTATAAGTTCAAATCTTATTATTCTCAAGATAGTAATATTATAATATCGAGGTTAGTTATAATATAAATCTGATTAATAATTATTTAAAAATAAATAAAAGCTATACTAATATAAAATTAACCAAACAGGGTAATGTTTGGTTGATTTTGGATTGTTGACTAATGGGTAGGTCCCTGGCATTTGGACCCAGTTCGTGAAAGTTCGACTCTTTCCAATCCAAGTAAAAATACTTTAATTGTTTAAGGGTTTAATGTTAGCAAATAGGGAATTGTAATATTAATTATTTCGTAATAAAAAATAAAATTAATAAAAATTAATTTTATTTTTTACTTTTGTAATATTATTTAAAAAATAAATTAATATATTTAGGAAATATCTATATTTTATTCTTTAAATAATATTAATAATTTAAAAATAAGTAAGTTATATTAATAATAGTTTATATTTATCTTTAAATTATTATGGTATTTTAATTTATTTATATCTAAAGAATAACCTCAGGTAAGTTAATTATTTAAAGTTATAGAATAATATTAATTAATATTATAATTTTCTTATATGTATTTTTTATTTGATTTTATTTTGAATAATAATATATTTTATTTGTTTTGTATTATAATATATAAATCTATTATTTAGGACTACATTATATATACTTTTTTTATTCATAAATTAAGTAGTAGTGATTTATAAATAGGGCCATTATATATGTAATAAATGGATACTGAAACTGAGGGATTACATATCCAGTTTTCCTTTTTGATTAATATAACTAAGTGAGGCAAGTTATTAAGAATTCGATGAATAATGACGAGAGAGGAGTGTCTATGGATAATATTATACAAAAAATAATTAAAGAAAGAGTTAGTATATATTTAAGTAGCGAGGTAACGACACATGAAGTATCACGAGGTAATTGATTAAAAAGATGATTGTATTCTACTAATGCAAAAGATATAGGAATGTTATATCTTTATTTTGCTGTGTTTAGTGGTATGATAGGTACATGTTTATCTCTTCTAATTAGAATAGAGTTAGGATCACCAGGTACACAAATATTAGCTAACGATGCACAATTATATAATACAATTATAACCGCACACGCTTTCATCATGATTTTTTTTATGGTCATATTCTTACTAATAATATCCTATTCATCAAATATAATATAATTAAAATAAACTTTTTTTAATAATATCCTATTCATCAAATATAATATTATTAAAAAAAGTTTATTTTAATTATATAATTAGTAAGACTGAAATATGTATAATTAGTATTTTAAATAGTATAAATAAAAATGTTCTTTATTTTAATAGTTTCAATGAAATGAATAATAAAAAATGTATAGAAACTAATAATAATAAAAATGAAAAAAATAATAAACCAACTTTTCCATATAAAAATTTTATAATAATTG
>Ga0074044_10002993_pt1 | contig 14589 bp, 16 predicted proteins | sample BogForMeECP23OM1_FD_94443 | JGI IMG/M metagenome (GOLD analysis project Ga0074044, IMG submission 94443) | Bog forest soil microbial communities from Calvert Island, British Columbia, Canada - Bog Forest MetaG ECP23OM1 | ecosystem: Environmental > Terrestrial > Soil > Wetlands ... | reverse complement strand
TTTCGTACTGCTCCGCCTTGGCCAGTAACCCCGACGCGCCGACGGCCGACCGCGCCTCGCGAAACGCGGCGTCGTAGGGATTCACCACCCGCAATCGCCGGACGCCAAAATTACTCATGGCTCGCGCCGCCGCCCCAATATTCAGCGGATTCCGCGTTGCCACCAGCACCACCCGGAGATGATCGAGATCGGTCATAGGTAAGACCTTCATTCTACGGCGCTCAGGCTCCGGGCGGCGGCTGCGACTTCCGCACTTGCGAAGCATCCAATGAACAGTGCTACGATAGAGGTCCCGCCCTACGGAGACCAAACGGTTTACCTTGCGGGACTGAGAACCTGGAGGATGAATGGTAAGCAACGCCACCGTCGAAGTTACCGACGCTAATTTCGATTCCGATGTATTGAAGTCCGACAAGCCCGTACTGGTCGATTTCTGGGCTGCTTGGTGCGGCCCCTGCCGCGCGATCGCTCCGATCGTTGAAGAGCTCGCCGGCGAATATCAGGGCAAAGTCAAGGTTGGCAAAATGGATGTTGACCGCAACGGCGCCACGCCTATGCGCTACAAAGTCACCGGCATTCCTACCTTGCTCGTCTTCAAGAACGGGCAGGTCGTGGAGCAACTCGTCGGCTACCGCTCAAAAGACGATATTCAGAAAGCGCTGGATAAACACGTAGGGTAAGCGAGAGAAGTTTGTGGAGGGACGGGCGTCCTCGCCCGTCCTTATTCTGCGTTTTCAGTACTTCCGCAACACGCCAATAACCCGTCCCTGAATCTCTACGGATACGGCGGGCACAATGATCGGCTTCATGGCCGCGTTCGAAGGCTGCAGACGAATGTTGTCTCCCTCGCGGAAAAAGCGCTTCAGAGTCGCATCCGATGACTCGAGCAGCGCCACGACGATATCCCCGTTGTGCGCGGTTTTCGTTTTCTCGACCAGCACGTAGTCGCCATTGAGAATGGCTTCGTCCTGCATGGATTCGCCGCGCACTTCGAGCACGAATACTTCTTTGGAGCGCACAAAGTCGGCCAGAGAGATGGTCTCGTTGTGCTCGACCGCCTCGATCGGACGCCCGGCCGCAATCCTGCCCACCAGGGGCAGCACCATGGCCGTGTTCACCGCCATCGACTGCTTCAACTTTCCCCGCGGCGGCAGCAGATCAATGGAGCGGCTGCGGTTGTAGTCCCGCGTCAGCAGTCCTTTTTTCTCCAGGTTGGTGACATGCTTGTGCACCGTGGCCAGCGAGTTCAGCCCCATGCCCACTTTGATCTCTTCAAACGAAGGGGAGTAGCCATTCTCTGCCACGAAGCGCGAAATGAAGTCATAGAGTTCGCGTTGACGCCGAGTGATCGCCATGCTCGGAGCATAGGCGAATGTATGGCGAATGTCAATATACGCGGAGGGGACCAGGCCCAGAGTCAGATGGCTTACGGGTCGTAGGTACGGTTACGGAGTTCGACAGCAATTTTCTCTGGCGCGCGGTCAACCGCGGCTTCCCAATGCAGGCGCTCCAGGTGCATCGAATCGCTTCGGTAATACGGAAGCATGGCGGTGCGCGTCACTATCACCAGGTTCACCCGGAACCAGGCTGCGCATTCGAGCGGGCCGGAAAACAGGCTGACATTGAAGCTGTCGTATCCCAGGGCGCTGTACCATAGCAACACTCGCGAGATGCCGGCCGCAACGGCGGCAATATCTGCGTCGTCCAGTTGCAGCAAGGTCTCGCGATCTCGAACCACGGCGCGCACTTCATTGAAACCGATGGGGGCGAACGCGGCCATCCAGGCCGTCGAGCCGACGTCCCAGACAAAACGCTCGTTTCTCCTTCTTTCTTCGGTGACGAGGTCTTCCCAAAAGCTCGTGCCATTCTCCTGCCAGTATTTCTCGCCTGCCTCGAACTGAAAGCGCATCATGGTCGTGGGAATAGGGTCGAGGAATACCTGCGCATGCGGGTGCGGCAGCGAACCGCCGGATGGAAACAGATAATTGACGTTCCAGGCGCAGTAGCGGGCCTGCGAATCGTATGCGTACACGGCTCGAATGTAGCGTATGCAGGCGGTCAGATTGTCGGCGATCAGCTTCGGAGAGAACTCATTCACACTCAGCCAGTGGCGCGAGGTGAATACCGCGACTGCCGCGTGTTGCGAATAGGGGACGAGGTTGGGGAACAGCACGGTTTCGCCGACGCGGATGCGGGGTTCATCACTCACCTTCGGATCGATACAGGGCGTAACCTGACCGACCCGCTCGGCGCAGAAGGGGCACGATGCATCCGGCGCCTGAAATCGCTCCAGGGCCGCTGCATCCGCCGTCTGCAGCTTCACGCCTTCGGCAATTCTGGAAGTGGTGCCGAGCAGAGGATCAAAGCGAACGTCGAGCGATCGCACGTTGGTTTGCGACCCGTCCGGAGTCGCAGATCGCGCTTCGAGCTTCTGGCTGCGGAATCGAATCGGCACAGCTTTCCCCCAACTGCTCTCCTACTCTGCCGTAACTCCCTTCAAGAACACGTAGTAAAAATCCACGCCGCGGGCAAATGACTCGACCCCTATCCGCTCATCTTTTCCGTGCGCCCGGATATCGTCCTTGTCATACTGTTCACCCGAGATCGCGTAGGTTGGCATTCCGGCGGCATTGGTGTACACGCCATCCGAGGCGCCTGTGCTCATGTCCGGAAGCACGGGAATTCCGGGCCACATTTTGGCGACGACCTTGTCCAGGGAATCGAACACCTCTTTTCGCGGAGCGGGTGGGACATAACTATGCCGGTCGGATCCGTGATCGAGAAGCTGATTGCTGTTCTCGCGGAACTGCACTTTGACCCTGGGATCGGCCACCACTTTCTCCAGCGTCAGCCGTATTTCCTCGAGCGTGTGTCCGGGCTCGATGCGGCAATTGACGTTCGCCTGTGCCATCTGCGGCAGAGCGTTGTTGGCATGGCCTCCGCTCAAGCGGGTTGCGACGCAGGTTGTGTGCATGGTCGAGTTGTCGAGAGGATCTTTCGACAACCGCGCTACCGCCTCCATGTCGGGAGGCGTCTTCAGCATCGCCTTCAGATCGGTTGCTCGCTGCCCTGTTGCCATGGGCACCTGCCGCTCGTAATAGGCGCGCGTGATGTTGTTCAGCTCGAAAGGAAACTGGTAGTGCGCGATCTTTGTTAACGCATCGGCCAATTCGTAGATCGCATTCTCCGGCCGTGGCAGTGAGCTGTGGCCGCCGGGATTGGTCGCCGTCAGCACGAAATCGCCATAGAGCTTTTCGGTGGAATCCACCTCCATCAGCACCGGCTTGCCGTGTTCGGCCAGCACGCCGCCGCCGTCGTGATTCAGAACGAACTCGGCATCAATCAGTTCTCGATGATTCTTGATCAGCCAGTCCACTCCATTCGATGTACCGCCTTCCTCATCGGCGGTCATGGCGAGAATAATGTCGCGGCTCGGCACGTATCCTTCCTTCTTCATGCGGATCAGCGTGGCCGACATGATCGCATCGCCATCCTTCATGTCGCTCGAGCCGCGGCCGTAGTAATAACCGTCCTTCTCGATAAACTGGAATGGGTCGGTCGTCCAATCCTCGCGCCGGGCTTCCACCACGTCGAGGTGACCGATCAGCAGCACGGGCTTGTGTTTGCCGGATCCGTGCAACCGCACGACCACGTTCTTCTTCCGGTCATTGGAGCTCGGCCCCAGCACTTGAATGTCGGTCTCGGGGAATCCGGCATCGCGAAAGTGCTGCGCCATGGCTTCCGCCGCCGCGGTCACGCTGCCCACCGAGTCTGTGGTATTGATCTCGATGAGCTGTTTGAACATCTCGACTGCCAGCTTTCGCGTCGCTTCATCGGCTGGAGATACTTGCTGCGCTTGCACCGAAACCACAAACATCACGGAAAAAAACAGGCCCAACCACAATTTCCTAGATCCCACGTTGCTCCTCCAAAGAGATTGCCGCAATAAAAAGTTCTGCCACACGCTGCGGCTGAAAGCTAACAGATTTGCTCCGCAAAACCAAGCCTCGCGGGACAATCAGGATGGGTGAGCGCCTACGATGGCGGCGCCTATGCCTCCTCGACGAGGCGCCTGGAGTCCGTCGCTGCGGCGCTGGAAATAAGTCTGTTCTGCGGCCTCCGAGCTCAAGAAGGAAATATCCGAAAATCCCAGTGCATGGAGATCGTTGATCAGTGTCTGCGGGTCGAAATACGTTTGCCAGGGTTCTCCTATGGAGTTCACCAAGCCAGCCAAAGCTGCCTGACTCTCGGCCTCATTGCCGGAGAGCGAGGATTGCGGCGTGGAGAAAGTAAAAACAATCTCGCTGCTGGCGGGGAAAGCCGCGACCAGCGCGAAGACTGCGTCCGCCGCTTCCCGCGTCAAGTAAACCAACACGCCAAGGCAAGAAAAGAACACGGGCTGAGAAAAGTTGAGAGTGCTGGTTTGCAACCCTTGACGCAACGAGGCCGATTCGAAATCAATGGCCACGAATTCCAGATTTGCGGGAATGGGAATACCCGCCGACTGCAATCTGTGGCGCTTGTCCTCTTGCGTGGCTTGATGATCGACTTCATAAATACGCAAGCTGCGCGCCCAGTCGGGTTGGCGATAGGCAAACGTATCAAAACCCGCGCCCAGGAGCACACACTGACGCACGCCCCGTTGTACAGCCTGGGCCATGCGCTCTTCCGCATAGCGGTTTCGTAGAACTACGTGGGAGCGCAATCCCTTGGTCAGCGGTTCGTGAGGGCGCGCAGGGTTTGATCGAAGCTGCTGGAGCACGTCTGCGTCCAGCAGGCGGGCGGCTATCGGATCGTCGAGAATTTTGGGTTCGCCGTCCAGAAGTTGGTGAACGGCTCGAAGCGCGGCGACGCCCAGGGCAGTCCGGCTGGAATTACGTGGTGGCGCGGCGTCGGCCATTGGCTGAGTTTCTGCAGGCTGACATTATGCTAACAACACGCGACACTTTTCGCTCGACTCTGGCGCTCCTATACTCCCGCCAGTTCCCGCTCCTGGCGTTTGTTCCACAGCGGCGCGAGGATGCTCGATTGCAGAACTTCTGACTCGGCTTTGACCCAGTCTTCCACGTCTCGTCCTTCGACCTGTCCGCGCTCTTCGTAAAGCTGGCGCGCGCGCAGCCGTACTTTTCTTTCCAGTAATTCCAGCATCAGTTTCTGGCGTTCACGAGTTCTAGTTACGCTATCCACGACTAATACCCCACCTTCATTTGTCTATGAATATTGTAAATGGTGAACTGTTACGGGGGCATGAAGAGGGAGGTTACTAAAGGGATGTTCCATCGGCCGTGCAGCCCCTGAAGGGGCATCTGATCCCAAGAGGTTCGGCATCGCTAAAGCGATGCCCTGATACGAATCTCGCTTACGCCGCTCGACTGTTAGTGTGCTTCCACCACCAGGATCACGAACGAATCCGGCTCGACTTTTCTGTCCTGCCGAGTGCCGGTCACGTTTGCGGTTACGGTGAACAGCTGATGGGTTTTCGCATCAACCGCCATGGTACGCGCTCCCTTTTGGGTCGTAATCGTCTGGGCCACGCTGAACTTGTCGCCGCCATCTTCCTTGATTACGGTGACTGTGCCGTCTCCCGCGGATGCAAACGCCAGGCCCCGGTCGGCATCGAACCCGGTGGCATCGCATCCCTCTCCGATGGCGGGACTCGCCACTATTTTTCCGCTGTCGGCGTCGATGATTGCCATCTTCTTGTTTCCGCCGCAGCCGGCAAAGAGACGCCGGTTTTTGCGGTCGATCGCCAGGCCCGTCGGCTCTTCGCAGTCCGCCAGCTTCCAGCGCGACTTCACGGTCAACTTCTGCGGATCGAACGCCACCAGTTCCGACGTGTCTTCAATGTTCACGTACACCGTGCCCTTCTCGTCGGTCGCGGCAAATTCCGGCTTGCCGCCCAGGTCGATCTTGCCCGCCACCTCGCCCTTGGACGCATCAATGGCTGTGGCGCTCCTGTCTTGACCTTTGCCGTTAAACGTAAATACTCGCTTCGAAAACGGATCATAGAGAATCGCGTCGGGCCCGCTGCCCACCTTGATTTTCTTTTCCACCGCCAGCGACTTCAGATCGAACACGCTCACCGTATCTTCGCGGCCGTTGCTGGTAAATCCGCGGCCGATTTCCGGATCGAGCGCGATCCCATGTACGCCCGCCGTGTCTGGAATCTCGCCTACCTGCTTGCCCGACTCGGTATCAATGACCATCACCCGTGTGGCTCGCGCAATGAACAAGCGGTGCCCGTCGCTGTCTGCGGTGAGGTAATCCCATCCGCCATCGCCGCCCACTTTCCATGTTTTAACGACCTTGTAGTCCGCACCGGACGCTACCGCTGGCAGCGCTACTATGACCGCCAATACGATCAAGGAAATTCGTACTGCTATTCTTATTTTCATGTCTATCACCTGGTCAGAATTCAGAAGAAATCTCACGGGAGTGGCTAGCGCAACCAATCCCGCAGCGAGAAGAATTCTACGCTCCTTGCCCCTTACTGCGGCCCCTTACTGCGGCCCCTGACTACGGCCGATGCAGGTATGGCGGGTGTTCCCTGCGCTCTCCACAATTGTGCAAATAATTGCCTAATTTGTGTCAACCGCGCCGCAAGCCGCCATTTCGCACCGTCAATGTTTGGTACCGGGCTTGCTGCTAGTTCTTACCGGAGGGAGGAACGTTTGCCGCTTTGTCCGCGGATGCGTCCCTTGCTTTCGCCCGGAGACCCTACGATGAAAAAGACCCTGTTCCTGCTTTGTCTGCTTTCAACTACCGCTGCATTTGCGCAACTCGGTGCGTCCATTAGCAGTCAGCCGCAGGTCTACCAGTCGCCGAGTCATCCGGCACATGCGTCCTATGCGCCGATGTCTCAGGAACAGAATGTGCTTGGCGGCACCAGTTATTTCTCCGCTCAGGGAGAAAGGCCGCTTTCGGAATTCCCGCAGCCGCCGGCGGTTTCTCTCGGCACCATTGCCCGCGAATTAAGGCAGCAACATGCGCAATTGAAAAAATCCCGCGTCATCTGGGTCAACCAGTAGAGCGGTCCGAGACGGGGCAAGCCCCGTCTCTACACAAATCCGCGGTTTCATCTACTGACTCACTGCGTCACCCCTCTTCAGCACCAGCACCAGAATTCTTCCATCGGAGTGAAATCCCCCGCCGGTCGCCGTCTTCGCATCGGTCACCGGATTCGGTGGGACAACATGCCCCCGCGCCGACACCAGTCCCGTTCCGGAGAGCGTCTGGTTCACAAACTCCCGCTCGCCATCAATTGCGGGATCGATTTTATGCGTCACACCGTTGTTTCTCTGATCGCGCTCGAACCCGATATCGTGAGTCGCGGCCACGCACCACAGTGGCCGTCCATTTACCTGATACGGAGACTTCCAAACCCGCAAATGATTTCGCGACATGATCACGCGGACCGGCTCCGCATGAGCGAACCCATAATCCTGGGGACGGTCGAACAAATATAGTGTGCTCATGGGCATCGTCAGATAGTCCTTTTTCTCGAATGTATCCAGTAACCCCTCCATCACCGTGCTGCCCACCGATTTATCTACCTTCACCCACGCGGCAGTCGTGAACGACTTCACCATTTCATCTTCGGTCCCGACGATCAGGATATTGACCATATCTCCGGGGCTGTGGTTCTGATCCGCAACCCGCCGCGGGATCGACTCGAGCATCGCCGGCGTAAACGCTGGGATTGACGTTTCCGCTGGACCGCCTACTACGATGGCATCCGCCGTGCTCAACCCTTCATTCAACACTTCGATCCTTACCTGGAAACTCCCGGTCGCGCCCTCCGCGTCTTTCATGCTTTCGTTGATCCCGAGAAACAGGCGCCCCGCCACCGGAGCGGTGTACGTAGTGCTTGCTCCCACCTCAAACGCCTCGGCTACATCGCCCGATCCCAGCCGTCCGATCAATTCCCCGTGTGCCCCGTTTGGAACCGCGTATTGATGGATTACGTCGGCAATGCTGCGCGTGATTCCTGCCGGACCGAATTGATTTCCTTTGGCATAGGTAATCGTTCCCTCCGCCGTGATCTGCAACTTCTCGCCGGCGCGCAGGTCGATGTTGGTATCCATCCACGGCTTCGACCCGCTCGCTTCTACCGAGTACGACTTTTGCGCGGATGCCGTGCTCCCCATTGCCGCCGCGAAAATCGCCGCGGTGATGGCCGCCAGCATCCAGCGCTTCGTCATCTTCATATAAATTCCGCCTCTCACTTAACAATTGCATTCCGATGCTTTGGAAAAGAGAAATGTTAACCTAGGAGAAATTCAATGACCACCGTTCCATGACCTTCATTCAATGACTTTCACCATCCTGGAGTTCACCGTTATCGTCGCGATCGTCTCGTTTGTGGCGGGACTTCTCGGATCGCTCACCGGTCTGGGTGGTGGTGTCGTGCTCGTTCCCCTGTTGACCACTTTTTTTCACGTGGATATCCGCTACGCTATCGGAGCTTCGCTGGTCTCGGTGATCACGACCTCCTCTGGCGCCGCTGCCTCGTATGTGAAGGAAGGATTCTCCAACATTCGCATCGGCATGTTCCTGGAGATCGCAACCACGTTCGGGGCGTTGCTCGGAGCCTTCCTGGCGACCCGCATCCCGACTAGCGCCTTGGCGATCATCTTCGGCGCCGTTCTGCTTTACTCGGCGTTTCTTTCGCGCAAGCCACGCCCGCAGACCCAACGAAACCTGCCCCCGGATCCGCTCGCCACCCGTCTGCGGCTGAACGGCAGTTTCCCAGACGAGCAAGGTCTGCGCTCATACAACGTCCAGCGCGTTCCCGCCGGCTTCAGCCTGATGTTCGGCGCGGGCGCGCTCTCGGGATTACTCGGCATCGGCTCCGGAGCCGTCAAGGTACTGGCCATGGATCAGGCCATGGGGATCCCCTTTAAGGTTTCCACCACCACCAGCAACTTCATGATCGGCGTGACCGCGGCGGCCAGCGCCGGCATCTACTTGAGCCGCGGCTACGTCGATCCCGGCCTGGCCATGCCCGTCATGTTAGGAGTTCTGGGAGGGTCGTTACTGGGCAGCCGCATCCTGGTGAAAGCAGAAACAAAATCTCTCCGCCTCGTTTTCTCCGTGGTGATTCTGGTTCTGGGCCTGCAGATGCTCTACAAAGGGTTCTGGGGGAACATTTAATGCCGGCGCGCCTGCTGAAGCCGTTCCAGCCCCAGCCGTGGAGAGATCGCCGCATCGAAATCATCCTCGGCAACCTGCTCCGCACCGGAGTCCTGCTCTCGGCAGCTGTCGTGCTTTGCGGAGCCTGTATCTACCTCGCGCGCCACGCGCACGAACCTACCGATTATCGCGTCTTTCGCGGCGAGCCCTCCGAATACCGCACCATCCCCGGAGTCATCCGAAGCGTCAGGAACGGCCGAGGCCGAGGCATAATTCAACTTGGATTGCTGCTCCTCATCGCCACGCCCATCGCTCGCGTAGTCTTCTCCATCGCGGGATTCGCCATTGAACGCGACCGCATGTACGTCGCTTTCACCCTGATCGTGCTTGCGGTGCTGCTCTATAGCCTGCTCGGCTCCGGCATCGGCCTGTAGTAATTACCTGGGCCAGAGCCAGCCGAAGGTTCCGGCGGTCAGCAAACCGAAGACGAGTCCGTCGATGACTTCCTTGATGGTCACCGACCACTTCTGGCCTTTCCAAATGCCGTTGCTCAGGTTTCCCAGGCCGTAGGCGAGGAAGGCGGCGGTTCCGACAACGCGAAAGACCTCCAGATAGTTTGTGCCGGGCGCAAGCGTGTGCGCGGCGAGATAGGCGACGAAAAATCCGATCACGAGGCAAAATACAAACCACTGGATCAGGAACTTCGCCAAGACGGGCGGGCCGCTGGGGACGATGGTCAAGAACCCGACCGGCCCCTGCTTTTGCTTTTCGATCAGGGCGGGCGATTTCATGTCCTTGTGGGTGCAGTAGGGGAAGACGTAGAGACCCCGCTTGAGAGCAGCGGCGCGCAGCACGGCAAGGATCTTATCCTCGTCGGGGAGTTGGCTGTAGTCGTTGCGATGGTAGGGCAGAACCATGTGCATGATGGAACTGGCCACGAAGACGATGACCGCCGAAAGCAGGATCGGGAACCATAGAGCAGCGAGAGGGACCATGTGCAGCCTCCTTCAAGGGTGCAAGAAAGAACGCTCGGATAGTGCACGCGAGGCTACGACAGGTGGGAGGGTGCGGTCAAGGGGAGGCTTCCGCGCGCGCTACGCGACTACGAGGCCAAGCTGCGGCGCGCTTTCTTCCAAACGAAGCGAGCCGGCATGAACAGGATTGCTCCCCACAACAGCAGGCTCGGGCCGTTCGAAAGCAGGAACAGGGCCAGGCTCAAGACTCCATCCACCATGCTGCGATATCCGTCGACAGCAGCATTGCTGAGACGGGTTGCAGTCGAAGGTGGCACAACTTGCAGTTGAGCTTTGTAGTCTTCCGAGATGGTCGCGTTCAGGGTGGCGTAGCTCACCTGGTTCGCCATCGTCTTTCTCTCCGCTTCCATCTGCTCGATTTGGCCGCGGACCCGATCGAGTTCCTGTTCCACCTCGAGTACATCCGACAACTTTCCGGTGCGATTGCGCAGCAGATCAGTCAGCCGTTGTTCGGTGTTGCGAGCATTGGCGAGTCGCGCCTGAAGGTCGACGTACTGTGAAGTGACGTCCTGGCCACTCTGTGACTCGGATTCGACCCGGCCAAGAGCCTTGACCTCGGTGAGTGTAGCGTCGAGTTGATCGGCGGGAACGCGCAACGTCGCGGTGAGCGTGCGCCCACTGCCCGTCGTGTCATTGGCCTTCAACTCGCCGACATAACCGCGATGCCGCTTGAGAATTGCTTCGAGATTAGCCCGCGCTTTGTCGAACTCCTTGGTGATCACGCTGAGCTGGGCCGTGCGGATGATCATGGGACCGTTCTCAACCAGACCATGCTCCGTGACGGATTGATTCGCTTGCACAACACCAGGCGATAACTGCACAAGCTGTTTAAATTCCCTTCCGTTCACCGGCGCGGCTGACGGCGGACTCGGGGGAGGCAAGCTTGCCGCGAGACGGTTTCTGTCAGAATCAGAATTTTCCATCTGAGACCCGACTTGCGAAAACACATTGTTCGCATTGCTGCCGATGAACCGCACTGCGCCGAATACCACTATCAAGACGGCCGCCGCAGTTCCTGCCCACGCGACAGTTGGCCAGTGCTGGCCCAAAACTTCTCTCCAGCTTCGCTGAGGCGCAGGAAAAGCATCCCGCGATGCCGGTCGATTTTCCGCGAGCGCGGCTGCGATTGCTGGAGGGGTCGTTGACTTCGACGGCTCAGCTTTCCAAGCCTTCAGATTTTGAGAAACGCTTCGCAACTCGGCAGCCAGACCCTGGCATTCTACGCACTCGCCCAAGTGAGCCGCCGTAGCGGTGGCTCGATCGGACGTGAGTTCACCATCGAGGTAGGCCATGAGTTCTTCGGGTTCGATCGGATGAATAGTCTTGTTCATATGGCCTCGCCTTCTGCACGCGTCAGTCCTCGGTTCTCTCTCGACTCGCTGGCCGCCGCTGTTTCAGGGGTCTTGGGTGCCGGCTCCAGATGCTCTTTCAGCGCCATGCGAGCGCGAAACAGGCGCGAACGCACTGTATTCACGGGAAGATTTTGGAGATCCGCAATCTCCGCATAACTCAGTTGCTCATACTCACGCAGCATCAGGATCTCGCGTTCGGAGTCGTCCAACTTCTCGAGCGCCTGACGGGTCCAGAGCACGGAATCGGGCGCCTCTCGTGTAGCAGGCTCCGGAGCCTCTTTCCCTTGCGGCGAGTCCTTTGCGCGCTTGCGGCGTTCCGCCGCCAGCAAGTTCATCGCGATACCGTAAAGGTAAGTGCGAAGGAGCGCGCTGGGCGTGTAACGATCGGCGCCACGGATCACGGCCAAGAAAGTTTCCTGTGTCAGATCTTCGGCGCGCTGGTCGCCATTCAGCCTCCGGCGAAAGAAGCCGTAAAGCGGACCGTGATAGCGCGCAAACAGTTGCTCAAACGCCGGGTGCGATCCGCCCTGGAACTCGAGCATCAAAGTTTCGTCGCTGATGGTTCTTATTTCAGCCAAGTCGGCAGCCACATTCCTCTCGACCTGCAGCCTCTGAAGTCTCTTTCATAAGCTGTAATGTCGCAAGTCGCCGGAAAGTTCCCGAGACTTGTACAAATTTTCAGGTAGCCCGGTGTCAGGCCAGGATAGAGTCGTCAAGCCGCTTGCGGCGGAAGTCGGCGACGTGCTGCACGAAGGCCGTGATCAACGGATGGGGCTTCTTCGCGCTTGACGAAAGTTGCGGTTGGAACAGCGTCGCGATGAAAAACAGGTGGGCGGGAGATTCGATCGCCCGGCATTCTTCTTTGGAGCCGCGGGCTACGACCGGGAAGCCCGCTTCCATGGCTGTCCATTCAAACTCGGGATTCAATTCGTAGTTGCAGAAGAATTCTTCCTCGATCAATTCCTTGCCGTAGAAGGCCGCGAGATACGAGCCGGGACGGAGGCGGATCTGGGAGTCCACTCCCGAAAGCTTGGGCGCCTTCGGATCGGGATTGGGCATGGCGCAGGCGACGGGATAGATGACGATGTTCTTGGCTTGCGGGTCCTCTTCGGCGGTGGTGGCGTCCTCGATGCCGAGCACGTTGCGGGCGCACTCGATGAGCGTGTACTGGAAGCCTGCGCAGGTGCCGAGAAATGGCCGGTCGTGAACGCGGGCGAACTCGATGCCTTTCAACATGCCGTCGAAGCTCTTGTAGGGACTGCCCGCCGAGGCCCACAGACCATCGAAGGAATCGAGCGTGGCGACGGCGCCAGGATCGAGCAGCGAAGGAGTTGGAAGCCACTCCGACGCCACTTCGAGTTTGAGCTTCCGCGCCGCGTGCTGGAGCGAGTCGTTGGTCGCGTGATGGGAACGGAATTCGGGATTGAAGTCGCCGAGAATCCCGATCCGGACGGATTCGCTCACAGGGGACATTCTAAATTAGCGGTCTGCACTTGGCATTAAGCAGTTGACTACCGGCTTCGCCGAGGGCGACACCTTTCGCAAATTGTCATCTTGCTGCGAACTTCAGATCCCTCGCTTCGCTCGGGATGACAAAGCCGAAGTGAGATTACAGCGACGCCATCTGCGTCCACAGCATGTAGAGGCCGAGCAGCGTAATGGCGGCGCCTCCCCAGATCATAGCCGCGGATTTCCAGGTGAGAGCGATGGCGAATTCTTTCTGGCTGCGGAAGGAGATCACCAATGTGGGAGGATTCGCTCCTTTCATCAATACGACGGGCGGGGCGAGATCGAAGTCGGAGGGCCTGGGCTGGTCTGTTTGCCGGGCCTCATCGGCGGGAGTGGAGATGGCCTCGGGTGGTGTGTTTTCTTCGACGGCCACATTTGCGTATGGGACATGGGCGGCGGACCAGGCCTCTGGCTTGGTGATGCCGGCGCGAGTGAGCGCGGCCGCGATTCTGGCCTGCTGGCTCATGGCTGGAGCGGTGGAAGGAGCCGACTCCGGGGAAAGCCTGATGATCTGCGGGGCAGGGACGGCGCTCTGCTCCGTCAATTTGTTGGGCGCAGGCTTGGGCGCGGCGTCGCCGTGTGGCGAAAGCGGGCGCACCTGAACGCCCGGATTCTCCATGAGGGTTCCGGTAACGAAGAGCGCGTCGTTGGGCTTGACCGCGCGTTCTTCGATGCACAAGCGGCGGGCCGGAGCGATGCCGTGGCGCAAAAGAAAAACGCTGACGCGGGGAGGAACGTCATCCTGGCCCGAGAAGTCCGACGAGAAGAGCGATGCGGCATACTCCTGGCGAAAGTCACGGCGCAGATCGAGATCGGCTCCGAGAGGTTCGATCAGCAACTGGCCAGTCGAGTCGTCGAGGAAGAAGGGCAGATGCAAAGTTTCCTCCGCAATCTTCTCCCATTCGTCTTGATTGACATTGCGTTGCTGCCAGACGATGGTCTGGTAGAGAAAGCAAGGTTTGCCGGTGATGGGCGCGGTTGTAGTGTAAGGACCGGCAGCAACTCCCGTGACCTCGACCAATCCCAGGGCGGCGCGGCGAATTTTGGAGGTTGGCGTGGCCAGCAACAGGCGCTTACGGGCGAGCAGATGGAATCCGGCACAGAAAAAGTACAAGCCCCCGGCAGTCGCGAACGACGAAAGAATCGTGAGGTGATTGATCGGGATAAAGAGGAAAAAACAGAAGGTCACAATGCTTTCCTGGATTGCCTGGGCTGATCGGACGCTCAGACTATCCAATATGAGGATAGAAAAGAGATTTCAAAAGGACACGGAGAAAGCGGCAGGCTGGGCTTACGGAAGTAATGGTTACTGACAACGATTGCACGAGAGACGAGGCAAGCCTCGTCTCTACGAGTTATGCGGCGCGAGCTTTCAGAATTTCAGCGGAACTCGGAGCGATAGCCGAGAAGATCGTCGCTCGGGAAATCGTCACTCAGATGATCGGCGGGCATGAAGGACATTGTAATTGGGGACACTGTAACTTTGGCGCGGGAAACGCATCTCATTTGCGCGACTGGAGTGTGTCGGGCGCAAATTCAACAAAAACTGAGGAGGATTTCAT
>Ga0074044_10002992_pt1 | contig 14593 bp, 12 predicted proteins | sample BogForMeECP23OM1_FD_94443 | JGI IMG/M metagenome (GOLD analysis project Ga0074044, IMG submission 94443) | Bog forest soil microbial communities from Calvert Island, British Columbia, Canada - Bog Forest MetaG ECP23OM1 | ecosystem: Environmental > Terrestrial > Soil > Wetlands ... | reverse complement strand
TACGCGACCGCCTTGTTCGAGCTTGCGCTCGAGTCCGATCCCATCGATTCGATCCGGGCCGACCTGGCGAAATTCCAGGCATTGCTGGTCGAGAGCCCGGAGTTGAACCGGCTGGTGCGCAGCCCCGTATTCACCGCTGAGACCCAGGAGAAGGCGCTCGCCGCGGTGCTCGCCTGCGCCGGGATCGGCGGGGTCGCCGCGAATTTCCTGCGGGTGGTCGCCGGTAACCGGCGGCTGTTCGCGGTCGGCGACATCATCAAGGGCTTCGACGCGCTGGTGGCCCGCCACAAGGGCGAGGTGAGCGCCGAGGTCACGGTGGCCGAGCCGCTGTCGGAAGCGCACCTCGCCGAGGTGAAGGACGCGCTCACCAAGGTCACCGGAAAGGACGTCACGGTCGACGTCAAGGTCGATCCATCGATCATCGGCGGGCTCATCGTGAAGCTCGGCAGCCGCATGGTCGACAGTTCGCTCCGCACCAAGCTCCATGCCCCCAAGCACGCGATGAAAGAGGTCGGCTGATGGACATCCGCGCCGCAGAAATCTCCTCGATCCTCAAGGAGCAGATCAAGAATTTCGGCCAGGAGGCCGAGGTCTCGGAAGTCGGCCAGGTGCTGTCGGTCGGCGACGGCATCGCCCACGTCTACGGCCTCGACAACGTGCAGTCGGGCGAGATGGTCGAATTCGAGAGCGGCGTGCGCGGCATGGCGCTCAACCTCGAAACCGACAATGTCGGCATCGTGATCTTCGGCACCGACCGCGAGATCAAGGAAGGCCAGACCGTCAAGCGCACGCGCGCGATCGTCGAGGTTCCGGTCGGCAAGGGGCTGCTCGGCCGCGTCGTCGACGCGCTCGGCGACCCGATCGACGGCCGGGGGCCGATCAAGGCCGAGAAGCGCTCGCGCGTCGACGTGAAGGCGCCCGGCATCATCCCGCGCAAATCGGTGCACGAGACGATGGCGACGGGGTTGAAGGCGATCGACGCGCTGATTCCGATCGGGCGCGGCCAGCGCGAGCTGATCATCGGCGACCGCCAGACCGGCAAGACCGCGATCGCGCTCGATACGATTCTGAACCAGAAGTCGCTCAATACGTCGAGCGACGAGAAGATCAAGCTCTATTGCGTCTATGTCGCCATCGGCCAGAAGCGCTCGACGGTCGCGCAGTTCGTCAAGGTTTTGGAAGAAAACGGCGCGCTCGATTACTCCATCATCGTCGCGGCGACGGCCTCCGATCCGGCGCCGATGCAATTTCTGGCGCCGTTTTCCGGCTGCGCCATGGGTGAGTATTTCCGCGACAATGGCATGCACGCGGTGATCATCTACGACGATCTCTCCAAGCAGGCCGTGGCCTATCGCCAGATGTCGCTGTTGCTGCGCCGGCCGCCGGGCCGCGAGGCCTATCCGGGCGACGTGTTCTATCTGCATTCGCGGCTGCTCGAGCGCGCGGCGAAGATGAACGAGGACCACGGGGCAGGCTCGCTGACGGCGCTGCCGATCATCGAGACGCAGGCCAACGACGTCTCGGCCTATATCCCGACCAACGTCATCTCCATCACCGACGGCCAGATCTTTCTCGAGACCGATTTGTTCTATCAGGGCATCCGCCCTGCGGTGAACGTCGGTCTCTCGGTGTCGCGCGTCGGCTCCGCGGCGCAGACCAAGGCGATGAAAAAGGTCGCCGGCCGCATCAAGGGCGAACTCGCGCAATACCGCGAAATGGCGGCCTTCGCACAGTTCGGCTCCGACCTCGACGCCACCACGCAGCGCCTGCTCAATCGCGGCTCGCGGCTCACCGAGCTGCTCAAGCAGGCGCAATTCTCGCCGCTGAAGATGGAGGAGCAGGTCTGCGTCATCTATGCCGGCGTCAACGGCTATCTCGACCCGCTCCCGGTCGAGCGGGTGCGGGCCTTCGAGGACGGTCTGCTCGGCCTGCTGCGCAATCAGTATCCCGATATCCTCAGCGCGGTCCGCGATACGCGCGACCTCGACGATGCCACGGCCGCCAAGCTCAAGTCGGCGGTCGAAAGCTATGCCAAGACGTTCGCGTAATCAGAGGACGGATGTCAGATGTCCGAGATCAGAAGAATCTGTTCGGAGATTTTTGTTATCAACGATCTGATATCTGACATCTGACATCCGACATCCGACATCCATGCCCAGCCTCAAAGACCTGCGCAACCGCATCGCCGCCACCAAGGCGACGCAGAAGATCACCAAGGCCATGCAGATGGTCGCGGCCTCGAAGCTGCGCCGCGCCCAGGCGACGGCCGAGGCGGCGCGCCCCTACGCCACCCACATGGACGCGGTGCTCGGCAATATCGCCGCGTCGGCTGTCGGCCTCGAACCGGCGCCGCGGCTGTTGCGCGGCACCGGCGGCGATCGCGTCCATCTCCTGCTCGTCTGCACGGCCGAACGCGGCCTGTGCGGCCCGTTCAACACTGCGATCGTGCGGCTCGCCCGCGAACGCGCGAACGCGCTCATGAGCACGGGCAAAGAAGTCAAGTTCTTCTGTGTCGGCCGCAAGGGCTTCGACCAGTTGAAGCGCCTTTACGAGAAGCAGATCGTCGAGATGGTCGACCTGCGCTCGGTGCGTACGCTGCGCTTCGAGAACGCCGCGATGATCGCGGAAAAGGTCATCGCGCGTTTCAACAACTTCGAATTCGATGTCTGCACGCTGTTGTTCTCGCGCTTCCGTTCGGTGATCGCGCAGATTCCCACCGCGCAGCAGATCATTCCGCCGGTCTTCGACGCCAAGGCGACGGATGCCCTGGGCGGCGCGGCCTACGAGTTCGAGCCGGAGGCGGAGGACATTCTTCACGAGCTTCTGCCGCGCAACGTTGCCGTGCAAATCTTTCGGGCGCTTCTGGAAAACGCGGCGTCGTTTTACGGCGCGCAGATGTCGGCGATGGACAATGCGACGCGCAATGCCGGCGACATGATCCGCAAGCAGACGCTCTTGTACAATCGTACGCGCCAGGCGCAGATCACCAAGGAACTGATCGAGATCATCTCCGGCGCCGAGGCGCTGTGATGAATAACCTCTGCCAATAGGACAACTAAGGACGCTCCATGCCGAACGCAGTCGGACGTATCACCCAGGTCATCGGCGCCGTGGTCGACGTGCATTTCGAGGACCATCTGCCGGCGATCCTCAACGCGCTGGAAACCCAGAACCACGGCAACCGCCTGGTGCTCGAAGTCGCTCAGCACCTCGGCGAGTCGACCGTGCGCACGGTCGCGATGGATACCAGCGAGGGTCTGGTGCGCGGCCAGGAGGTGACCGACACCGGCCAGCCGATCGCGGTTCCGGTCGGCGAGGGCACGCTCGGTCGCATCATGAATGTAGTCGGCGAGCCGGTCGACGAGGCCGGAAAGATTCCGCACAATGAAACGCGCGCCATCCATCAGGAGGCGCCGGCCTATACGGACCAATCGACCGAGGCCGCGATCCTTGTTACCGGCATCAAGGTCGTCGATCTGCTCGCACCGTACGCCAAGGGCGGCAAGGTCGGGCTGTTCGGCGGTGCCGGGGTCGGCAAGACCGTGATCATCATGGAGCTGATTAACAACATCGCCAAGGCGCATGGCGGCTATTCGGTGTTCGCCGGCGTCGGCGAGCGCACGCGCGAGGGCAACGACCTCTATCACGAGATGATCGAGTCCGGCGTCAACAAGGACCCGCACAAGGGCTCGGTCGAAGGATCGAAGTGCGCGCTGGTCTATGGCCAGATGAACGAGCCGCCAGGCGCGCGCGCCCGCGTCGGCCTTTCGGGCCTGACCGTCGCCGAATATTTCCGCGACCAGGGTCAGGACGTGCTGTTCTTCGTCGATAACATCTTCCGCTTCACCCAGGCCGGCTCGGAAGTGTCGGCCTTGCTTGGGCGCATTCCCTCGGCGGTGGGCTATCAGCCAACGCTCGCAACCGACATGGGCGAATTGCAGGAACGCATCACCACGACCATGAAGGGATCGGTGACATCCGTGCAGGCGATCTATGTGCCGGCCGACGACCTCACCGATCCGGCGCCGGCGACCTCGTTCGCCCACCTTGACGCCACTACGGTGCTGTCACGTTCGATCGCCGAGAAGGGCATCTATCCGGCGGTCGATCCGCTCGATTCGACCTCGCGCATGCTGTCGCCGTTGGTGGTGGGCGAGGAGCACTATCAGATTGCGCGACGGGTGCAGCAGATTCTCCAGCGCTACAAATCGCTGCAGGACATCATCGCCATCCTCGGCATGGATGAGCTGTCCGAGGAAGACAAGCTGACGGTGGCGCGCGCGCGCAAGATCGAGCGCTTCCTGTCCCAACCCTTCCACGTCGCCGAAGTGTTCACCGGCTCGCCCGGAGTCTTTGTCGAGCTCGCCGACACCATCCGCGGCTTCCAGGGACTGTGTGAGGGCAAATACGATCACCTGCCCGAGGCCGCTTTCTATATGGTCGGCACCATCGATCAGGCGGTAGAGAAGGGCAAGAAACTAGCCGCCGAGGCGGCTTGAGATAGCGAATAGCGAAGTCGCGAATAGGGAGCAGTGAAATGGGAAATCAACCAGCGTTGCCATTCGCTATTCACCATTCGCTATTCGCGCTCTGAGTTTCAGAACGCAGGCAATCAATGGCCGCACTTCATCTCGAATTCGTCTCACCGGAAAGCGTGCTGTTCTCCGGCGAGGTCGATCAGGTCGACCTGCCCGGCGCCGAAGGCGATATGGGCATTCTGCCTGGGCACGCGCCGCTTGTTACCGCGCTGCGGCCGGGCATCGTTACGATCTTTCACGGCGGCGCCAAAGTGCCGGTCGTGGTCATCGGCGGTTTTGCCGAGGTGAGCCCCGCCGGTTTGACCGTGCTCGCCGACAAGGCCGTGCCGCGGCAGGATTTCGACATGGCGCTGCTCGCCGGCGAGATCAAAGATGCCGAGGAAGACGTCGCCGACTGCACGGAAGGCGAACGGCGCGACAGGCTCGCGCGTCACCTCGATCAATTGAAATTGCTGCAGGCGGCGCTGACGCAGTAGCGCGCCGGCCAAGCACCGCCGTGCCGGGCGCGCTATTTCGGATCACGCTCAGGCTGTCGCGAAATGCTGGAATTCGCGGACGACGCGTTCGTAGACCGCGCGCTTGAAGGGCACGACGAGATTCGGGATGTTGTGCACGAGCTCCCAGCGCCACGCGGCGAATTCCGGCTCGAGGGTGCCGGCAGGATGGGCGACGTCGATCTCGCTGTCCTCGCCGAGAAAGCGCAGCGCAAACCACTTCTGGCTCTGGCCGCGGTACTTGCCGTTCCACGCCTGCCCCACGATCTCCCGCGGGATGTCGTAGTTAAGCCAATCCGCGATTTCGCCGAGCCGTTCCACGGAACGGATATTGGTTTCCTCGTACAGTTCCCGCAAAGCAGCCGGCCACGCCTCCTCGCCCGGATCGATGCCGCCCTGCGGCATCTGCCACGCGTGGCTCGTATCGACGTGTTCCGGCCCGTCGATGCGGCGGCCGATGAAGGCAAGGCCGGCACGATTGAGCACCATCATGCCGACGCAAGGGCGATAAGGCAGATCTTCGAAGCGCATAGCGGAGGACGGATGTCAGAGGTCGGATGACGGATAATCTTTCTTTATCCGTCCTCTGTCATCCGACATCTGTCCTCTGCAATCAGCTCTGCTTCGCCTTCACCGCCACCGCAGTGATCGGAACCAGCAGTAGGCCGCGGCTTGCCAAGACCTTTGCCCATTTGGCGATGTGGTCGATCGACACCGGCAGCGCGGAGGATATGCCGACGGCGGTGTTGCGCTCGCGAGCCGCCATTTCAAGGCGGCCGAGCGCGCGGTCGATTTCGCCCGGCGTCGGAACCGAGTCGATCACCACGTCGGCCCTGGCGAACGGCAGATTGTTGGCGCCGGCGATCCGACCCGCGAGGCTCCTCGGGTTCGAGCCGTCATCGACGAAGATCAGCCCGCGCTTGGCGGCTTCGCGCAGGACTGGGGCGAACGACGGCTCGGAGGCGGTGAAGCGCGCACCCATCGCGTTGGCCATTCCGACATAGCCTGGGAACCGGCTCATCAGCCAGAAAAGCCGGTCGATGTTCTGCTGCGGCGCGAGCGAGGTGAGCAGCGTTTGTGGACCGGGATCATTGTCGGGATAATCGAACGGCTCCATAGGCACCTGCAGCAAGACCTCGTGTCCCTGATCGCGTGCGCGCGCGACGAGAGCCGCGACATCGCTACCATAGGGCATAAAGCCGAGCGTCACCGGCCCGGGCAGCTTGGCGATGGCATCGGCCGTCGCGTTCTCGCTCACGCCGAGACCGCCGACAATGATTGCGATGCGGGGGGCGTCGGGCTTGCCGGGAATCGCTTTCACCGGCTGGGCGAAAGCATCGGCCGGCCGGACGCCATCGGCGGCGATTTTTGGGATCGGGCCGTGGGGTGTCATTTCGACGAATTTCTGGTCGAGCGGGGCGCCGTCCGTCGCCGCCGCGTCGTTCGCCGGGGCCGGAATCACCACCTCCTGCCGCCCCCCTGTCTTGCCGTCGATGATGGTGACCGTCTTGGTATTGGCGGCCGGCGCTGGCGTAGCCTGGCCCGGTTGCGGCGGCGTAGCCGAGGGACCGTCATAACGGCCGGGACCGCCGGCTAGGATATCCGGGGGTCTTTGCCCCTCGGCTGTCTTCGCCGCTGTCCCGGGGTGCATATCGATCGGCACGACGACCATTGGTTCGCCGCCGAATGGGTTATCCCCCAAGACCGCCCACAGCACGAATACTCCGAGAAACAGCGCGAGCGCCCCGGCCAGAGCCTGCGAAGTTGTGATTGGGATTGCCCGTCGCAGCTTCTTCTGTTGCTGGCCGAGCGGGGCGCTCAGGTCATCCGCCGTCATGGACCATTCGCTCGCGAATCACGCACCACAGTCTATCACGGCAGGCAAATGGTCCGTTTGGACTGGGGGTTTTGCAGCGTTATTGGCCGCAGTGGGCTTCAGCGCCTGCCGGCGAAAAGCAAAAAATCGGGGCGGCTCATCACCGCCCCGACCCCCTCCCTTCCCTCCCCCGCATGCGGGGGAGGGTTAGGGTGGGGGTGCCGCTTAATTTGGGACTGCGGTCTTCGGATTCGGCGGGAAGGCGGCATTCGTCGTCGTTCCGCGCAGAAGATTGAGCGCCATCTTGAGCGCCGCGTCGTCCTTTTCATCCGGCGGCACGTAGGACTGCGAGCCCGATTCCTCACTGCCCTCTGCCTTGAGGTGGCCGCGTAGCGACGCCTCGCCCTTGGTGTCGGTCCGCGACTTCAAGTCGTCCGGTACGTCCTGCAGCACCTCGATGTCCGGCGTAATCCCCTTGGCCTGGATGGAGCGGCCCGACGGCGTGTAGTAGCGCGCCGTGGTCAGCCGCAGCGCGCCATTGCCGGCGCCGAGCGGGATGATCGTCTGCACCGATCCCTTGCCGAACGAGCGCGTGCCGACCAGCGTCGCCCGCCTATGGTCCTGCAGCGCGCCGGCAACGATCTCCGAAGCCGAGGCCGAACCACCGTTGATCAGCACGATCAGCGGCTTGCCCTTGGTCATATCGCCCGGCCGCGCGTTGAAGCGCTGCGTCTCCTCGGGATTGCGGCCGCGGGTGGATACGATCTCGCCCTTGTCCAGGAAAGTATCCGACACCGAGATCGCCTGGTCGAGCAGGCCGCCCGGGTTGTTGCGCAGATCGACCACGTAGCCTTTGATCTTGTCGGCGCCGAGCTGACTGTTGAGGTCGTTGATCGCCTGCTTCAGGCCGTCGGTGGTCTGCTCATTGAACTGCGTGATGCGGACATAGCCGACGTCATCGCCTTCGGAATGGGAGCGCACTGATTTCACGCGGATGACATCACGTATGATCGTCACGTCGATCGGCTTGTCGACGCCCTTGCGCATGATCGTGAGCTTGATCTTGGTGTTGACCGGACCGCGCATCTTGTCGACGGCTTGATTGAGGGTGAGGCCCTGCACCGCCTCGTCGTCAAGATAAGTGATGATGTCGTTCGCCATGATGCCGGCCTTGGCCGCCGGCGTCTCGTCGATCGGCGCGACGACCTTCACCAGCCCGTCCTCCATGGTGACCTCGATACCGAGACCGCCGAACTCGCCGCGCGTCTGCACCTGCATGTCGCGGAAGCTTTTGGGGTCCATGTAGCTCGAATGCGGATCGAGCCCGGCAAGCATGCCGTTGATCGCCGATTCGACCAGCTTGCTGTCGTCGGGCTTCTCGACGTAATCGGCGCGCACGCGCTCGAACACGTCGCCGAACAGGTTAAGTTCCCTGTAGGTGTCCGAGGCCGCCGCTCTCGCAGCCGAGCCGACTATCATTGAATGTGGCTGCGTCGCGAGCAGCGTTGCCACGGCGCCTGCCACCGCACCGAGGAAAATGAGAGAGGTCTTGCGCATCATCCGCGAACCTTTTCGCCTTCGTTTGTCGCCCACCAAGGGCTGGGATCAATGGGAGCGCCGTCTTTGCGGAACTCCACGTAGAGTACAGGTTGCCTGGTCCCGGTCGCGACGGCAGTGGACACCTGCGATCCACCGCCCATTACCGCTACGGGTTCACCGGTCAGCACAAACTGGCCGAGATCGACGGATATCCGCTCCATCCCCGCTAACAGCACATGATACCCGCTGCCGGCATTGAGGATCAAGAGTTGCCCATAGCTGCGAAATGGGCCGGCGTAAACAACCCAACCGTCGCACGGGGCGGTAATCTCGGCGCTGGTGTGGGTTGCGATGGAGAGTCCCTTCTGGGTTCCGCCGACGCCATCGGAGGCACCGAACTCGCGGATTCTCACCCCGTTGACCGGCAAACGCAGGTGCCCGCGAGTCGCCGCGAACGCCACCGCCGGCGCAAGGCGGCCCGGATCCCTGAGTGCGGCGAGGTCGGGGCGCGTCGCATCTTCCTCGATCGCGCGGGCCTCGATGCGAGCCTCGCGGGTGGCGCTATCGAGTCCTTGTTCGAGCTTGGCGATGAGATCCTTCAGATTGTCGACCTGATGCGCCAGCTCCGCAGCGCGCTGCCGTTGCGCGTCGAGCGCCTGCTCGGCGGCGGCCTGCCTGTTCTGCCGCTCGTCGATGAGCATATTCAAGCGCAACTGCTCGCGCGCAAGCACGTCGAGGTCGCCTGAGAGCCGCTCGCGTTCGGCGACGATATCCTTGCGCACGCGGAGAAGCTCGGTGAGATCGCCGGCAAGCGCATCGGCCTGCGCCCGCATTTCCGGGACCACGGCGCCGAGCATGATCGCGGTCCGCACCGCCTGCAGCGCGTCCTCCGGCCGCACCATGAGCGCGGGCGGCGGCTGCCGACCGATGCGCTGGAGGGCGGCGAGAATCTCGATGATTACGGTGCGGCGCTCGTCGAGCGATGTTTGGAACACATGTTCCCGTTCGTCGAGCGGCTTGAGGCGAGCCTGCGCCGCGTCGATGTTCGCCTCGACATCGCGGACGCGCGCGGCAGTATCGATGAGTTGCTGATTAAACGCGGTCCGGTCCGCGCTGATTGCCTCGATCTCGAGCTTGAGCTTCGCCTGGGTTTCCGCCGTCTGCCGTTGCTGGGCGCGCGCAGCATTGAGTTCCTGGTCGTGCTGCTTGAGCACACCCGGATCGGTCTTCGGTGCAATGGCTGGAGCGGGGACGACCGGTGGTGACGGAACTTGAGCAACCGGCGCTTGGCCAGTGGGTGCTTGGCCAGTGGGTGCTTTGCCGGTGGGCGCTTGCGCGGCGGGCACTTGAGCGGAGGGCGCTTGAGAGGGCTCTTGGGCGAGCGCAGCCAAATTCGCGCTCAGCGGCAGCGCAAACGCCAAAGCCGAGCCGAGCACTAGGCGCGGATCGGTGCGGCTCGACCGTCGGAGAATCATCGTGTCCAAGGTAGACGCTAGCCTCTGGAAGGCAAGAGAAAGCAGGCAGGATAAGACCGGAATAAGACCCCGCTTGCCTCCAATCGTCACAATTCAGTGAGGCGAGATTAAGAAGAATTAACCGCCGTCACGCCCGGTGATAGGGGTGCCCCGCGAGAATGCTCCCGGCGCGGTAGAGCTGTTCGAGCAGCATGACGCGCACCAGTTGATGCGGCCATGTGGCCGCTCCGAAGGCGAGCTTGAGTTTGGCGCGGCCGCGCAGGCCGGGGGCGAGGCCGTCGGCGCCCCCGATGATAAAGCAGGCGGCCGGACGATCTTCCGCGCGCCACTCGCGCAGAAGTGCCGCGAGCGCCGCGCTGTCGAGACTGTCGCCGTGCTCATCGAGGATGACGACTGTCGCCTGTTCGGGAATCACATTGGCGATCGCGATTGATTCCTCGACGCGTCGCCGCTCGGCGTCGTGCGCGCGACTTTCGCGTATCTCGATGATCTCGATCTGCCGCAGACCAAACACCCGCCCGATCGTTTCCGCGCGTTTGCGATAGGACGCGGCGAGCTCGCGCTCAGGCCCTTGTTTCAGGCGGCCGACGGCGGCAATCACAATACGCATCGGCTAAAGACGCATGGACAACCATCGGCCGGTCGCGGTGCCGGCCCCAACTATCGCTTGATCGGCTCGCGAACGACCTAGCTCGCGCGCTGCGCCGGCCGGCCTGTCATCCACATCTTCTCGAGATTGTAGAAGGTTCGGACTTCAGGTCGGAAAACGTGGACAATCACGTCCCCCGCATCGATCAGTACCCAGTCGCAATGCGGCACACCTTCGACGTGGGCCGCAACACCTGCTTTGTGCAAATCCTCGACGACCCTGTCGGCCACCGATCCGACATGGCGCTGCGACCGGCCGGATGACACGACCATATAGTCGCCGATTGAGGATTTATCGCGAAGATCGATGGTGAGGATGTCCTCGGCCTTCATGTCGTCGAGGCGGGCGAGGACCAAACGGAGGATCTCCTCGGCGTCAAGACGCATTCTGGAGACCGCTTCGGGCACGCGACGTTCGGCCCGAGAGATTACGACTGTGGACAGGGGTGCTTATCCTTTCGCTCCAAGTCTTCCTTGTCGCTCCATAGTCTTCCTTGTCGCTCCATAGTCTTCCTTGTCGCTCCATAGCAGCCCCGGCCACCGAATCCAGGGCTCCTCGTAAGATAGGCACGCCGCGTTAATACTTTCAACCGCCTTCCTGCGCCCGGGCCGCGCGCAATGCCGTCGACGACAGCGGCGATTTGAGGCCGTGCAGATAAATCCAGGCCGGCGGCTTTCGTTCCGCCAGCGTCTTTGCCGCCGATTCGGGAAGGCGGAAACGCGCCAGCGCTTGCCCGGCGGTGCTCGCCGTTGCGTAGAGGCTCGGCCCGAGCCGATCGATGACCGCGATCGGCACCAGTGCCGCGATGTCGCGCCAGCGCTGCCAGCGATGGAAACTGCGCAGATTGTCCGCGCCCATGATCCAGACGAAGTGTACTCCCGGGCATCGCCGCACCAGGTAGGAAATGGTGTCGTAGGTATAGGTCGTGCCCAGCTCGGCCTCGAGGTCGCTGACATCGATGCGCGAATCGTGTGCCAGCGCGCGCGCCGCGGCGACGCGCTCACCGAGTGGTGCGATGTCGTGGGTGTCCTTCAGCGGATTGCCGGGGGTCACGAGCCACCACACCCGGTCGAGACCAAGCCGCCGCAGCGCCAGGAGGCAGGCTGCACGGTGCGCCGCATGGGCCGGATCGAACGTGCCGCCGAACAGCCCGATTCGCATGCCGGGCGCGTGCGGTGGCAGCACAATGCGCGCTCGATCACCAAACCTTACGGCAGCGGAGCGCGCAGGAGGGAACTCCCGCTTCATGACCGTCAGAAAGGCTCCCTCCCCACGCATACCCCGCCGACCTCCGCTCGCGATAACCGGCGGCCGAGGAAGCAAATCACCACGGCCGCGTCTGTCCGTTGCCGCGGACGCGGTATTTGAAACTGGTCAGCTGTTCGACGCCAACAGGGCCGCGTGCATGCAGCCTGCCGGTAGCGATGCCGATTTCAGCGCCGAAGCCGAACTCACCGCCATCGGCAAACTGCGTTGAAGCATTATGCAGCACGATCGCCGAATCCACCTCGCGCAGGAATTTCTCTGCCGCGACCTTGTCCTCGGTGATGATTGCGTCGGTGTGATGCGAGCCGTAGCGCTCGATATGCGCGATTGCGGCATCGACGCCGTCGACCACGCCCGCGGTAATGATCGCGTCGAGATATTCGGTGCTCCAGTCGGCTTCGCTGGCCGGCTTCACGCGGCCATCGACGGCCTGGACGGTGGCGTCGCCGCGGATCTCGCAGCCAGCCTCGATCAACATGCTGACGAGTGGCTTGAGCATTTTCGTCGCTGCCGCGCGATCGACCAGCAAGGTTTCGGCGGCTCCGCACACGCCGGTGCGGCGCATTTTGGCGTTGAGCACGATTGATTTGGCCATGGACAGCCTCGCTTTGCCGTCGACATAGACGTGGCAGACGCCTTCGAGATGCGCGAAGACCGGCACGCGCGCCTCGGTCTGCACGCGCTCGACGAGGTCCTTGCCGCCGCGCGGCACGATCACGTCGAGCGCGCCGTCGAGCCCGGCGAGCATCATGCCCACGGCGGCTCGGTCGCGGGTCGGCACCAGCGTGATCGCCGCGGCCGGCAGGCCAGTTTCGACGAGGCCTTCAACCAATGCACCGTGGATCGCGCGGGCCGAGCGGAAGCTCTCGGAACCGCCGCGCAGAATCGCGGCATTGCCGGACTTGAGGCAGAGCGCACCGGCATCCGCCGTGACATTGGGCCGGCTCTCGTAGATCACGCCGATAACCCCGAGTGGCACGCGCACGCGCTCGATGCGCATCCCATTGGGACGCCGCCAGGACGCCATGATGCTGCCGACCGGATCTTTGAGCTTGCGGATTACGTCGAGCCCGGCCGCCATGGCCTCGATCCGCGCCGCATCGAGCGTCAGGCGGTCGAGGAAGGCGGTAGTCGCGCCGGCGAATTTCGCCTCCGCCAAGTCCTCCGCGTTGGCAGCGAGGATGGCGGCCTGGGAACGGCGAATGGCCTTGGCCATGGCGGCAAGCGCCCGATTCTTCTGGGACGCTGAGGCAAGTGCGAGCGTGCGGGCGGCCTGACGCGACTCGCGGCCGATCCCGCGCATGGTGGCTGCCAGCTTGCCGGGGTTGTCGAGCGCCGTGAGCGGAGCGTTCATGGCATTGATCCGTCTTGCATTCAAGCTTCCTATCATGTTCGGCGAGGTCCGGCGAGGCGGCTCGGCGCGGAAGCTTACCCACAGCAATCCACAGCCAGTCATGGGATCGTCAGAGAATCCGATGAACCTAACGGGCGCCACCGGCGTTCTAAACTCCGGGGTCCGCGAATCAAAAGAGAACGAGATGGTGCCATGCGTCCGCCAGCAGATCGTCAGTCGAGTTCCTTGCCCAAGCGTTTCCCGGTCGGTGCCAGATATGTCGTCGAGGGCTGCGGCGGCGAGGATGGGCATTTGCGCGTATTTTCACGCTATGTGGTTCTGCCCGGCGGGCGGCGGATCAATGTTCCGGCCTATGTCGGCCAGCTGGGAGGGCTAAGCCCACACGCTTCCCGGCACAGCCGGGGTCAAAATCGGGCCAGGCCGTCGCGTTCGCCGGCGAAAAAAATTCTCGCTCGGAACGGAACCATCCGGCAACAGCGGAATTGATTGTTAGGCGCCGGGCGAAGCCCCCCAGCCCCTCACCCTCAATCACCCGGCGTCGAGCCCCGGTCGCATTAGCGGCCGGGGTTCATCCTATGGGTCCAAAAGCTCTGGCCCGATTTCACTGGTTATTGCGCATTTCGGGTGCTTCCGCGCCAGCGATTCGGAACGCATCCGCTACAGCTATTGAGACTTCGACGGATCGATAATGGAGGGGACGCCCTCATTCGCGGCCGACGACCAGATCGTCGCGATGAATCATCTCCGTCCGGCCGCTGAAGCCAAGGATCGACGCGATGTCGGCAGACGCACGGCCCCTGATTTTTTGCGCATCATCGGCGTCGTAGGCGCACAGACCGCGGCCGATCTCTGCGCCATCTGGGCCGCGAATGATCACGGCATCGCCGCGCGCAAAACCGCCATCGACCCTCACGACGCCCACCGGCAGGAGGCTATTGCCCCGCCGCAACGCGGCGACCGCGCCAGCATCGATGGTCAGCGTGCCCTTGGGTTCGAGCGTGCCTGCGATCCATTTTTTGCGCGCCGTCACAGGGTTTCCCATGGCGATGAACCACGTGCACCGCGCCCCTTCGGCGATGGCCCGCAGCGGATGTTCGACGCGGCCAGAGGCAATGACCATATGCGTGCCGGCGCCGGTGGCGATTTTGGCCGCTTCGAGCTTGGTCTGCATGCCGCCGCGCGAAAATTCCGAACCGGCCGCGCCGGCCATCGCCTCGATTTCCGGCGTGATTCGCTCGATGCGCGGCAAATGGGTCGGCATTTGCCGCGCCGACGCGACCGTGCCGGGCGGTGCGTCATAGAGGCCATCAACGTCGGATAGGAGCACCACAAGATCGGCGCTCACCATGGTGGCGACGCGCGCGGCGAGCCGGTCGTTGTCGCCGAAGCGGATTTCGTTGGTCGCGACCGTGTCGTTCTCGTTGATGATCGGGATCGCGCGCCATTGCAGGAGCGTGTCGAT
>Ga0074044_10002991_pt1 | contig 14595 bp, 10 predicted proteins | sample BogForMeECP23OM1_FD_94443 | JGI IMG/M metagenome (GOLD analysis project Ga0074044, IMG submission 94443) | Bog forest soil microbial communities from Calvert Island, British Columbia, Canada - Bog Forest MetaG ECP23OM1 | ecosystem: Environmental > Terrestrial > Soil > Wetlands ... | reverse complement strand
TTAGTCTCACCATATTCCCACCGACCCGTCGGCCCTTTGCGCAACGTTCTCTTCACACTTGCCGTACCACGCTCCCAATCAATGTCCTGCCACTTGAGACCGATGTACTCACTGGGACGCATTCCGGTTGTGACAGCGAGGGCGAATAAAGTTCCGTACATCGTTGGCAGCGCAATCTTCAGGAAGGTCTTTGCCTCCTCCACACTGAAGACTCGCATCTCGCGTCTTCGAATCCGCGGCAGTTTTAGGCCTCTAGTCGGCACCTCCAAAATCATTTCCCACTGTAATGCCTGTCTGAAGGCCGCATTGAGCACCCAATGGGCTCCTTGGACCGTTCTCGGAGAAAGACCGCGATATCCGACATGTGCTGGTAAACCGCTTGGACGTCTAACGGCCTAATTGCCACCAGGAGCTTCTTACCCAACGATGGGCGGATGTATTTTACGAGCAAGCTCTCGTAGCTTTCATAGGTCTTGCTGCAGATCCGCGATTTCACCGTCTTGAGCCATTGATCGAGGTATTGATCCAAGCGAATCTTTGCGCCGTCTCTTTCAATGTAGGCTCCGAGCTCATTGATCTTCTTTCCAAGGAACTTCTGCGCTTGGCGCAGAGAGCCGTGAACCGTACGGTTGTAGTAGCTGCGTTGTTTGGTTTGCGGATCGCATCTCATCGGGATTCGAATCATCCAGGTGTTCTCTCGCACTGCGATGATCTGACCTAATTTGCGCGACATGGGCATACCTCCTTTCTCTGCTCGTAGAACGGAGCAGCTGGGGCTCTTGATGATTGATGTTGTGGAGTTTGGCGGGGAAATGGGTTACAACGACAGGCCGTTAAGCAGAGCTGCTTCCATCTTGGAAGCAGCTTCGTCCTGCATATGCGGAAGCACGTGCGAGTAGGTGTCCAGGGTGAACGCAGCGCTCGCATGTCCAAGTTGCTCGGACACTACTTTCGGTGCGACTCCAACCGTTAGGGCAAGAGTGGCAGATGTGTGGCGGAGATCGTACAGCCGGATGTTCGGCAAACCAGCTTCTCGCAAGAGCGGTTTGAAATGCTTTTTGACCAAGTATTCCTCGTTGATCGGTTCGCCACGCGTGGTGGTAAAGATCAGTTCAGCGAATACTGAATCGCACGCCGCCCCAGCCTCATCCACCCCACTTTTCAACTTCCGGAGTAGATCAAGCACCCACATTTGCAGTTTGACGACTCGACGACTGCGGACCCGCTTCGTGTCCGCAAAGGTCCATTGCCCTTCATCCTTGTGGAGAGTTCGAACGACACTGATGGTTCCACGATCCCAGTCGATGTCCCGCCAGCAGACGGCGAGGTATTCGCTGGGGCGCATTCCGGTAGTGAGAGCCACAGCAAAGAGGCAGGCTTGTGGGGAGTGCGATGCAGTTCTGAGAAACGATCGAGCCTGTTCTGTGGATAGCACGCGCATTTCTCTGCACTGCTGACTAGGAAGCTGAACTCCCTGCGTCGGATCTGCGAGAAGCAACTGCCAACGGATCGCCTGCCTCATTGCGGCCCGCAAAACGGCATGCGCGTATCGAACTGTCCGTGCCGAGAGTTTCCTCTCGATCATGACCTGATATGCGGCCTGGATTTCAAGAGGCGAGAGCGAGGCCAAGATTCTTGCGCCAATCGCCGGACGGATGTATCTGCGCAGCATGGCCGCGTAGTCGCTGTATGTTTTCCCGCGGACTTTTGGTTTGACAGCCGTTTTCAGCCAGTGATCCAGGAATTCGTCTACGGTGACTTGAAGGCCTTCGACGCCGCGGGACAGGTCGCGTTCATGCAACCTTCTTGTCAGGTATGTCTGTGCGTGCCGTAGCGAGCCGTAGACTGTTCGATTGTGGTAGGTGCGCTTGCGCGTTTCGCGATCGCGTCCCAGGTAAACGCGGACGAGCCACCTTCGCTCGCCGCGTGCGATGATTTGACCAACCTTACGAGACATAAATGTTCCTCCTTTCTCCAGAAGCAGACATGCGTCCGGGCGATTTGCAAGCTCAAGTTCCGTGGACAAATGCGTTTGGTTCGCTGACAGGGAGGCAAGACAGCGTCTGACTAAGGGATTTCTGGCGAACAAGGGCCGTTCCGTACTGCGATCCGGCGCACTGGTCGCACACGGATGATTGCGGAATCGCAAGGAAACCGAGGTTTCTCACTCGCCGACAGTAAGTCGTAATTCGAGGGAACAGAATGCTGCCGTGACAGCGACACGGGGATACGGTTACAACAAGTTACAAAAACACGGGGACTGCCAAACGCCGTGTAAATCGTTGAAAACCCACACATGCTGTGGGTTGCACCATCGGTATTACGCAGCAGAACGAGCAATCTCCTGCAGATCTCTATTGTTGGGAAAATCCTCCAGCATCCCGGCGATGAGACTCATGAAAGTGATTTCCTTGCCGCCGCCCCCGTTCCTAAGCTGGGTAATTGCACCGTGCCAGGCACTCTTCCCACTTTGCATCAGCTCCAATGTAGATAAATCGCCACCGGCTCTCGACCAGATGCCCTGGTGAGTCGGTCCCACCGGATACAACGAAACTGCCAGTGACTCTAGAGTTTCCCAAGCAGACTGAGGTATCGGACGTAACTCATCCAAGAGATCAAGCAACATCTGAAAGGCGAACCCGGCAGCATGAGCCGAAGCCGTTTCTTGAGACCCACTTGCATCGGCGTGTGACTTGCCGCCGAGCATATCCGAAATTCCGCGGATGACTATCATCCGCACCTCTTCGCGGGAGTAGCCCACGCGCAGAACGCCATAACCCTCCATTTCAACAGCCACGGCGTCACTATACGTGCTTTGAATGACCGCAAGCTCCGCCGCATCCAACGAGCTGATGACTTTTTCACCAGCAACTATCGGGCTGATAAATGCGCTTGCGGCATCCCCAGATCCAACTGCTGTTTTCCACCTTTCCGACCGTGCCACTGTTTTCGCTAATTGAACCAGGTAATAGCTTGATTCGCCCATCTTCGGACGCGGCAAGAACTCCTGATCGGCTTTTCCAGACTCATAGTTGTAGATCTTTGTAGCAGCGACGACGTCGCCCATCCTGACGTCTTTGATACCGCCCGCAACGCCAATAAAGAACAAGTATCTGGATCGATACTTTTCGACCGCTTTCTCAACCTCTATGGCCGCATCGACGTTTCCAGCACCTGTTTCCAGCAGGACTACCCCGGCACCATGGAACACGCCTGTCTCATACCGAGTTCCTGTTGCACCCACATCGGTCTGCCGCAGATCGAGGAATTTTCGCACTGCGGCGGATTCGACCGGCAACGCCGTGACGAGCGTCACATACCCAAGATCAGACTTTAGCTTCATCGATCAGCCTTTCAATGTGTGTCAGATTGGGGTTCCTGGGGTAGTCCTCCAACATCGCGTTCGTCAGGCTCTGCGGCGTGACGTCGTGTCGTCCAGCCCTTGCCTGCGATATAACGGTTGACCACGCCTCGCGACCGCTGTTGAATCGCGGTATGTCAGCCGTGTGACCACCAGCTCTCTTCCATACTTCTTTAACACCGGGTCCATAGGGGTAGAGTTCCAGTCCCAATTCTTCTAACGCCGCCCAGACATCAATCTGATGAGGATGGATGTTACGTCCGCCGAAGAACATCTGGACCCGTCGCAACATTCCGATCAACCCTATACAACGTTCAATTGCTCCATTGAGATCACTTCGATACTCCGCTAGTTCACTCACCTTTGACGCAGCATCTCTCCATTTTCTCGCTTCAATCAGCTCCCCGATCCGGATTGCGGTAACTCCTGAGATAGCCACGGACTGAGTCATGCGATTGCCCATCCACCAAACAAACAAATGCTGGGGAATTTCCGGGAGTTGCTCAAACAGAGCCACCGCGAGACTCACATCTGAGATCTCGTATAACGCTGTGCGAACCTGCACATCCGCTACGATGCGTACACGCAGTACGGGAACTGAGGGCAATACCGAGATTCCCGCGTTCGCGAACTTAGAGAGAATTCCAGCGGCGGTAGCATCCATGATCGTTGTCCGGTGCGTACTCGGGATGGCATTCCAACCCTCCTCAGTGATCTCTTCGACGAAATCACTCCAATCGGGCTGGAACTTTGCGATCGTCCTCCAGAGGTTATCGGTATCACCATCCCGGGCCTCACCACGAAGAAGGAATTGGATCACTTTTCTTGTGAGATCGTGTTTGCTATCCACGGTCCACGCACCACTGCAACCTGACTCTATAGTCCGAACAAACAACTGGCCCCAGAAGAGGCTGCCCGAATCAAACTTGTTCCACATTTCTGGCGATTCAGCGATCTGGCGTCGAGCTGCATCCAGCAAGCGCGAATCACCAACCGTTATGGCCTGCTCCACAAACTCCGATCCTATTCGTCGCCGCAAACGTTCCACGCCAGCATCTGTTCCGACAGGAAGCACCGCGACATGGTCCGCGACAGCTCTCTTTGAGCCGGATCGAAAGGCAAGCTCCGCGTGAAGCTCCCAGAGAGCCCTCTTTTTCGACAGTCGGGCTAAATGTTGAGCTAAATTCCCTTGCTTCGACAGGTCGGGACACGTGTCGGCAAGAGACAGTTCATTGCGAGCGCTGTTCGTAAATAGCTCTACGATCTGATCGGCATAGGGCATTAGCTCGCCGCTGACCCACAGCCAGACAGCTTTCGCTGAGTCGTTTGTGGCGTCTTTCAAGGCATCTGCGAGGCCGGTACGCACCGCTTTACCCCACGATGTCTGATCATCGAAACCATCTTTCAGCAAGATCGAGACTGAATCGCCAGCAACTGTATTCTCCACGGCGTGCTGCTCAATCCATTTCGTTACTTGGGCGAGGATTTGCTCGACCGAGCCCGAATCAAAGGAATCGGTCGGCACGTTTCGTAGCCCCCGAATTTCTGCCGCCACTGTCTGCTCCGGGATGCGGCGCTGCAGCTCGGCAAGAACCGGTGCCTTGAAGCGAGAGCCCTTGTCGCTCCCTGGCGTGAGTTTGGCAGCCAGTTGCAATTGCGACCGAAGAGAACTGAACGTTTGGCTATTCTGTTGACTGGCATTCAGCAGCGCGTCTACCAAACTGAGCTGACGCAGATCCGAAATAGATTCCATTGCATCGAGAGCTTCCACCAACTGGAGGATCCCATTTCGAGACTCGCCCTGTGTCAATAGCGACGCAGCACCAACTATGGCGGCCTCGGACGGTTCCGAAGGCTCAATGAACTGATCTCGCGACCACCGGCTTCGGACCTGCGGAAGCGCCGTCACCAACGTCGGGGGATGGTCGCGATCAATATCGCTCGGATCAAAACTGAGGCGGAAGGATAACCTCTTTCGAATACTTGGCCAAACCGAACACCATAATGTCCGGATGATGTCATCGAAGGACCCAGGATCACCCCACACCACGATTTCGGAACTTGAAACCAAACTCGACGCCAAGCGAGAAGGGAGCCCAGCTGATGCACAGAAGCGTAACCTCTCATCCTCGATTTCGATCACGGTCCCCGATGGCCCAATACGCTTCTCCAATGTCTTCGGGAGCAGATCAATGAGCGGCTGAAGATTGTTGATTTTTGAAAAAAGGTCTAGCTCTCCCGCAACCGCAACTGTATATACCATCCCAGGCCGCGAGGCGCTATCATCCGGCAGCGTTCGCATTAAGAGGTAATAATCTTTGTACGCGAATCCCGATAGATACGGTGGCCAACTTACCCCGATCGGAGTGTATCCGGGTCGGTCCGTGCGGTTGGCAATTTCCTGAAAGAATGCGCGAGCTTCCCCCGGGCAACCTAATATCCCGTGTCTCTTCCCGGTATCCCCAAATGCCGCGACAAGGAAACGCATGCCATCTCACTTCGCCAAATCTGCGATCGGCATCGTCAGATCGGATAATTGTTTCCCTGCGTCGGTCACAACATATCCAAAAGACTCAGGCCCGCGGTTCTGATATTCAACATCCACCGTGTCGTCGCTCAAGGCTTTGCCCAACGCAGACAACCCATAAATTGTCAGCGCATCCTCGGACCACGTTGACCTAATGTAGGCATTCACTAGCGGAACGCGCGACGCGAACTCCTCAACGGGCCCTTTGCGGTTTCCGCCTAGCTCGTCCCAACATGACAGCAGCACCAAAAGCCGTGGCTCCAATGTTCGGTGTAAGTTGCCGAGGCCCCTCACGTGTCGCAAAATCTGGAGCAATTCAACAATGTGAGATTGCTTCGAAATGGACGTCGGTCGTTCTGCTGTCCGATTGTTGGAGACATCCTCGTATAACGGCCTGTTTAATAGATCCTCCTCTGTACTGGCAAGCATCAGCCGGACCATTAAAATCCAGCGCTCACTGGCGACAATTCGCGCGGTCCAATGCGAGGTCAACGATCTCAGCTGCGCGATGTTCTCGATCTGTTCCCCGGCATAATCAGGCCAGACCAGATCCATTCGCTCGCCCGATTCGGTCTCCACCGGCAGCACGACTTCACCGTAAATGCCGCTTGCGGTGTGATCCGAACTAAGACCTTGGCCCAATCTTTGCAGCGTGGTTTCAAACAGGCTCACATTCGTTGGAGACTCGTAAAACTTTAATGCTCCCTTCCGCGTCATCAAGCGCGCCAGTAATTGCGCGCCAAAGTGCGTCTTGCCAGCGGACGCTCCCCCGATCAACAAAACCTGTTTAGACATTCCCTTCACCTCGAAATTCAAGGAAGAAGTCTCCTACGGTGCCCACGGGGATAACGTCTGCCTCTCGGCTCGTCGGAATATCTGCAAGAGCATCCAGGAGTTCCAAGAAACGATGTTCCGCAACCTCATCCTTGGGTGGCAGCGGTTTAACCGATAGCGCCACCTCGCTAAAAGGAGTGATTCCCTCCAACATCTCCAGAATCGAGTCTCGCATTTCCGGAGCGATCTGCACATCACACTTTGACCATACTAGGATAAGTGGGCGACTCTGACGCTCGGCCACGACGCGCTGCAGTATCTGCCGAGTGATTACCCGTGCTTCACCGCGGCTGTCTCCCGCGAGAGCGGCGCAGTCCACAAACACCAAAAAGAGGTCGGCATGTGCTGCAACCCAGCGTGCTCCGTCGGCTCCTGAAGCTTCGCGGTCGAACGCCCATTGCCGGTACCATTCGCCTGGTGCATCCACAAAGAGCAAATCACGCAAAGCACCGGAGTCCCTTCGAAATGCCAGGTGCAGAAGTCCCGGAGTTCTTTTCTCAAATGCGGTTGTATGCGGTGGAAACCTCGGTGGCTCGGAACCGGACCATTTGAGATGTGATGCGAGTTGCTCCCAGCCCGACAGGGTCCAGGACCCTGCAAAGGAATTCTGCGGTGTGCATCCGTGGCGAAGCATCAAGAGGAATAAAGCTGCCAGGAAGGTAGTCTTTCCAGCGTCGTGAGCACCAATTACGCCAACTACGCCGGGCGCACCTCGCGCTGCAAGAAATCCCAGATCGGACAACCCCATTGAAAGACCTGACCACGGGACCATCGTTGTGTCGGTCGTCGGCGCCATCGCCGGGGGAGGATCGTCCGAGTTGCCATCCTTGCCGCCAACCCAAAACTCACAGCTGCTTGCGTCTCGATTACCCATAACGCAAGACGTCTGTGGAACGTAACAATCGGGGTGCTTACACCTTCTTTCCATCACTCTTCTCCGCCGCTGCTTTCAACGCCTGTAACGCTGCGTAAACCTTAACAGCGAGAAACGTAAGATCTTCCTGAACAGATTTTGTGGCTCTTCCGGCGCTCTTCTTTGACTTCGCGGGACTCGCTAATATGCCGTCCCGAAGTTGTTCCACGACGGTTTTTACCCCTTCCCGTGGTGGAAGACTCGGAATGGCGGCGAGGAACCTTTCCTGGACATCCCGTTCAGCCGTGACCTGTTCCAGAACCTCGTTCTGCGCCACTGTCTTGCCACTACTCAAAACGTACCCTACTGTTTCCCGCAAGAAGTAGTCTCCACTCACGGGAGCACAAGAGCCCGCCAGTTCCGCGAAATCTGACGCCATCACTAACGCCGCGGCTGCGGGCTGTAGATCCCGGTAGCTCCTGCGCAGGCTTGGTGAGTACAGGCTTTGACGCCACCAAAGCAACTCGCTCCGTCGAGCATTACTGATCATTGCATCGCCCCACTTCTGTTGGGCGCCCGACATCGCGCTTGCGACTTGCTCTCCGATGCCCTTAATGTACTTGGTCGTTTCGGCAGCCGAAGTTTTCGCAAGTGAATCCAGGGCGGTCACTAGCGCCTCCGTCATCTTGGGAGCGAATTGCTGTGACCATTGTTGTCCCGAGTTCGGCCATACTGAGTTTGCGTTCGGTATCGCCTGATTTTGGAGATTGTTTGGTCCACTGGCGGCCATAATCGCGTTCTCAAGGGTGGCTTTGTCCACTTGTGCCGCAGTAACGGCAACCGCCTTTGCTGGGGTCGGAGCAGTGACCCCAACCGCTTGCCATTTTGCGCGAGCCTTTGCCTCCAATTCCAACTGCGAACGCTCGTAAAACTCTGCGAGCGGAGGGCCCTGTTTGTTGGGATAGGGAATCTTGGCCACGCTTCTCAGCGCGAATGCGGTCGCTATCTGCAGTTGAGGGGACGCCTGGCTGGCCGCAGAAAGCGCTTGCAAGGAGATCCCGCGGAAAATCGTAATTGGCACATCAGGATGCCGATTCTTATACGTCGGCCAGTGTTGGCCCAGAATCTCAGCGTTCTCCCGGAAACACTCGTCCTCCGGTTCAACGTTGTCGGAGTACAACATCAATGTGTGATAGAGCGCAATCCTGGGTTCCGACGTGAAGCGCTTCTGAAGATCGGTAGCCGCCTCGCGCAACTTCGTTAGGCGAGTGTCGTCATCGCCGATGTCCAACAACCCTTGCGCTAAGAAGTTCTGAAGAATGTCCGTCATGTATGACTCCTCCCCAAGATCTGTGTTGGGGCACTCAACATCGTAGCTGATTCGAGCTTACCTGGAGGCACGGATTCGTTGGGCAAACTCTCGGAGAGCTTTCAATACCTCGTCGCGATTCAGAACATCCACAAACGGCGCCGGATCGGCATCTTTGAAAACGACCAAGTTGGTGCCAGCGCCCAGCACCGAAGGAAAAATGATTCCATCGACGCCGCGAGCCAGCAGATATTTTCCGATATCTTGTGATGCCTCTTGGTCATCGACGTCTAGAGCCGCTTTCAGCATCTCGTCCGACTCTTGCGGGCCGGCGATGGCCCGAAGGTCCACGCACTTGGCCATCTGTGCCTTGATGAGATATGTAAGCCTCGGATAGGCCTTGAAGTCAATGGGAGGCGTTCCGGTCAGACGTCGCCTGCGTGCCGCCGCCTCTCGGATCGCTGTCTCTTCGTCGAGCGAGGCAAATACTGCGCGGGTGCCGGCGGGCGCAAATCGGCCCCCGTTCAACCGTGTGCCCTCGCCGCTGACGACATCGTCGGGGACCGCATAGGTGATCTCGACGGATCGAAAAAAGGTGCCCTCGACGGATTTCGCGGATGCCGCCAGCTCGTCGAGAACGTGGCTCCGCCCTGGAGGGAGACTCACAAGGGCTCACCCGTCTGCATCCGACGAAACTCCAGAATCAAATCCCGCGTCTTGCCCTGCCGGATGAGTTCGCGGGGCGTCAGGCCGCGAAAAGCCTCGCTGGGCGCATCCATCCACTTCGAGATGTTTGCTGGATCAATATAGCCTTGAACCAGTTCTTGTAGTTCCTGCAAGTCTCGCAGCTTGCGCGCGGGTGTATGGCCTTTCGCTTCCCAGTTTTGAACGGTGCGCGCACTCACACCGATGGCGTTGGCCACATCCGCTTGCGTGAGCTCAAGCTCTTTCCGCAGAGCCGAGACACGGTTGTGAGCGGTGGCACTCATGACCGCGTCCAGCAGAAGATGAGTCTTCCCGCTACCCGGCAAGCCTAGAACGGTGACGACGTCCTCTGAGTTGAAGCAGATGAAGATGCGACGGGATTGCAGCTCTCCGACGATTCGTCCCAGCTCCGCCGCCTTTTCCTGATTCGCATGCACAGTAAACACAACTGTCTTGGGAGCATGCTGCCGGCTGACCTGGCGAAGGCGATTCCGTACCGTTCCGAGCGGCTCATTGCCCTTGAGATAAATCATCAGTCCCTTGGTCTTCTCCAAAGATGATCTGATCTCGGAGTAGAGAGAACGGCTCTCGGGGTGCCCTCCGAGGCTGGTCACGAATTGCGCCGCTTCGTTCTTTGCCTCTGGTTCGGCATAAACAATGACCTCACCCATAGATCCTCCTCATTTTCACCGAAACCCATCTTGACACGAAATATTTCGTGTGTCAACACGCAAATGTTCGCTCTATGCGTAACGTATTGCAGCATAGGCTGTTAGGGTGTGAGTCCCAAAGAATATGGGGCTCTTGAGTCAGCAGAGAGGCGCACTCCTCGCACACTGCGTCATCGAGAGAGCAGGCATTCATGAGTTAATTGAGGAATGGGCGGCTGATGGGCCGTCAGGTAGCAGGCTTCAAGGCCAGCACCCGCGCGAACACGCCGGGGACAGAATTTCCAAAGGGTTTATGGGAGATCACACCGGGTAGCGCGCCTGCTTCCCGAACCGGATCCGGTGCTAGACCATGCTGGAAGACAACCGAGCCACGACATCTGGGAGGTAACCCTTCAGCGCAATCTATCAGAAAATGTCGGCTGAAGTCGGGCTAGGACAGATGATCGCTAACTCGATGCAGCCGCCGTCTCCGCCTGCACCACATCAAAGCGCAAGCCGCTCCATCCCGGACCCGTCCCCGTCGCCACCTTCCGCGCCAGCCATACATACGTGCTTCCGTCTGCCGCTCGCGCGCGCCTGAAATACCGGTCCGCCAAAATTCCCGACCGCGGAACAATGTGATCCGCTACAAAAAACGGCTTGCCGGGGGCGAGCAACTCCGCCCGCGCTGTCACCAGATAGGGCCCCGCCTGCGTCGGAATCTCCATCTGCCCGCGACGTAAATAGAGTGCGCCTTGGGGCGTCTGCACAGGCACCATCGGAATCCAATTGTTCGGCGCCGGAATCTCCACTGTGTAGTAAATCTGCGGACCTCCCGGCGTCAGCGCCGGCGGCTTCGGCGGAGGGTTTAGCGTCAGCCATCGCAAATACGCCTCCTGCCCATCCACCGGTGCGTCCAGATCCCCCTGCAGCCGATGCTCAACCGCCCACGCCATCGCCGCCATGTCGTCCCGCAGGAACAAAACTTCTTCAAGTGCGTCCGCCTCTTCCACCACACCTAGGGTCGACGCAAGCACGATGAAGTCTGACCGCAGGCCATTCCCCGAGAGCTTGAACATCGACCACGGCGTCTCGCCCGCATTCACGGTAGTATCTTCGGACGGCCTGATCAGCGTCCGCACTCCGAAGGTATCCGTCACTACCAGCGTCGTCACACGGCTCAGCGCGCCCGGCGGCGCCGGCACGGGTACCGAAAACCAGTCAGCGCCGTACACCAGAGCAAACTCCATCACCAGCATCTTCGCCAGATCCACGTGTTCCGCATCGAGCTGACCGAAGTCCGTCACGCTGTCCTCGAAGGTCCACCATCGCGGATCATGCACGCCGCGGAATGTTACATGATTCGGCAGGAAATTGAAGCTAAACGGCGCGACCTGCGCGGGATTCGACGCCGCCAGCGAATTTTGCTCCGTCGTATCGAGCGCGAACGAATACCAGTCGAGATGTCCGCCGGGAAACGACGGCGCGTCGAGCAACAAGTTTTCGCCGGGCTCCGCCGCGGGCGATCCGATTGCGAACTCGTAGTCGAGCTGTGTGTCTTGCCACGCCGAATCCGCGTTGGGCTCGGTGAACAAGCCGGCGCGATACGCCACGAAACTCGAAAGTACGGCCGCCATTCCCAAATTCGATGCCGCCCCAGGCAGAGGGATCGGCGGAGTCTTCCCCGCTGCAACCGCTGCGGCCGAAACATAGAGCGCCTCGCCGTCGGTTACCCGTCCCGCCATCAATGCGCGAAAACGAGCCGCGTCGTCCGGCGCATAGGTGGGATCAGGCGCCACCGACGACACTGGAAACGAAGCTCGAAAGTCGGCGATCACGCTCTTCCGGTTCGCAATACCACCGTTCCGCACGAGGGACTCGAAATAAAAGCCCAATTGCACCGATCCGCGCAGCTTCAGCGACACCGTTTCCCGCTCCACGTGGACCTCGAGCGGAAGCGCAGGATCAAGCGCGATCGTCGAGCTGCTGTTCGCGCCCGGCCGATACGTAGTGATCGTCTGCGTGTTTCCTGCGAGCGTCGCCTGCACGGGCGACCCCGCGTCTGCGCCGAGAAATTCGCCCATCTGCCACTGTCGCGCCAGGATCCACAAAGGATCGCGAATTTGCGCTTGCAAGCTACGCGCCAACGATGCGTCGCGCGGCTGCGGTTCCAGGCGCGTCCAGCTTGAGATCGACGGTTTGACAATCGTCGCCTTAGCTACCGACTCGATTTGCATTGATCGCCTCCGTGAATCCCGCAAACTGGGTTGAAATCGTGGCGCCCTGTAAATTCAGCGCGAAGTAAAGCGCAGGCAAGATCTGGCCCACCGTTCCGACGCTCGAAAGGTCCACCGTCCGCATCTTGGCGAGCTGCAAAGTCTCGGTAAGAATTGCCTCGAGAATCGCATCGTCCCAGAACGCCTGCTCCTTGGGGCACACCGCGAGCAGCAGCGCATTCGGAGCGCGCGCGCCCGGCTCATCGAAGTGGAAGGCTACCGAAGAGCTGCCCTGATTTCCGGGAATCCGTTCCAACCATTCGTCTACCAACAATCCCGCATAAATGTTCGCCGTCGTCGGGTCGCCATTCGCGATGCAGTTCAGCGCCACGCGTCCTTTCTGCGGTGGATTCGAGGGATCGAGCGGCAGCGCGAGCCATCGATCCGGGCCGCTCGTCGGAGGCGGCACCTGCCCGATCGTGAGCGACGGCGGGTAAAACGTCTCGCCGCCGAGCGCCTGCGCCGCGCTCATCGCCAGATCCAGGCGAGAAGTTCCATCGTGTGTATACGTCACTTGCCGTAACCATCGCGCCGGAGCCTGTGGATCGCTTGACACCAGAGCTGATGATTGGCTGAACGCATTCTGGACGCTCGAAAGCGATGGAGGCGTGAACTGCGGCAGTACTACAAAATCCGAACCGAAGATCGTTTCGAAAATCCCCTCGAGGTCGGATGCCGACGCTGTTGCAATGGTCACCTTCTGCGCCTGCGTTACGCGCCCCTGAAGAACTCCCGCGACTGCCGTCTGTTGTTGCGGCAAAGTTACGCTGTTCGGAATCGATCCCGGGACTCCATAGAAACTGCACGCAAGAAGCGCTGCGCTCATCGCCGCTGGAGTGGTTGCCGAAGTCAGTGCGGCAAGGTCGCTCGTCAGACTGTTCACCAGATTCGTTGCCCGTGTCCGGAGATCCACCATTTGGATCCCTCCGCCCGCGCTGGCGGCATCCGTCTCGGGAGTCGTTATGTCCTGCGGAGTCAGCGCGCGGGACGATCCCACAAATTTGCGGAGCGTCTGGGCGAGATACAAAACGTCCGGGAAAAGCAGCGACCCCGTCGGAAGCCCCGTCGCATCGAACACAATCTGCGGGTCCGTCGCGCCCGCCGGCAAGGCCGTCGCGAGCATGACGCGGTTCTCGAGTTCCGATTGTTGTGGCATCTGCGCCGTCTCTGACATGGCGATAAGATCAAGCGTCCCCACCTGCAAATCCTTCAAGGCCACGATCGCCGTTTGCGGCTGGTTGGTCGCGTCCTTGTATTGGACCTGACAGCGAACCGTCGCCGGATCGGGTAGAACCTGAGTGAGCCAGGCATCGAGCCACGGCTCGGCAGCGGCGCGGGGATGCAGCGGAATCCCGCTCCACGCCGGATTCGTGGCCATCGCACCCGCGAATAGCAATGCGACGCGATGCGTCAGATCGATTCCACCACTCGGCGTATCCACCACGTCGGGATCGGGAGGCCGGGAGCCGCGTGAAATCGCATCCATCAATCCACCGCCGCGCCCGAAATTGCCGCGTATGATCTGAAACACCGCTTCGGAAATCGACAGATCGCCCAGCGCGTCCGCCGCATCGTCCAGTGTTTTAAGGATCGTGATCACCGAAGTCTGATCCGTTCCCGGTGCCGGCAGTCCCGCGCCCCAATTTCCGCCGAGGGGAAGTTTTCCTGAATCCCACGCCGTCCGCAGCGCCAACCCATCCACCACGTTGGACGCCGCCACAGCTTCCACTGCAGCGCTGGACGCGGTCAACTTATCGCCCACCACAGGGTAGGCGTCGCGAAACGGCTGAAGGTATTTTTCGAGCCCCAGATTACTCAGCGCATCCTCGAACATATAGCCAAGCAGAGCGTTTAAACTCTGTCCTTCCTGCACGCCGCGAATCAGTTCGAGTGCCCGGCTCACGCGTTCCGAGGAAAGGTCGATGGCAAGCAGCCCTTCTTCCGCTGTATTCTTGTGCGCCAGATATCCGTTGCGAAGAACCGCTGCAGTCGCGGCTTGCGCGGGCGACGGCGCATAAATATAGCCGCCATTGTCGGTCGTTGGCTGTAGCGGGACCGGAAGCTGCGCCGCCGCGGGAGA